>Ga0256786_1000673_pt1 | contig 16198 bp, 10 predicted proteins | sample MC6MC0937MT_FD_186053 | JGI IMG/M metagenome (GOLD analysis project Ga0256786, IMG submission 186053) | Metatranscriptome of enriched soil aggregate microbial communities from Iowa State University, Ames, United States - MC6-MC0937-MT... | ecosystem: Environmental > Terrestrial > Soil >...
AAACGCTTGGCCAAATTGCAATAGATTTATGCAAAGAATATTTACTTGACAGTTTGAACAAACTATAGATTGAGGTGAACTGTATGCAAAATTTAAATTGGCAACGTACGGATTTAATCGATGAATCTGAAGAGGTTGTTTTACATCAAACGAAAGAGCAAAAAGATACTCTTGAACAATCGAGCGGGATTCAAATTGAAGATCGGACTGCTGGACGAGTAAAGATTACAGATGTATTAGTGGACTCAGAAGGTGAAAAGCAAATAGGTAAAAAGGAAGGTCAATATATTACTCTCTCAGTACCAACCTTGACACTAGATGATCACGACGGATTTGAGCAGCTTGAGAATGAGCTGCTTGTAAATTTTAAGAAAATGCATGAAGCAATCTCTTGGAATAAAGATGACAAAATTTTAATTATTGGTTTAGGTAACCGTACTATTACACCTGATGCAATAGGACCATATCTTATTGATCATTTGCATAGCCTTGATGTAATTGATGAAAAATTTGTCATGTATGCGCCAGGTGTAACAGGACAAACCGGCTATGAAACAGGAGAATTTGTTGCTGCAATAGCAGAGCGGCTAAAGCCTAAATTAATTATTGTTGTGGATGCATTGGCGACAAGAGCTAGCAATCGATTATGTAAAACTATTCAATTAACAAACACCGGTATACATCCAGGTTCTGGCGTAGGGAATCAGCGTAAGGAGATTTCCTATGAAATGCTAGGGATTCCCGTAACAGCTATTGGTATCCCAACAGTTGTGGATGCGCCCGTATTAATAGCAGATGCTGTAGAGCTGATGATGCGATCGATAGCTGCACGGGTTGCAGAACGGAGTAAGCCGTCATCCAAATTATCGTTGTCATCATGGCAGCCAGATATCAATAAAGAATTAGATATGTCTGTAGTCAAACCAATCTTTGGTGAGTGGGCTACTTGGTCAAAGGAGGAGCGTCAACAATTGTTTGAAGAGACGTTCGCAGGCTCACATACACAGCTGATGGTGACGCCAAAGGAAGCAGATTATTGGATAGATAACTATGCGAAACTTGTTTCATCTATGCTGATGAAATGGGCAAATAAACTCTAATTTTTTTCGTTCTAAAAGGTACACACCCTCCATACGATAAGGGGAGGAGGGTGTGACTTTGCTAAAAAAACTACAGTGGTCATTTGGTTTATTATTGTTCTTCTTCGTATTACCTGTCATTGCTGGGCAACTTCCGTTCAACAAGCAAGCATCGACTCCGATTAAACAACCCGAGGATAAGCAAGTCGTGTTTGCCGCTACGAATCTAGCTGAACAAAGTGCACTAGAGCAGACAAAAGAAACGAATCCTTTTAAAGTATTATTATTGTTTACGCATTCTCAGGAATCCTATCAACCTATAGTGAAAGCTGTCAGCGGGAAAGCAGAAGTTTATGATGAGAAAACAAATATTTTTAATTTACAAGGTACTATTTCTAAGCACTTTAGTATGAATGGTATTCAAACAGATGTTTTAGATGTTGACGTTATGAAGGTAATGAAGCTTGAGGGAAAAACTTTTCCAGATGCTTATAATACGGTGCGTCCTTATTTATCTAAACGTTTGCAAGAGCAAACCTATGATTTAGTTATTGATTTGCATCGAGATTCTGCCAAGAAAAATGCTACAACGATCACACACAACAATGAGTCCTATGCTCGTATTGCCATCGTTGTAGGAGCAGAGCATAAAAATTATAGATGGAATACTGCTTATGCAGAAAGCTTATCAGCTGCTATGAATGAAATTGTGCCGAAAATTTCTAGAGGTGTAATCTCTAAAAGCGGTGATAATGTGGATGGACGCTATAACCAGGATTTGACAAAAGAAATGATTTTAATTGAACTAGGTGGAATAGATAATACAGAAGAAGAATTGAATCGTACAATCGCTATAATTGGGAAAGCCATTGCGAAATCCTTTATTACAGAAAAGCAGGAATTATAAAAGAGATTTAGCAGAATGATTCGCCTTCTTTTTACTAATGTTCAAGAAGGCGAAATCGTTTCTTGGACAAAATGTCTCATTATAAAAAATTACCAAAAATTTTCATAGGGAAAAGCCTTTAAATTGTTTATTTCATGCCTTATAATTTTCGAGTTAGCTCTTACGATTAAGGCATATGCATTAGGCAAATACGCTTTTGAAGCATCTACCATTCATGGGGATGCTTTTTTGGAATGAATATACATATAGATGTACGATATGGTATTTTAGACGAATAAAAATTTTGCGAATAGAGCACTTCTTATCAACTTTTAAAGTGCCTTATTCGTCATTATATAAGTGAACATACAAAAGGAGACGATGTTTGGATTTAATATATGGAAAAAGGTTTATAAATTATTGGGAGAAGGAATATTATGTCAGGCAAGTCATTCAATCATCGTTATATCCCTGGACTCGACGGGATTAGAGCATTAGCAGTACTAGCTGTTATTGCTTACCATTTTAATTTCAAATGGGCCAGTGGTGGATTTTTAGGAGTCGATATCTTTTTTGTTTTATCGGGGTATTTAATTACCTCAACTATTTTACCTTTAAAAGGAAATAAGTTAACTGTTGGATTAAAAAAGTTTTGGATAGGGCGATTTCGACGCTTACTACCAGCTGCCTATGTCATGATTATTGTAACATTTGCATGGGCGACTCTATTTCATAAGGAGCTACTTCATACACTACGTGGTGATGCAATTTCCTCAATTTTTTATTCAAGTAATTGGTGGTTTATTTTTCACAAACTCTCCTATTTTGATAGTTTTGGTTCCCCTTCACCATTGAAGAATTTATGGTCGTTAGCCATTGAGGAACAATTTTATTTATTATGGCCAATCCTTTTAATGCTAGGGCTTCTTGTGGTCAAAAAGAAAAATAAGCTCGCCATTTTCGTTTTTTTGGGCGCACTCGGTTCTGCAATGCTAATGGCTATACTATATCAACCAGGTGCTGATCCCAGTCGTGTATACTATGGAACAGATACGCGTTCCTTTGAATTGCTAATAGGTTGCTGGTTAGCTCTTATCTGGCCGATGAAAAGACTTTCATCACAAAAAATCTCTACGGATCATGTCTACCAACTAAATAGTGTAAGCTTAGTAGCTTTTAGTATTTTCATTGTCAGTATTTTGTTTGTGGATGAATATCAATCTTTCCTATATCGAGGAGGGATGTTCGTATTTTGCTTAAATGCAGCCATCTTAATTGGTTGCGTCTGTCACCCAGTTAGCTTTTTAGGAAAAATCCTTTCTTGGAAGCCTTTGCGTTGGATTGGGTCAAGATCGTACGGGATTTATCTATGGCATTATCCGATTATTGTGCTAGGTACTCCAGTGCGAGAAATAGGTAACCCAGCCTATTGGCGAGTTACTTTACAACTGCTGATTATCTTTACAATTGCAGAACTATCCTATCGTTTTATCGAAATGCCGATTCGTAAGGATGGGTTCCGCTGTTACTTTAGACAGTACTTTGTATTCAATAAACACAAATGGGGAAGCTTCACGCTTGCCAGGAAAATTTCAACCACGCTCATTCCACTTTTCCTCCTAGTATTTTTTACAGGAATGACAGGGGTTGTGGGGGAAGAAAAAATAGAATCGATTGAATCACGGCCAACGACTATTAAAATAGATGGTGGAACAGAGCAGCATTCAACCCATCATGATGCTGAAAAGGAGCAGGAAACATCTCAGCCAGGTTCGTTAAGTGATGAAGAAGAGGGTGTTGATTCAAATACGGATCAAAATGCAGTAGAGCCTGAGCAGGAGGAAAATGAGACAGAAGTTCATGAATCGTATAGTGGAATATTAGCTATTGGCGATTCTGTAATGATAGATATTGCTCCGAGCTTACATAATATCTACCCCAGCATTACGATAGATGCAAAGATTGGTCGCCAAGTTTCACAAGCGGTTAAATTAGCTCCTTATTATGCAAGCTTTAATCAACCAGATAAAGCAGTCATCATTCAGCTTGGAACAAACGGGTATTTTACCAATACACAAATTGATACCCTTTTAAAGGCTTTTTCCAATGCTGATATTTATTTAGTAAATACGCGTGTACCACGTTCTTGGGAGGGGAAAGTAAATCAAGCATTGCAACAGAAAGCACAGGAATATGAAAATATTACTTTAATTGATTGGCATGCAACTGCAATTAACCATCCTGAGTTTTTCGCTCCAGACGGCGTACATTTAGAGCAAAAGGGGATTGCTTCTTTAACAAATCTAATTCAACAAGCTATAGATGCGATTCATTGATTCGTATAAAAATCATAAATAGCTGGCAAACATTTTAAGTGAGATAACTTTTTACAAATATTTAAGTATGGTTGAAACCTTTTTAATGGTTGCCCGTATTACTAGTATACATTTTTAATGAATTGCACTTAAAAAGGAGAAAAACATTTTTGAACCATTGAACAAAACAATTACTTTTTGTCATGTACTTAATTACGATTGCTGATGCATACTACTCAACATTACTGATTGAACCAAAAGCGCCCCCACAGCATCAGACGATTAAAGCATCTGCAATGACAACCATTCAAGTACGGTAGCAAACCTTATAAAAAGAAACAAACAGCAAAAAGCCTGAAGACTTCTATACTTCAGCCTATCAAGCAATTGCTGCAGAGTACTAAGAATACAAAAGAAAAAATTTATAAAGCTAAGATGGATAGATTAAGTGAAAGACACAGCTATATACGAGACTCACCGCTTATTATTTATCACAATTACCGTATACGTTGCTGAAAACAGATGAAACAAAAAGCTGCCATTAACTGTGCAGCTTTTTGTTTTGCTTTATATTTAAATGGATAAACCCTTTTTGGATATGATTTGCCCGCTCACTCTCTATTATAATCTATTTGTGTTATCATATTGCTTTTTAATAGGAATAGTAATATTGATACTAGATGTTTACTTCCTCTTTTAAAGCTTACTACTTCTATAAAGCATAATTCTTTTTGTTAAACTATTTTGAAAAATAGAAATATATGCTAGACTTAACATTAAGTGAATAACAATTGCAGTATAAAGGTGCTCTTTTAAGAGCTTAATAGGGAATTCGGTACAAAGCCGAAGCTGTTTCCGCAACTGTAAGTGTAGATGACTACAGAAAATACCACTGTCGAACAAGGAAAAATGCCTTCAGTAGATGGGAAGGTTCTGAATAGGATACACGAGCCAGGAGACCTGCCTTTATTCCATCGTATTAACTCTCTTCGGAAGCTAGGAGAACTTACGGCAAATAGACGGATAGGCAAACTACGTTTTTGCGCCTTTTTTCTGTTTTCCATTAGATGCTTCCCCATTTTGGAGAAGCATCTTTTTATTTTCGAGTTAATTGCAAAAATATTCACGAAATAATAAAAATAGGAGGTTTTACAAATGGTTCGTTTCAAAAAATGGTGGCATTTAGCGTTAGTCCTACTTTTAGCATTTTCGCTCGTAACACCATCAGCCAGTGCAGCAGTATTACAGCCTGTAAGTCAAGAAGCACAATCAGCAGATTTTGATGTTCAGTTATCAGTAAAAGGTTTATGCGGTACTGGTTCATGCCATGAAATTTTAGAAGGAACAACAGTAAATGTTCAAGAAGGGACAACTGCGCTAGAGCTTGTAGAACAAGTATTAGATGCCGAGGGTATTCCTTATGTAGTAGTTTCTACTCAATATGGTCCATATCTTCAATCAATTGATGGACTTGCGGCAGGCAGTTTAAATGGTTGGGATGGCTGGGTCTACACTGTCAATGGATATAGCCCCAATTTTGGATTAGCTGAGTATCAATTACAGGCTGATGATGTCGTTCATATTTATTACACTACATGGGCTAAATTAGAAACAGCAAGTGTAATTGCAGTAAATGATAACAATCCATCCGTTACGGTAAATTTAACTGGTGATTTATTTACGACACCAAACGGCTCTAATTTAGCAAACTGGACAATTAACACAGGGACAACAGCATTAACAGCTCAGTCAGTTACTATGAATGCAAACCAACAAGCTGTTATTACATTTGCAGGTCAAGCACAAGCAGGTACTATTACCATTACAGCCTCTGCTAATGCTTTATTCGGTAGTTCAGCAAGTGAGCCACTTGAAGTAAAAGTACAATAGCTAGATAAATGGATACTGACAAGATGAATTAATTCAGCTTGTCAGTATTTAATTATTTATAAAGGAAGTGAGTTTTTAGATGACTATATGGAAAAAGCAGCTACATATAGCAGTTATTTTTATTTTAATCGTATCGCTATTTTCTCCAGTCACTGCAATTAAGGCACAGCATTTTGAAGGGGATTTACTCGATCCTACTCCAAACATCAATGATATTGAACCCGATGATTCAGAAGAGCAGGATAATGCTACAAAGTCTAAGAATGAAATAGATGTAGAGGATTTAACAGAACAGGAAAAAGCACCGCATACAGATGAAGAAGCTGAATTAGATGATCTTATACCATTAGAAGATGCAGCGGAACTAGCTCCAATAGTAGAGAATGCGCCCGTTGCAATTAGCGATATTCAGCTAAACACTGAGGAACCTTTACTATTATTAGTAGGAGAAACATTTCAACTTACTGCCACTAACGCAACAACAGATGATAGTGCCACAGTTACATGGTCTTCAAGCAACTCTGGAATTGCAACAGTTGACACAAATGGGAGCGTAATAGCTCAGGCAATTGGAGAGACAGTCATTACCGCCCAATTAGATGGTGGATCTAAAACAGTTATTGTATATGTTATTTCACCCGAAGCACGGGAGGCAATAGATTTTATTATCGCCCTACCTACAATCGAAAGAGCCGATGAAGCAACCTATCAGCTATTACAGCAAGCACGAGTACTAGATAGTAAAGTAAAAGCTCCGGCTCGTACTCTTTTAATCTCCGATAATAAACTACCTTATTTTTTTCAGTTACTAGAAAAAGAAATTGCCTATTTTAGATATTATATGCAAGATCCTAGCAACGCTTTACCTGCACCTGAAGATATAAACTTTTTAAGTGATGAATTGGATAAGAAGTTAGATGCAGTTCGTGAAAGATATAATTCCCTGATTAAAACATCTGGTTATCGAGATCTAAAAAAAATAACAGATCCAGCAGATATACTAGTATTTAATCAAGAACTTGCAGCAAGACAAGTTAAATATGTATTTCTTGTTATCGATGCGCTTCCTAAATTAGAAGATTTAACAATTGATTTAGCCATAAAAGAGCAACTCGATCATGCAAGAAAAAAATATGCTGCTATACCAACAGCAGAACAAAAAAAAGTAGCCAATAAGGAAGACCTTTTTGCAAAAGAAGTTCGATATGTTGAACTGTTAATTGATGCTATTGATATAAATAGCCCATTAGCAGAAGAACAATTAAAAACTGCAAAAGACGCTTTGAAAAAGTTAGCTAATCCAAACAATATACCTGGTGCCTCCAAAGGAGTATCAAACTATAACGACCTCCTTGAAAAGGAGAAAATGATTAATGCAGAGGATGATATTAAACAGGTTATCGAAAAAATTAATGCACTTCCTACTGTAGAGGTACTTACTTGGGCAGACCAATTAAAAGTTCTTGAAGCACAGCAAGCTTATGATAAGCTATTACCTGCACATCAAAGCAGAGTAACAAATTATACCCAACTAGAAGCTTTACAAAAGCGCTTAGTTGAACTACAACCGACAACAGTTGAAATATACAATGCTGTTGCGAACTACTTGACGTCAGGTTCATATGAGCCCGTTTATGGCTCTGAATGGACTATTTTAACATTAGCTCGTGGTGATCATACTGCAAAATATGCAACTTATTATGATAAATATTATCGCAATCTCGTTAATCATGTAAAAGCAACAAATGGGGAAATAGGCACTCAAGCAACAGACTGGGCTCGAGTTATAATCGCTCTCACAGCAATTGGGAAAGATCCGAGAGATGTAGCTGGCTATAATCTAGTTGAAAAGTTATCAGATTTGAGTTTTGCTACAAGCCCTGGTGTCAACTCGTCTATCTTTTCATTAATTGCACTGGATACTTGGGGATTTGAATTACCTAAAACTGCGACAACAACACGTGATAAACTAATTCAAAATATTTTATCAAAGGAAATAAAAAATGGTGGCGGATTTGCATGGAGCGGTACTGATCCTGATCCTGATATGATAGGGATGGTACTTCAAGCATTAGCACCATATCAAAGTAATCCACAAGTAAAGGCTGTAACTGATCGCTCAATCGCTCAATTAGTAGCTATCCAAACCGCTAAAGGTGGCTATATTTCGACAGCGGGCAGCCCAGAAGCTGCTGAAAGCGCTGCCCAAGTTATAACAGCACTTGCTAGCTTAGGCATTGATGCAAATAAAGATAAACGATTCGATAAAGTGATTGCTAATATTATGACATTTAGCTCTGGTGACGGTGGCTTTAAACATGTTCAAAGCCAAACAAAAGCAGATGGTATGGCGACAGTTCAAGTTGGCTATACTCTAGCAGCTTACAACCGTCTTTTAAGCGGACAAACACCGCTCTATAATATGTCAGACACGAAAAACAAGCCGACTAAGCCTGGTGGCGAGGATGGTAGTGATGATGATGAGCCTTCCTCTCCTGGTAACAATGGTAATCAGCCATCCGTTCCTGCTGAAAAAGAGGAAATTGGCTATACAACATTTTCCATTCAAATTTCATCTTCTGAAGTACCATTAAAAACAACAACAACAAAATTATTTACTGGTGAAACCGTTTTTGACGTTTTGCAAAGAGTAGCTGCTGAAAATGGTGTAGCATTAAGCTATCGTCAAACAGAATACGGAACATATATTGACGGAATTGCAGGTGTTTATGAATTTGATCGTGGCCCTTTAAGCGGTTGGATGTACCGTGTAAATGGCGTATTCCCTTCATTTTCAGCGGCGAATTACACATTGTCTCCAAACGACACCGTTGAATGGATTTACACGCTTGACTTAGGAAAAGATATTGGCGGTTATGTTGAAGATGTAGAGAAAACACCTGAAAAGGGCAAAGACATCTTAGATGAAAAAAATAAGGAAGAAGAAAAAGAAAAAACGGACAAGGAAGAAAATAAAGACAATAAAGTGATCGAAGAAAACGAAGTAAATTCTAAAAATGATAAAGCAGAGATAGCATTGACACTTGATGATATTCAAAAACATCTTAAAAATCAAAGTAAAACAATTGTGGTTCAAGATGAAAAAGGCAACCAAATAGACATTTCAATATCTGCTCTATCAGACATTGAACTTGCAAAAAATGAAAAAATTATTGCCTCTATGACAACACATGCTGAAGGCAACCAATTTACTGTTAGCTTTGCCATAGAAGCTACTAACGGTAGATTAAAACCACTTTCAATAAAACAAGATTACTTAAAGGTTACTTTAGCTGCTTTCGAAGTAAAATCTAACACTGTTGTTCTACAGCTTGTTGGTGGTGAATACAAGCCAGTACCACATAAAATTGTGAACGGCAAAATAGTTCTGTTCTTAAAAGGAAGTGGCACATTTATAGTAACTGAAAGAACAGTCACATTTAATGATATTGCACATTTAGCAAACAAAGAAGAAATCGAGTTTTTAGCGAGCCGTTCTGTCATTCAAGGCACAACTCCAGAAACATTTGAGCCAAATAAACCAATTACCCGTGGACAATTTGCAGTATTAATTAGCCGTGCACTTGGATTACAAGCAACAGGAGAAAATCCATTTAGTGATACTGACGGCAAATGGTATGCAACGGATATCCAAGCTCTGTACGAAGCAGGTATTACGAAGGGTACAACGGCCTCAACATTTAATCCGGAGGCACCAATTACACGTCAGCAAGGCGCAGCATTTATGGCACGAATCTTAGAATATCTAAATGCCGATGTGAAAGCAAAGGGAGAGGTTCATTACAATGATTCTGGCAAAATTAGTGCTGAGTACTTACCTTATATCAAGCTATTAAATAGTCTGGATATTATGACAGGAAAACCGGATGGCTCATTTGATCCAGGTGCTTCGTTAACACGAGGGCAAACAGCGAAGATTCTAAAACGTACGTTAAATATCGCAGACATTATGTAATCATCCGTACTAACCTAAACGCTTACGCTTTTGGGTTAGTCCCTTTTTATAGAATGGAGGTTGTTCAAATGAAACAAAGATTATCATTGCTGATCATGCTACTTGCGCTGTTGCTTATTGCGGTTCCAGTTTCTGCACAGCAGGTATCAACGGCAGAGGCGTATCAGACAACAGGGCAGTTTATCGTAAATAAAGCACCAAACCCTTCTTTTGGTGATGAGTGGTTTATTATTGCCCTTGCACGTGGTGAATATAATGTTTCGAAAGACTATTACGATAAATATTATGATAATGTCGTAAAGCATGTACAATCAGTAAAAGGTGAATTACACAAACGTAAATATACTGAATATTCCCGTTTAATTATTGCACTTACTGCTATCGGAAAAGACCCTACAAATGTAGGTGGCTACAATATAGTTGAAAAATTAAGTGACTTTGACAATGTAGTATGGCAAGGGCCGAATGGTGCTTATTTCGCATTAATTGCTTTAGATACATGGGGCTTCGAGCTTCCTAAAACTGCCACAACGACACGCGAAAAGCTTATTCAGCACATACTAGCAAAGCAATTGCCTGACGGTGGATGGAATTTAACGGGAGCGAAAGCCGATCCAGATATGACAGCAATGGCTATTCAAGCTCTTTCAACTTATAAAGATAGAACGGATGTTAAGGCATCTATTAATAAAGCACTTGATACATTAGAAAACTTGCAAGGAGCTAATGGTAGCTATCAGAGCTGGGGAACAACAAACTTAGAAAGTGTTGCACAAATTATTACAGCACTTGCTAGCTTGAATATTGATGCCAACAAAGATCAGCGTTTTAATAAGTTATTTGAAAGCTTTTTCACCTTCTATAATGCAAAAGATGGTGGCTTCAAGCATGTATTAACTGAATCTGTAGCTAACGGCATGGCAACAGAGCAGGCTTCTTATACATTAGTAGCGTATAACAGACTGCTTGCAGGCAAAACAAAGCTATATGATACTTCTGATAAAAAGCCAAATAATAATCCATCAACACCAGCTCAGCCAAATCAACCTACAGTTTCTCCTGCTAAAGTGAGCTTTAAGGATACACAATCTCATTGGGCAAAGGCTGATATCGAAGCTGCAGTAGCTAAAGGATTACTAAAGGGCTATGAGGACAATACTTTTAAGCCAAATAACAATTTAACTCGTGTACAGGCTGTATCGATTTTAGTGCGCGCTCTTCATTTAACAAGTTCAGGAAATGCACCTTTTACGGACATTGACTCATATAAAGAGGAAACAAAACAAGAAATTGCTGCTGCTTACGATGCCAATATATTAGTAGAAAAATCCAATAAATTTTCACCCTCCTCATCAATTTCACGTGAGGAACTAGCTGTTATGCTAGCTAATGCCTTTACACATAAAACAGGTAAGCCTTATATACCAAAAAATATTGCACCCCTGAATGATATTGCGAAGCTAACAAAGAATTCTCAGCAAGCAATCACTTTCTTATATGATTTTGATATTGCCCAGGGCTCAAATGGTTTGTTTAATCCTACTAATTTTATTACACGCGCACATGCAGCTAAAATGTATGTCAACTTCTTAAAGGTAATTGAAGAATAATATGAGAAAAGGTTTACACTTCTTACGAATATCACTGCTAGCAATATTTTTAATAGCATGTAATATTCAAACAGTTGAAAAATTCGAGCAGATGCAGGAGCAGGAACGAAGCGTTAACCCCCATCCTACTTCTGAACAAGAACAAAATCCATCAGTAGAAAGTGAATCTGCCGAGGAAAAGCAGAAATTACAGGAGCCTGAGGTAGATGACAACGCACTATTCAAGGGAAATGACAAAGAGCTCCAACAAACAATAGAAGAGCAAAAAGCACAGCAAGAAACAAATGAAGTAAAGCAAAAACCAAAACAAGAAGATGGGAAGAAGCAAGAAGTCACAAAATCACCAAGTTCAAAACCAGCTAATGATAAACAAAAAACGAATACAGTTACTTCTAAAATAGAAAAGCAGCAACAGCCAGCACCGCAAAAACGTACTGTAACAATAGCGATACGTGTTGATACATTACTAAAGCATTGGAATAAGTTAGACCCTTCCTTACAAAGCGAGAAATATGTACCAAAGAACGGGATTATTCTAAAGCCAACAAAATACGAGCTGTTGTCAGAGAAAGATACAGTTTGGGATGTGCTACAGCGTGCAACGAAGGAGCATAAAATTCAAATGGAATATCAAGGAGCCAACGAAAATATTTATAACAGTGTTTATGTAGAGGGTATTAATCATTTGTATGAATTTAGTGCTGGTGAATTAAGTGGTTGGATGTATAAAGTAAATGGGGTTTATCCAAATTACGGATGTAGCCAATATGTATTAAAAGATGGCGATATCATTGAATGGAACTATACTGTCGATTTAGGTCGCGACTTAGGACATGATTGGGATGGTAACTAATGAAGGCATTTGAAACGTATCATCCTATTGTACTTTTTTCTTTTTTTGTCGCTGCTATCGGCTTATCCATGTTTTTTATGCATCCAATCTATTTAGCTATTACCATTTTTTCAGCGATAAGCTTAAATACAGCTTTACGAAGACAGCCTTTTTTAAAAGACTGGAAGCTATATGTACCTCTGTTTTTCTTAATGGCGATTATTAACCCAATGATTAGTCATAATGGGCAGATTGTATTGCTTTATATAAATGGTAATGCGCTTACTGTAGAGGCAATTATGTATGGAATCGCAATAGCCACAATGATTGTAGCTATTATGCTATGGTTTAGCTGCTATAATGTCGTGATGACATCAGATAAATTTATTTATTTGTTTGGAAAAGTGTCGCCAGCTTTATCGCTAACATTGTCGATTTCATTACGTTTAGTTCCGCGCTTTAAGCATCAGCTAGCGCAAATCGTTCAAGCACAAAAGGGAATCGGCATGGATTATACAGCTGGCTCATTATGGCATCGTATCAAATGTATAGTGCGTATTTTATCAATTTTGATTACTTGGGCATTAGATAATGCCATTGATACAGCTGATTCTATGAAAGCTCGTGGCTACGGTGTCAAAAAGCGAACTGCCTTTTCACTCTTTATTTTTGAGCGCCGGGACGGCTACGTTTTGGCAATCATTATATTGCTTTTTCTTAGCAATTTAGCTGCAAGTTTTATTGGCACAACAACATTTTATTTTTATCCAACTTTCGGAGCGATTAAATGGGATATCGTAAGCATTTTATTTTATAGTAGCTATTTCATTCTACTCTCTATTCCATTAGCAATCGAAATTAGGGGGGCATTAAAATGGCGATCGTTAAAATCAACAATGTAAGCTTTACTTATCCTAATGAAACAAATCCAATATTAAAAAATATGAATCTTACTATTCATCAAGGCGAATTTATTGTTCTAATAGGGCAATCGGGCTGTGGGAAAAGTACATTGCTGCGCCATTTCAAACGAGAATTGCGCCCACATGGAACGATGACAGGTACTATTTTCTACAAAGACTGTGACTTGAAGCAACTAGATGCTGAAGTTGCTGCAGCAGATATTGGTTATGTATTTCAAAATCCAGATAACCAAATTGTTACAGATAAAGTATGGCATGAACTGGCTTTTGGATTAGAAAGCTTAGGGATAGATGCACCAACAATTCGACGCAGAGTAGCCGAAATGGCCAATTTCTTCGGCATTCAAAAATGGTTTCATCATAAAACAACCGAGCTGTCTGGCGGACAAAAGCAATTATTAAACTTAGCATCTATTATGGTGATGCAGCCCAAATTATTGTTGTTAGATGAGCCAACATCGCAATTAGATCCAATAGCAGCATTGGAGTTTATTCAAACACTTCATCGTTTAAATAAAGAATTAGGTATTACAATTATTTTAATTGAACATCGTCTTGAGGAAGTGCTTACCCTCGCAGATCGTGTACTAATTATGGATGAGGGCAGTATTTTATTTGATGGTCTGCCTAAGGAAATATTAAAGGCTTTACCAGCAAATCATGCCATGATTACAGCGCTACCAACAGCTACGAAGATTTTCCACCTACTGAACGGTAATGGGCCTATTCCTCTTACTATTCGTGAGGGACAACGCTGGCTTAGTAATCAGCAATATAACTTTACATCATCAAACACACTACCTAGAACATTCAAAATTGATACAGATATTATATTAGAGGCAAAGGATATTGCTTTTCGTTATGAAAAAAACGGCTTGGATATAGTCCATCATTTTAATCTGCAGGTGAAGAAACAGGAATTTGTAACGATAATCGGGGGAAATGGCACTGGAAAATCCACAGTTCTTGCTATTTTATCTGGGTTACAAAAGCCTTATCATGGCAAGGTATTTTTATTCAATAAGGCAATAAAAAGCTACAGTAATAAACAATTGTATCAACAATATTTAACATTATTACCACAGAATCCGAAAACATTATTTGTACAAAAAACGGTGCACCAAGAGCTAGATGACATGGCTCATTTACATAAGATGTCAGAAGCAAAAATCCAAGAAACTGTTCAATTGTTTAATTTAACTCATTTATTAAATCGTCATCCGTATGATTTAAGTGGTGGTGAGCAGCAAAAGCTAGCACTCGCAAAGCTTTTATTAATAGAACCTAAAATTTTGCTGTTAGATGAACCGACAAAGGGTCTTGATGCACATGCAAAGGAAGAACTCGCAGGAATTTTAAAAGATTTACAAGCTAAAGGTATGACAATTATTATGGTGACACATGATATTGAATTTTCTGCACAATACAGTAATAGATGTGCCCTGTTTTTCGATGGTAGTATCGTATCTGAGGGAGAGCCGCGAGCATTTTATAGTGGAAACAATTTTTATACAACTGCTGCACATCGAATATCAAGAGATCTATTAAGCAATGCCATTACATGTGAGGATGTAGTAACTTTATGCAAAGAATCATCCGATTAATTATGTCACTCATTGTCATCCTAGTCTTAATTCCACTTACTTTATATATGGGTATGACAATATTTGCTGATCGAAAATATTATTTTATCTCAATTGTAATTATGATTTTAGCGTGTATCCCATTCCTTCTTTCATTTGAGCGTAGGAATCCACAGCCACGCGAAATTTTAGTGATAGCAGTGATGTCAGCTATTTCAGTGGCAGGTCGTGCCCTATTTGTTGTGATACCTGGCTTTAAGCCTGTGGCAGCTATTACAGCTATTACAGGGTTTTCACTTGGTGCAGAAGCAGGATTTTTAACAGGGGCAATGTCTGCATTAGTTTCAAATATGTTTTTTGGACAAGGTCCTTGGACACCGTTTCAAATGTTTATGTGGGGAATGATAGGTTTTATCGCTGGTTTATTAGGAAAAACGGGTATGATGCATAAAAAAATTCCCCTTATTGTATTTGGTATTTTTGCAGGTATCTTCTTTTCGTTTGGTATGGACATTTGGGGAACAATATCCATGTATGGTGTTTTCAGCTGGGAGGCTTATGCACTGGCACTGACCTCCGCCGTCCCCTTTATGATCATTTATGCAATTTCTAATGTGATTTTTCTACTCTTACTTGCCAAACCGATTAGAGAAAAACTAGATCGAATAAAAAATAAATATGGGATTTTACAATAACACTTAGGATCTTTCAACATGGATTTCATAGTATATTGATAGAATAGGCTATCAAACAATATAGATATCTTGTTTATCTAAGAGGACATGAACCATCAAGACAAGAATTTACATGGGCTTGGTAAAAGTATTTTTTCCATGTAACATTTAAATGGTGTGAGGTGCTATAATGAAAAAAATAATACTGATAGCACTAGCGGCAATCCATGTTTGTATATCAATAACAATTTTTATTATCGGTAATGAATATGAATTTACTGTTAAATATACAAGCACTTGGTTACCTAATTTATTAGTTAGTCTATTACTTCTAGTAGTTTTTATAATTAGTAAGGATAAAGTTATTAATAAAATATCAAATCTTTTATTAATGATTTATCCTATAGGGCTAGTCTTAATAAGCTTTATT
>Ga0256786_1000675_pt1 | contig 16148 bp, 10 predicted proteins | sample MC6MC0937MT_FD_186053 | JGI IMG/M metagenome (GOLD analysis project Ga0256786, IMG submission 186053) | Metatranscriptome of enriched soil aggregate microbial communities from Iowa State University, Ames, United States - MC6-MC0937-MT... | ecosystem: Environmental > Terrestrial > Soil >...
CACACCTATTATTTACCGAAAGCTCCGGGCGATATCCAACCTTTCTATCAATAATTATGTGAAGATGTACCGGCTTAACAGAGCGAAGGAGTTGCTAAAATCTTCGATGAATGTCAGTGAGGTCGCCTATGCAGTTGGATTTTCTGAAAGAAAGTACTTTAGCAGGGAATTTAAGAAACAATTTGGGTATAATCCGTCACAGCAAATAGCGGACTCCTACGAAGATGATTAAAACACAAAATGGCGTAAAAAAGGGATTAAATATTTGAAAAGAGACTGTAGGCAGGGTACGAATAGATTTAAAAGTAACAAAGACGCCTAAATGGGCGCCTTTGTTACTTTTATCGTTACTGTATTTACTTCGCGATTTCTTTTATCATTGGTTCACCATCCAAGAGCCTTTTATAGCGCACCAATGCTTCTACATAATAGTAGTCAGCATATGTCAGTGGTACATCAATCTCCGAATTTAAAGGAAGTGCTCCCACACTATGTTGAAGAATATAGCCTCCATTTTGACCATAAGCAGCCAAATAAGGTGCTTGAGATAGATTTTTGATCATTGTCTCCGCTTTATCGAAGTAAAGTGCAGATTCGCTACCCTTGGTATATTGCGAAAGCTCTAATAGCGCCGAAGCATACAAGGCAGCGGCAGAGACGTCTCTTAAATCCTTATTCGGGTACATCTTATCAGATGCAGCGATCTTATCCTTATCAAAATCCCAATACGGAATTAGATCGGAGGGTAGATCTGGATTGTCAAGAATGTATTTCGCTATCTGCTGTGCCTGCTTCAAAAACTCCTTTTTCTTTGTTTCACGGTACATCATCGTATAACCGTATAAAGCCCACCCCTGTCCCCGTGACCAGGCAGACTCATCAAATGCCCCTTGATGTGTTTTTTTCGATCGCACTTTACCTGTATTCTTATCATAGTCGATCACATGGTAAGAACTATAATCTTTCCGAAAATGATTTTTTAAAGTTGTTTCAGCATGTGTGACCGCAATATCATAATACTTTTTATCTCCTGTTATTTTAGAGACCTGTGTCAAAAACTCCAAGTTCATCATATTGTCTATAATGACGGGATAATCCCAGGACCCGTGATCCCATGAACGGATAGTTTTTGTCTTCGAACTATAACGTGATGCCAATGAATTTGCCCCTGTTGTTAAAACCGGTTCATATTGCTTGGTGTTCCCAGTCAACCGAAGGGCATTTCCAAAACTACAGAACAACATAAAGCCCAAGTCATGTGTACCTTTGTTATTCTTCTCCTTTTCCAAATAGGTTAATTTATCTTCCGCTTTCTTTAGTAGATCCGGATCTTTGGTTCCCTCATATAAATAAAATAACGTCCCTGGATAGAAGCCCGAGCACCACCAGCTTGATGATGAAAAGACCTCTTTGCCATTTTCAAATGTTTTCGGAAACTTATCCGTCGGTGTTTCCTTATCCAAAACTTTAATCTGCTTGGCAGCAGCATCAAGTTGCTGTTGTACAAACTCTTTCGACAGTTTCAATTTCACAGTTTGTCCATGGGCCAAAGTACCTGTCCCCAGAACAGCCCATAAAATCATAAAAATTTGCTTTCTAAATCTCATTATTTATATTCCCTTTCTATACGTTGTTTATTTTGCTTGCTTTTATTTATTTACTTTCACGGATAGCGACTATAGTTCCCTTATTGAGTTCTAACCTGATTAAGCCATCCTCCTGTTTCGTATACGTACCCTTCCCATGTACTTTAACAATTGGGTTAAGCATACCGAGCTTTAGTTTTAATGTTCCACCGTATTGGCTTTTAACTTCAACAGCTACTGTATTTCCATTTTTACGTTGTGCAGAAATCAAATTGCCCCCATCCGCTAAAAAATGGGTAAAGGAGAGATCTCTCCATTTACTCGGAACAGCTGGGAATACACGCAATATCCCATTCCAATATTGCAGACAAAGCTCCTGTATACTTGCCATGGCAGCCAACGGCGTTTCGATCACAGGACCACTTTCCGCATAGAGGGTATTCGCTTTAACATATTTGTTCAACAAAATATCCAACGAGGCTAGAGCCGCATCGCCTCGTCCCATCATGGCATACATCGAAGCTGCCCCTGAAAAGGAATAACCCTGAAGCCATTGTTTTTTACTCTGCCAATGTGCAATAGATTTTTCAATCAGCGCCCTATTCTCCTTTTGATCCCAGTTCACATCATAAAAAGGATAGATCATCATCAGATGAGAATAATGTCGATGTGATTCTTCATAGGGTACATCTTTGGCAATCATAAAACCATCAGTGTTTTGTGGATATTCAACCAAATGTGCCAGCACATCCTTCCATACAGCATGAAGCGGATCGTTGCCTCCACGTTCGTCGTCCAGTTCCAAAAGTGTCCTTAAACCCCACTTTAGGATTGATAGGTCGTAATTTGTATTATAAGCAAATCCTTTTGGATATTCGGGTGAATAGGTTTTAACAGCGATAGCATATTTCCCATTTTGATCTTTCTCCAGCAAATGCAAATGGTAGTTGATTGCGTCCTTCAAAAGTGGAAATAAACGATCATATACATCTCGCGACAGTGTTGCCCGATAGTACTGATAGTAGCTGTGCAGTAGCCATACAAGGTTACCAAGTTCTTTATCACCATCAGAGGCTTTTTCAAGAGAGACACCTTTTTGCAATAATACTGGACTCCATAAATCCGGTGCAGAAGAACGACCCACGGCTATACTATTGTAACGATAGGGTTCCGGAACATTAAGACGCAGATTATGCTTATTTTGGTCAATCATTTGAATCAAAGAATTGGCGATATCCAGGTGATTTGCTTTAAAAGTCGGTGAATATGCGAGCTGCATATTTAGATTGAGCCAATAAGCTGGCCAGGGAGTGGGACTTGTCCACGGTCCCTGCAGATCCATAGCTGGCTTGTCCGATCGGGTTGCGCTTGCCAGCTTATACAATTGCATATCGTAGAAACCTTGATAGGTTGAATCAGGCAGTTCAAGTGTAGATGCCTTAAAATAGCTCGTCCACCATTGACGATGTTCTTTCAAACCGGTACTTATTTCCCGTGCACCAAATTTTAGAAGATACGCTAATGTTTCTTGGGTAAAATCCGCTGATTTTTGATTATAGCCAACGGTAATAACATAGGTATCCATGTCTTTCGTTGATCGCAGCAGATAGGCGGTCGTATACCCCCCACCCGCTATCAGTGCTTGTTCATAGTATTTTATGTGACCTTGTTGTCCATTCTTTCCAGCAGGATTGGCAAGGTAAGCCTTTGGTTTTTGGGTATAGGAAAATTTCATGCGTGGACTGATTGCCGAATCGGCTACCCAATTGAACGAATACTTTCCCTTAAAATCCTGTTTCAACACCTCTAATAAGATAATATTATCATTGGAAAGTGTTGTCGTTTTCACTTTGATCTGTCCCTGATTTGTCAAGATAGTTGCCACGGCATAAGCCTCCTTTAGATAGAAATCACCCCTGCTTTGGACAATTGCACTTCCCAGGTCCAAATCAAAGTACCCCAGTGACAGGCGGGCCTTATCGAACAACTTGTCTTCCGAATTTGCACGATGATCATATACATCCGTTCGGCCGATGTCAATACGCACTGATTTTTTACCCGATAGGTAAGTCATCGTTCCCAATAGGCCATTACCGGTAAACACACCCTCATATATCGTGTTTCCGAGCGGAGCAACTTTAAATTGCCCAAATCCGATTACAGGTAGGATTAGCGCATAAATAATTATCAATAGCATGGTTGGTCTCATCATATCGGTTTTCTTCTTTTGAAGGCTCCATAAAGATGCCTGATTCTCTAAGCATAATCAAGCTCGTTTTACGAAAACGATTGAGTGGTTTCACGAGTTTCCGGTATCATATCACCTGATTTTTATGTGAGCACCCACCGGATGAATACAAATTAAGGTATACTATTCAGGTTTTAATAGGACCAATAAATCGTTCTGCCCTTTCAAAATGCCCACATACTGCAGGTCTATTATCACAAGATGGATTAGATTGTGTTCTAGAAAATTTATGCTCTTTAGTAAGAAATTCGAACAGTACAGCTCATGTAACAATTCTGTAACTAAACATTAGCTTTGGATAATAGAATCGAACCTTATATACGAAAGAAATGAATTTAGAGCTATTCTTTTATTATTTTTTCATAAAACAAGAATAAACAATACATAAAATTTTAGTTATCAGTTTATATTTATCAGTTTTTTATCTATTTTTAGGTTCAATATCCAATTGCAGTTAATTTTAACAGCCTAAAATGGATCAATTATAAAACAACTAATCCAACCAACATGAAAGAACAGAATTCATCAAGGCGTGATTTCATTAAAAAATCAGTGGTAGGTGCTGCAGCATTTTCTATTGTACCACGCTTTGTACTTGGAGGCCAAGGCTATCTTGCTCCGAGTGATCATCTAACCAAAGGAGTAATTGGCGTCGGAAATATGGGCCGTGGACACTTCGGCTATGCCGGAACAAAAACAGTTGCCATTTGTGACGTTGACAAAAGCCATCTTGCGGCTGCACAAAGTGACCTGGGTGGCGGCATAAAAGAATACCATGATTTTAGAGAATTAATCAAATCTCCAGAAGTAGATATTGTCCACATTGCTACTCCGCCGCACTGGCATGGTCTTATGTCTATAGAGGCTGCTAAAGCAGGAAAAGATATCTGGTGTGAAAAGCCAATGACGCGTACCATTGGTGAAGGTAAGAAAGTGAAAGAAGCCATTGCACAACACGGAAATATGTTCCGTCTGAACACTTGGTTTCGCTTCAAAGATGATTTTTATGGAATGAATGTACCTGTTAGTAAAATCAAAAAACTAGTAGATACAGGCATGTTGGGTTGGCCATTAAAAGTAACGATAAGTAAGCATACAGGATTTGACTGGAAATTCTATTGGGTAGGAAAAGAAAACCTACCAGAAGAACAAGTGCCTGCGGAATTAGACTACGAATTTTGGTTGGGTCCAGCACCATATAAACCTTACAATAAACATCGCGTACACACGACTTTTAGAGGCTATTGGGATTATGATGGCGGAGGATTAGGTGATATGGGCCAACATTATATGGATCCAGTACAATATTTCTTAGGTAAGGACAATGAAAGCCCAGTGAGTGTAGATGTGGATGCGCCACAGCAACACCCAGATGCCGTTGGTACCTGGAGACGCATTACTTTCACTTATGCTGATGGTTGTCAGATCATTTTAGATGGCGAGGCCAAAGATGAAAAAGCGGCTTATATTGAAGGACCTAAAGGTAAATTATATAAAGGATTTGCATCGGATATTCCTGATCTGGAAAGAAAACTGGCACAATACCCTGAGCCGGCTCCGCAAATCACTGACTTTTTGGAATCTGTCCGGACACGCGAAAAATTTGCCCTCAATGAAATAAATGGACACCGCTCCTGTACATTGGTTAATATGGGATTAGCAGCACTGCGCCTCAACCGCTCATTAAAATACGATTCTCAAAATGAGAAATTTATTGATGATGATGCTGCAAATCGTTTAATTCACCAACCAATGAGAGGTCCTTGGTCTATCTAACAATTATAATCCGATGAAATATCATGAACCAAAAAAGACATCAGAACACTGGATGGATAGCAGTAATCATGGTAGCTTCATGCCGATAAAAGATAAATAATCTCAATGAAAAAGATATTTAATTCGCTGGCTGTATTGCTTCTCATCTCGAGCGCCTCATATGCCCAGCAACCGCAAAATAGAACCACAGCTACCAAAATAGCTGATGTGCTGGCTCAGCAACCCGCAGAGGAAAAAGAAAAGTTCCTGCTCGCCATGCATGAGCTGGAAGGATTTTCTTCCGATGACATCGTTGCTTTCCTTAAAGGTCTAAAAGCACCAGGAAGTAATAATGCTCCAATTGAATTTGCTGCCAACAGCTATTCTTTTTATGTAAATCAACCTGGCAAAGAACAGCAAAAAAAAGTATTTGTTGAAGGTCTAGCAAAATCCATCGCACAACTGAGCGAGCCTACAAATCAAGTTTTCGCTTTACGTTTACTCCGCCAGTGCGCAGATAACTCTGCAATCTCAGCTGTGGCAAATTGTTTAACGAACGATAATCTAGCTGATGCAGCCGCAAGAACTTTGGTCTCTATCCGTACCAACGAGTCAGCTACGGCCTTGGAAAAAGCACTAGCAGCTTCTACGACCGAAAAAACCGCAATCGCTATTGTTACAGCACTAGGCGATTTAAAGGTTGTAAATGCGGAAAACGCTATTTTGGATTTCACCAAAAAATATAACTCCGATGCATTCCAACGCACTGCATTGATCGCACTAAGTAAAATTGGCGGTACAGCCTCGGCTTCTTTATTCCAAAACAAATTGAACGATGCGGCATACAGTTACGATAAATTTGATGCTGTCGGACTAGGTATTGACTATGCGCAATCGTTGATCGACAATAAGCATGATCAAGATGCGATCAAATTCCTGAATAAATTCTTCCAGGAGTCGCAAAAAGCAAAATCCATCAACGGACAATTTGCTTCATTGAAATTATTGGCTGCCATCGATCCAAGTAAGCAACAAAAAAATCTACTGTCTGCTGTAAAGAGTGATAATGGTGCATACCGCAACCTTGCCTTGCAATTGCTCGGTAAATATGGTAAAGGCAGTGATGCGAAAAGCCTGCTCGCTCTAGCGAGTAAGGGTACACCTGAGGTACAGGAAAGCGTCCTAAACTATCTCGCACATAACGGTTCCGCGAGTAGTTTAAAAGCAATCCAAGCCTTGGTTGGCAAAACGACTTCGCCAGTTACAAAATTAGCAGGATTAAGCGCGATCAACACACTTTCACAAGGAAAAGAGACCAATACCCTAATACAGGCCTTTGATGCGGATCAAGAATTCAACAATTCTGTTAAGGCCCTTATCCTGTCTTCAAAGGATGCTAATGTGATCAATGATGTCAATACTGCACTCGCTTCTGTCGATGACAGCAAAAAAGTTCAGTTATTGGATATATTGAGCAAACGCTCCAATAATGCTTCTTCAAAAGCTGTTCTGGCAATTAAAACAACAAATCCAACAGTAGAGGAAGCGATAAATAAAGCTTTACCCAATGTTGCTCAAGAATCCGATCTTGAAGAACTTTTCAATAGACTGAACAATACAACTGATCCAAAATCGGCAGCGTTATTGCAGAAAGCAGTTGTCAATGTTATTCAATCAAGTCCTAATGCAAAAGGATTAACAGGGAAATTAGCTGCAAATATCTCAAAATCAGCCGCTCCGAGTACTGCAAAATATTTCCCTATTTTTGCTGGACTTGGTGACGATCAATCGTTACAAGCAGTCGGCAATTACCTAAATAATAATAATCCGGAGTTAAGGGCTGCAGCCATTACATCGTTGTCAAGTTGGTCATCCGCTAATGCACTTCCTAAACTGGTATCCTTATCAAGAACAGAAAAAGATGACAACTTATTCAATACTGTTTACAGAGGATTAATCAAATCTATTTCATCTTCGGCTAATACGGCTGATCAAAAAACGCTTTTATTGCGTGACGCATTTAGTGTTGCAAAAACAGCAGAACAGAAGAAAGCTGCACTTTCTGCCCTTCAACCAACAGGTACTTATCAAGCTTTTATTTTTGCTGCGGATAAAATGGCTGATTCACAGTTGGGAGAAGCCGCTGCCAATACAGCCATGAATATTGCCATGGACAATAAATACTATGGTAGCAAAGTCAGAGAAGTACTAGAACAGGTAATTGGCAAACTTTCCGGTAGCGAGAGTGGTTACCTGAAAGAAGCTGTTGTTCGTTATCTTTCTGAAATGCCAGTAAAAGAGGGTTATGTATCACTTTTCAATGGTAAGGACCTTAGCGGCTGGAAAGGATTAGTCGCTGATCCAATAAAACGAGGTAAAATGAACGCCAAAACGCTGGCAACCGAACAAGCGAAAGCAGATGAGATCATGCGCAAGGGTTGGTCTGCCTCAAATGGAGAAATTGTTTTTAGCGGAAAAGGAGATAATCTGGCTACCATAAAACAATATGGAGATTTTGAGATGCTTGTAGACTGGAAATTGGAGAACTATGGTGGTATAGAGGGTGATGCCGGTATTTACTTGAGAGGCACTCCACAAGTACAAATTTGGGATATCGCCAACACGAGAGTTGGTGCTCAAGTAGGCTCAGGAGGATTGTACAACAACCAAAAAAACGAAAGCAAACCGCTCAAGGTCGCTGACAATGCTACTGGTGAATGGAATACATTTAAAATCAAAATGGTTGACGATAAAGTCACAGTTTGGTTAAATGGTCAACTGGTCACCGATAATATTCCACTGGAAAATTATTGGGACAGAAATCAATCTATTTTCCCAACAGAGCAGATCGAACTCCAAGCTCATGGGTCAGTTGTTTACTACAGAGATCTTTTCATCAAGGAATTCCCTAGAAAGCAGATCTTCAAAATAAGCGACCAAGAGAAAAAAGATGGTTTTGAAGTGCTATTTGACGGAACAAATCTGGACAAATGGACTGAAAACAAAGCATACATCATCAATGATGAAGGTTATATCTGGGTATACCCTAATGCTAAATTTGGCGGGAACTTGTATACAAAAGAAGAGTACTCAGATTTTATCTATCGCTTTGACTTCAAATTGACACCAGGAGCTAACAATGGTGTGGGGATACGCGCGCCACTAGAAGGTGATGCGGCTTATGAAGCAATGGAAATCCAGGTTCTCGATAATGATGCCGATGTCTATAAAGATTTAAAACCTTATCAATATCATGGCTCTATCTATGGTGTGGTAACGGCTAAAAGAGGTTACTTAAAACCATTGGGCGAGTGGAACTCCGAAGAAATCTATGTAAAAGGCAATCGCATTAAAGTAACATTGAACGGTACTGTCATTGTCGATGCTGATATTGCGGAAGCTAGTAAAAATGGGACGCTGGATGGTAAAGAGCATCCAGGTTTAAAACGTACAAGTGGCCATGTTGGTTTCCTGGGACATGGAACTGAAGTATTCTTCAAAGACATTCGAGTAAAAAAACTCAAATAGTTTTACCAAGTGTAAAAAAAGGGGATAAGGAATCTTATCCCCTTTTTTCTTAAAGAACGGCTTGTTTGACAAGTGAGAAAAATAACCGAATGATTCCAAAACTTTTATTAAATTAAGGTTCTAGGATTCTAATTCAAAATATGATGTTTTATGACAAAAGCCGTAAACTTACTGATTAACAAAAAATTGGATAGTAAACCCGAAAAGAAAAATCTATTCAATAAACTTTCTATTATCAAATTAATAGCCGAATTAGGATCTGTATCAGTAAACGACATTGTAAAAAATCTCTCCCTAAGCCTTCCTACGGTCAACAGCCTGATTGCTGAACTATTGGAGGACAATATTGTCCGTCAATTTGACAAGGGAGAATCTATCGGTGGTCGCAAACCAAACCTATATCGGCTGTGTGATGGGTTATTTCAAGTGTTATGTATCGAGTTGCAGCGCTTCTCCATTACAATGAGTATCATGGACAACAATCAAAATATAGTTGCTGAAACTGTAGAACTTGATAATGAATTATCTCGCAATGCCGATAATCTCTACGATATTACGCAGATTATCGATCAATATTTATTGGAAAAATTAGTAGATACGGAAAATTTAACCGGACTAATCATTAGCATGCCTGGCCTAATCAACGCTGAGGAGGGGACTAATGAAACATTTCTGCATGACACATCGCAATCTATTACAGCTTACTTCGAGAACAAATACAGAAAACCTGTTTATATCCTCAATGACGTAAAAGGCGCCGCATATGCAGAACTAAAATTTGGTTTGGCCAAAAATACGAGAAATAGCCTCATTATTTTAATGGATTGGGGAATAGGTCTTGGAATAGTTTCCAATGGTGAAGTTTATCTCGGACGGGATGGTTATTCCGGCGAGGTGGGCCATATGCCATTTATTGATAATGGTGAATTGTGTTATTGTGGGAAAAGAGGTTGTCTCGAAACAGTGGCTTCGGGAATTGCCTTGGTCAACAATGCAAAACAGGAGATCCAAAAAGGTGAACTTACCAAGCTCAATGAATTACATAAGGAGGAATTAGATCACCTAACACCAACTCATGTAATCGAGGCGGCTAATAAAGGTGATCAATTTGCCATAAACCAAATTTCTAAATTGGGTACAAATCTAGGTAAAGCTTTCGCTTCCCTGATCCAGCTGCTCAATCCAGAACTTATTGTACTTGGAGGCAAAATCGCCAAAGCCAATGAATTAATTACGATCCCGATACAACAGGCGATCAATTCATATACAATGGCGATATTAAAAGAACATTGCGATATAAAAGTATCGAGCTTAAACCTGGACAGTAATACGATCGGTTTGACAAATTATTTTATCACAAAGTATTTGTCTGTCGAATTGCTCAGGAAATCTAAAATCTAAAACTGACCTGTGCTCAATAATACCAGAGTACAGGCTCTTTCTGTTTTAATACCATTCTCCATAGCCAACTGCTCTAACTCAGCATTCTCAGCCCCTGGATTAAAGATTATACGTTTTGGTTTTGTAGCCAAAATATAGTTATAATACTCCTTTTGATTCTGCTCTCCAAGATACATGGTCACTGTGTCTATATCAGTATGCACTTCACCTTTCTTCTCGATGGGCTCACCAGCCACCTCTCCACCGCTCAAACCGATGTTAACAATATCATGTCCGTGCTTACGGAGCATATTCGCTGCTTTATTTGAATAACGCGAAGGGTTCGTACTGGCGCCTAAGATTAATGTCTTTTTCATCCTTATACTTATTTGTTCATCAATTATACCGTTCAAAGGCATTTACACAGCCTTCATCGGTATGGAGTCTTAAATTTTTTGAAATGATGAAACGAATAGATCTATTCATCAATAATAAAATCGCCATGGGTACTATAGGCGTTCTTACGTAAAACTGGCATTCCCAAAATTTTATAAAGTTCATCCAATTTCACCAAGCTACCATTTGTCATATTGGAAAGTAGAACAATCACAATATTCCTTTTCAGATCCCGTACATATATGTGACGAAAACCGTGCCACCATCCCGTATGATAGACAATATGATCGTTTCCATGTTCAAATGTCCGCCATCCATAGCCGTAACTAAAAATACCTTTTTTTGCGTCTGGATAGCCACGATAAGCCGAATCCAAGGTTGATTGCTTCAATAATCGTCCATCCCGCAATGCCAGATCAAAGCGGTATAAATCACGTACTGTACTGTAAACTCCCTTGTCTCCCAATGGGCCATCTTGAAAATTCTGTACAACAGATCTGCGCCATACCTTATCATGACCTATAACGTTGGTTGGAATCTTATCGTAGACAGCCTTAGACAACGCGGCGGTATTCGTCATACCTGCAACATTGAAGACACTATCTTTCATATAGGTCGCATAATCCTGCTTCGACACCTTTTCGATAATAGCTCCTAAAACCATAAAGTTGGAATTATTATAGAAAAAACGACCACCCGGAGCACCATATCTATTCGGTTTAAATTCGGTCAGCATTTTCATAACATCCTGATTCGTCATTCCTTTTTTTCGATCAGGCCAGTGGTCTTCTGAAAAATAGACATAGTTAGGTAAACCTGAGCGGTGGGTCAATAGCATTTTAATAGTAATACCGGGGTACGGAAAATCAGGATAAAAATCATTGATCGTCTGATCCAGACGTAATTTTCCCGCTTCGACCAACTTCAATATACCTACAGCCGTTATTGGTTTGGTGACTGAAGCCAGTTCAAATTTATCATCAATTGCCAAGCTATCGCGCTTCAGGTAATTGGCCCAGCCAAAAGTATTTTGATATAGAATTTTTCCATCCTTAGCCACTAGCACGTTTCCATTGAATGCAGCCTTTGAATGTAAGTTTTTCATAAAGGCGTCAATCTTTGGATCTGCATCCTGGGGATTGTAAATGAGTCTTGTACTATCTATTTTTGCTTGTGCTATCGCCGCCTCTTTTTGTTTTTTCTCTTTTGAACTACAAGCGATTGTAGATACGAACAAAAGAGCTGCCATTCCCTTTAAAAAAAATAATTTCACGTAATGCTTCTCCTGGATTTTCTATATTGTGTTATGTTTGCCTATTTCACTAAGCCAATTTTGTACCTCATTTTTTACACGATCTTTACATCGCTAGTCCCCCACTCCTACTCTGATTAATGTGTATTCTTTTTGATTTTCAATAAAGAATCGCGTATAAAGATAATAATGCTAAAATGAAGATTTTAGTATAAAAAAACGAATTTTTAGAACAAAAAAAGCCACTTTATTACTAAAGTGGCTAATATTTTATTGGCTTGTGGAATCTATGCTAGTAATCTAACTGGATTTTCTACCAATGCTTTTAAAGTCTGTAAAAATGCAGCACCTGTTGCGCCATCAACCACACGATGGTCACAGCCCAAAGTTACTTTCATTACGTTACCAGGAACTACAGCACCATTTTTCACAACAGGAACAGCTTGGATAGCTCCTACTGAAAGAATAGCTCCATCAGGAGAGTTAATGATAGATGTAAACTCATCTATTCCAAACATTCCCAAGTTGGAAACTGTGAAAGTAGATCCTTCCCAATCCGCTGGTTGTAATTTTTTAGCTTTCGCTTTTTGAGCAAAATCTTTCACCTCTGCAGAGATGTGAGATAATGATTTACCATCTGCAAAACGTACTACAGGAACTAACAAACCATCTTCAACAGCCATAGCCACACCAATGTTGGTATGTTCGTTGAAACGGATTTTATCTCCTTGCCAAGACGAATTCACTGCTGGGTGTTTTTTCAACGCGACAGCAACGGCCTTCACCACGATATCATTGAATGATACTTTTACTGGAGCGATCTCATTGATTTGCGCACGAGCAACCATTGCATTATCCATATCGATAGAAACTGTCAAGTAAAAATGAGGTGCTGTAAACAATGACTCTGCCAAACGACGCGCGATTGTCTTACGCATTTGGTTGACAGGTTTCTCTGTATAACGTTCTTCACCAACATACGTAGGTAAAGTAATTGCTTTTGTCTCTGTAGCAGGAGCCGCTGCAGCTGCTGTTGTAGCAGGTTTCGCCGCAGCAGGAACAAAAGATTCAACATCTTTTTTCACGATACGACCACCATCTGCTGATCCTTTGATATCGCTCAAGTTGATACCTTTGTCTTTTGCAATCTTACGTGCTAATGGAGAAGCCTTTACACGAGCATCATCATTTGCAGCAGATGATACTGGAGCTGCAGTTGCAGTAGGTGCTGAATCAGCTTTAGGTGCTTCTGCAGTTTCCGCTTTTGCAGGAGCAGATTTTTGATTCAATAAAGGTGTAATATCAGTGCCCGCAGGACCAACAATAGCAATAATATCATTTACTTTTGCTGCCTCTCCGGCTTCAAGACCAACGTACAACAATGTACCATCAGCATAAGCTGTAACTTCCATTGTCGCTTTATCTGTTTCTACATCAGCGATAGCGTCATCAGATTTGATCGTGTCACCAACTTTGAAATTCCATTGTGCAATAACACCTTCTTTCATGGTATCACTCAACAATGGCATTGTGATCACAGTACATCCCAATTCTTCGGCTGTAACTGTGCTAGCCGAAGATTCTGGACCAGAAACTTCTTCGGTTTTTTTTTCTTCAGTTTTTTCTGGCGCTTTCTCAGCTGCCGGAGCATCACCGCTCAACAAAGCTTGGAAATCTTCACCGGGTTCACCCAAAACAGCAATAACAGCATCAATAGCTACTGCTTCACCTTCTTTAGGGCCAATATATAAAAGAGTACCTTCTTGGTAAGACTCAAAGTCCATTGTAGCTTTATCTGTTTCAATTTCAGCTACCAGATCACCAGAATTTACTTTATCACCAACATTTTTGTGCCATTTTGCGATGACCCCTTCGGTCATTGTGTCGCTCATTTTGGGCATTCTTACTACTTCAGCCATTCTGTATTATATTATCAAGTTAAAGAGTATTAATCTAAAATAAATGGATAGTCTTGTTGTACATAAACATCTTTGTACAATTCATCTGCAGTTGGATAAGGAGAATCTTCCGCAAATTTCACCGACTCATCAACTACTTTTTTCACATCAGCCTCAACCTCAGCAAACCAAGCATCATCTGCATATTTGTTTTCCAAAATAGCATGTTTCGTAGCCAATAATGGATCGCGATCTTTATACGCTTCCAATTCCTCTTTCGTACGATATTTCGCCGGGTCAGACATTGAGTGTCCTTTATAACGGTAAGTACGGATTTCTAAGAATGTAGGACCTTCGCCAGCACGAGCACGTTGAACAGCTTCGTCCATTGCGTTGTGTACAGCAACAACATCCATTCCGTCTACAGGAGCAGAAGGCATATCAAAACCTAATCCCATTTTGTAAATGTCCTGCATGTTAGTTGTACGTTGTACAGAAGTACCCATCGCATAACCGTTGTTTTCACACACGAAGATAACTGGGAGTTTCCACAACATTGCCATGTTTAGTGTTTCGTTGAATGCACCTTGACGTACAGCTCCATCGCCCATATAACAGATATTTACATTATCTGTACCAAGATATTTCTCAGCAAATGCGATACCAGCACCTAAAGGAATCTGACCACCGACAATACCATGGCCACCCATGAATTTATGTTCTTTAGAAAAGAAGTGCATTGAGCCTCCTTTACCTTTTGAACAACCAGTGATCTTTCCATATAATTCAGCCATACAAGCATTTGCAGAAACGCCTTTAGCCAAAGCGTGGGCGTGATCACGATAAGCAGTGATTAAAGAATCCTCAGGTTTGATAACCGACATCGTTCCAGCGACTACTGCCTCTTGTCCTATGTACAAGTGACAGAAACCACGAATCTTTTGCTGTCCGTAAAGTTGACCTGCTTTTTCTTCAAACTTACGCATAAGTAACATAGACTTATACCACTCCAAATATGTCTCTTTTGTTATAGGTGTTGAACTCATTTCAAAGTTTTGATTTTCTTACAATTCTAGACTACAAATCTAATAATTTTGGATGAATTTCCTTGGTCAAAAATCAATTTTATTTATACTTTAAGACACTTCTAAGACATTTGATTTAAAGTATATAGCATTTTTCAGCAAATAAATGAACGGCACAATCAAATAAATCAAAAACTTATGAAAATAAAAAAGCCAAACGACTTAATAATCATTTGGCTTTATCTATTTTATATAAATTGTTTGTTAGCGCAGTTTTTGGATAAGTTCACTTTCGGTAACCTTCACCTGCTCCCCACTTTCCATGTCCTTGAGTGATAATTGACCGGATGAAACCTCTTCATCTCCAACCAATAACACATAAGGGATTCCTTTTCCATCGGCATAACCCATCTGCTTTTTCAACTTCACTGGAGCGGCATATAGTTCTACAGCAATATCTTCTTTACGAAGTTTATTGAGCAAACCTAGTGTATAGGTTTCAAGTTGTTTATCAAAATTGATAATCAATAGCTTGGTAGAATCCGCTTTATTTGCTGGGAATAAATTTAGTTCTTCCAATACATCGTATATACGATCAGCACCGAATGAGACGCCCACTCCTGTCAGATCCTTTAATCCGAACATTCCTGTAAGGTCGTCATAGCGGCCACCACCACCAATACTTCCCATAGCTACTTCATTTGTCTTTACCTCGAAAATACAGCCTGTATAATAATTGAGACCTCGCGCCAATGTAATATCCAGATCAATAATACGGGTCAACAGCTCCGTATCCCCGCTCAACTTGGTAATATAATCGAAAACCTCCTCTATTTCAGCAATACCTGTCAAACCAATTGAAGAGTCGGCCAAGATAGATTTTAACAACGCAAGTTTCTCCCCATTTGAACCTTCCAATAAGATGATCGGTTTCAACAGGTTCAGATCAGCTTCGGTAAAACCTCTTTCCAACAGCTCTTTATTGACCCCATCCAATCCAATTTTATCCAGCTTATCAATGGCGACAGTCATATCGACAATAAGTTCTGGCTTTCCGATAATTTCGGCGATACCAGAAAG
>Ga0256786_1000694_pt1 | contig 15803 bp, 10 predicted proteins | sample MC6MC0937MT_FD_186053 | JGI IMG/M metagenome (GOLD analysis project Ga0256786, IMG submission 186053) | Metatranscriptome of enriched soil aggregate microbial communities from Iowa State University, Ames, United States - MC6-MC0937-MT... | ecosystem: Environmental > Terrestrial > Soil >...
CTTTCCTTATTATACCGTTGATTTACAACCGTTGCTTTAAACCCCATCTGTCTGATCAACTGCTCTGTATGTTCAAAATCTGCTTCAGATAACGTCTGGAGTTCATAGTCTTTAATTTTATGGAAATTATCAATATAAGTCTGTAAATAGGTCAACAGCCCGATCAGCACTGAAAACATAATCAGTAAGACATCCCTGCCCTCAAAAGCATGTAATAAATTGTCCATGGGCTTTACTTCTATTCCTACTCCAATTTACAAAAAATAAGGAGTACCTTTTACCGAACTCCTTATTTTTATATTAGTTATTTAGATTTCTTTTTTCAACTGTTTCGTCGTCTTCCTGGTCTAGTCGAACAATGCAACTAGCATAAAATCAAGCATTACCCAATCATGAAAGGAGCAGACTCCCAGGACTAAAACATTGGGACTTCAATAAGTAACAGCTTTGCATTGTACTCGGCCTTAATCTCAATGCTATCCAACTCGTAGATGCCAATGGCATCCCTTCGCGATAATATTTCGTCTGCTACCTGCACCTTGCCCTCTAGCACAAAAAGATAAATTCCATTTCTTTCAGAATGAACATTGTACGGGATTGTATTCCCTTCATCCAAGTCCACAATATTGAAATATGCATCTTGATGAATATGAACCGCATCTGGATCCGAAACATCAGGGGACACAATGGTTACAAATTTATTATGACGGTCCAAATGAAGGTAAGACTTCTGGTCATAACCAGGAGTAAGATTCATTTCATGGGGTATTATCCAGATCTGAAGAAACTTAACAAGCTCCTTCTGGTCCCCATTAAACTCCGAATGCTTTACTCCCTTTCCTGCAGACATAATTTGTACATCTCCAGTTTCAATGTTTCGGACATTGCCTATACTGTCCTGATGGGAAAGTACTCCTTCCAGAGGTATGCTCACAATCTCCATATTGTCATGAGAATGGCGACCAAAGCCCTGCCCCCCTTCAACCTGATCATCGTTTAATACGCGTAGCGCTCCAAAATTTACTTTTTCTGGGTCAAAATATTGCCCAAAGCTAAACGAATGGGCACTTTTCAACCAACCAAAATCAACATGGCCACGATCGTTTTCTCGGTGTATGATCTTTTGCATCTGTTCCTTCCTGTTATATAAACAACTATTAATCAGAAGACAAAACTCATACCAACAAGCATTTCCCTAAAAAATCTGCCAATTTGACAAAGCCACACTAGAGTGCTTTGAGTTTTCCGGGAGCAACCGCTTGAATCAGTGCTCGGGCGAGAATACGATTGGGATCAATTACAACCATTCCGTTGTGATCTTTTTCAGGAATAGCCAATGGCAATTCGGCACATCCCAAAATAATCACCTGAGCACCTTGTTTTTTCAAGTCATCCATAGCCATTAATAGGTCTTCTCTTGCCTTATTGGCTATAGGTGCTGGCTGTGCCTTAATACCATAATCTTTATCGTAGATAGCATTGTTTACCTTTTCTTTCTGTGCACCTTCAGGCTCCACAATAGGAAAACCCTTTTTCATAAAAGCTTCCCGATATTGGCTATAAGCCTGTTCACCTGCTGTCGATAGCACACCTATTGTACTTTCTGGATAATTTTCATGAACAAAGCGTACGGTCTCATGAACAATATGAAGTAACTTCAGTTCATTCCCTAAACGGGCCATCTCATCCTGGATAACTGAAAAAATCGGTTCTGCATGCGCTGTATTCGACGGAATTGCCGCAATCGTTGCGCCAGCCTGCTCCAGTTGTTTTAAAATCATCGCTATTGCCTTTCCTGGATTCTCCTTCGATGTATCCAATAAATATGCGGAACGATCTGGAATCAAATTAGGGCAGGAAAACAATAACAGTGGCAAGTGTTCCTGATCGGAACTTGCCACTGTTTCATCTATAATTTTCTTGGCTATATCCAAGCCTGCATAAGGACCTAGGCCACCTACTATACCAATCATAACTACTATCTTTTATACCTTATGATATAACCAATAGCTCGCCGAATGGTTTGATAAAGTTTACCATTCAATGGCTTGATCCTCATCTGGAATCTGTGTATTGAGCTGACGCTCCAAAATCAATGAGCCAGAAACCTTGAATTTGATCGCCGTAGTAGAAACAAGCGTATAATCGGTAAATTCGTAATCCACATTATTGATTGTGATATAACGATGCAATAAATAAGGACGGACGGCGTCCATCTGTTCTGAAACAGTATAACTTGCATCTTTTTTGACAACGAACTTCATATTTGGATTTACGGCACGAAAGCTTACCCCGCCCTTGTCATTAAATGTTGCAAAAACTTGATAATTCTTCCGGTCCTTTCGCTCTTCATCTATATTACCCGCATAAAAGAAGATCGTATTCTCATCGACAACATAACTCTTTATTTGACTTTTTACAATCGGGGTTTCATTTTCATGTCCTTCCATAACTACCTTCAAGGCCGTCCCGCTATAGGTCCCGGAGTAATTGTTAAAAGGGTTGATACGTAATAGTGCTTTTTTATAATGCTTCCGGGGATTGATCTTATATTTAGCCCCCGGATCATCCAAAATGGTCAAAGGAAGCACCCATTTTTCGGTCATATCAATACCTTTCAGGGTAAAATCAATGGCCATTAATCCGGTATTTTCTCCAGACTTGATATCCACCGCTGATGGAATCGTAAAAAAGTTAGTACTGAGCTGTTTGTAATAAAAATCCGTCCTCGTCTGGAATCGCTCGTAATTCAGGATACCCAATGTATCAGCATCCACCCCAACCTTGACCGAAAGATTATTATCGTTGGTTGTCGACCCGCTCACTTCCAACGGTTGCATGAAGGTGGTCTTTTGCCCATCCTTGTAACGAACATAGATATTCGCGACGCCTTCACTTTCCAAGGGAGCTTTAAAAGAAATGTAATGTTCGAACTGTTCCTCTTTCCATTCATCATTACAAGAGCCGCAGACAGCAAGTAAAGTGAGGAACAACAACTGTATATATGACTTGTTCATAAAATGCATATTTGGTTAATCATTATAAGTCCATCCAGGATTTTGAGTCAGATTCTTATTGCGCTTAAGTTCGGTATGGCTAATCGGCCAAAACCACATTTTGTCAGCAAAGGTTGTCTTCAAGGTCCAGATCGCGACGGGCTGATAGAAAAGGTCACGTTCCTCTACGTTCATCAAAACGTTACAGCCATAGACCGGCAATGCTTCTTCCACTGGCGCATCCATCCAGCGACGTAGATCATAGTAGCGCTGTCCTTCCCCCATCAGCTCAATAAAGCGCTCCCGTTTCAATGTTTTGCGCAACTCATTTTTGTTACCATATATACTGACCGCATAGTCAGGCACTCCAGCACGGATACGAACTGGGTGGACACCCTTTTTAATTTCAGCAATGTCACGACTGATCGAGTAACTTGATCCGCGCCAAGACGGAACCGTATATGAGCCGCTTAACTCATTTAGCGCCTCAGCATACATCAGCAATATATCTGCATAACGGATGGCTGGTTCAGCCTTAGGAATAATACGCGAGCCAACTCCGCCTTCGTAAGTATCACTGGGATGAACAAACTTCTTAACTCCGAAACCCGTACGCAGCCAATAGCCATTCGCTGAATTGAATCCGTTGCCTTTTGGGTCAGCGCTATAATAGAAGATTTGTCTATTGCGGTTTTCCTCTTTTGTTTCATTAAGCAATGTCCAGAAACTTCCACTATAAGCCACCGAAGCATAGAATCTCGGTTCTCGGTTTGCATATTGCAACGACACTCCGGGACGCAATGGCCTGTATTTTTTGTTGTCATAATCCTCCTGAGACACAAAACCACCGATACGATTTGAACCATTTCCACGGCCAATTTCCTTATCCTTACCCGGTACATCCGTGCCATCATTCATATAATAAGCATCCACCAGCTTCTGTGTTAGTCCGTGCGTATTCCATCCCGTCGCTGAACGCGGTAGTTGGTGGATGACCATTTGGTCAATACCCTCATTCGGCTGGTTGTTACCCCGGGTAAATATTAACTCCGGATTACCCGAAGCAGTCAATGTCCCATTAAAGACCTCTGCATATGATTTGGCAGGATCAATGTCCGCCCAACCTGCTGGCCAGCTTTTATCCGAAAAATTATGATCCTGAGGAGGTCTGACTGTTGCCTCATCACCCGTTTCCTGAAAAGGGGCCGTGTAAAGCCGATATACCCCCAGTTCGATGACATCGCGCGCAGCAGCTGCAGCCTTTGCCCATTTCTCTTCTTTATAATCGGCAGACAACAGGCGTTTCATCTGCTTGTCTACCAGTCGCGCCGCGTAACCTGAATTATTCCCATTGGCCAATGGACTTGCAGCATACAGGAGTACCTTAGCCCGCGCAGCCAATGCTGCCCCTACAGAAGGACGGCTAGAGCCATCCTGTCCACGTCTCATCCCAAGGGCTTCCATTTCTTTCGCGGCCGTTAATAGTTCGTTGCTGATGAATTCAGCACACTCATCATAGGTATTTCGCGCAATAGCCAGTTCTTCGTAACTATCCGTATAATCCAAGCCTTCATCGGGCAGTATCGGAATTGGTCCATATTTACGGAGCAATAACCAGTAGAGGTAAGCCCGCGCAAAACGCGCCTGACCCCGATAATCAACGATTTCAGCCTCAGACATCTCGGTATTCATATAGATATTATGGATAAAGGTTGAAGCATTCCGAATCCCGCGATACGATTGAGTCCATGTCCCCTGTTTATCAGTTTCGGTATACAAACCCATTTTAAACATATTATAGGACAGTTCATTTTTTGATGGATCGTAATCCTTGTCCCGATCACCATAATACATATCATCTGCGAAACAGTGTGGTGTCAGGCCTTTACTGGCGACATCGGCATTTTCACCTTTAAACTCCTCAAATACATGAGCCAGCCATTTCTCCGAATACAGCTTGCTTTTAAATGTTTTTTCCAAGGTGATCCGATCTTTAAAATATTGGTCGGACTTTAAATAATCCTTTTTACAGGATGAGATCAAATTTGTGCCCAAAGCGAGCATCAACGCAATATATAATGTCTTTCTTTGCATCTTTTTCTAATTTTATAGGTTAATATTGATGCCAAATGTAAATGACTTGGGCAGGGGATAATCCTCGCCCCTTGGTGTTGCCAGCTCCGGATCCCAAAGTTTGAATTTTGACCAGGTCAATAAATTTGAGCCGACGAGGAACAGGCGAATGCTATTGGCCTTAATCCGATTGGTGAGGTGTTTTGGCAGTGTATAACCAATATCCAGAGTTTTCAATCGAAGATATTGTCCGTTTTTTAACCAAAATGTTGACTCTCTGAAATTATTAATATTGTCTCCAAAACTTAAACGTGGATAAGATGCATTTGGATTCTCGGTTGATGGATCGCCTGATATGTCGGCAGAAATCCAACGATTATCACCCATGACACCTTTCATCACCTGGCCCCATTCTCCTTCACGAAAGGCTTGCACCGTTTTTCCATAAATCGAAAAAGTAGACTTCCCTGATCCCTGAAAATGGACACTAAGGTCAAATCCCCGCCAGCTTGCCGAAGCACCTATACCATAAACCAAATTAGGTCTCCGCGTTGCTCCTATGGCCACCCGATCCCCATCATCCACTATGCCATCTCCATTGACATCTTTATATTTTATATCTCCGGGCTGATAATTTGGTGGATTATTATCAAACTGTTGTTTCGGGCTATTGCGAATATCATCGTAATCTTTAAACAAGCCTAAAGCGATCAATCCTATAGACTGATCCACACGATAGCCTTTTTGATTTTGATAACCATATACGTTATTTTCCTCATCGATTGCCGTAATTTCGTTCTTACTATAGGTGATATTGCTACGTGCTGTAAGGTTCAATTCACCAATCTTCTGTTTATATTCCAAGCGTCCGTCGAAACCACGTGATTTTACTCCGCCCACATTCGCTCTTGGAATACTTTCCAAGCCAACCATGCTTGGCAAAAATCTTCGTTCCATATAAATGCCGGTACGTTTCTCATCAAAGAAATCGAAGTTGGCGACAATTTTATCCCGAAATAAAGCGATATCCAAACCCAGGTTATTTTTGGTAGCCATTTCCCATGTTACGTAGGGCGAAGCCACCTGACTATACCGAATACCACCATAATAACGGTCTAGACCATAGTCAGCCCATTGATAACCTCCTTCGGGAATCCTCTGACCGCCGTCCAGTATAAGGTTCCCATTATTATCTCTACGCCAGATTTCATCAATCGTATATAAGTACGGGAAGCGTTCGTTGTTGTTGCCTATTTTAAGTTGGTCATTTCCCACCTTACCCCAGGAGTAACGTACTTTAAGCAGATTCAGCCAAGGAACATTATTTTTGACAAAAGGTTCCTCGGAGATATTCCATGCTGCTGCGACAGCGGGAAAGAAGCCATATTGTTGCCCCATGGCAAAGTTTTCCGAACCCGTATAACCAAAATTGAAATCAGCAACATAACGTGACTTCCAATTATAGGTTAATCTCCCTGCTAATGCCTGGTTACGTCGTGATACACCATTTTTGATGTCATTGCCCAAATCAACTGTTTTGGTAAAAGCATCGCGGGTAAAACGTGCTACTGCTCCTAAATTATGGTCTCCGATTTTGCGATCATAATTAAACATAATATCATAAAACTCTCGTCTATTTCCTTCGGAGTACCCTCCCTGTTCCATTTCTCTGGGATTAGCCTTATGCGTAAAAATGAGATTTCCATTCTCATCACGCGCGCGTTCGGCATGCCATAATTCAGGCAATTTAATACGTGTGATATTGTTATTATTATAGGTATCAAAGCCGACAATCCCTCTAAGTCTTAAACCTTTGGTAATAAAATCAAAGTTCTGTTCGATTGTGACATCGGTCTGCACTTTGTTTTGCCAATTTTCATTGAATCCCGACTGTGTTGACATGACCCATGGATTGATCTTATTGCCATCTCCTATTGTTGGTACACGGCCGTTGGAATACAGCACTGGTGTACTGATCGGGGAATATCCAAAAAAAGAACCCCAAAGATCCTGATCGCCTAGCCCTGGGCTATTTCTTTTATCTAACGACCCCGCAACACCAACTTTCAATACCGTGCTTTTGGTCACGTTGATATCCGCATTCAGACGATAATTCCAACGTTTATAATTAGCATTTGTGTTATAATCGTTGCGCAGTGTTTCATCTGTTTTATACATACCACCTTCATCGACATAACTTCCCGACACGAAATAACGCGTTGTGGCCCCTCCTCCTATCATATTGAGGTTTGCCCTATACGTCATGGCACCATCTTTCAACAACAGATCTTTCCAGTTGACATTGGGATAAAGATCCGGGTCCAATCCCAAACGCAAGATTTCCAGCTCTTCCGGACGATAAATAGGTTCAAAATTTCGTGTGATCCGGGCCTCATTTAGTAGGTTAGCATAAGTTACACCATCCTCAAATTCAGGCGTAATCGTACGCGTATTATAAATGGTTTCGTCCTTAAAATTGATGTTGATTTTTCCCTCTTTACCGCGTTTAGTAGTGATCAGGATAACGCCGTTTGCACCTCTAGAGCCATAAATTGCAGTCATAGCTGCATCTTTAAGCACTGTAAATGTTTCAATATCTTCGATATTTATATCATTGATATCGCGCTCAACATTGTCTACCAAAACTAAAGCTGCGCTACCACCACCGAAGGTAGAAATACCACGTATCCAAAACTCGGAGATATTTCTACCGGGCTGACCAGACTGCATCATCGCCATTACTCCTGGTACATTTCCAGCGAGTGCATTCGTGATACTTGAAGTCGGGTTGGATTTCATGGTTTCTACATCGACTCCACTTGCAGCCCCCGTCAAAGTCAGCTTCTTTTGAGTTCCTGTTCCTGTTACCACCACCTCATCCAATACACTGGTCTCCGATTCTTTCAAGCTCACATCAATGATATGTGAATCTTTCACAAGTACTTCCTGTTTTTGATAGCCAACAGAAGAGAAGACGAGTGTTTTGTAACGCTCTACCTTTATCTTATAGTTACCCTTGCTATCCGTGGTCGTCCCTAGCCCCGGAGCGTCTTTCACAGCGATGCTGACACCGATCAAAGGGGACCTTTGGGTATCGACAATAACACCCGTTACTTCAACAATTTCTTGTGCGAACACACTCAAGCTGAAACTGAGAAGCGCCATACATGTTAGTAATATTTTATTTATCATCTTATCACAGGTTAATCTTGGTCATTTTCATCCATTTCCTCCAGAGCGATCTTACGAATTCGCCTATTTTCCCGGTCTCCGATATAAAAAGCTTGTTCTTTTTCATTATAGGCGATGCCTGATGGTCGATCAAAACGAGCATCTGCCCTTAGATCTCCATTAACATAACCGTAAGGATTAGTATTCAGGCTTGAACTACCTCTACCAGCAAAAGTTGTTACGGCACCTTCAGGCGTAAGCATACGAATGGCATGATTCATAAGGTCTGTAAAATAAAAATCGTAGACATCAGGCTTACCTGCTTCCACATAGGCTTGATTTTTTACAAATACCCCTTGGTAGGGCTGATTGACACGGGCTGAGGATCCCACCCCATCTTTATAACCGGATTCACGGACTTTACCGCAAACTAAATAGGGTTGGTTAAACCGTTTTTTATCCCAGTTGTAGTCCGCACGCATAATATAACCCTGGTTAATCACCAAAATATAGGCGTAGTTTCCCGTCGGATGGATCAAAGCCCGATACTCCCACTCCGGATCCTGAATCACATATAACTGCTCAGCTTTTACCGTTTTATCCGTGAAATACTGATTGAGATCAAAACGGAAGAACTCTCCCTTTGCATAACTGTTAAAATACATTTCCCCATTAATTGGGTGAATGGAGGCCCCATTACATTGTCTACTTTTGGTCAGTACTTCTTTATCGAGAAAGCTCTTTGCACGGGAAAACAAGAGGGTAGATTCATCGTTCTCTCCTCCCCGATCTTGCGCCACAATCATATATTTCCCATCTACCGAAAAATCTACACTACGCGGACGGTTAAAATCGGAACGCTTTTTGGTAATCGTGCTATCCTCAAAATTGATCAGATAAAGGCCATTATTATCATCAAATGTCACCCACAGATGTTTAGGATTCATGGGGTCAAACTTCATAAAAGAGGAAAGCCAAAAGCCGCTCGCCATTTTGTTTTGGTCAGCATCTTTAAACTTGCCATCTTTCCAAGGTTCGTCACCGCGGGCATTCCGGTAACCAGCGAGTGTGGATACCACCAGCTTACGTTTATAATCAAACTTTGCTTCTGCCCGTCCTATGACAGGTTTCCCGGCCCCGCCAACACGCACTTCGATATCCCCCGCGAAAGCCTGTTTGGGAACAAGGCAATACAATGACTCTCCTAAAGCATTAATAACGACTGCTTGTTGTCCTCCTATAAGTACAGTAACATTCTTCGGATCATTTCCGAAATTTTGCCCATAAATAATTAGACGCTGACCCATACCGCCCGATTTTGGGTTGAAATCAGACACGACGACTGGTTTATTGGGATCAAAAGGCTTAGATTCTCCCATAATTGCTGTTGTATCGTTCTTGCAGGCCCAAAGACCAAAGGTGAGAATCATAAAGACCCAGAGTCTACCCAATCGGTACAAGGCTCTACTCGCTACTTGTTTTGTTCTCATAAATTATGAATTGGTTAGAATTTATTTCAAATACTTTTTTTTAGTACCCCAGTGGACCGCTTCCGGATATTTTATCTTTAGGCTTATCTCGTTGAAAGCATGTCAGGGACTTAACTAGTTTTTCTTACGTCGAAATTTTAGGACGAACGAATCGATGCCCGCCCTTTTGAAGGGCGAACTTCTTTTAAAAGTTTACACATAATTGATTTTTTAAATTATAGCTAAATGGTATTAGCTTTTGACAGCGAAAAAAGACTTTCGTGCAATAGCTTCAAAGTCTTCCTAATTTATTTAAATTACTTTTCTAATACTTTCTATTTCCGTTTTCAAATCCCGAATAGGACACAGCTTCATGTTTTATTAGAAACTCCCTGTTCCTCGTTTAATAGTTACTTCAAACCATTCTACTGATTATTCGCATTGTACTGTCTGTTCCGTTCAAAAAAATTTGTTGGATATTTCTTAAATTTTGGTTTCTAATATTTCTCTAAGATGTTCTGCTTTATAATTGATTACTCAAAAGTAGGGAACGTAAAATTTTTGAGACTATCGAATTATCTCAATAATCTGCGTATTTGTATCAAACCAAAACATCCATAACACAATAATCTATAAACTAGCTTACTAAGGATTTATTTTTTCTGTACAACTCATCAGCTAGTTGATATATAGTCCTTGAAAAGTAGATTTATTTCATTTTGTTCCAGATTGAGATCTTGGATCCTTTTCTTTATGATTGTTAGTTTCTTTTATCGATATTTTTTAGGGACAACACATTAAAATCAAATAGAGATCAAATTAGTCCTTTTCACAGTACTTGTTCAGTGCTCGTTCAGTGTTTGCTCAGTGATAACTCAGTAAAGACTGAATAACCAGTGACTGATTACTGTCTAAAAATTGATTGAAAATTGTTATTAGGTATAGTCTGGTATTAGGATGTTTCGGCTTTAATGCCTATCTTAACTATCCATATTATAATCAGTTAGTTATGGCAATCATCAAAAATGGCGTTAATGGAACTGTTTCTGGGAAAGCAGGTTCCGTTGTGTTTGTGTTAACGAAAACAGGAAATTATGTGCGTTCTCTCCCGCGCGTTAAAAAACGGGCGCCCACTCCTGAACAGTTGCTCAGTAGAACGCGCTTCAAAATTGTGAGGTCGCATATTAGCCTGTTAAATTCGATCATCAAGATAGGTTATAAGGCGTATAGCTATCCAAAGCGGGCATACGATGTCGCTATGTCTTATAATCTGAACGAAGCACTTATCCAGGAAGGAGACGGTTTTGTGGTTAACTGGCAGAAATTTATGATTGCCAAAGGAAGCCCAAACCCCATCACTTCCTACACGATGGATTTCGATCAGGAAAAACAAGTGCTTCAGGTTACTTGGGAATATGATGCCTATCTGGAGAAGAAGTTTGACACAAGGTCTTACGATTCCTTCTTAATCCTGTATAGCGCAGCGGATAATAGTGTTGAATTTCCACTTTTGATGAACGACTCGAAAAACAGCTTAATCTCTGGCAAACAAGATGTTAATATTCCAGAGCATAGAAAGGAAGCGACTTATGAAGTGTATCTATTTTTTGTAGAGAGCTATGGTGGAGGTAATACAGATAGCCTGCACTTGGGGAAGATAAAAGTTTGAGCGGTATCATGTGTCATTATTCCAGATTGAATGTAACCCGTAGTACGAAAATCTTAAAAAGACCAGATGCTTAAAATAAATAATTTAAAGAAATTTTATGGGAATCACCTAGCCTTACACATAGGAGATGTAGAATTCGGAGAAGGGCTGGAATTTCATCATTTGATAGGAAATTGCATATGAAGGTTGTTCTTCACTTTTTTCTTGGGAATCAATGTAGGCTTTGCAGATACTGAAAAACAAAAAAACCTGCAAATTTACGATTTTGCAGGTTTTTCTTTTGTAGCCCGTAGGGGAATCGAACCCCTGTTTCAAGAATGAAAATCTTGCGTCCTAACCCCTAGACGAACGGGCCATTTTTAATGCAACTCCAAAAGCTTTCTTGTTTTTGGAGTTGCAAATATAGACCTTAAAATTAGTATTACAAAAATAATTTTAAATATTTTTTAGATTAGGTCAAAACCGATGTCACGTCTGAAGTATTTTCCTTCAAAATAAATTCTTCCGGCATCAGCAGTAGCCTGTTGAAGAGCATCAAAAAGTGAGTCTTGTAATGTCGTAACGGCAATTACACGTCCACCGGCAGTGACAACCTTACCATCCTGCTCCTTGGTCCCTGCTTGGAATACAATAGATTCCTTGACGTTTTCCATATTCGCGATCTCTTTTCCAGATTCATAGGCTCCAGGGTAACCTCCCGCCACTAACATCACCGTAACGGCTGTTTTTGGTGAAACGGTATAAGAACGTTGGTCTAAATTTCCTTGCGCAACGCCTTCCAACAAATCCAATAGATCAGATTCAATCCGTGGCAATACGGATTCTGTCTCTGGATCGCCCATACGAACATTATATTCAATGACATATGGTTCCCCTTCAATATTCATCAATCCAATGAAAATAAAGCCTTTATACGGAATACCATCTTTCTTCAGTCCTTCAACAGTTGGTTTGATGATACGTTCTTCCACCTTATTCAAAAATGTTTCGTCAGCAAAAGGTACTGGAGAAATAGATCCCATTCCACCTGTATTCAACCCCGTATCTCCTTCTCCTATCCGCTTATAATCTTTTGCAGAAGGTAATACCTTATAGGAGTTTCCATCTGTCAATACGAATACCGATAGCTCAATTCCTTTTAAAAATTCCTCAACGACAACGACGCGACTTGCCTCTCCAAATTTGGAATCCGCAATCATAGCTTTCAATTCAGCTTTAGCATCTTCAAGTGTTTCACAGATCAAAACGCCTTTTCCCGCAGCCAAACCATCGGCTTTAAGAACGATCGGCAATTTTTGGCTCTCGAGATAAACCAATCCTTCCTCCAATGACGCGACATCAAAAGAACGTGATGCAGCAGTAGGTACGCCATGTCGATCCATAAACTGTTTCGAAAAATCTTTTGAACCCTCTAATTGGGCTCCTTCCCGTTGCGGACCGATTACCGGAATATCTTTCAAATCTGCACGGTTCAAAAAATAATCATGAATACCTTTTACCAATGGCTCTTCTGGTCCTACGAGTACCATTTGTATCGCATTTTCCAACACAAAGGAGGCGATAGCTTCAAAATCAGTAACTTTAATATTGACATTTTGGCCATATGCTCCTGTACCAGCATTTCCTGGAGCAATAAACAATTGCCCTAAACGTGGACTTTTCGACAACTTATAGGCGAAGGCAGATTCACGACCTCCGGAACCGATTATTAGGATATTCATAGCACAAAGATATTTTTTTTATGCTAATTTTCAGGCATAAGATGGTTCAAAAACGGATTTTAAATTTATTTTCCGGCTCAAAAGAACTCCAAAGCATCAATACAAATAATTTAACACATCCAATTCGATAATATTTTGATTTATAAGTTGATTAAAGGGAAAATATTTTCTAATTTTCAAGAAACATTAGTCATATGTACGCTCGAATATTGTTGTTAATCAATTGCCTATTACTTCCTTTCTTGGCGCTCGCTCAAATTGATCAAACGTTACAGACATTGGAGTCTTACCATGAAAATCATGTAACCGAAAAAATTTATCTACACCTAGACAAAAATGACTATTCGGCCGGTGAAAATATTTGGTTCAAAATGTATTGTACCACCGCACCCTTCAATTACTTGAGCAATATCAGCAAAATCGCCAATATCGAATTAATCTCACCAACAAATAACGTCATCAAGAGCATCAAAATTCCACTAACATTAGGGCTCGGCATTGGTGATTTCAGCCTTTCTGACACCCTCGTAGAGGGTTCGTATAGAATTAGAGCGTACACCCGTTGGATGCAAAATGATTCCATATCCAATTTCTATGAGCGTATTATTCCTATTACTAACGGAAGAGCGGATAATGTCATAACCCAAAGCACCTTGCTTAAAAATGGGAATGAAAATTTCTTCCAGATCAATCTAAAGACAATTCAGGGAGCACCTTTAATAAACAGCAATATAAGCTATACGCTCCAACAAAATGGCCAAAAGGAAAAGACAGGCCGGTTAAAATCCAATGAAAATGGAACGATAGCACTTGAACTCAAAGATAACTTTAAAGGCGGGCTATTAACATTGCAATTCCTTTCCTCAGATAAAAGACGTGTGTTAAAGAGTTTTACCGTCCCAAATCCAAATCAGCAAAACAGTATCCAGATTTTTCCTGAAAGTGGTGAATTGGTAAGCAATATCTTGAGTAAAACTGGAGTCAAAGTTCTTAGCCCTGCAGGCTTGGGTCTAAAATCAAAAATCAAAATCGGGGAGGAAAACCAATCGCCGATCATCGAATTTGAGACCAATGCTCTTGGTATGGGAAGTATGCCACTTATTCTAAGCGCTGGAAAAAAATATATTGCCACAGCAATCTTCTCAGATGGAAATTCGGTAAGCACCCCACTGCCTCTAGTAGCAGCCTCTGGCTATGTCCTCACCGTCAATTCGGGTTTAAAAGATAAGATCGCAGCCCAATTATCCTCCACTAATGATCTGGTAACCGGCAAAGATGTTTATCTAATCGCACAATATAATGGTATTGTACTACATGCTGTAAAGCAAAAGTTAAATGGATCGGAGATTCTATTCAACATTCCTAAAAAGGATCTTCCTTCGGGAGTGATTCAACTGTCTGTACTTAATGAGCAGATGACTCCCATCATCGAGAGGCTCGTCTTTAATTACAATGCTCCTAAAACATTATTTCCAATAGCAATCCAGTTAAATAAGCCCTCCTTTTCGACGAGAGACCAGGTCATCGCAAACCTCTCCGTTAAAGAAGGTAGTAGCGATACCTCAAAAATAGCGGCACTATCTGCTGCTGTAGTCAATCTCAGTAAAATCGATTCTACGACAGACCAATATTATTCTTCCATAATCTCGGAGCTTCTACTCAAATCCGATCTCCGTGGTTTTGTAGAGCGGCCCAATTATTATTTTGAAGATCTAAATAACATCCGGTTTACTGATCTTGACAACCTCATGTTGATCCAAGGCTGGCGTAAACTGGATTGGAAGAATTCTCTCAGTACAACGAATAATCCACATCTACCTGAAAAGGGACTCACAATATCAGGAACAGTAAAGAAAACTGGGCGCAAAGCGGTCGTTCCTAATGCGAAGGTGACCTTAGTACCAACGAGCAATATGATGCTGAGTATAGATACATTGACAAATAATGATGGTCGATTTGCTTTTGATAACTTATTATTCGCCGATAGTATTAAATTTATAGTAACCGGGAATGGTCAAAAGGAGAAGAATAGGGTCGATATACTTGTTGACGAAACCGCAGTTCCAGCAGTTACGGAAAGCAAAGACCAGCCATTGATCGCGAATGATGTAAACACCAAACTGATCGATCAACTCAAAGGTAGCCAGCAATTTTTGACGGAACTGGAAGCTGCTGGTATTATTCAAAAAAGTATTAAATTGGAGGAAGTCCAAGTTAACAGGGTAAGGACCAATAAAGCAGACAAAAATTCAAGAAATCTCAATGGCCCCGGCCATGCAGATCAGGTTTTATCTGCGGAAGATCTATCGACCTGCACAACCCTGGAGCAATGTCTCGCAGGAAGACTAGTGGGCGTTATCTTCCGAAATGGAGTCCCTTACAGCACCCGATCGATGGGAATGAACGGGGGTAGTCCCATGCAGGTTGTTTTAGATGGAATGTACATTGAGGCGGATCAGATCAGCATGATCAATATTCAGGACATCGCAAGTATCGAGGTGCTGAGGAGCATAGGCAATACCGCCATTTATGGTATGTATGGCGGAAACGGTGTATTGGTCATTACGAGTAAATCTGGTGAAGCATTTTCAGCCTCCTATACGCCAACAGGAATTGTCACAATTGTGCCTAAAGGACTGCATGTAAACCGTAATTTTTTCAAACCACAATATAACACCGCTCAAAAGCAGGAACTCAAGCGTGA
>Ga0256786_1000695_pt1 | contig 15773 bp, 22 predicted proteins | sample MC6MC0937MT_FD_186053 | JGI IMG/M metagenome (GOLD analysis project Ga0256786, IMG submission 186053) | Metatranscriptome of enriched soil aggregate microbial communities from Iowa State University, Ames, United States - MC6-MC0937-MT... | ecosystem: Environmental > Terrestrial > Soil >...
GAGATATAGCAAGAGAAGTATTAGAAAGGTTGGAGATCGAAAATGACACATTTTGAGTATATGGAGCAACAAGGACAATTAACGATTTTTGATTTAGTGGATCAATACGAAGAAATGAAATTCAAAAAGACATCCACAAATGTTAATAAGCCTGTTGATAAAAAGATTGTGGTTGTACCTCGCAAGGTAGGGTATGTTGTGAGCAGGTAAATAAAAAAGACCACCATATAAAAGGCAGCCTTTTTGTGAAAAAAATGTGTAAAAAAAATTGGTTTTTATCGTAGTGCAATGTATATCATGATTTTTCGAGAACGTTCATAAATACTGTTATATCAACGTTTAAAGCATATATCTATATATCTTGTGTCGTTGGTTGTTATCATAATTTTTTCGTGGGATGGTTACGAACCACGGTGCTTTCACACAAGTAATCATTTTATTATAGATAGCCTACAGAAGTCAAATGTCAGACTTTTTAACAATAGGACAATCTTCGCAAAATTGACATAAAAAATTTTGCTATGTTACAAAAAGAAATTGAAGAACAAAAACAGCGTAGTTTAGCGGTTTAAAGCGCAAAATTAAATGAAAACGTAAAATATTTCGTCAAATACAAAAGTCAGAACATTCATAATGTTGTTGACGGAGCTCCATAATAACGATAATATAGCGATACATTCACACTTTGTTTGGATAAAGTGTGATAGATATTCTAGAACATAATCGGGGGGATTATTTGTGAAGAGCAATGTGAAAAAGCTTTCATTCCTTCTCTTTGGATTAGTGTTACTACTCGCTGCTTGTGGTAGTGGTGGAACTAGTTCAACAGATTCAAAAGGAAAAGAAACGAATAATGCAAGTGAGAGCGGAAACGCAGATGATAAAACATATAAAATCGGAATTACGCAAATTGTGGAGCATCCATCGTTAAATGCAGCGACGGAAGGCTTTAAAAAAGCAATTGAAGATGCTGGCTTAAAAGTTGATTATGATCCACAAATTGCACAAGGCGATAATAGTCTTAACACAACGATTGCTAACAATCTAGTAAGTGCAAACGTAGATTTAATATTTGCTAACTCTACACCTTCTGCACAAGCCGCGGCAACAGCAACTAGTGATATTCCAATTATCTTTACATCTGTAACAGATGCTGTGGGTGCTCAGCTCATTGAGTCAATGGAGAAGCCAGGGAAAAATGTTACAGGTACAATCGATTTACATCCTGAAACGATTTCTAAAACAGTGGCATTTTTAAAAGAGCTAGGTGCTAAAAACGTTGGTATGGTCTACAACGCTGGTGAACAAAACTCCGTAGCACAAGTGAAGGAAGTAAAAAAAGTGATGGCTGAGCAAGGTCTTGAGGTTAAAGAGGCATCTGCGGCTACTTCTGCGGAAGTAAAACAAGCAACTGAATCCTTAATCGGCAAAGTCGATGCATTCTATATTATTACGGACAATACAGTAGTCTCTGCTTTAGAGTCTGTTATTGATGTAGCAAGTGCCAATAAATTACCTTTAGTTGTAGGAGAGCTTGACTCTGTGGCACGTGGTGGCTTGGCTGCTTATGGTTTTGAATATTTCGATATCGGATATGAAGCTGGGCAAATGGCAGTAAAAATTTTAAAAGGTGAAGCAACACCTGCTGAAACGCCAGCGCAATATCCACAAAATCTAAAGCTATTAATTAATAAAAAAGTAGCGGATGATTTAGGAATTGAAATTAAAGATTCTTGGGGTGCAGAACTTCTAGAAAAATAAATCGAAGCGGGGGAACCATCCCCGCTTTCTCTTCATTTACAAGCAGTAGAATAATAAAGAGATTTAGGAGATGATTCAACGATGTTTTTAGCATTATTTGGCGCAGTGGAGCAAGGAATCATCTATGCAATTATGGCACTTGGTGTATATTTAACATTTCGGGTGTTAGATTTTCCGGATTTAACGGTTGATGGAAGCTTTGTAACAGGGGCGGCAACAGCAGCAACAATGGTTTTGCTTGGCTACCACCCAATCTTAGCGACTTTAGTGGCAATTGTTGCTGGATTTATTGCTGGATGTATGACAGGAATCCTTCACACGAAAGGAAAGATTAACCCATTATTATCAGGAATTTTAATGATGATCGCATTATACTCCATTAACCTACGGATTATGGGGTTAACTGCAGAAAATACGATAGGTCGCCCCAATATTCCATTACTAAACTCTGAAACGATATTTTCAAAGTTTAAAGCGTTTTGGAGTAATTTAGGGATCGATGATGCCCTCAACAACCTATTACAAAGTATGGGCATTCAACAAGTACCAACTACTTGGAGTGTGCTGATTGTCATAGTAATTATCACGATTTTAATTAAGCTAGTGGCAGACTGGTTCTTAAAAACAGAGGTTGGGCTGGCAATTCGGGCTACTGGTGATAATAAACGAATGATTCGCAGCTTCTCAGCAAATACAGATACACTTATTATTTTAGGGCTAGGACTTTCCAATGCACTTGTCGCATTTTCTGGAGCTTTAATCGCACAATATTCAAAGTTCGCCGATGTTAGTATGGGAATTGGTATGATTGTGATCGGTCTTGCATCCGTTATTATCGGGGAAGCTATTTTTGGTACAAAGACAATTATCCGTACAACTTTTGCAGTCATTGCTGGTGCTATTATTTATCGTATTATTTTAGCCTTAGCATTACGTGTAGACTTCCTTGATTCGGGTGATATGAAATTAATTACGGCTATCATCGTCATTTTAGCTTTGATTTTACCTCAATTTATTAACAAGCGTAAGGAACGTAAACGTAAGGCTAAACGGGCAGCCGAACTTACACAAGTCAAAACAGTAGAGCAAGGGGGAAAAGGCCTTGCTTAAATTACACGGTATAAATAAGGTATTTAATGAAGGAACACCGGATGAAAAGATTGCCCTTGCAGAGATTAACTTACACTTAAAGCCAGGGGATTTTGTTACCATCATTGGTAGTAATGGGGCAGGAAAATCAACGATGATGAATATGATTTCCGGTGCATTAACACCAGATTTCGGAACGGTTTCGATTGATGGAAACAATGTTACTCATTTGCCTGAATATAAGCGCTCTCAGTATATAGGTCGTGTTTTCCAGGATCCGATGGCGGGCACAGCACCTGCTATGACGATTGAGGAAAATTTAGCACTAGCTTATTCACGCAATAAGAATAGAGGATTACGTAGGGGTGTAGACAAAAAACGCCGTGAATTTTTTAAAGAATCATTAGAGATGCTTGGATTAAATCTGGAAAACCGTCTTTCAGCAAAGGTAGGCTTACTTTCAGGAGGAGAACGTCAAGCGTTGTCACTCTTAATGGCCACGTTTACAAAGCCATCCATATTGTTGTTGGATGAGCACACGGCTGCACTTGACCCTTCTCGTGCGAAATTAATCACTCGTATTACGAAGTATTTAGTGGAAAAAGACCATTTAACGACATTAATGGTTACACACAATATGCAACAAGCTTTAGATTTAGGGAATCGATTGATTATGATGGATAAAGGTCAAATTATTTTAGAGGTCGGAGAAGATCGTAAACATGAATTAACGATTCCTGATTTAATGGCCGAATTTGAACGCATTCGTGGAGAGAAAATGAATTCGGATCGTGCTTTATTAGGATAAAGGTGAAACGCTCATACACTAGTATGGGCGTTTTTCAATGTGTTGAAAAAAACAAAACAATCAATCGGATTTTTGTGAAAGGTGAAAAGGCCTTCCGCTCCAATCCACAAAAGTGTTGTCGTTTTAACAAAGGTTGTACCAATAAAATGAAGGTGTTCATTCCTCATATTATTGATGGTTGTTGTGACTAATACTTCTTCGTATTGAAAATAAGAGCCTATCCTCTCTCTAATCATACAAATAATGGGCTATTTTGTTCACTACTGCTAGTATGAAAGACAAGGAAAAGACACTTTTGCAGAATGGTTGATTGGAGAGGAGCCGGCGTCACGCCTAGGGTATTAGCGTCACAGATGAAACCCTGGAGCGAACGTGTGAGTGAAGCGGCTCATCGGAGGCCTCCAGGAAAGGACGCTGGCGGAACGGAAATCAACCTCTCACCTTGCCAAAAGGTCATTTTCTCTTATTAACATGACCTTATTTCAACATCATGTAAAACGATCGATAAATCTTATCAAATAAAAAGCCTCACTTGCAAAGAAGTGAAGCTCTTTCGTTTTAAACTAGTAGGCCAAATAATTGAATGTCGTTGTTTACTTCTTTGAATTTGAAGCCGAATTCATCCATTCGTGCAAGTAGTCCTTCATAATCAGCTTGATCGCCTAGCTCAATACCAACTAGTGCAGGGCCACTTTCTTTATTGTTTTTCTTCGTATATTCAAAAGTAGTAATGTCATCGTTTGGTCCTAGTACACTAGTGAGGAATTGGCGTAATGCTCCTGCACGCTGAGGGAAGCTGACGATGAAGTAGTAAAGTAGACCTTCATGAATAAGTGACTTTTCTTTAATCTCCTGCATCCGTCCAATATCGTTATTACCACCACTGATAATGACCACGACTGATTTCCCTTTAATTTCTTCTTTATAAAAATCAAGAGCTGCCACTGATAATGCTCCAGCAGGCTCGGCAATAATCGCATGTTTATTATACAGATTTAAAATGGTTGTACATACTTTTCCTTCAGGTACAAGAATAATGTCATCTAAATAACGGCGACAAACATCATAAGTGTGATGGCCAACACATTTTACCGCAGCTCCGTCAACGAATTTATCAATCCAATCAAGTGCAACAGCGCCACCTTCAGCAAAAGCAGCTTTCATACTGCCAGCACCCTCAGGCTCTACGCCAATAATTTTAGTAGAAGGGGAGAGGTTTTTAACGTAGGCAGAAACGCCTGACATTAAGCCACCACCACCAATACTGCCAAAAACGTAGTCGATTGGCTCCTCCATATCATTCATAATTTCTACTGCAACAGTTCCTTGACCGGCAATGACATCGAAATCATCGAATGGGTGGATGAAGATTTTATCGTGTTCTTCGCAATAACTTAAGGCGCTTTCGGCAGAGTCATCGAACGTATCGCCTGCTAAAATAATCTCTACAAATTCGCGCCCAAACATACGCACTTGGTCTATTTTTTGCTTCGGTGTTGTTTGAGGCATAAAAATGCTAGCCTGGATTTTTAATTGGGCACAGGCATAAGCTACACCTTGTGCATGGTTGCCTGCACTTGCACAAACAACGCCAACCTTGCGTGCTTCGTCCTCGATTTTCTTAATTTTATAATAGGCGCCACGAAGCTTGAATGAGCGTACATGTTGTAAATCTTCACGTTTAAAATAAATATTTGCGCCGTATTTCTCTGATAAATAGTCGTTTTTTTGTAGAGGTGTATGCACAACTACATCTTTTAAAAAATGATGTGCAATGAGGACATTCTCCACTTGCACGGTTCTAGTATCAGCAACTTCCATAGTTTTCATCCTCCGTTTTACGTTAAAACATTTATCTATGATAGCATACTTTTTTTGCTTTTTGGACCTAATTTTTAGTAAATTCTAAATTTTCCGCGTCTATTTTATTATGTAAGCGTTTTATCTTAATTTAGCTTATTTTTTGTGATGAAAGTGAAGCGTCAGGCACAGTAAAATCCACCTCTATGGAAAGATAAAGCCATTAGCAGAAAATATTTTAATCGTAACTTTTCGATAGGGCTCATAAAAATCCGAACTCAATTACACGGAGGCAATTGATCAAAAAAATACAACTCTCATAACAAAAATGGTCAAGCATATACTAGATTAGCTTAGGACAAGTGGGAGGGTAAGCAGTGGAAATCATTGAAGGAATTCTATCTACATATAGCCAGTTTTTCGATTGGGCAATGTGGCAGGAAGTATTAGTGGATCCTGTATCCTGGGGACTAATATTTTCATTAATTATTATAGAAGGATTGTTGTCAGCAGATAATGCACTTGTATTAGCAGTACTTGTCAAACATTTGCCAGATAAGCAACGAAAACGAGCTTTAATGTATGGGATGCTAGGAGCCTATTTTTTTAGATTTTTATTTATTGGAATAGGTGTTTATCTTGTAGAGTTTTGGTTTATTAAAGTGTTAGGTGCGTTGTATTTAGGATGGCTCTGTATCGCTCATTTCCTTCAAATAGGGAATGAGGATAGTATGAAGGAAGTAAAAAAATCAGGCTTGATGGTGCGATTCTTTGGGACCTTTTGGGCAACAGTTATTTCCGTAGAGCTGATGGATATTGCTTTTTCCATTGATTCAATATTTGCTGCCTTTGCTGTTTCAGATCAAGTATGGGTGCTTTTAATTGGAGGTATGTTAGGAATCCTAATGATGAGAACAATAGCGGGTGTATTTTTAATTATGATCGAAAAAGTACCTGAGTTAGAAGCTACTGCTTTCATCATTATTGGGGTTATAGGGTTAAAAATGTTAGTAAGTGTTGTTAATATTCATATACCTCATTATTTTTTCTTCCTATTTTTATTGATTGCCTTTTTCATCACGTTTATCGTGCATAAACTAAATAAAGTAAAATCTACCTAATAAAAAGAGGCTCTGTTCTCCGATCAAGAGAGGACAGAACCTTTTATTTATTTTACATATTTATCAGGATCAACAATGTAGAATTTTTCAATATTCAACCAGCTTTCACTCATTGGTTCACCATCATCAATGCGTTTTTCTGTTTCTTGCATCATCCAACCAGTTTGTGATGCGTGGGCCTGCAATGCTTGTAATTTGTCCATCCGCATTTCGCGAATATCATAGACAATATGAGGTTCGCCATTTTTTTCAATAGTATCGTTTGCGAAGGCACAGCCAAATACTTGCGGACGAGCAGCCTTAGGCATACGACGTACCGCCTCAACGACAGCACGTGCTGTTGCTTCATGGTCTGGATGTACCGCAAATCCAGGTAGGAAAGTAATAATTAATGAAGGCATTAGCTCTTCAATTAAACCTTCTACCAGCTTTACCATCTTCTCATCGTCTTCAAATTCGATTGTTTTATCACGAAGACCCATCATACGTAAATCTTGAATACCCATTGCTTCTGCGGCTGCAATTAATTCTTTACGACGTATTTCTGGTAATGATTCGCGTGTAGCAAAGGGGGGATTACCTAAATTACGGCCCATTTCACCTAATGTTAAGCAGGCATATGTAACAGGTGTATTCATTTTTTTTGTATAGTAGGCGGTCGTGCCAGCAACTGAAAAAGCCTCATCATCTGGGTGAGGGTACACAATTAAAATATGACGTTGTGGTTGTAAATTCAAATAGTCGTCCCCCTTAGTAAGTAAATGGCGTTTCACTAATTTCAAGTGCGATCGCCAATTTTCCAGAGTAATCTAATCCAGCCATTAATAAACGGCCTAAATCATCTAATTCATAATGAGTAATGCCTTGTGCATAAACCCATCCATGAGGTAATTTTAACCCAACACGATGGGGTGTCTTGTCTACAACTTTAGCAAGTTCATAATTAATTTTTGCGTTGCGTATAAAGGCACCTGCATTAAAGAACTTTTCATCATAGTGTGCTGCATAAGATCCGTTTGTCGTCTCAAGATGAATATAAACGTCTTTGTTGGCGAAAGAATTTAGTAATTCTTGCAACGTCTCTACTTGTACTTCTTGCATCTTAACACTCCTCTCGATCATTTCTCCTTTTAAGTATAGTAAAAAAAATTAGCAAAGGGAAATTGATTGCTTCATACGTACAAATTAATAATTTGTATACCATACACCTCCACATAATGCCGCGCAGATTTTTCAGCGCTAAATCAAAAAATAACTGTTCAAAATCTGCGTCTTCCGAAAGAGGCTTATCTAGATTTATCCTCAACCTTCTAGATTATGAAATCTTCTACTAAATTAGGGCAGGATGAATCATTAACTATTAATATATGACGACTTTCCGAGCAATATTCTTGAAAAAATTATTGTAATGTATCAATATAAGGGGTGTGAAAATATATGTACAAAATGTGTCGTTTTGTATACGGTTTCACACCTGAAAGATATTGCAACCATAGCTTCTTCCAAAATCGTGTGTAGACAGCACCAAATGCTGAAGGATGGTAAAACTAGGTGAAAACGAATTCTATCTTGGTACAATAGATGACGTTCCTCCAGCATCATACATCGTGCTGTATTAAAGGGAGAAGAATGAAGCTCATTATCATAGTATAATAAAAAACCGCGTTTCTCTTTATGACGGAGAAGCGCGGTTTTTTATTGAGATTATGGATAGGCTATGTATTTGTTAGTATCGATTAAGCTTTCTTTCGATTGTTTCTAAACGATTATTGACACTTTGCAATTGTTTAAACATTTGTTTCATATAAAGATTTTGATCTTGATTTTCTGTCTTTTTTTCTTTTGCCAATTCTTCTTCCTCCTGCAGTGCCAATATTGTGGCGAGGGTGGACAATGAATAGCCGAGAGTTAAAATAATGGAAGCTATTACTTCTACTTTTGAAGAGGTTATTTCCCCAGCTAATAAACCTGATTCCTCAGTTAAGTCCTCTGCCTTGTTTTTTTTCATCTTTTCCCCTCCCATCTAAAGCTAATATATGGGTGATGAAGTCCTAACGTATCTTGTCCCTTTTTTTATCTGTATCCAACAGAGTGCTTAAATTAACACATTGTTTTGTGTTTGTAACTTTCTAGTAATTCGATTGATTTTTGCATGAAAATGTAACATTATGGTAGGGATAACTTTAGAGGGGGAATTGATGTGAACAAGGACTTTAAGTATTGCAAGGAATCAAGGGTTATGCGTACAAGTCGTGTTTTTCCAAATGATGTGAACAACCATAATACATTGTTCGGGGGGCGCCTAATGAGTGATATTGACCAAGTTGCCTCCATCTCTGCGGCAAAGCATAGCCGTAAAGATTGTGTAACAGCTTCAACTGATTCCGTAGATTTTTTACATCCCATTCGCCCGACAGATTCCGTTTATTTCGAATCCTATGTTACATGGACAGGAAGATCTTCTATGGAAGTATTTGTCAAAGTTATCTCTGAAAAATTGAAAACAGGGGAAAGAAAAGTTGCGGCAACTGCATTATTAACCTTTGTAGCATTGGATGAAAATAATAAACCTGCGTTGGTTCCACGCGTAATTCCTGAAACGGTGGAGGAAACAAAACTACATGAAACAGCCTCTGAACGAGCAAAGGCTCGTACAGAACGTAAAAAGGAAAGTAAGGCTTTAGCACAATTTATTTCAATGAATGATCCATGGGATTATCGACTAGAAATGATGGAAAACTATATGTAAAAGAGGGATGTCTCAAATGACCTTTGAGACATCCCTTTCATCATTAAATTTCAGTTACTGTTACTTGTGGAGCACCAAAGCGAGATTTCGCGCCATGCATGACAGGACCAACATAGTCATTAAGAGCCCAACCATGTGCGATGGCTGCGGATACGAACTCTTTAGCCTCAATGACAGAATCCTTAACAGAAAGACCATTTGCCAGATTTGCTGTTACAGAAGCGGCAAATGTACAGCCCGCACCGTGGTTATTTGTAGAAGCAACTTTTTCAGATTCTAATAAGTAGAATGCTTCGCCATCGAAGAATAAATCTGTTGCTTTTTCAGTGGCTAACGCCTTTCCACCTTTAATGACTACAGCTTTAGCCCCTAGTTCATGGATTTTTCGTGCTACTGTTTTCATGTCATCAATTGTTTTTGGAGTACCTGTGCCAGCCAATTGTCCAGCTTCAAAAAGATTAGGAGTTGTGACTGCCGCCAATGGTAAAAGATGTTGCACCATAGCATCTGTATTACCTGGGTTGAGTACTTCGTCATCTCCTTTACATACCATAACAGGATCAATGACAACATTTGTAGTACCTGATTTTGCAATAGCATCTCCAGCCATACGAATGATTTCTTCAGTAGATAGCATGCCTGTTTTGATAGCATCAATTCCTGTTGAAAGGGCTGTGTCAATTTGTTTTTGTAGAAGTTCAGTTGGTAATGGTGTGACGTTATGTGTCCAACCATGAGGGTCCATTGTTACGACAACTGTTAAAGCTACCATACCATAGGTACCATGCTCTTGGAATGTTTTAAGATCTGCTTGCATACCTGCCCCGCCTGATGTATCTGAACCAGCAATTGTTAAGGTTTTTTTTAGAGTCATGAAAAGATCTCCTTTATCGTTGAAAGTTATAAAATTAACATTTAGTATAGTCTGATTCTGAGTCTATAAAAATAGCCAGTATAAGATATTTTTATATGGTCAGTTTAATCTGATGCTTGAATTCAGGTTTGATTTTTTGTACCGTTGTAAGAAGAGAAAGGGGCTTAAAGGACGATGAAACAAGTATTCCCGAATGATTGGCAAGAAATACTCGCAGCAGAGTTGGAAAAACCATACTATCACAAACTACGTCAATTTGTTGCTAATGAATATACGACGCAAACAATTTATCCGCCAATGCAGGATGTGATGAATGCATTCTATACTGCAGCTTATCATGATGTAAAGGTTATCATTTTAGGACAGGACCCATATCATGGCCCAAATCAAGCACATGGCTTAAGCTTTTCAGTCAAGCCAGGTATTCCGCATCCACCTAGCTTACGAAATATGTTGCAAGAGTTACAGGATGATCTAGGCTGTCCAATTCCATCAGATGGAACATTGACGAAATGGGCTGAGCAAGGTGTTATGCTTTTGAATACAGTCCTTACAGTTCGAGCAGGACAGGCGAACTCCCATAAAAACCAAGGCTGGGAGCAATTTACCGATGCTGTTATTGATAAACTAGCTGCAAGAGTGGAACCACTTATTTTTGTACTGTGGGGTAAGCCAGCGCAGCGTAAAAAACAATTAATTAGTAAGTATGAAACACCTCATGTCATATTAGAAGCACCGCATCCAAGCCCGTTAAGTGCTTATCGGGGATTCTTTGGTAGTAAACCTTATTCAAAGATTAACCAACAATTAGTGGAATGGGGTAAACAGCCAATAGATTGGTGTTTAGTATAGATTGGCACAAATCGTTTACTTTATGCACTACATAAATCGTGATACAGTTATTATAGAAGAAAGAGAGGGACAACGATGAAGGCGAATTGTTTCCAATGTCAATTTTTTAAAGTAACTTGGGACCCTCAAACTCCACGTGCTTGTGTCGCGTATGGCTTTAAAACGAAGCAAATTCCATCCGTTGTCGTGAAACAATCCTCAGGTATGGATTGTTTGAAATTTGTACCAAAAGTAGAAAGTGGGAGAATGTAATGATTCCTTATCAAGCCGTTATACAACAACTTGAAAAACAATTATCTGGTGCAAAAAATGCAGGGAATGATCAGCAGATCCGCGAAGCTCTTACAGCAATTCGAGCATTATGTGATGTGGTGTTAGATACTCCTAGTAATACGCCATCTATAACGCCACCTTCTAAGCATTTACCACAAATGCTTGTATCAGAGACGAAGCCATCAAGTTTATCCACATCCAAAATTGAAGAAGATGGAGCAAATGGTGATTCAATTTTTGATTTTTAAACAATATTAAAGGTAGGGTAACGAGAAATGAAAAAATTTATCGTGACGGGGGCTCTTCACGGCCTATTAGCAGTTGCCTTTGGAGCATTTGGTGCACATGCTTTAAAGGAAGTTTTAGATGATTATAGTCGAGGCATTTGGGAGACAGCTGTTCAATATCAAATGTTCCATGCTACTGGCTTGTTGTTTATCGGACTATTAATGAGTGCGAAATTATTTGGTGAGGTTAAACAATTAAATTTGGCAGGAATTTTCTTTAATCTTGGGATTGTCTTCTTTTCGGGTAGCTTGTACGTACTAGCGATTAGTGGTATTAAAGTGTTGGGTGCGATTACACCAATTGGTGGTGTTCTATTTTTAGTTGGATGGTTACTCATTATTTTATCGGCTTTAAAACATGCTCGTTAATGCTGAAATTAAACTCTCTTACATTATTTGTAGGAGAGTTTTTCTTTATTTTCACTAGATTGCGTTTTAAATCCTATTCTTTTTGTAAGGATTTATAGTACACTACTAATATTACTTGCAATATTTCGAAAATACAAAAAGAGAGGTTGTGTAGGATGGAAAAGCTATTTACATTAATAGATGGGAATTATGACGAGATGGTAGGAATCCGTCGCCATTTGCATGAAAATCCTGAATTATCCTTTGAAGAAGTGGAGACACCAGCCTATATAGCTGCCTATCATAGAGAATTGGGACATGAGGTTCGTGAAGGTGTAGGAGAAAGAGGGGTAGTTGCTGTATTACGTGGTGCAAAGCCAGGAAAAACCGTGGCGTTACGGGCTGATTTTGATGCATTAGCGATACAAGAAGAAAATAATGTACCTTATAAATCTAAGGTTGCTGGAAAGATGCATGCTTGTGGGCATGACGGCCATACAGCAACATTACTAGGATTAGCTAAAGCTCTCAATGCGATGAAGTCTGAAATTGCAGGTAATGTTGTTTTTATTCATCAACACGCTGAAGAGGTGGCACCAGGTGGCGCAAAGCCGATGATAGAGGACGGGTGCTTAGATGGCGTTGATGTTATTTTTGGTACGCATTTATGGGCTCCTACTCCATTAGGAGAAATTTTAGTGAAAGACGGCGCAATTATGGCTGCCGCAGATAAAGTAGAAATCGCCATTCAAGGGAAGGGTGGTCATGGTGCAGAACCACATCACTCGATCGATGCAGTTACCCTTGCCTCACAGTTTGTAATCAGTGCACAACAGCTTATCTCGAGACGTATTGATCCATTAAAATCAGCTGTTTTAACAATTGGTCATTTTGAGGCGATTAATCCGTTTAATGTTATTGCGGATCGTGTTGTATTGGCAGGAACAATTCGTACTTTTGAGGAAGATGTGCGCACACAGATGGAGCAAGAGTTAGAAGCAGTACTAAACGCCACTTGTCTAGCCTTTGGTGCAAGCTATGAATATCGTTACACAAGAGGCTATCCACCAGTATATAACCATCAGAAGGAAACAAAGTTTGTGGCACAGTTAGCGTCGGCTGTCCCAGGTGTAGAGCATGTGAAAACATGTCCACCGTTTATGGTTGGAGAGGACTTTGCGTATTATCTTGAAAAAGTACCTGGAACATTCTTCTTCACCGGGGCGAAAAATCCAGAATGGGAAACGGCCTATCCGCATCATCACGCACGCTTTGATTTTGATGAACGTGCGATGTTAATAGCTGCTAAAACTTTAGGTAAAGCAACTTTAGAATATTTAAAAGAACATTAATCGAAGTGAAAGATAAAAATCCGCATACTCTCATCGACATGTGTCAGTGAGAGTATTGCGGATTTTTAAGCTAGCATACTGCTATTATGGATTTTGATTAAAATAGGCCATTTCTTCATCATACTCAGCAAAATCGAAATAAATCATAGGGAATAGGAAACGGTGATTGGATTTAAGTTCACGAATGATAACATGATCTCGACCAGCGGCTTCCACCACTCCACGCACAGTTTTTGTGTTTTTACCTTGTTCCACTGCATGCTCAAAAGAAAAATGGAAGGTAGCTGGTTTTCCGCGATTCAACCGTAAAATATTCTCTATATAGGACTCTTCACGGCCAGGTGGTCGTCCAGTCGGAATTGTGACTGGAGGAGGAGTCATTTGTTGTTGCGTTGTTGGTGTCCAATAATAAGGCATCATCAATAATCAACCTACTTTCTTTTTAAATTTGAGGACAATCTTCTTCAGTTGGCGAGAAGAAGCAATGAGATTTGTATCTGCCTGTATTCCATTGGCCATACCATTGTGCAGGGCAATCGCCCGCGGGCATGAAAAACCACAAGGAACGGCTTGCTGGATGAAATCTTTCCCCTTGAATCACCCTTTTTGCTAACCTGATATCTTGGTCGCGTGCTCGTTGATAAAAATAACTTTTTTGAGTTGCTTCAAAGCCACCTGGACGCTGATAAACCATCTGTTCAATTGTTCGAATATTACCAAAATCTAAACAATCCCCCCTTACACGATTAACACCAACATTCCCAACCATCAGCATGCCTAACTCACCTTCACCTTCTGCCTCAGCACGCATAAGCCTTGCTAGTAGGGATGTCTGGGCATCATTCGTCTTAATAACAGCGATTTTCATACCTCCTCGCTGACAGTATATGCATGATGGTATTGTAGACATGTTCAATTTTTTAAGAAAGAAATTCACGCAACAAAGCTACTACGCATATAGTAGTAATAACGACAAGTCCGTAAAAAATAATTTGAAAGCCTATATGGTTAGATAATATTTATTTAAAAATGGGGAAATAGAAAAAGGATATAAATAGGGGAACTTGAGATCAGTGAATTGCATGTGCAGTCCATACATGTGAGGTGATTACTTATGGAAATTGGGGTTTGGTTTGGGATATTACTAAGCGCGGTACTGGCCTTTTTATTAGGGGAGTTTTATGGACAGCCGCTCCATTGGTATTTATTTATTTTAATTATTGTGATCGGTTTTTTTATTCAAACGGTGATTTTAATTTTAAAAGTAAAGGACGAAAGTTCTTGAGGAAGTATGAAAAAATAAATTCGCGGAATAAGGAAGTGTCATCGCAGAGGGATGGCACTTCCTTATTTTTATGAGAAATTTAGGGTGATAAGTATATTAACGATATACCGAGACATACTAATGTTGAATTTATTTTTGCTTTCATGAAGGAGCATTACAATGCGTATTTTTAGTATGTTTGTAGCAATAATTATTAGTGCCTTTATCGCAGTCGGGATAGCAGAATACTATCATCAACCCTATAATTGGTATTTGGTTTTTCTGATGATTCTTTCCGGATTTTTTATTCAGACCATTATCTTAATATTTGAATCCGAAAATGCAGAAGAAAATGAAATTTAAAATGCGAGTCCTCACTAGGGACTCGCATTTTTAACTTTTAATATTAAACTGTTAAGAATTTTACCAATTTGTCGTTATCAAGTAGGTTTCCGACGAAGAATTCACCAAACTCACCGTAGCGAGCCGACACTTCATCAAAGCGCATTTCATATACTAACTTTTTGAATTGTAAGACGTCATCAGCAAATAATGTTACGCCCCACTCGTGATCATCAAAACCAACGGAGCCTGTGATAATTTGCTTTACTTTACCAGCATAGCCACGGCCAATCATACCGTGAGAACGCATTAATGATTTACGCTCATCCATTGATAGCATGTACCAGTTATCGTTCCCTTGACGGCGTTTATCCATTGGATAGAAGCATACATATTTAGCACGTGGAAGTTCAGGATATAGACGTGCGCGTACATGAGGATTTTGGTATGGATCTTCATTTGATTCGCCAGCTAAATAGTTTGAAAGCTCAACTACTGATACATAAGAATATGTAGGAATTGTGAAATCAGCGATGGCTAATTTATTAAATTCTGCTTCAAGTTCTTGTAGTTCATCCATTGTTTCACGCAATGTCATAATCATAAAGTCAGCTTTTTGACCAACGATTGCATAAAAGGCATGAGCACCTGTTTTAGCAACATCTGCTTCGTTCAATTTCTCTAAATAAGCAATAAATTCTTCTACTGCCGCTTGACGTTCTTCAGCAGAAACGAGTTTCCAGGAAGCCCAATCAATTGAGCGAAATTCATGTAAAGCGTACCATCCATCTAACGTAATTGCTGCTTCATTCATTATTGAAAACACTCCTTTATAAGTGAATACCATTCAAAA
>Ga0256786_1000704_pt1 | contig 15597 bp, 13 predicted proteins | sample MC6MC0937MT_FD_186053 | JGI IMG/M metagenome (GOLD analysis project Ga0256786, IMG submission 186053) | Metatranscriptome of enriched soil aggregate microbial communities from Iowa State University, Ames, United States - MC6-MC0937-MT... | ecosystem: Environmental > Terrestrial > Soil >...
GTGTACAGCGCGATTTTCGAAACGGTAAAATCAGTCAGGAAAAGATAGTGATTTATCAACCTAATATAGGAAAGAAGAAAGTATTAAAGACTTTTTATGACAGCTACTATATCGTTGAAAACGAGTTTGACCACAGTAAATCGGAGTATGGCCTGGATAACAAGTTACTTTATAAAGCGAAGTTGGATTGTGTCGGTCAGGTCGTCGAATCGAAGTCGTTCAACAGGGACGGCCAACTACTTAAACATACCTATAAAAAAGATAAAGTCAATTATACCGACTTATATCAGCATAATAATCTTGTCGAGAGACTGTACAAATTCAATGGTTCGATTTATAGGGAATATTTTAAGAACCAGTTATTATTGAAGAAAATTGTTGAGAAAAAACGAAATGGCCGAGTTGAGAGATATGTATATAATGCCGAGGGTAAATTGCTGGAGAAACGGAATGATAGTGGATCGAACAAGGGAGATGAGAATAACGTGTAGTTGAGTTTTTGATAAGAGGGAATAAGGTGTAATTAGGCGCCTGATAAGAGCTGATTGGAGTCAGATGTCGTGTGGCATTGAATAAGAGGGGATGGTATTACTATATTATTATGGCTTTTTTGATTTTTGGAAATATAGCGTTAACTTTGTTAAGGCAATGAAGAAAATGAACAACATATTACGTCTTCCATTTTTCTTTAATTATTATCTCCCGATAGTAGTTCGGGAACCTTATGCCTATTAAAATTTAGAAAATTTAATTATTTATATAGCTAAGCCCGAACATAACGTTCGGGCTTTTTTGTTTTTATAGCATTATGTTAACAGATTTAGAAGAAAACATTGAAATTATGTTGCCAAAGGATGGGCTGAGGTCCAAATTGCAACAATCTAAAGAAACTGGGCGTCCGCTGATTATTAAACTCGGGTTTGATCCTACGGCTCCAGACCTTCATTTGGGGCATGCTGTCGTGTTGAAAAAGCTTAAGCAATTTCAGGAATTGGGCCATCAAATCGTCGTTTTGGTTGGGAGTTTTACTGCGCGGATAGGAGATCCAACTGGCAAAAATAAAGCGCGTAAACCTTTGAATCAGGAAAAAATAGCTGAGAATGCTGCAACCTATATCGCACAATTAGCTAAAATCATTGATATGTCAAAGACAAAAGTTGTCTTTAATGGTGATTGGTTGGATAACTTGGATTTTGCGGAGGTTATTCAGCTTGTTTCAAAAGTGACGGTTGCGCAGCTTATGCAACGGCATGATTTTCACAAACGTTTCACGGACAATCAACCGATCGCCATGCATGAACTTATCTATCCTATATTGCAGGGTTTTGATTCCGTACATATCAAAAGCGATATTGAAATGGGTGGGACAGACCAATTGTTTAATTGTACAATGGGACGCCAGCTTCAAGAATCTTTTAATCTCGATCCTCAGCTTGTCTTATGTATGCCACTGCTCAGAGGATTGGACGGTAAAGAGAAAATGAGCAAATCGCTGTACAATACCATTGGTCTGTTGGATGAGCCGAATGAAATGTTTGGCAAAGCGATGTCTATTCCCGACAGCTTAATCCCCGATTATATTGATCTCACAACAGACTTTACTCCAACGGAAAAGAAGATGTTAAAATCCCGGATGGAAATTGGCGAAAATCCGATGGAAGTCAAAAAGCTTATTGCGCATAATCTCGTGGCCCAATACCACGCTCCGCATGCAGCTGCGGATGCATTGGATTTTTTTGCTAAACAGTTCCAGCAAAAATCATTCGATAATAAAAGTTTTGAAGAGGTCTCGTTGCAACATGTTAATGCGCAATTGGGTTCTGTTGCAAAGCTCGTCGACCTTTGTCACTTTTTAAAGAAAGATCTGAGTAAGTCCGCTATTCGCAGACTCATTGCCGAAGGGGCAGTACAGATTGATTCGAACAAATGTCTGGATCCTGATCTGCCCGTTGATCTGGAAACTGGTTTTAGAATTAAATTAGGAAAAAGAAGTTTTTTTAGATTTGTTTAGGAAGGTTTTATGAGTCATACCTTTGATATATTTTGTAAAAAAGCACGAGAATGTAAGGTTGCCCTTTCGGAAACAATAAATATTTTCTACCTTCATACAAAGTCTCACACTTTATTTTGATACCGATTATAAATGGAAACATATAATAATGTTGTTTTGGAGCAGCTGCCCAAACATTTAAAGCGCTATGTAGTCGCCCAGCAATACGAACGTTATACGGCTTTGGATCAAGCCTTGTGGCGCTATGTCATGCGTCAGAATTATTCCTTTTTAAAAGATGTCGCTTATTACCCATACATACCAGGATTGAAGAAAGCGGGGCTTTCCATTTCGCACATACCGGATCTGCAACAAATGAACGATAGTTTGAAATTAATTGGTTGGGGAGCTGTAACGGTCGATGGATTTATACCACCGGCAGCTTTTATGGAATTTCAGGCACATCGGGTATTGGTTATAGCCGCAGATATCCGACAATTGGAACATATTGAATATACCCCTGCACCAGATATCATTCATGAATCTTCTGGCCATGCACCGATCATAGGTGAGCCCGATTATGCGGTTTACTTGCAGTACTTTGGTGAAATTGGAACAAAAGCATTGTCGTCCCGGAAGGATTTCGAACTGTATGAGGCTATTCGCCATTTATCAATTTTAAAAGAGCACGCGGGTACAACCGAAACCGAATTGGTGGAAGCTGAAAACAAGTTGAAGACCGTTCAGGACAATATGGGCGAACCTTCGGAAATGGCTTTGCTGAGTAGGTTGCATTGGTGGACTGTGGAGTATGGTCTGATCGGTAGCCTTGATGATCCCAAGATTTATGGCGCAGGTCTACTGTCTTCCATTGGCGAAAGTGCCAGTTGTATGCAAAAATCGGTACCAAAGCTACCTTATGATTTAAATACTGTAGCATATACCTATGATATTACTAAGCCACAGCCACAATTGTTTGTCACACCCGATTTTGAACATTTAATGGATGTCCTGAATCAGTTTGCAGATACTATGGCCTTCCGGGTTGGCGGAAAACAAAGTTTGGAAAAAGCGATTGACTGTCAGGCTGTATGTACGATTGTTTATAGTTCTGGATTGCAGGTATCCGGTGTTTTTAAAGCGGCAAATGCAGATCAGTCTATTTCCTATATACAAACAGTAGGTCCCACTGCATTGGCGTGTTCTGGGAAGCAATTAGAAGGACACGGAATAAATTATCATCGGGAGGGCTATGGTTCTCCGGTCGGTCTTCTCGCAGATAGCAATAAAGATTTGGCGGATTTCTCAGACGAAGATTTGACCACTTATGGTATTAGTCAAGGAAAGCGATGTTCTTTGTGTTTTTCTTCAGAGATCATCGTTGAGGGTGTTGTATTGAGGGTTTTGCGTCAAGCGGGTAGAGTTGTGTTAATTTCGTTTGACGATTGCGAAGTCTACCGAAATGACCGGAGGGAAGTTTATTTTAAACCTGAATGGGGAGTTTACGACATGGCTGTAGGGACCGAGATTATTTCAGTATTTGCGGGGGCTGCCGACAAAGATGCTTATGAGTCTATTGAGGAAGGGACGGAGAAGTCATCCGTTTTATCGTATACGCAGATTGAAGACTCAAAATTGCTTGTCTTGCATGCACAGATCGGAGCACTGCGGTCAGGATCATTTGCTACGGAGCGTTGGACGGATATCTTTGATCAGTTGTCTGCTGAAATAACAGATAACTGGCTCGCGCTGGTAGAACTTTATGAAATCGCCTGGGCGAATTATGCCTACGACTTAACTGAAAGTGTACAAGGTAAGCTTAAAGCTATTATTACAATTCGACCCAGCTTGAAAAAACTGATAGATGATGGTCTGCGGGTGGCAAAAGAAGAGTCGTTAAATAATCACTGAGTGAAATGATTGATTCCCATAGTATAAAAATCTGGTAAAACTTTTTATATTTGGAACGTTTAATTTATCCAGTTATTTCTGATGAACGAAAAGTATACTCCCGGAAAACACCTGTTGATGACATTGCAGGTAGAGGAGGTATCGTTATTGACAACCATAGATGCTTTTTTGGAATTTACCAAAAAGCAGATGAATGTCCATAATTTGCAAATTGTAGGTATTTCCACCCATTCTTTTGAGGGCGGTGGATTTACCGCTGCTATTTGTTTAATGGAATCCCATATCTGTATCCATACCTGGCCGGAATTTGGACAATTGACATTAGATGTTTATCTCTGTAATTATCTAAAAGATAACAGTGAAAAAGTTTTGCATTTGGGTAAGCTCTTCAAAACTTATTTTAATGCGATAGTTATTAACGAAACTGTGGTTAATCGGTAGTTTATGGATGTAATATGTAAAAAATGTGGCCATGCACACCGATTTAAGATCGAGGTAACCGACTTTTCAGGTTTCGTTTGTGCAAAATGCCATAGTTATTTTAAAGGTAAGACAGTTGAAACCTTAACGTATGTGAAGGAATTTTCGGCCCCTTTAGCCATGCAATGGGCTACGTTAGGTGAATCCGTTCAATTCAAGAGAAATAGCTATTATATTATCTCCAAGATACAGCGCTTTACAAAAAGTGGCGAATATGGAAATGAGTTTGTGGGGTTAAACGCGAATCAAGACGATATTTATTTCAGCGATGGCGTAGACTATGCTTGTGCCTTACATACCATTGATCGAGAGCAGGTGACGCTTTTACCGAAAGGTAACACCTGTAAGTTTGGTAATAGACACTATGATCTGGAGTATACCGAGGAGCAAACTGTTGTCTATGCGGAGGGCTTTGTATTTGAAGATCTGGAATCGATGTCAACGACCCTTACCTATATTCAAACAGTTAATGAAGATCGTTTTATTTCTCAGGAATTTATTGATAACGATGTACAGTATTATCAGGGAATTTACCTGGAGGATGAGAGCTATTATAAAATTTTTGACACCTATAACGACTATATTGCCAAAAAGGAGATTGTAGGGACGAAGCTGAGAAATATTGGTGTCTTTGCTGTTTTGCTGTTGGCAGCTCTATTCTGGGTTTTAAACTGGGGACAGATCGGTAAGGATACTTATAAGTTTGATGAAAAATTCCCCGGAAAAAAGGCAAACTCGGAATTTGTCGGCGCCTCTTTCGAATTAAAAGGCGATAAACCCAAAAAGCTGGTCCTGGAGGGAATATCGGAATCTAAAAGCCATCCCATCCAGCTGATGATCAAATTGGTCAATGAAAAGACAAATGAGATTATTGAGTCTGGTACAGCTGTCCACGAGAACAATGACGTTAATTATGCCAGTGGATTGACCGTCGATTTTTGTCGTATACAACCGGGGATTTATCACCTTGTTTTTGTCACCTCTTCAACCAATGGTGCCGCTGATATGGATGTTAATTTTGAACTCACAGAGGACTATAAATTAACATACGGAGGTACCAGTTATACCTTTTTGATTCTTTGTTTGGTGGGTATTGTTGTTCTTGTGGGGATTTTTAGACATAATATTCTGGCGATTAAAAATAAAGATTTTGTTGCTCGGGCTGAAGGTTTAGGTTATTTCGATATCTTAAAATTTGATCGGCTGGGTGTAGCTTTAGTTGCTTTTTTTGTCTTTTTTGTTGCTGTTAACCTATTTGTAAATTCCTCTACAGATTGTAAGACTACAATGCGGACGAGCACCTTGGAAGACCATACTTATACAGGATCAAGATCACATTATCGTCGATCCTTTTATGGTAGCGGAGGTAGTTATAGTGGATATGGTTCAGGTCATAAATAAAAATTAATATAAAAATGAATTACGAATTGTTTTATAAAGGAATTGCAGCATCATTGATTTATTCGCTTATTGGCATTGCTGTATTGTTATTGGCCTATTGGCTTATTGAGCGATTGACGCCGGAACAATCTTGGCAGGAGATCGTAAAGAACAAGAATATGGCTTTAGCGATTGTTTTTGCGGCTTTTATATTAGGCATATCGATTATAATAGCTGCGGCAATACATGGGTAAAAAGAGCAATCTGCCCATTTTTCTCTTATTTGCGGTATTTGTCATTGCAACTTGCGGGCTTATTTACGAGCTGGTTGCGGGTGCATTGGCGAGCTATTTATTGGGAGATTCAGTCAAGCAGTTTTCATTTATTATCGGTACCTACCTGTTCTCGATGGGGGTGGGATCTTTTTTAGCGAAGTACATCACCAAAAACCTTTTTGACCGATTTATTGATATTGAACTGTTGATCGGCGTCATTGGCGGTTGCAGTTCTGTCGTTTTATTTTTACTGTTTCAGCAGGTCGAACACTTTCAATTTGTACTCTATTTCTTTGTTTTTCTGACAGGCTGTCTCTGCGGTATGGAGATCCCCTTATTGATGAATATTCTAAAAGATAGGGTTCAGTTTAGGGACTTGGTTTCCAATGTATTTGCTTTTGATTATATCGGCGCATTGATCGCTTCGGTGCTGTTTCCTATCCTGCTGATTCCGCGGTTGGGCGTGATGGGAACATCACTGTTTTTTGGGATCATCAATATTTTGGTAGGCGTCTTTCTATCATTCTATCTCGCTAAAAGACTTAAAAATCCCAACTGGATTAAAGCCAAGTCAATAGTTTGTCTGGTATTGCTTTCGGTTGTGTTTTTTTATTCCGATGATTTGCTTAAATATTCCGAAAGTCAATTATATGGGAATAATATTGTCTATAAACATTCTACACCCTATCAACGTATTGTTCTGACGGAGAGCAAGGGTGAATATCAATTGTTTCTGAACAATAATTTACAGTTCAACACCAAAGATGAATATCGGTATCATGAGGTTTTGGTACATCCGGCGATGTCTATGGCCAAAGATGTATCGCATGTATTGGTGTTTGGCGGTGGAGACGGGCTTGCTGTCCGGGAGGTTCTTAAATATCCAGGTGTAAAAAAGGTTACATTGGTGGATTTGGACGAGGGTATGACCAAATTGTTCCAGACAAATGAATTACTAGTCAGTCACAACAAGGGCTCGCTGAATGACCCGAGAGTAAAGGTGATCAATCAGGATGCATTTATCTGGGCAAAATCTGCAAAGGAAAAATACGATGTCATGATTATAGATTTTCCGGATCCGTCAAACTATAGTCTTGGAAAATTATATACGACAAGTTTTTATCAAAGTCTACAACCTCTCATGACACCCTATTCCATGGTGTCGGTACAGACAACTTCGCCTTATTTTGCACCCAAATCTTACTGGTGTATCCATGAGACAATCAGCACGGTTTTTCCAAATACTGTCGCCTATCATACCTATGTGCCATCCTTTGGCGAATGGGGATTCTGTCTATTTTCAGCAGATATGACACAGCAATTTAAGCATGTTGCCCGACGGGTGGATAAGCTGCGGTATTACAATTATCATTTTAGAGAACTGACTGAGTTTCCGGCCGACATGCGTGCGGATCATGTAGAAATAAACCGTTTGGACAATCAGATTTTAGTGCGGTATTTTGATGAAGAATGGAGTAAGATTTAATCCCTCGCGGCGTGGTTTTCTCAAGCTCGCATTCTTGGGGGCAATCGGCCTGCAGTTTGCTCAGGCCTGTAAGAAAAAGGTGAACCGTATTTTTTTGCGCCTGACGGGGACAGACCATATTTTGGGGCATCGTCTGCGATTCCAGGATTTCCCCAAATCTACAGCAGTGGTTGAAATACCCATTCTGATTCTTGGTGGTGGCGTTAGCGGACTATCGGCTGCTTATCGTTTGCAACAAAAGGGAATGAACGATTTTCTACTTTTGGATATGGAGTCTGAAGTAGGGGGTAATGCGCGTCATGGCGAGAATGATTATAGCCGTTATCCGTTAGGAGCACATTATCTTCCTATTCCGAATGCTTCCAATAGGGAACTCCTGCGGTTTTTGGAAGAATCGAAAATTATCGTCGGCTGGACGGAGGGGGGTGTTCCATTATTTGATGAGGAACAATTGTCCTTTGCTCCGCAGGAACGACTTTTTATCCATAACATCTGGCAGGAAGGCATTGTTCCCAGCTATGGGTTATCCCAGCAGGAGACGACTGAAATAGATCGTTTTATGACACAGATGGGTCAGTTTAAGCAATTGAAAGGTAGCGATGGAAAGTACGTCTTTGATATCCCGATGCGCAATGCTTCGCAGTCGGCCGATCTCAAAAGATTAGATGTCCTGACGATGTGTTCATGGATGGAATCAGAGGGGTATAAGACGGAACCTGTGTTTAGTTATGTGAACTACTGTTGCCGTGACGACTATGGAACGGGTATCGCGGCCACTTCTGCTTTTGCTGCTATACATTACTTTGCGAGCCGAAAGCACGATTGGTCTGCCTACCAGGATCTGGTGCTCACCTGGCAGGAAGGGAATGGACGATTGGTCAGCCATTTGAAAAAATATGCGGATGGTAGGGTATTGAATCAACATCTGGCTTATCAGATACATGTAGGGCAAGATGCTGTGGAAGTGTCCGTCTTCGATGATAAAACGAAATTGTCAAAGACCATTAAAGCCCAGAAGGTGATCAATTGCTGCCCACAATTTGTCAATCAGTATCTGTTGCCAAACCGTACGGCATTGACGAAAAAATTTCATTATGCACCTTGGATCGTAGCGACGATTGTATTGCATCGTTTCCCTTTTGCAGATGGTGCGACACTTTCTTGGGAAAATATTATTTATAACGGAAAGGGATTGGGTTATGTGTATGATCAACACCAGAGCCTAAATCAGTTGCAAAGCCCTTTTGTGATTACCTATTATCATAGTCTGGGAGATGGGGACCTCAACGGAAACCGGAAACAGCTATATCAGTGGACAGACCAGCAATGGAAAGAGTTTATTTTGGAAGATCTAGAGAAGGCGCATTATGGAATAGAAAATGAAGTCATTAGTATAGAAGTCTTTCGACACGGACATGGCATGATAAGCCCTGTCAGTGGTTTTCTATCAGACGAAGCGCGTACCGAACTGACAAGACCTATTGCTGATAAAGTCTATTTTGCACATTCTGATTTAAGTGGTATATCTATTTTTGAGGAAGCCTTTTATCAGGGAATCACCGTAGCCGATCAGGTTTTCGCTGACCTTGGTCAAAAAGAAGCATAGCTGTCGGTCTATGCTTCCGGATTTCTGTCGGGCTGCTATAGGTATTGCGTAGCCGATATTTTTATAGGTTTGCTTATTTGTAGTATTATGCAACGAAACTTTTTATAGGCTTAATAGTACCTGCCATGCTTTGTCTAATTGCTCCGTATCCAATAATTGCGCAGCGTAAGCATGTACTTTTTGTGTTAATTGCGGTGAACCTTGTTGAAAATTCAGCCGGAGGTAGTTTAAATATTTATCCTCTTGGGTGGCTTGCTCTAGAACTGGTAAGGATTCGACATTAGCCAATAATCCGAGATGGTTTCCGGTAAGTACTTTGGAAAGGCGAATACTTTCGGGCAGCTGATCTACGCCAATACCCAGACTGCGGAGTGGTTTAGGAACAATAAAGAGGTTTTCATTGGTTACACGGCAGTACCAGTCGCCGCCGAGACGAGCGACCAGATCTAGTTCCTCTTGTTTTATCGTATTGTTTTTGTGCAAGAGTTCTTTGTGCACATGCATATAGAGTACTTCTGCAATAACGAGATTTCCTGCGCCGGGTTCGTCGCTCAGGGCGATCACTTCTCTTACACGACATTCCAGTTGAACCGGAGATTCCGAGACCCGCGGTGGGCGAACATGTAATGATGGGATTGGTGTAAACCCAGATTTGTCAAATTCATTTACCTCCTTGCTGTACTCTGTACTGGCCAGTGACTGTTGCTGTACCATCGCATAGTTTACGACGTTGATGACGACCTCATTGACTTCCTGAATATTGTCCAGTGTATGCTTGGTACTGCCATCACGCATGCGACGCAAGGGTGAGAATACACATATTGGTGGTTGGTGTGACATCAGGTTGAAGTAGCTGAAAGGACTCAGGTTGACATTGCCCGCCGCATCGATGGTACTCGCAAAACAGATGGGACGAGGTGCAACGGCATATTTGATTAAATTATCAATGATCGCTTTATCAGCCGAGGACTCAAAAGTGACTGTATCGAAAGAAGAAGAATTCATTTTTTGAATAGATTTATTGTTGGTATAATACTACGGAATTGGAAAGTTTGCCCAAGCCAGTTATTTCTAGCTCGACCTGATCGCCTACCTGTAGCCATTGATCCTGATGAGCGGGATTCTCCATGCGCCCAGCGCCGTTGAGTTCTAAAAAACATCCCGTTCCAACTGTTCCCGAACCGATCACATCACCCGGAAAGAGACGTACACCATAGGAAACGCGCTCGATAATTTCGGCAAATGTCCAGTGCATCGTAGCAAAATTACCGGAAGAAACCTGTTGACCATTCACTCGGCATGACATCTCGAGATTATATCGGTCACCAATATGATCTCCTGAAGAATTAATTTTATAAGGTTCCAATTCGTCCTTGGTGACTAACCATGGACCAATTGCCGTAGCAAAATCCTTTCCTTTGGCGGGCCCCAAGCTTAATTTCATCTCGTCCATCTGGAGTTTTCGTGCGCTAAAATCATTCATGATCATGTATCCGGCAATATATTTATCAGCCTCTGAGGCAGGGATATTTATACCTGTTTTATTGATTACGATGGCCACTTCAAGTTCAAAATCCAGTTGCTCAAGATGCAGTGGCATACATTGTATCGGGCCGGGACCTTGTATGGCCTGATGATTGGAGAAGTAAAAAACGGGAAATTCATCGAATTCCGGAATCATATCCAGTCCGCGGTTTCTTCTTGACGTCGCTACGTGCTGCCGAAAAGCATAGGCATCACGCACTGATGTCGGATGAGGTATCGGTGCAACAAGCTGACTATCTTGCAATAACTGGTAAGGTCTGGACATACGTCCCTCCAGCAATGCACTGTGATAATACACTAAATCGTTTATGGCTTCATCTCCACGGATCAAAAAATCAGCCATATCGGTCGGAAGGGAAAGGGCTATCTCCGAGCAGGTGTATACCCGGTCATTGATTATAATGCCTAATTCATGTTGGCCATTTTTCGTGCACGTAACAATTCTCATATCGGAATATTCTATTGGTTATTCAATCTTTGAATGCGACACAAATATATCGTATAAGTTTTGAAAAAAATATTTCTTCGCTTGAAAACAGAAAAATATTCTTACCTTTATTATAACATTATAAACTAGTAAAAATGATCAATCGTGGAATACATCGCTTTGCGTCATCCATGCCCTATATTGCTTTTAATAGAGCAATTATAGCTGATATCATTTTTGCCCAATACTAATCCCCTCGAATTTTTTGCCAATCGATGCTATTGGCAACGTTGATATTCATTTATTTTTTATAACCGTTTTAAATCGTAGAATTATGCCATTTTATGTTAAACAAGGGCAAATTCCAACACAGCGACATACTGTCTTTAGAAAGCCCGATCATACGCTCTATGCTGAAGAATTGGTTTCTACCCATGGCTTTTCCAGTCTTTATTCGCTCGTGTATCATTGCCACCCGCCTACGTTGGTCAAACAGATCCGTGAACCCTATGATGTTACTCCAAAGATTGCCCGTGAAAAACATCTTAAACATACCAGTTTAAAAGGATTTCAGGTTAAGGCCAAAGATGATTATCTGGAAAGCCGCACACCTGTTCTGGTCAACCAGGATCTACACATTTCGCTGGCTGCCCCCCGTCAGTCCATGACGGATTATTTTTATAAAAATAGCCAGGCCGATGAGATTATTTTCGTGCACCATGGAACAGGGAAACTCAAGACAGGATACGGAAATATTTCTTTTCAGTATGGTGATTATCTGGTTGTCCCAAGGGGTACAATTTACCAGATGGAATTTGATCAGACTGACAACCGATTATTTATTGTTGAATCGTTTTCCCCGGTACGTACGCCAAAGCGGTATCGGAATGAATTTGGTCAGCTGATGGAGCATGCTCCCTTTTTTGAACGGGATATCCGTGTACCACAGGATCTGGAAACTTTTGACCAGCTTGGTGATTTTGAGGTGAAAATCAAGAAACAGGGATTGATTTATCCTTACATCTATGGAAGCCACCCTTTTGATTTTATTGGTTGGGATGGCTATCATTTCCCTTGGGCATTTTCCATTCATGACTTTATGCCAATTACCGGAAAATTGCATCAGCCACCACCTGTTCATCAGACTTTTGAGACCGATACCTTTGTGTTGTGTAGTTTTTGTCCACGTCTGTATGACTATCATCCAAAAGCTGTACCTGCGCCTTATAACCACAGCAATGTAGACTCGGATGAAGTGCTGTATTACGTGGATGGTGATTTTATGAGCCGGAAATCGGTTGAAAAAGGACAGATTACATTACACCCGGGCGGTATTCCGCATGGACCACACCCCGGTACGGTCGAAAAAAGTATTGGACAAGTTAAAACCGAGGAACTAGCGGTCATGATCGATCCTTTCCGTCCCCTGATGCTGACCGAAGAAGCGTTAAAAATTGAAGATCCCGATTACTTTAAATCCTGGATGAGTTAAATTAAATACGAATAACCTTTATATAAATTATGGCAAATACATTTGCAGAGAAGATTGCCCAAGCGCAAGATTTTCTACCTATTAATGGAACCGATTACATTGAATTTTATGTGGGGAATGCGAAGCAGGCCGCACATTATTACAAAACTGCCTTTGGTTTTCAGTCGGAGGCTTATGCAGGGCCAGAGACCGGTATTAGAGACCGTGCATCTTATGTCTTAAAGCAAGATAAAATACGGCTGGTGCTGACCACAGCCCTTAAATCAGACCATCCTATTGCTGAGCATGTTAAAAAACACGGCGACGGTGTTAAAATATTGGCTTTATGGGTTGATGATGCCCGCAAATCATTTGAGGAGACGACCAAAAGGGGAGCAAAGGTTTATCAAGAACCGCAACTTCTCAAAGATGAACAAGGGGAGGTCTGGACTGCAGGGATATACACTTATGGAGAAACGGTGCACCTTTTTGTGGAGCGAAAGAACTACAATGGTTTATTTATGCCCGGATATGAAAAATGGGAAAGCGACTATAACCCAGCAGAGACCGGTTTGCTCTATGTAGATCATTGCGTAGGCAATGTAGGCTGGAATAAAATGAATGAAACAGTTCAATGGTATCAGGATGTGATGGGTTTTGTCAACATCCTGTCTTTTGATGATAAGCAGATCAATACCGAATATTCGGCATTGATGAGTAAGGTGATGAGTAATGGCAATGGCTATGTAAAATTTCCGATCAATGAACCTGCTGAGGGAAAAAAGAAATCTCAAATTGAGGAATATCTTGAATTCTATGAGGGCGAAGGTGTACAGCATGCGGCATTGGCAACAAAGGATATTGTAAGTACGGTGCGGGAACTTAAATCCAGAGGGGTTGAATTTCTAGGAGCTCCTCCCGAAGCATATTATGATATGCTACCAGAAAGGGTTGGAGCAATAGATGAGGAAATCCGGATTATCCAAGAACTGGGTATTTTGGTGGATCGTGACGAAGAGGGTTATCTTCTACAGATTTTTACCAAACCTGTAGAAGATAGACCTACCTTATTCTATGAGATTATTCAGCGAAAAGGTGCACAGAGTTTTGGCGCCGGCAATTTTAAGGCGCTTTTTGAAGCAATCGAACGTGAACAGGAACGCAGAGGTAATCTATAAGGATATGTTGGGTATGAAAGAATTATTGCGTGCATTTGAGCACCGGAGTCCGGAAATCGTATTTGAGTGGAAAGATAGTGAAACTGATGCCAAAGGATGGATTGTTATCAATTCGTTGCGGGGCGGTGCAGCGGGTGGAGGCACACGGATGCGCGCCGGCCTGGATCGGCATGAAGTAGAGTCCCTTGCTAAAACAATGGAAGTAAAGTTTACGGTTTCAGGCCCCGCTATTGGTGGTGCCAAATCTGGTATTGACTTTGATCCACATGACCCACGCAAAAATGAGGTTTTAGACCGTTGGTTTAAAGTGGTAACGCCGCTATTAAAAAATTACTATGGGACAGGAGGGGATCTTAATATCGATGAAATCCATGATGTCATTCCACTGACCGAAGAATATGGTCTATGGCATCCGCAGGAAGGCATCTTGAATGGACATTTTAAGGTAAATGAGAGCAACCGTATCCACCAAATAGGACAGTTGCGCTATGGAGTGTCCAAAGTGTTGGAAGATAATACCTACAGTCCGGATTTAAAGCGTAAATATAAGGTTGCAGATATGATAACAGGCTATGGGGTCGCCGAATCCATCCGTCATTATTATCATCTTTTTGGAAGCGACTGTATAGGAAAACGTGCAGTCATCCAAGGATGGGGGAATGTCGCAGCCGCAGCGGCTTTCTACCTCTCTAAGCTGGGGGTGAAAATTGTTGGAATTATTGATCGGGCTGGTGGTTTGATCAATCGTGAAGGTTTTAGCGAAGCAAAAATTACACAATTATTCCTGGATCGAAAGGGAAACGAGCTCAATTCACCGGATTTGATGTCATTTGAGCAGATTCAGAAGGAAATATGGAGGCTGAGGACGGATATCTTTGTCCCGGCAGCTGCATCACGTTTGGTTTCAAAAGATCAGATCCAACAGCTCATGGAAAACGGGCTTGAAGTCATTGCTTCTGGTGCAAATGTACCTTTTGCTGATCAGGAAATATTCTATGGACCAGTGATGGAGTTTGCTGATCAGCATGTTGCGGTGATACCTGATTTTATCGCTAATTGTGGTATGGCAAGGGTATTTGCGTATTTAATGCAGCGAAATATAGAAATGAGTGATGATGCGATCTTCTCTGACGTTTCAAAGGTGATTTTTGAAGCTTTGAAAAAAATAAGGGATTCTTCCGCAGATCGTACACAGATATCTTCGAGAGCGTATGAAATCGCATTGAAACAATTGGTCTGATTCTTTTACGGGAGTCGTTAAACGAAAAACACTTGAAGCGGGGAACTTCAAGTGTTTTAACTAACCAATTATTAACCTAAATTTATGAATGCTTAAAACAGTACAATACCTGTGCCAAAACTTATTTACCTAAGATGAATAAATTGTCATTTTTTTGTTAACTTATAATTTCGCTCTTATTTTGGATAAATCGCTGAAGTCGTTAATTCTAAAAAGCTAATGCTCGATTGAATCCATCCTGGGTGGTGGATGTGTTAAAGGATGCAGATATACCAAGTGTTATTACCGTTTTATTTTTATAAACTGTTGATAAACAGAAACTCCTGAAGCGGGGAGCAACAGGAGTTTTCCTAACCAATTATTAACCTAAATTTATGAAAAGTACAAGTATAACGTGATGAGAATATAAAATGTTTCAACTATTTTCACTTTTTTAGATTTTTTAACATTTTTTAGTATTTCTATATTGATTTTCAGTAAAATATTCTAATATTTATATTCTTTTCGTATTAGAAAATAAAAAACCTGTTAGCGGGGACTAACAGGTTTTTTATAAACTAACTAATTATTAACCTAAATTTATGAAACTAGTAAACAACTTTCAATAA
>Ga0256786_1000706_pt1 | contig 15592 bp, 16 predicted proteins | sample MC6MC0937MT_FD_186053 | JGI IMG/M metagenome (GOLD analysis project Ga0256786, IMG submission 186053) | Metatranscriptome of enriched soil aggregate microbial communities from Iowa State University, Ames, United States - MC6-MC0937-MT... | ecosystem: Environmental > Terrestrial > Soil >...
ATTTTTACGCGCGGATTCGGTCTTTTATTCTCTGGAAAAAGATCCCCCAAGCATATTCGCAAACAATTGAGGCTGTTGTAAAATGGTGTCAACTATAATCGAGACGAGGCGGAGAAATGGTTGCGTATTTAAATGGAGTTGCTTTTATCGTTTCGTTGGCGCCGCAATTTGGGGAGTTAAGAAGTTACTAGTTTCTTTGATGCTCATTGCGGCTTCTGAAAGGCGACTTTCGCCGTCATTTTCCACAGATCGCCAAAATAGGATAATTGATTTATAATAGGATAGGACATTAGAACTGAAACTAATAAACAATCGGAGGTATCCATCGCACTATAATAAAGAAATTACTGGGGATGGTCAGAGGAAAAAGGTTGTACGGGTTTATAGAATCTACAAAAGAGATCTACATGAACAAAGTTTCTTAACTTTCAGGAGGTAACATGAAACGAATATTAATGTTCGCTTTTATTTCTTTACTCATTGTTTTAGCCGGCTGTAATACAAATAATTCGACTGGCACGGTTCAAACTGAGGAGCTCAGCAGCCTCAAGGATCAGATAAACCAACTTACTGCAGAAAACAAACAATTAAAAGAACAACTTGAATCCTTGAATGACCAAAGTTCCCCTGAGAGCGAATCGCCCTCCGAACCCGAACCAGCACCCGAATCAACTGCAAAAGAAAAAAATACTATTGAACTGAAAAAGTCATTTGAAGTTCCGGATTTTGCAGAAATCACCTTAACTAAAGCAAAATTCACATCAAAAGTTGTTCCACCTAAACCTCGTGATTACTATTCCTACTACGAAGTAAAAGATGCAGACAATATTTACTTAGAAACGGTCTTAAATGTAAAGAGTCTCTTAACGTCAGGAAAAAGCTCCGATGAGTTTGCATCAGTCACAGTAATCTATGATGAAAAATACAAGTATAATAGCTTTTCGACAATTGAGGAAAGTGGCGGATCCGACTTTACCTATACCAATATCACAAGCATTGAGCCATTAAAAACAGGGATTCTCCATTTTATTTCCGAACTACCCAAAGAAGCGTCTAAAGATGATAAATCAATCAACGTTGTGATCTCAATAAATGGAGATGAATTCAATTATAAATTACGATAATTAAAAGGGACTCCCTTAAATACCTCCAGATGATGAGAAACCCAGGTCGTGGTTAAATGACTTGGGTTTTTCGCCATTTTACTTTTAAAGGATCAGCTAATACCATGCCTGCCCGTCTAGCAACACTTTTGTCTATTTCATGTACTTACTGGCCCTAAATCGCTGTTGCCATTTAAGATCGTTAGCAGCTCCGATCATTCGCTCGCTCCTCTTCGGAAACATTTCCATATCTTTAACGTATTACATAAAAAGGAGATGATGAATATGGTTGTCTTCATTATTCTTTTTATCATTTTAGCAATACTTAATATCGTTTATCCATCCTTCGGTTGGTATATGCGCTATGGTTGGATGGTTAGAGGTGAATCAGAGCCAAGCGAAGCTTACTTGATCATGAGTAGAATTGGCGGAATTGTCGCACTCATTTTCCTGACCATTGTTTTATTTTCGGGTGCCTTCACACTGTAAAATAACCTCTTCTCCCAATTCCCCTAAACATTGTCACATTGTCAATACGAAACCCTTGGATAAACGAGCCCCTTCATGTATTAGAGGCTCGTTTATCTAAGGGGATGGGAACCGGGGCCGGCCTGATAATTAGTCATTTTGTAGAATCTTTAAACACAAGAAACATAAAGTTTATACTGTGTTCTAGGATTGTACCACCCCCAGCTCTCGAAACACAATTATACGAAAAAAGGACATCCGCCGCCCATGTGAGCGATGAATGTCCGTGTTGATAGTTCGTTATTTATCGTTTTTTGATATGCGGGCAAGGTTGGTTTTAGCATATTCATTATCCGGATTCAGTTCGACCGCTTTTTCAAATTCCATCTTTGCGTCGTTAAAATTTCCTCCCTCTTCTGCTATTAATCCGAGAACGTTATGTACTTCTGAGAGAGAGAGGTTATCTTTAGCGTTAACTAAAGCCGCTTGAGCGGTTTCCGCTGCCTCTTTCATGCGTTTTGCACCTAGATACGCTGCGGCAAGTACGTTTTGAACCTTCCCGTCGTTTGGTACATACTCGAGACTTTTCTTATAATACTTAATCGCTTCGTTTACATTCACTTCCTTTCCCTCACCAAACATGTACATGCTCCCGATGAAAGCCAAATTCTCGGCAACCGATTGCTTGATATCGCCGTCTCGGTGTAGCATCCATTGATCTCCCTCACTAACCACTAATCGAATATAGTTTGAGGTAGTTTCCTTGTTGCTGACTAGATCCTTGATTTGTTCCACTACACTCAGTTCTACAACCCTGCGATATTTCTTCCCTTCAACCTCTCTGTTCTTCTCTTCTTTGATTTTTTCAACCTTGGACCCGCTTAAGGTTGTGAATTCTCTTAATGTATTCATGTAAGCGGAAAAATCCTCTTGGCTATTTCGTTGTTTATATGCTTCGGTGTGCATGTTATAGGCTTTAATAAAATCTCCGTCAATTACGGATTGATAGTATGATGAGAGCACATTCGAAGGGTCATCCTTCGGTCCTGTATTACAAGCGCTTAGTAATAACGCCATAGTTAACCACAATCCAAAAAATTTCTTGATCCCCAACCCCATAACCTCCCACAATTTTACTATCAAGTATAACTTAAATTACGTCAAAAAGTAACAAAAAGACGCCTTCTCCCTAAGAGAAAACGTCGATTATTCCAGTCGATATGCAGTTTTGTGGGCTTACGCGAACCCCCTTTATCACAGCCGTTAATCCACGAGCCTGTATATTCTCTTGCGTGGTCCGAACCTTCATCGGCGTGTTATCGATGTTCACAAATAAGAAGTCATGATCCAAATAACCGCGAATTTCAATGCATTTTTTTAGGTGGCGCTCAAATGTTTTTGAAACGGGCCCCCCCTTCCTTCCTTCCTTTCCAGCATACCTTGGTCACGCGTTCCCGCCAGTTAATATTCGGAATCGTAATTCCTTCAGCTTCGGAAATTCTTATCATAGTAGCCTTCCTGATGTTCTTAAGCTTCCTCCATCATCATCCTTGAAATGAAAGTGCTCGTGATAAATCCCGTCCATACCGATCAACTTGCTATTCTTCTTGTTGTAGTAAGGGAACATCCGATTGACGGGCAGCTTGAGAAGTTGATAATTCATATCTTGCGGCAATACATCCAGTTCTTCTACGGCCCTTTCACGTGAACTAAAGAGTCCTATCGGATAAAAGTTGGGAAAGCCCCCGCCACTTTCTGATACGAAGATCGCCCACACGCACTCCTCTATCATTTTTAAGTCTCTTCCACTTCCTTAAGCCAACAAGATGCAAGTTTTAGAATCGTCAAATCCCGTAGAAGCATGAACTTTGTTGAGTAGTCCTTGCAATGACAGATCAATTCTTGCAACAGGGCAACTGCCTCTTAGGGACTCATCCATTCCACTCGCATACCTAACTGCAACTCATCTTCACTTAAAGCCACGCTCCCCTGTCGGTCCGTTGCCTTGGCGATGTAGCAGTAAGAACGCTGCATGAAGTAATTTTTAACTTTGTGCTCATCTATATACCCAAGCTCGTGAATAATAACAGCTTTATAGCCCGTTTCTTCCCTGATCTCTCGTACGAAGGCTTCTTCTTTATTCTCGTCCTTCTCCAGGCCGCCGCCAGGCAGCTTGTAAAGATTCTCTGCTGCTAGTTCCATCATCGCGACTTGTCCATCGTTATTGATTAGGACTCCTCTGGAGGCGTGTCGGGACACTTCGTTCAAGTACCCGGGCTCCCCTCCGCAAAAGTCGCAATCTGTTATGATCTTTAACAGATACACTTTCCCACCCACATTCATTTCGAAATTGAATTCATTGAATTGTTACCGTAGCTACATCCCTGCCATTCCAGAGTTTGAAGCTATATCCTTGATGCCATAAGTGCCATGGCGCTTCCTCCGTAATAAACTTCACTTCCGCTTTAGTGTCCCACGTATCAGGTATCCACTCAACAACCTTCACGAGTACGGTCCATGCTTCTGTGATCTCTTTACCACGAATTTCTTCTGTAATGATTACAAGATCACGAAGCCGCTCGTTCAAAGGTAGCGGTAATGGATCAAGCTCCCAACGAATTAATGCCTTTGTGCTCACAGTCTTCGTAGCCCCCCTAGATAAATATCGTAGTTCTCACGATCAAAGCAGACGAACTGTATTCGATCGATTGTCTCATTTTTTTCTATGAACTCAACTACCGTTTTCAGTGCAACTTCAGCCGCCTTGTCCTTCGGGTATCCGTAGATTCCTGTACTGATATTCGGGAATGCTAAGCACTTGATCCCCTTTTCTACAGCCAGATTGAGCGTGTTTCTATAGCAGTTGCTGAGTTTTTCCCGTTCATTATTCTTTCCGTCATTCCATACGGGACCGACTGTATGAATGACATACTTTGCCTTTAGCTTTCCACCCGTTGTGATTACCGCTTCTCCCGTTGGACAGTTTCCCTGCGCATTCCTAATGCGAATGCATTCGTCTAAGATTTGTTTGCCGCCCGCTCGATGTATCGCTCCATCAACCCCACCACCGCCAAGCAAGCTAGTATTAGCTGCGTTAACGATACAAGCCACTTCAGACTGTGTTATATCTCCCTGAATGATTTCAATGACTGTTGAATTCAGAAGAAACTTCATGCCCATCTCCCCTTCAGTTAGTACCGTCTAATAATTTCCGATCGAGGAATCCCTGTAATTTGCTCGATCAACTTCGGGTTGAGCTTCAACGACCTCATGCTTCTTATTAGATTATCCCCGCTCAGTCTAAGCGCCGAATAATTTCCCGTTCATAAATCCGCCATTTCTTGCCTCTTCAATTCCGGAAGAAACCTCTTCCACTTCATTCGCCATTTCACCGCACCATGATGTTTGTTCTTTATCCCCTCCTAACTAAGGTGGGAAATCACATCCTTCTCAAGTTGTTCAAATGAAATCGCCGCATCGGGAAATCTCTTGAAAAACAAATTGATATGAATCGTATAATCCAAGCTCGTCTGATCGCTAATCCCATTTGCTTTCTTCCACGTAATAAACCGATCCAGTGCCTCTTCCATCGTCGCAGGTGCTCTTCTTACCTTATTCATTCTTACCGCCATAACCAAAAGATCCTCCTTCGCCTATATCTGTATTTTGCGAATACAGATAGTGCGAAAAAGGATCTCACGCTATGAATCCAGTGTGTTAAGCAGAAGCAATTTCTACTGCACAGGATTCATCATTTATAGTTGATTTTGCGAATATGTACCACAGATAAAACTTTATAAGTGGTGCCGAGAACCGGGGTCGAACCGGTACGGTAGTCACCTACCGCAGGATTTTAAGTCCTGTGCGTCCTTATATGTCATGAGAAGCTTATAATAACAACACTTTGCCGTATCTGCACATATTAATCTTAACAGGATTCAATTTGTTTTCTCCATAAAATTTAACGAATCCTGTAAGCCTATATTAGCATTCATATAGTGGGTAAACAAGTCCTTATTTACTCACTATATGCAAAATTATTTTTATTATCTAGCCTATTTACACTATATTGGGCGGAAATGTCTTCACTATCTTGTGTCTACTCCTCTCTCAAGCTTGCTTTGTCATGGAGTAGAACCAATCTCATCTGGTTTTTTAAAGTTTCTAATTAGAGGAAAGTCACCCCTGCGAAATTAGTATCCGTTTTCTATTTGAATTCCAGTGATTTTCGACTTCATATCTGCTTCATCCGCTTCCAACCGTTGATTTTATATGAAGTTTTGATCTATAACTTCTGTTAACTGCTCAACACTAATCAAAGGTTTTCTGTGTATCATTCTATGGCAGTTACTGCATAGCATGGCAATATCCTCAACCTTAGTTTTTTCACCCTCATCCATCTCAGATATTAGCTTCTTATGATGACCTTCTATGAAATCAATGCCCCTATCTCCATAAACCTTTTGGAAATCAAACTTACAAGCTTCACAGAATAGGCGACCATGCTTTCTAATAAACAATCGCTTGGCTTCCTTGATTAGCTTGGGATTCCTCTCTCGCTTCTTATGAAGCACAAATGCGATTTTCCCTTCTGGATACTCTTTTCCCTCATCTGATTGAACATCACCAATTGTATATTCATCTTGATGCTCATTATTAACTTTGATTCCACTCAATGATGAAATAATTGGCTCATACAAATTACGATCAGTTGGATGGTCATCACATTCCTGTTCTATCAAATCAATAGCTTCAGCTACCGTAAGTCCTTTAAAAAGACCCTTAAAAGCACTTTTCAAGCCCAAATGATGAAGGATACCCATGGTTTGATAACCCCGACTCCATTCTGGATCAAGTTCTAAGGTATGCTCATCAATCCATCGGTGAGTATTGCCATTGAAAAGGTACTCATAAATCACTTTGCCCCTCAGTTGCTCGCTATAGGATAAGAACTCTCTATTGCGTGATACTGGTTCGGGAAGCGGGATTTCTCTTTTAATATCAGAAACTTTAGAGACAGTACTACTCCATTGCTGTAGCAGTTCCTCTGCTTGTATGGCTGAAAGCAAGTAGTTAGTATTATTGCTCATTTTGAGGATCAACAGATTAGATAATACGGGATTACTCTTCAAAAATTCCCTACTAAGATGGCCTTCAAGTGCCAATTCCACTACGTGCACTGGGACTCTTGGCAGGACTTCATTGGCATCGCTTGGAGTTACCCAATATTCAGAAGTTACATCTTTTCTGAATACAGGCAAGCCTGTAACTGTCGCTCTAGCTACTACACCGCCATAGCTCCTTTTCCCCGCTTCTGAACGCCATATATAAACCGTATCCCCGATTTGTATATCTTTCACATAATGTTCCTGTCTGATTGACCACACTATGTCTTTATTTTCTCTAAGATATTCGTCCACTTTGAAACGGTTAGGATTCCCTTGAAAAATCCATGTTCTAGAAGCACCTAGATTGGCAGCACTATCAAAAACCCAGTATTTACGAACCTTCCCAAACGCCCCAGTTTCATTGTATTCGATATTGTTTTCTGAACAAAATCTTTGAAAGCTAACTTCAAGATCGTGGTCTTCTTGTGGTTCAAAGCCTAATATTTCACTGATTGCGTTATTAGTAACTCCTCCATCCTTTCCCCTGTTATTGATATGCTTTTCAAATGAATTACCTACATATCCAATAAATCGACTAGGGGAAAAGAAGTAGTTCCCGTCTTCGTCCAGTGTTACAAGAAAGCAAATCCCTTTCTTGATGAAATTTCGAAATTTCTGATTATAGATTTTAGACCCTTGGTAGCTTTCCAGTACTTCAATATTCCTTTTCAACTGTTCGAGGCTATTCACTAATTGCATCAAGTCAACACCTTCCTATTCGACAACGCCAGAGGTTTCATTGATTACGTAAAGGCATTAAATAACTCAATCAAATACTTTAACGCATAGAAGAAAAGAACCTAAACATATTGTAGGTTCTTTAATACAGAGTTTTATTTTTAATTTGTTCGCCTACCCTACTGATTTAGTGGGGTAGGCGAACAATCCTTATGGATTTAGTTTAACAAATTCAGCAAGTGAGCTTACATTATTAGTCGCTTTACTGCCTGCAAAAATACAATCTTTGCACTAGTAAAAAATGAAACCATGTCTCTTTCACCAATTAGTATAATGCTTGTAAGAACCGATAAAGCAAGTTCACATAAATTTCCCATTATTTCTTTCCTCCGCAGTGTTTAATAACCCAGAGGATGTTCGCCTAACTCCAACTTTATTACGATACCATTATATACTATATTTCGATTTTTGGAAGATGATTATAGATTTGAAACATCAAACACCACTTCTCATTAGAAGTGGTGAATTGCGGAACCTTATGTTTGAATATACTCTATCAACTTTATACCTTGTCTCTATGAAGCTACCTTCTCGGAATTCTAACTTTCTCATAAAACGCATCATCAAACCAAGTATATTCATCAAAATAGCCTTGTGATCCTATTGGAACTCTTACAACATTGTTAAATACTTCAATCTTACTTTGGAACGTTTTTGATAATTCTAACCTCATTGGATTAATTTTCTCTATATTCCCCACTGTTGTAAAAGAGTATACCCAAAATTGTCCAATTGAACAGCCATCTTGAATTGCAATTATTAGACTTTCGCTTTTAGAATTAAAATTATAAGTAGTTGCTTGTAAAACACATTTGTCGAGTAGAATGTCATTCTCATCTGTATAATCCGATAGAGAGACTAATTCTAGCGCATGTGCCATTTCAGAAAAAGATACTTCACAAATTAATCCACCATGAGAGTGATAGCCAATTCGAACAATGGCATCTACGTTTTCAAAAGAAATAGGCAGTGAGGTGAATTTCATAAAGGTTTCAGAAGAACTTTCATAAGATACGGTCGGATTGATGATTAACCCATCTCTATCGCTTATTAATAGCTTTTTAGGAGTAGGTAAATCGTTTGATTTACTATTCTTTCTAGGTAGGCTATACAGCTGAGTCTTCGTCTCTTTTCCAGAAATCCATCCATCAAATTCATATTTTTTCTCAAACTCTTTCATAGTCTGAGCAATTCTAAATTTTACGTCCTTATGATCCTCGAATGAAACACATATTCTACTCATTACCAATTTCTTAAAATCAATATATTTATCTAAGTTTTCTTTTTCTATCAACATATCATCGAATGCTTTTCTTTGCTCTAATGCGCTGTCATCGATATACATAGAAAATACAGGCTTACCCAATTCTAAAGCGTAGAGATACTCCAAGTGTGTGTAACTTAACTCTGATATGGGTTCAAGTGTCCCATATCTCCCTCCTAAGATAAGCATATAGACATCTGATTCCTCAATCCATTGCTTAATTATTTCTAATTGAGATTCACTTCCAGCTTGAAATAATTCCATTCCTGCTGGAATATGCCCCAGTTCCAACAAAGCCTCTACAGCCGCTTGTCTTTCTTTTATTAAATCTCTATAGGTTGATGAAATAAAAACCTGAAGTTTCTTATTTTTCATGTTTGACTCCTTCCTTAAGCCTTTCTCTAATGAAGAACTGTTATATTTAATAGTATCAAATAACTTCACTTTCTTAATGAAACCTTTTGCAAAAACTTCTCTGCTTTATAATCTTTCCGAAACTCCTGAAGAACAAAATTGTCAACTTCACTCCATGACTCTAATATCATTCTCGGTTCTGCTTCAATTACGTCTTTTACCTTCTGTATCTCATTTCTTTTAAATCCTTCTAGGATAAGAATCAAATCTTTACGATCTAATAACTTCACATGATTAATACCTGCCAATGTCTCACAGGGTTCTGTAAAATTGGATGTTGTAATAACGATAGCTCTCTTTGCCTTATAATACCTCATACAAGAAAATACTGCTTGAACAGCACTTATGCCAACAGAATTATCAATTGCATATCTTTTAGCCTGCACAACATTCCTTACACCTTCTCTATCTGTGAAAACAATATCTGCTCCAAAATCTCTACTACCAACAGTCTTATAAACTCCAGAGTATCCAAGTTCAATAAAAAGTCTATAAAGATACATTTCAAATTCAGATCCATCTTCCATTTGATCAATGTCTTCAATAGATATATTCTTCAAATCATAATCTAATGAAGATGATTGTCTTAAATGGCTCTTATTGATTCTATATCTCATATTGACGAATACTACTATACTTATTGCTACAACTATTATGATGATAAAAATACCAAACAAGATTAGCCCTCCAACATCTTAAGGAATAGTTAAAATATACCACAGGAAATGTCGAAACAGAACAAAAAAAGAACCTACATTTCAAATGAGGTTCTTTTCATTACACGACGATTAATATCTCTATCGCGAAGTCGACTACTCACTACGGACCAGTATAGAATAATGTTGAAAGCAATTTAAAAAGTAATAGGATAGGATAAATATTATTCAGTGCTGTCGATGCTTCCGCGAGTCCAGATGGTAAGTGTTTTAGAGTTCAAATTCCAAAATTAATTATTACACTGTACCAAAAATAGATGGAAAATATTTCAATATAGGCTATATTATCTAAAACTAAATCGCTACTCTAAAGAAGTCATCACAATTGATTATCCCTCTGCAAACAACTGCTTTCCAGTAGTTTTTCCCATGATTCGTTTCGAGATTATTAATATCTATACTTAACAACCTTTTCAAGGATAAATCGTCTAGTCCTGCATCTAAACATTTCATATTTTTTTGATATATCTCTGAAACATATGATGTTACTTGATGCTCAATTCTCTCTAGAACATTTAATTCATGAACATGCGAACTCAAAAGATCATAAAATGGGTTGGTATATCCTTGAGGAGGACTTAACGACATATCAATCAAAGGTGCATTCTGTTGTGATAGCGATATTTGAGCATTCATAAAAATTTCATTTGGAATTTCATCGAAGTAGAAATGAATAAATATTCTTTTACCAGCTTGATCTGTCCATCTTTGGCCTTTCAACCTGTTACAATCATCGCAGCATGGGATTAAATTGTAACTCAATATTGCAAACTCAGGAAACAACTCTTTCGGCAGATAATGATCTCTAGTTGAGGGTGAATTTATTCCACAATACGGGCATTTGTCTTTTATAAATTGGTCTTGTATTTCTAATGTTCTATTGTATAACCAATCCATTGAAACTGTAGCCGATGAGTAGCAATTTTTTAAGCATTCTTTTTCATTTTCAGCAAAATGAATACCAGAAATATTCTCCAAAGAGTACACATTATCCTTATATTCTTTATATCGATCCAACACTCTTCCTTGAATACAATTATTCGGAACAACACTGAAATCTCTCAAAAAAAGTATATCTCTACATGGACTATTTTTGCTTGAGGCAATACCTAAATAAATCTCCTCTGGGGAATTATCTGTAATAATAGATAGATTTCTCATTTAATCATCCAATCTCTTGTTGTTCTTTTCGACAATACCCAAATATGTCATAGCATTATAACTTAGTCCCACTGGGAAGATATTTAAAATTTCATTTAATTGTAATCCGTCTTCCACCATTGCGTTCCTTAAGAAAGTTTTATAATTGCTTTCAACATCTCTCACGTTAAATACATCTTCTGTTATAGTGGTTAGATTTTCTCCAAATGCCTCTAAAGTCAAGTCAGTGACATCTAGGATATTTTTTTTTCGAATAAACTTCTTAATATATCGTGTGGGCGTTTCTTGAATGATAAGAGGAGAATGAGTTGATACAATTGCATAAGAATTATATTCATTCAGAAGGTCATATAGCATTCTCATTAAATTTGAAATTGCATTAGGATGGAGATGTAATTCTGGCTCGTCAAATAGAACTATTGATTCTTCTTTAATATTAGCGATTACATTTGTCATTGTATAAAGTAAAATGCCTTGACCCGAACTAAGTTTCGATTGAAATATCTGTTCTGGTTCTCCAACAAGTGATTCAAACTCATCTTCTAAGACGTTTTTAAGTATTTTTTCCCATGCCAAATACCTATCTTCTTTCCTCCTTAACTCTCTAAATTTTTGTTTAGCAATTGATTGCATCTCCACTAATGAGAGTGTTCTCCCATCATTTCCTTGAATACCACAATACACATAATTATTCTGAGGTTCTTCGCCAAAAAATGCTTCTTTTTTTGTTTGTTTAGGTTTACTAAAATCATCAAATGCACTAAAAGATACAGCAATTACCTTGCTAAATAAAGGCATATTATCAAATGCTTCAATACTATTTTCTTTTGTCTCTTTACCACATAATGAGTTGGCAAACCGAGCCATAAATTGAGTTTTTCCACATCCATTTTTACCGATTAATACACTTATTCTATTCGGTAAAAAATCCTTTTTGGTGAAGTCGAAATTCAAATTAATTCTTTGACTTGAATACGGTGGATTATATTTATAGCTAAATACAAATTCTTCAAGCCTTTTTTCTCCACCAAAAAATTGAACCGCAGACTTGAAGGCTTTCGATGCTTCACTCGACCTAAAAAAAGAATCTTCGATTCCTTGTTTATTTGTAAATTCGTAATAGTATCTTTTATGTATTGCAATATCTCTAAGTCCGTGTAATATGTCTTGAGCAATCTCAACACCTAGTCCTCTTATCTTTTCATAATATTCCATCGATTGACCAAGCGAACAATACTTGTTTAATTCTAGCCTTGTAAAGGTTTCTGGAATGACGTTTCTAGTATAATAACTATTTTTGTGGAGTATCTTCACTGCTCCTAAATTGATAGGATCTTCCAAAGTAATGTTGTAGTAATATGCTGTAAAATAAGTTTCAAAACCATAATCATTCCAATTGTCCGACAAAAGTTCGACGTAGGGAAACTCTTGTCTATCCGTCATCGCTAACTCTTTTGGATGTGAAACCACATAGAACTTCAATTTAAGACTCCTTTATTATAAATTGCCTCAAAGTAGAATATCATAAAATTAAAAAAATGGTAATTATATGTTTTTTTCATTTGTGATTTCTTATAACTGCTCAACACTAATCGAAGGTTGGTTGTAGTTCTTGAAAATTGTCTCTTGGTCTTTTTCAGCATTTTTACTGGCTCGTGGTATAACCAAAGAAAATTTTTTCTTTTCAATCATGACTACGCGCCTCCAACTAATCAACATTCACCTTATTATATCTTATCTAATTTGAAAATATTGTCGAATTATGAAGAATAACTATACAACAAATCATTACTCAAGTTTTTGGACAAACACAAATCTAGAATCCTCTAAGCATTCTTTTTGAGATTATGAGAGATCCTTCTTAACATGTTACATAAGTCGTATTGTCTATTAAATTTGAACAGTAAAATTGATCGAATGAACACCACAATTAAATAAGCAGGGAGCCATATTACTATCCCACCAATTACAAACAAGCTAAGAATTACGTGAAATACTTCCGTATAAACAGAAGCTGTCTCTTGACTACCCAGCAATACATTGTAACGAAAATCTACATATCCATTCCAAATTGGGAGAATTAACAATGCTAGTATAGAAAAAGGAAGTAGTTGTTCTAGTTTCGTTTTTTCTGTTGTCGTATCTAGGTGATCAATAAGGTCATCTATCTTCTCACTAGAGTCGTAATGCAATTCGTCTAACTTTTCCTTCATTTTTTTGTATTGTAACTTTTGAATTGCATCACTTATCTTAAGTAATCTCGACCTCCCAAGACCAAAATTGCCTCTTATATATTTCTCTGATTGTGACTTTAGGAAAATTGAAGTTGGAATAACCGAAATTAGTACTCCAAGAACCGCCAGTACAAACATTTCCTCATCAAAAAATATAATTATTGTTACTACACCTACCATATACAGCAGGATACTAGTAATGAAAAGTATTGTTGGAAACCATATATGTTTGTAAAGCAACGCATAGACCGAAAGTTCTTTTTTGTAAAAGTTATAAATAATTTCAATATTATCTTTTGATAGTTCGTCGTTATCCATATTTGACATTCAATTTCCCTCCACTGTAGTATGCCTACTTCCAAACTACCTCTCTCAACAACTCTATCAGGGCATATCAATTACCTCCCTTGCAGTAAAAAAGCACTAACTAACTATAGACTTATGTCCATAGAATTAGCAGTGCTTCTGCATATACATATTTGATTATTGTGATAATATCAGAATTACACATTATTAACAAGGCATGAAATAAAAAGAACTCGCTAAATGAGCATCATTCACAAGAATTACTATATCCTTATTAATCATTCGCGTGATGCCTTTCAAATCCAGTATGATTCCATCGTCCCAAGGAAGAAGTCAATCATATCTGGATAACCTACTTCGGGGCTTCCGTTTCTAATAGCTCTAATTCAAATCAATCCTAGAACCAGCAATCTTCACACCAGTTGAAGAAATTTCAATGTAGTTGTTTCCATCAACTTCAAGCCTGATTTTATGATTAGTTTTGACATTTATTCCTGCACCTTGCGATTCAATAACAATCCCATCTGTTCCTGTTCCATAGTTGTTTGTTAGCCAAATCTTACGCAAATAACCAAGCGTTGCAGTATAGTCAAGTTTGAATGCTTCATGATCTTTTCGAATGAAACCCACTTGATTTGCCGACAAATCACCAATGCCCATTTTGATTACGGCGGTCGAATCACTCCCACTTCCCTCTAGGTTAATGCTCAGTTTTTCGAGATCATTTGTTGTCCCAGTTCCTGTTAGAAACTGAAATCGAGTGTCCTTGATATGAATGTAATCTTGCGGATTATTGCTATTCATCGTTCTTAACTCATTAACAGCTAATTTCGATACATATGAACCATCAAGCAATTGTAATGGATCAGTATCATCATCAGAAACAATAAACCTCTTCGCTCTTAATGTTCCGTCAGTATGAATCCAGAAACGCTTCTCGCTATTAACATCGATAGCGATACCTTCGTTGGCATTTAATCTAATTTGTTCTCCATGTTGCCCATTTATCGTAATACCATTCAAAGCATCAAAAAGGATTGCTTCACCTAGTTTGGCATCCAGAATCTTTAATGCCTTAGTTCTCAGCTCTTCCGCAAAAAGAAAGCCATTTAGATCAACATAGAATCTCTTCACCCAAATCGGTGAATCAGGATTTCCAACATTCTGTTCGATCTTAATACCATCTGTCGCGTTAAGAGTAGTTTTGTTCATCTTATTTCCTCTGGTCACAACAACACCATTAACTGCATCAATAACAGTGTTATTATAATTCCGACCTAATTGCAATGAACTCTTCTCAAGGAAATCGGCAAGTTTCGACCTTCCATTCTCAAACGCCTTATAGAAATCCTCCCACTTTTGATGGAACTCAAGTCGAGTAGAATGTAGATTATCAATAATATGGGTTTTGGCATTCATATCAACAAAAACAGGAGTCATGTAAGTGTTAAGAGCATTATAACTATTTGTAAGCTCTGTATTAGCCGCATCCAAATTGATTTTCGCTTGCACTAATCCTGTATAGGTAGAATCTCTCTCATTATAGATTGTGGTTGCATACTTGTTAATTGCCGATTTTAGTTCGTTATACTGTTTGGTAACTGACTTAAACTGATTTGCAAGTATAATCTTCTCAGGAGACATAATGACATTATCCAAAATGATTGAGTTTAGAACGCTGAAGTCTATGGTCAACGAATTCACATCAAGCAGTACGCCGCCATCTTTCGTTTCAATTCTTAGGCGCTTTGCGACTAAATCTTCAGCTATGAGCGTACCATCTTCGTATGTTGAGTTTCCTATAGATGCATAGACCTTATTCGTCCACTTGTTATTCTCCCACTTCTGCAACGCCAATCCATTCGTTGCACTTAACCAAGCCCTATACTTTCCATCGTTTCTAAGAGCAATGAATCCGTACTCGCCAATGACAACATTATTATAAAACTGCCCCATGTTCAGTCCAGAATAGAACTGAGAATCTTCAATCTTATTTCTCAAATCCTTTTCAGCATCGTAG
>Ga0256786_1000713_pt1 | contig 15516 bp, 15 predicted proteins | sample MC6MC0937MT_FD_186053 | JGI IMG/M metagenome (GOLD analysis project Ga0256786, IMG submission 186053) | Metatranscriptome of enriched soil aggregate microbial communities from Iowa State University, Ames, United States - MC6-MC0937-MT... | ecosystem: Environmental > Terrestrial > Soil >...
TGGAAATCAACGGCTTTACTTTATTTCATTGTAAAAGAAAAAAGACTGTAGGCAAACTCTCAAATTTTTTGAGTTTGTCTACAGTCTGAAGCGAGCATACTATGTGCTCGCTTGTTTTTTTATTCATTATTGTTCACGAGCATTAAATTGCTCCATTTTGTCTTCTAAGTCATCCATCATTTGAATTAAGCGATCAATATCTTCTAATTCAGCTGTTTCGGGATCAAGGGCATCTAATACTTCTAAAAAAATTTCGAGACGCTCTTTTAAATAGGTTACTTGCTGCTTTTTATCAGTGATTGGCTTGGACATTCGTACACCTCGTTTCATCCCTTTCATCGTAGCTGATTTAGGCTTAAATTTCAATGTTTAGGTAAACACCTAGGACTAAGCGATTAATTTTAAAAAATAATAGACAGAATATTTACAATATTGATGATGTATGTTAAAGTTGTTTTAAGATAAAGTAAAGGAGCTGATCGAAAACTTCATTAAAACTCTAACTCGAAAAGGAGGGAGTTTAAACAAGTACTCGGTAATAATCAAAAGCCGAATTTCGTGTTTATACAATTAAATGACTATAAGTATTAGTTAAGCCTTAGCGTAAAATCACATGTGGTGAGCGCTAAGGCTTTTTGGTATGCTGTTCTTTGGAAGAATGACTTGATATTGGAGGAAAAGATGACATACTTCTCAGATTACAGCAAAAAAAGATTTATCATATTAGTAGTAATTGTATCCATATCAGGCTTTTCGCAAGGAATGTTATTACCGCTTATTTCAATTATTTTTGAACGTGATGGCGTTTCCTCTGCATTGAATGGCTTGAATGCAACGGGCTTATACATAGGGACATTATTAATTTCACCATTTATCGAGCAGCCCTTACGAAAATGGGGCTATAAACCAATTATTTTAATTGGTGGCGCACTTGTTTTTATCTCTTTACTTGCATTTCCTCTATGGAAAAGTGTCACTTTTTGGTTTGTACTTCGTTTACTGATTGGTGTAGGGGATCATGCCTTGCATTATGCCACTCAAACATGGATTACTAGTACAACTGATCATAAAAGCTTAGGAAAAGGAATGGCCATTTATGGTTTGTCCTTTAGCATAGGTTTTGCCGTTGGGCCACTGATGGTCAAGTTGATTGAAATGGCTGAAGCTTTACCATTTATCATATCGTCTATCATGTGTTTAATCACGTGGTCCTTTGTATTTTTCTTACAAAATGAAAAACCAGAGCGATTAACAGGCGACTTAAATGCCAGAGGGTGGCAACGTTACAAAATGGCTATTATATTTGGTTGGATTGCCTTTTTAGGGCCATTTGTATACGGGTTCCTCGAATCTTCATTAAATGCATTGTTCCCAGTATATGCACTTCGTAAAGGCTTTGAAGTTGGTATGATTCCAATTATTTTATCAGTCTTTACATTTGGCGGTATATTAACACAAGTACCATTAGGTGCACTAGGCGATAAAGTGGGGAGAAGGAATATCTTGATGGTAGGATCATTTGGTGGGGCTATTATTTTTGCAATTGCCAGCTTTTTTGAACATTCACAAATTGCTGTTGGTGTAGCATTTTTCTTAACGGGTACACTAGTCGGCTCGATGTTCTCTTTGGGGATAACATTTATGGCAGATTTAACACCAAAAGAGCTACTACCTACAGGGAATTTACTGTGTGGTATTGCCCTAAGTATAGGTAGTTTAACAGGACCGTTCTTAGGTGGGGTATATTTAGAATATGTAAAAAATTATAGCTTCCTTTTACTGGTGGCAATGCTTTTGCTAGCCGTTGCAATGGTTTTACTTATATTTGGACGCCACAAGCATAAACAAACAACGATAGCAAAATAAAAAGAGCGGGGCTCATCTCCCGCTCAAAAAAACAAAAAACGCCCAGCAAATCCGTGCTGTTATGGCGTTTTTTTGCGTAACAAGGATGTTCCGTCCAAGTTACATAGGTTTGGCACCTAAAAAAGTATTATACAGACAAGTTCTTGTGAAATCAATAAAAATAAAAAGGGATATTTTGGACATTGCTAATGTTTCTATATATAATGAAAGAACACTTGCTTAAGAAGGAGGTTTTATCATGACCGAAATGAAAAAACTATCTATTCATCGTGCTTTAACAGAATTGAAAATGCTGAATCAACGAATTGAAGCAGCAACAAATGAGGTTAGCTCTGTATTAGCTAATCGTAAAAGTAATCTGAAAATAAATGGAATAGAAATAGTTGATTATGAGAAGCAAATGCAAGCATCCTACGATAAAGTAATTGGCTTAATTAGCTATAGAAATAAAATAAAAGCGCTAGTTGTACAGTCTAATGCCAGTACAAAGGTAATCGTTGGCAAGGAAGAAATGACTGTCGCGGAGGCAATTGAACGAAAACAATCCATTCAATACGAAAAGAATTTGCTAGAAATTATACAGCATCAGTACCGCTCAGCAATCAATACAGTTGCCAAAGAAAATGATGCATTACCTGCCAAACTGGAGACCTATTTAATTAATATCTTAGGCAATAAAGATAAACAATCTCCGGAAGAAGTGAAATTACATACGGAAACATTTATGAAAAGGAATGAGTTTGAAATCATTGATCCACTAAATGTCAAACAGCAAATAGAGACATTAAGTAGTCGAATTGAAGAGTTCGAATCAGAGGTCGATGCAGTCTTATCTGAATCGAATGCCACAACATTTATTGAAGTCCAGGCTTAAAGGGATATGCATGGCCTCGTGAAAACGGAAAACGAAGAGTCGCTCGCGCTTTAAGGCATGTGTGCGAGTTTAAACATAAAACATGTCTTACTCAAATGGAACTTACAATGTAAATAACCTAAAGGCTTAAAGGTTAAAGGTAAAATAACAAAGTTTACGTTTCAAAAATCTTTCTATAAAAGTTGAATGTTTAACATTTAAAAATCTTTTAAATCCTGGGGTAATGGTTGAGGTATCGACTTTTCTGGACCGTCCGTCATCCACCAGGCAGCTTGTGCTGTGCATCATAAAGATAAGGACGTCTCAATTTATTTTGAGACGTCCTTTATTAACATTATTTGTTTTTCAATATCAGCTTTGCTACACATTCCACCTGCATTGTTCGAATCCTCTTTTTAGTTTTCAACCATCAACTGAAAATTTAGTCTTAACCTAAAACATGTTATTTTTGCTTCAAGTTTAGAACAGAAAAATCTGTAGTGAAGTGTGTCTTGGGCGAATAAACCCAACCGTCAATGATGTGTTATTAGTTTCTTTTAATCCGATTTATTGGTAAAAGGACGTAACCTTTTTAGTGATAATGTTACGTCCTTTTTTGATATTTTTACATGAAAAAAGAGAGAATCAACATTAGTAAATTCATGGCAATATGCGCAAACATATGTGCAAGCATGGCAAGTTCTAGATTGTGCTTCCAATAAATCCAACCAAAGAACAAGCCGCCTAAACTATTCATGAAGATCATTCGGAACCAAATTAATGCGGTCATTTCTGTCATAAGTGCGGTTGCTCCATAGTGACCTAATGCAAATAATAATGCGCTAATGAATATTGCAAGGATAAAGACCCAGTTAGAAGGTTTTGCCGATTTTCGATCAAATAGTTTCCAAAAAACAAAAACTAACAAGCTCATAACACCAAAACGGAGTAGTAGTTCTTCAACAATCCCTCCGTAGAGTAAAGCCGATATGAATTCTAATGCACTATAAGGTTGAAATGTTCCTATTAAACCTAAACTATCTGGTAAGAACGGTAGTAAAAGAAAATCGAATCCTCTCAAAACGACTCCTGCAATCGCACCTAGTATTATAGCTAGTTTAATACCTTTTATCCACGCTGACTTCGACTTTTCTCTAGCATTAGGGTGAATAATAGCAGATTTTAAACCAACTTTATAAGCAGTGAAAAATCCAATGACAAGAGCAATTATTAATTGAATAAAAGGGGAAATTAAGGAGAGTAAGGCTAATATTTCAGGTGATCCTGAAATCCCCATTACACTAAGTTGGTCTAATTGGGTCGGAATTTTCGATAGTAAAGTAGGATATAAGGAAAATATTGCAATGATTCCAATCAAAAGATAAATAAGTAATCCTTTAATACTTTTTTGCTTTGTCATAAGCAACCTCCTTGATTTTAGTTAAAGTCATTAAATTATGTATCTTTGTTTCATCTGTTATATTAATAATAGAACAGATATTAGTTGTGGTCAATAAAATCCATTGATTTAATTTATTTCCAAATTTGTTGAACGCGCTTTTTGTTTTGAACAAAAGCTTAATAAAAATAAAAAACAGATAACTGTAATTAGTTATCTGTTTAAAGTCGCCGAACTATTTTTGGTTTTGAGATTTAAGAACCATGGAGCAAACACATTCTACCTGTGCAGTCTGTGCAAACATATCAACAGGTTGAATATACTCGACATGATAAATCTTCGATAATTGCTGTAAATCCTTCGCTAAAGTGGATGGATTACATGATGTATAAACAAAACGCTTAGGTTTAAGCTTAAGCACTGTTTGAATGAATTCAGGTGCTAGTCCTGTACGTGGTGGATCTACCGTAATCACATCTGGAGTAAATCCTTCCTTGCGCCATTTTGCTAGGACACTTTCCGCTGTACCGACTGCATATTTCGTATGCTTGAAGCCGTGGTTGCGAGCATTTTTACGAGCATCCTGAATGCTTTCAGGAATGACATCCATTCCACGAACTTCTTTCGCTTTATCTGCTAACCATAGTCCAATTGTGCCAACGCCACAGTATGCATCAACCACTGTTTCATTTCCCGATAAAGCAGCAGCCTTTTTTATTTCATCATAAAGATGAACCGTTTGCGTTGGATTTAGTTGGAAGAAGGCTCGGGCAGATAAATCAAAGGCCAATTCGCCAAGCTCTTCATGAATTGTTTCTTTGCCATCAAGTACAACGGTTTCATCACCGAAGATTAATGATGTTTTATCACGGTTAATATTTTGCGCAATGGATACAATACTTGGATCGATTTTTTTAATACGTGTAATCAATTCAGCTAAATGAGGGATCTCTTTTCGTGTTGTGACAAGAACGACTTGTGTTTCCCCAGTACGAATCCCTGTACGTACCACAATCGTACGCACTAATCCATCAAGTGTACGACCATCGTAAATAGTGATATTCAATTTTTGTAAAATCTTACGTATTGCAACTGTAATTTTAGAAGTGACGGGGTGCTGTACCAGGCAATCGTTAATATTAAGCAGCTTATTGCTTCCTTCAACAAATAAGCCTGCATATACTCGCTTGCCTTCCTTACGAACTTGGAACTGACTTTTATTACGATAATGCCAAGGATTATCCATACCCATCGTTTTTCGTACTTCAACAGTTTCTGCTAGAGGTTTTGCATAACGCTCTAAAGCTTGGATGACAATATCACGCTTTTCCATCAGCTGTTTATCGTATGTCATATGTTGAAGTTGACAGCCACCACACTCATTGTAGACTGGACAAGGTGCTTCCTGACGATGCTTAGAAGCATTACGGATGGCTAAAATCTCTGCTTCAGCAAAATTACTTTGCGTTTTCGTAACCTGAGCCATAATTTCTTCCCCAGGGATAGCTCCTTTTACAAATACTACATTCCTTTTATAAAAACCAACACCTTCTCCATTGATGCCGAGCCTTTTTATTATTAGTGGGAATTTTTGTCCCACGGTCATTGTTGTTTGCTGCGTCAAACGTTCCACGTCCCTGCTTTATAATGTCATCTAACCATTATAACGAAGGAGCAGACGATTGCAAAGCAACAGGAAAATCTTCATATTCTAATACTAAATCGTCCAGCGATAAGAAGGTATAGCCTTGCTTCTTGGCTTCTGCAATAAACATCGGCAAAGCTTCAGCATTATCTTGGGCAACAGTATGCATCAATATAACGGCACCTGGATGCAATTGTTCCATTAGTGCATTATAAGCATAATCCGCACCACGACGCTCATCCTTCATCCAATCCTTGAATGCCACAGACCAAAAAATATGGCGATAGCCTTCCGCATTTCCAATTTCTAAAAGCTTTGCATTAAAAATCCCTTCAGGTGGGCGAGCATATGTTGTACGATCAATTCCTGTTAATTCACGTAACTTCCCATCAAACTTCTTCCATTCTGCGCGCATTCCATCTGGGGAGAGTCGTGCCATATTCGGATGACCGTACGAGTGATTCCCTATAGTATGACCATCATTCACCATACGCTTCACTAAATCACTGGCACTGTCTAAATAATGCCCAGTTAAAAAGAAAGTGGCAGGTACATCTTCTTTTTTCAATGTATCCAAAATGCTTTCAGTAAAGCCGTTTTCATAGCCATTATCAAATGTTAAATAGGCAATTTTTTTATCAGCCTTTCCTTTGTAAATCGCACCATATTTATCAAGTAACTGATCGAGCTGCGCTCCAGCCTCTGCCTGTTCACCGTTTTTAGCACGTTTTATGCCCCAATGATGTTCATCAGAACCTGCAGCAAAATATGGATTAATGCTAATACCTGCGGCAATAATAAAAGTAGCGATTACCGCTCCTACAATATGTTGTTTCCACATAAAAACGCATCCTTTCTTTTTCATTAGGATGCGTAAAATAGCTATAAATTATCCACTAATTCTGAGCAATTAATAAGTCTTCAAGTGCTTGAGTTAAATTAGGATATTTAAATGTAAAATGATGCTTTTCTAAAACAGTTGGTAGAACATGTTGCCCCTCTAAAACAAGGGAGCTCTGTTCTCCAAGGGCTAAGCGCATTGCAAAACTAGGGACAGGCATCCAATGGCGTCTGTTCATGACCATTGCGATTGTTTGTCCAAATTCTTTCATCCGCATAGCATGAGGTGCTGTTACATTGAAGGGCCCATGAATTTTTTCATGAATGATTGCAAAATATAAAGCACGTGCTACATCTTCAATATGTACCCAGGAAAGCCATTGCTTGCCCGAACCAATTGTTCCGCCGACATGCATTTGATAGGGCAATAGCATAGTTGGTAATGCACCGCTCTTTCGACCTAAAATAACACCAAAACGGGCAAGGGCCACCCGAATTCCTAATTGTTCTGCCCGTTTCGCGTGTCTCTCCCAATCATGAACAGTTGTGCCTAAAAAATCAGTCGCTGAATCAGCAAACCCCTCATCATAAATAGCCTCTGTAGAAGTAGGGTAAATACCCACTGCACTAGCATTAACCAATACTTTAGGTTTTTTCGTAAGCTCTTCCATGATACGCACTATTTCAAGTGTCGCATTCATCCGACTCCAGTAAATTTCCTTTTTTTGTTTTCTCGTCCATCGGCCATTATTTAAAGAAACCCCCGCTAAATTAACAAAGGCATCGGCTCCTTCTAATGCCTCTATTGGTAGGGAGTCATGTTGTAACCATTGCACATAATGAATACCGTTTTTTTCGGAAGATGTACGCCGAGTTAAGACAAAAAGGTCGTGACCGTTTTCCTGCGCTAACTTGATAAGAGCTTTTCCCACAAAGCCAGTTCCACCCGCAATAACGATTTTCATAAGAAGCACCCCTTTTTTCATCGAATAAATTCCCTACTAGTAAGTGTACCATTTAACTCGAAAGCCAACATCTATAGTGTAATGCTAAGAAAATGAAATGCCTGAGAAAGGTAAATACCCTCGAAGTACCAGTTACTATAAAAAGAAATGTTATAATGGACAAGTGAGGTGTTTGCTATGCGTATGATTACAAAAATTGCACGTCAAAAAAACAATCCTGAACGTTATAATATCTATTTAAATGAAGAATATGCTTTTCCTGTTGACGAAGCTATTCTTCTTCAATTTGGTTTAACAAAGGGGAAGGTGCTGGATGAATTCGAAATCCAGGAAATTGCCTATGAGGATGAAATACGTAAGGCATTTAATAAGGGATTAAACTTTCTGTCATACCAAATGAGAAGTGAGCATGAGGTTAAGAAAAAACTCCTTGCCTTAGAATTTGGAGAAGCAGTAGTTTTAGAAGCGATTCAGAAATTAAAAACGTATGGCTTTATCAATGATGAAAACTATTCTAAGGCTTTACTAGATACAAAAAAGGCCACGATGAAAAAGGGACCAAGAGCTATTAGACAAGATCTCATCAAAAAAGGAATCGATAAAAACCTGCAAGATGAGGTCCTTGCTACATATAGTTTTGAGGAACAATTAAAATTAGCTTTGCAATTGGCGGATAAAATTATACGTTCGGAGAAAAAAAAGACGCCAGCCCAAATAAAGGCTAAAATTCAGGATTATCTGTTAAGAAAAGGCTATGCATTTCCGATTGTAGAAGAGGTGCTTAATCAAATAGAGTTAGAGCAAGATAAAGACAACTGGCAGCAATTGCTCGATGCACAAGGCGAAAAGGTTTGGAAAAAATACGTCTCGAAGTATACTGGTTATGAGCTGAAAATGAAGGTAAAGCAGGCGCTCTATCAAAAGGGTTTTCCTATAGAAGTAATAGATCGTTTTATTGAAGAGAAGGAGAATGAGGAATGAACGAAAAAAATTATGCTGCTATGTCTGAGCATGAACTGCGTGAGGAAATCGCGTTTCTAAAAGAAAAGGCAAGAAAAGCAGAACAGCTTGGAATCATCAATGAATTTGCTGTTTATGAACGCAAAGCATTAATGGCAGCTGCTTATTTAGTAGATTTAGATACCATCGTTCCAGGAGAAATGTATCGTATTGATAGTTCAGATAATGAATTTTTCCAAGTTGATTATTTGAAGGGACGCTTTGCGTGGGGGCACCGTTTAGGCGGTGACAGGTACCAAGAGGCGCTACCAGTATCTATGCTGTCTCCTGTAAAGGTGGGCAAATAAATGGAAGAAAAAATTGAAAATTTGACAGCGGAGTTGCTCGTGAAAAATCCACAGATGTCAGTTGGACGTGCACGAGTTTGGATTGAACTATTATGGAGCGACTTCGAATCAACAGCAGCAAAGGCAGGGTATGATTATCGTGGGGCAGATTATACGGAAAATCTTGTCCGTCAATTAATTACAAGCTATGGTGATAAGCTACATGCCTTTGCAGGGCGCAATCCAAAATATGTCCATCTCCTAGATGCTAGCGATGATATGATACAATAATAAAACCCTGACCAGTATTGGTCAGGGTTTACTGCTTAATTACTTGCACCAATCTGTAGTTTTTTCTGAAGCTTATCTTCTGTAAAAATCCAACCCGTGTAAGATGTAATGATTTCATTATCGTCGTTTAAATGTGCTACTGCCACGAAAGGATAGCGATTGTCACTACGATAACGCAAGTCGATTAATCTTACCTCCAATAAGCCGTTTTCAAGCTCAGAAATCTCCCATCGGTACATCGGGGAAAAAGACACAAATGCAGCTAAGTTAGGGTCTTTCAATGCTGCATTAACAAGTGCAGTTTTTGGTAAAGGCTTAATTTCGAATTTATCATAAATATTAACAGTCCTTCCATAAGCACGGCCAACATAATAATGTGTTTTAGACTTTGCAGCAATTCGCCAATGGAAGAAGCGCATGGTTGGTGCTACGATGACATATTCTTCATCTTGTATCGTACTGTGAACAGCTTTTTTTACAGCTTTTTGAACAGCGAATCGCAAAATATAATAAATCACAATAATGATATACATGATGCTAAATGTCCAAATAGGATTTGTACCAAAAGCCCATAATACAATACCCAAACAATGTAATGAAAAGATAATCGGATCAAATGTATTTATGACACCTAATGCAACCCATTTTCTGGAGAATGGTCGTATGGCTTGTGTGCCGTATGCATTAAAAATATCTACAAAAACGTGAAGAGCAACAGCTAAAAATGTCCAAAGCCATAAATGAAACACATTTACGTCTTGCAAAATAAGGGAAATAACAACTGTAATTAAGATAGGCCATATAGCTACTGCCGGTAGTGAGTGTGTAATTCCGCGATGATGTCGAATATAGATGGCATTATTGCGTAGTTTTAACACAGTGTCGACATCCGGAGCTTGTGAGCCAATAATCGTGCCTGCCATGACTGCAGTAAAGGTCATTGAGTGATTGGCTACTATAGGGTCGGCTAATGCAAGACCGCCAAGGGCAATACCCATAACGAAATGTGTACCTGAATCCAAAAATATCCACTCCTAGTATGCATTAAAATCGAGTACAATTTGCATACATCTTTATTTCAATTATAAATAGCTTTATTCAATTTTTTTACTCTGACATTCATAAAAGACGAATTTTGTCAGTTATGGACGAATGTTCTTTCATTATATTAATTGTATACCCTTTTCAACATAAATTAAATCGTAAAAACATCGGAGGTCACTGTGAATTACCCATATGTAACAGAATTTCGACATTCTTTAGTCGATTGGTTTAACGCTGAGAAACGCGACTTACCGTGGAGACATACTACAGATCCTTATAAAATTTGGGTATCTGAAGTAATGCTACAGCAGACACGTGTCGACACAGTTATTCCTTATTACAATCGTTTTATGGAAAGTTTTCCAACATTAAATTTGCTTGTAGAAGCTCCTCAAGAATATTTACTAAAGCATTGGGAAGGACTAGGCTATTATTCACGTGTGCGCAATTTACAAGCAGGGGCACGCGAGGTTTTAGAGAATTACGGAGGCATAGTTCCAGACAATCGCCATGAGATATCAAAATTAAAGGGTGTAGGCCCTTATACTGCAGGAGCTATTTTAAGTATTGCCTATAACAAGCCGGAACATGCAGTAGATGGCAATGTTATGCGCGTATTAAGCAGAGTGCTTAACATACATGAGGACATAGCAATTCCAAAAACGAAGAAAATATTTGAAGTAGCGGTTGAGGAACTAATAGATCCTAATAATGCATCTTCCTTTAACCAAGGTTTAATGGAGCTTGGAGCACTTATTTGTACGCCTACCTCACCAAAATGTTTATTATGCCCTGTACGAGAATATTGTACAGCATTTAATGAGGGTGAACCTGAAAAACTGCCAGTTAAATCTAAAAAAACGAAGATGAAGCATTTGATATATGATGTTTTTGTCTGTGAAGATGAACAAGGACGTTTTTTATTGCAGCAACGTCCTGAAGAAGGTTTATTAGCTAATCTATGGCAATTTCCCATGATTGATACTAGCCATTCATCAGTAGAAAACTTTCTAAAGGAATGTGCCATCAGTGTACAATCTAAGCATGAACTACTCACATTTAAGCATGTGTTTTCCCATTTAACATGGCATTTAAATAGCTATTATATGAAGTGTGAATCCACTTCAACAGGCGATTGGTTAACTCGCGAACAAATAGAACTATTGCCGATGCCTGTTCCTATGTTAAAGATTTGGGAAGAGGTAAAAAATAAATAGGAAATTAAATCCTCCTTTAAACAACAAAATAGTGAGCATAAAATTCATCACCTCGGTACACAATAATTAGCGTGGAGGTGAATGAACAATGAAAAAGCAAAACAACCAAAATTTCCAACCGAATAAAAACATGCAACGTCAAAGTGAAGAATTTGGTTATGAAACGGACGTAAATGAAGTGCAAAAGCAAAATGCGAAAGCAGAGCAAAAGAAAGCTCCAGCTTCAGGTCGTTTCTCTAAAACTAACCAAGATCTAGGTGAGTAACTTTGTAATTGCATAATTGCATTTACCTCTAAGGGGCTGTCTGAAAATCGAAAAGATGAAAAAGACAGCTCCTTTCTATATTCTTTAGTAAAACCAATAAAAACCAATTAAGCGGATCTTCTAATAAATTTCGCCTTAAGTTTACTAAATTTTATACAAATTCAAAATAGCGAAGTGAATTTTGTGGTTTTCTAACTACACCTTTCGCGTACACATTGCTATAATATACTAGAGACTGCTAGATTAAGGTAGCATAGACGAAAAGGTGGGCTTCAAAATGGCATTACCGGTAGAAGGAGAAACGATACAAATACATAGTTATAAACACAATGGCCGTATCCACCGAGTTTGGCAAGAAACGATGGTTTTAAAAGGAACAAAAAATATCGTGATCGGTGCGAATGAACGGACACTTGTGACAGAATCCGATGGTCGTACATGGCTAACGAGAGAGCCTTCTATTTGTTATTTCCATGCGGAACACTGGTTTAACATCATCTGTATGCTACGTGAAGACGGTGTGTATTATTATTGCAATCTAAGCTCACCATTTGTGTTTGATAATAATGCCATTAAATATATCGACTATGATCTAGACATTAAGGTTTTTCCTGACATGTCTTATACGCTCTTAGATGAGGATGAATATGAGCTTCATCGTAAAGAGATGTCTTATCCTGACGTTATTGATAAAATTTTAAAGCGCAATGTCGATAAATTAATAAGCTGGATTCAACAAAAAAGAGGACCTTTTGCACCCGATTTCATCGATGTCTGGACAAATCGTTATAAGTTCCAGCTTGATATGCAGTCAGATGATTGTTAGTGACACCTATTAGTTTACCTAATAGGTGTTTTATGTTGCCTGATTTACCCGCACTTAATGAGTATGGGCTGTTCTGTTACGAAAGGTATAGACAAAATAGTTAGCGGTAAAGTCATCTTAACTGTATTTTAATCAAAATATTGCTATAATACGTAGGGCATTCATCTTCGAATGCCTGTTTCTTTTTGTAAGGATGTGATGAAAAATTGGGAAACATAAAGCGGTATATGCGTTTTGTAAAACCTTATACTTGGGAGATCGTTTTAACGATTGTTATTGGTATAGTAAAATTTGCTATTCCACTATTTATCCCGTTGCTCATTAAAATAGTGTTGGATGATATTATTGCTGCGGATGACTTAACAGATGGAGAAAAAAATAAAGAGCTATTTTATTGGTTAGGCGGAACTATTATCGTATTCTTTATTATTCGTCCACCAATTGAGTACTATCGTCAATATTTTGCACAACATGTTAGTAATAAGGTGCTGTTTGATATTCGCAAGGAGATCTATGCACATTTACAACGATTAAGCTTAAAATACTATGCTAATACACGTGCTGGCGATGTTATTTCAAGAGTCATCAATGATGTTGAGCAAACGAAGAACTTTGTCATGACAGGTTTAATGAATGTCTGGCTAGATCTTGCGACCATTGTGATTGCAATTGTCATTATGCTAACGATGGATATTAAGCTGACATTAGTAGCCTTATTAGCTTTCCCGTTCTATGCATTAAGTGTAAAGTACTTTTTTGGGAAACTACGTGACTTAACACGTAAACGATCACAAGCACTTGCAGGTGTGCAAAGCTACTTACATGAACGAGTAGCTGGCATGAGTATTATTAAAAGTTTTACATTAGAAAAACACGAACAAACATTATTTGATCAAGCAAATGGTGAGTTTTTAGAGAAGGCTCTTGATCAAACAAAGTGGAATGCTAAATCTTTTGCAGTGGTGAATACCATTACAGATGTAGCCCCTTTATTAGTTATTGCTTATGCGGGTTATCAAGTAATAAATGACACTTTATCTGTAGGAACAATGGTGGCGTTTATCGCGTATATTGAACGCTTGTATGGCCCACTGCGCCGCCTTGTTAGTTCTTCAACGACTTTGACGCAATCCATAGCATCGATGGATCGAATGTTTGACTTAATGGATGAGCCATATGAAGTGAAAAATAAAGTAGGTGCGCAGGAGTTACCAGCTGCTACTGGAGAAGTTCGTTTTCATAATGTATCTTTCCAATATGAAAAAGATGGTGTAGCTATTTTAAACAATATCGATTTTACTATTAATTCAGGTGAGACTGTCGCCTTCGTTGGAATGAGTGGTGGCGGTAAATCCACGATTATTAGCTTAATTCCTCGTTTCTATGATACAACAGACGGTAGTGTAACTATTGATGGACAGGATGTACGAAATGTTACATTGCATTCACTACGTTCTCAAATTGGAATTGTCCTCCAAGATAATATACTTTTCAGTGATTCCGTTAAAGAGAATATTTTAATGGGAAAACCAGAGGCTACAGATGAGCAAGTTATAGAGGCTGCTAAAGCGGCGAATGCCCATGATTTTATAATGACTCTGCCAAATGGTTATGACACGAGAGTAGGTGAGCGAGGAGTAAAATTATCAGGTGGACAAAAACAACGAGTTGCAATTGCTCGTGTATTTTTAAAAAATCCTCCAATTTTAATCCTTGATGAAGCTACTTCAGCGCTCGATTTAGAAAGTGAAGCGTTGATTCAGGAATCATTAGAAGAGCTGGCACATGAACGGACAACCATTATAATAGCCCATCGTCTGTCAACAATTACCCATGCTGACAAGATTTTTGTCATAGACCATGGTCAATTAATCGAAAGTGGTTCTCATGAGCAATTAATGATGAAACAAGGGACATATTATGATTTATTCCAAGTGCAACATTTGGAGTAATAATAGTGAAATTATACGAAAATCATCAAATATGAAATTTTTTTCAAAAAAAGTCTTTCATTTATTTTTAAATGAAAGGCTATTTTTTTTTGAAAATCTATATAAAAATATTACTTTATAAGATGTAATTAATACTGAAGGCGAATGATGCAGAAAAACTACGTAAATTGCAGAATATTAATGATTGAAAGAGTGATGATTTTTAGTTAGAATTATCTGAAAATAGTGAATTTAACAAAAGTTATAGTATTCTGTTAATATAATTATACAATTAAGTAAAATATAGGTAGGGTGGGACGTTGCGCATGAGGAAAAAGCTACTAGAAATAAAAGGTTTAAAAACAACCTTTTTCACAGATAATGGACAAATTCCTGCTGTAGATGATATCGATTTTTCTGTCCAGGAAGGAGAAATATTAGGGATTGTAGGAGAATCGGGAAGTGGTAAAAGTGTTACGTCACTGTCCATCATGGGATTAATTCCATCACCTCCAGGCAAAATAACGGGCGGTGAAATATTGTTAGATGGTAAAAATCTAGTGAAATGTACGGATAAACAAATGCAGAAAATACGTGGAAAAGACATAGCCATGATCTTTCAAGAGCCTATGACTTCACTAAATCCCTTGTTTACTATTGGTGATCAATTAAAAGAGGCTATTTTAATTCATAACCCAAAATGGTCGAAAAAGAAAGCGTTTGCTAGAGCGGTTGAAATTATGAAACTTGTAGGTTTACCACGAGCTGAGGAATTACTAAAAGATTATCCGCATCAGCTATCGGGTGGTATGCGTCAAAGGGTCATGATTGCTATGGCACTTGTCTGTGATCCACAAGTATTAATTGCGGACGAGCCGACAACTGCTCTAGACGTTACGATTCAAGCTCAAATTTTACAGCTTATGAAAGACTTAAATAAACGATTGAATACAGCAGTACTATTAATTACACATGATTTAGGCGTTGTGGCAGAAACATGTGAGCGAGTGATTGTCATGTATGCTGGACAAATTGTAGAAGAGGCACCGATTCAAGAAATATTCTCTAATCCGAAGCATCCTTATACA
>Ga0256786_1000716_pt1 | contig 15481 bp, 16 predicted proteins | sample MC6MC0937MT_FD_186053 | JGI IMG/M metagenome (GOLD analysis project Ga0256786, IMG submission 186053) | Metatranscriptome of enriched soil aggregate microbial communities from Iowa State University, Ames, United States - MC6-MC0937-MT... | ecosystem: Environmental > Terrestrial > Soil >...
AAAGCAAACAATGCCAAAATTAAAAACGAAATCAGGTGCTAAGAAACGTTTTGCTCTTACCGGAACTGGTAAAATCAAAAGAAAAAACGCTTACAAAAGCCACATCTTAACTAAAAAAGAAACGAAGCAGAAGAGAAATCTTACTACTACTTCTTATGTAGCTAAAGTGGATGAGAAAAGCGTTCAACGTCAATTAGCAATTAAGTAGTTTTTATAAATCCTTTATTCGGTTTATAAGAATAACAATTCAAAATTTTAACCCTGAAACGGCGCACCAAAGAGTAACAAATGTTGCCGCCCTTTTCAAAAAAAACAATTTAAATTATGCCAAGATCAGTAAATGCCGTAGCTTCTAGAGCTCGCAGAAAAAAAATCATGAAACAAGCTAAAGGTTTTTTCGGTAGAAGAAAGAACGTTTGGACTGTTGCTAAAAACGCGGTACAAAAAGCAATGCAATATGCTTACCGTGGTAGAAAAGAGAAAAAGAGAAACTTCAGATCACTTTGGATCATGCGTATCAACGCTGGTGCAAGAGAGCACGGAATGTCTTACTCTCAGTTTATGGGGGCTCTTAAAAAGAACAACATTGAGCTTAACAGAAAAGTTTTAGCTGATTTAGCAATGAATCACCCTGAAGCTTTCAAAGCAGTTGTAGATCAAGTAAAATAATGTAAAATATTTTGTTATCAATATAAATCCTGAGTTTTTTGCTCGGGATTTTTTTATTATCTACATTTGCTTAATATTAAAGTATCTTATTTAAAGTGAAAAAATTAAAAGGTCTTCTGCTCCTATCCTTAGCATCATACAGTTTACAGGCACAAAGTTTTATTCCGGCTTATCAGACGAGAGCCAATCAGGTTACCCAAACCAATATTACCAACCTTTTGCAGGACTTTGCGAATCTCGGTGTAAAAACGACAGGCTCAACAGCAAATACCAATACATTGAATTGGCTTAAAGCTAAATATCAGTCTTTCGGTTATGATGCAAGCCAGATTTCAGAAGATACTTTCACTTACGGAAGTACGACTTCAAAAAATTTAGTGATTACTAAAACAGGAACTGTTTATCCTAATATTTATGTTATTATCTGTGGACATTATGATACGATTACAGGTCCCGGAGTAAGTGATAACGGAAGCGGAACCTCTATACTTCTGGAAGCTGCGAGAATTTTAAAAGATGTTCCGACAGAATACTCTGTGAAATTTATTCATTTTTCCGGCGAAGAGCAAGGTCTGTTGGGAAGCACACATTATGTAAACAATGTCGTTTTTTCTAATAATGTTCGTCAACTCAATTTAAAGGTTGTCTTCAATATCGACCAGGTTGGTGGAAAAATCACAAATCCGAGCAATACGATTGTTTGTGAAAGCGATCAAAGTTCAGCGGGAGGAACGGCGAATAATGCGCCATCCTTAGCAATGACTCAGCAATTAGCAAATTGCACGACTCTCTACTCTCCTCTTCAGACTACAATGTCAAATGCTTATGCATCAGATTATGTACCTTTTGAAGCGAAAGGAGATATTATTACAGGATTTTACGAAACTCCCGTAAGTGGAAACCAACATACAGCAAATGATACTTTTGCCAATATTGATCCAACCTATGTTTTCAATGTCGGAAAAGCCGCAGTTGGAGCTTTACAGCATTTTGCCGTGGCAAGCTCTGTTTTAGGAACTAAAGAAAGTGACTCAAATAAGTTGGAATCAATAAAAATCTATCCTAATCCTGCCAAAGATATTCTGAATGTAGAGATTCCTTCTAATATCAAAAATTTCAGTGTAGAGATTAATGATATGAGTGGAAAATTAATTTCAGCATTTGAAAATGAAAGAAAAATTAATGTTTCTAAGTTGTCAAAGGGAGTTTATATGTGTACTGTAAAATCTGATGGAGAAGCGATTACGAAGAAAGTAATTATCGATAAATAACAAAACCTGCGAAAGCAGGTTTATTTGTTTCTCTCCAAAAGGATTTTTTCAATGTCTTCCAATGAAAAATTCTTAGCTTTCAATAACATTAAATAATGATAAAGCAGATCTGCAGCTTCGTTTTTAAACAGATCATCATTATTATCTTTCGCTTCTATAATCAATTCTACAGCCTCCTCTCCTACTTTTTGAGCTACTTTATTGATCCCTTTTTGAAATAAAGAATAGGTATAAGAGTCTTCAATTTTTTCATCAATTCTCTGGCTGATTTTCGCTTCCAGTTCATAAAGAAAACCTTTAGAATTCTTGTTTCCGAAGCAGCTGAAACTTCCGGTGTGACAAACTACATTTTCAGGAATGGCTTTGATTAAAATGGTATCCTGGTCACAATCCATATCAATGCTTTTTACCATTAAAAAGTTTCCTGATTCTTCTCCTTTTGTCCAAAGTCTGTTCTTTGAACGACTGAAAAAGGTGACAATTCCTTCATTTTTTGTTTTTTCAAAGGCTTCTTCATTCATATACCCCAACATAAGGACTTGCAAAGTTCTGTTATCCTGAATAATTACAGGAACTAAACCGTCATTATTTTTATTAAAATTAATTTTCATCGTATGGCTATTTTTTTAGATTTTAATTCATTTTTTAAATCATGAATTTTAACTTCTTGAAAATGAAAAATACTTGCTGCTAAAGCTCCGGTTGCTTTAGTCTTATTAAAAACTTCTTCAAAATCTTCAATATTTCCGGCTCCACCAGAAGCAATTACAGGAATATTTATGTTTTCAGAAATTAATTTGGTTATTCTCAGATCAAAACCATTTTTTGTTCCGTCTCCGTCCATTGAAGTCAGGAGAATTTCTCCGGCTCCCAATTTTTCTGCTTTTTTTGTCCAATCTAAAGTTTTTAAACGGGTAATTTCTCTACCTCCTTTTATATGAACCCAATCAGATTCATTTACAAATCTTGTATCAATGGCAACAACAATACATTGGCTGCCAAATTCTTTAGCTAAATCAGAAATCAACTGAGGATTTTTAACCGCAGACGAATTAATACTGATTTTATCCGCTCCGGCTTCCAACAATTTTCTCACATCTTCAATCGTTGAAATTCCGCCACCTACAGTGAAAGGAATGCTGATTTCATTTGCAATTTCTTTCACTAATTCAACAAATGTTTTTCGTTCTTCAATCGTGGCGGTAATGTCAAGAAAAACCAATTCATCAGCACCTTCTTCTTCATATCTTTTTGCCAGTTCTATTGGATTGCCTGCATTTCGAAGTCCTTCAAAATTGATTCCTTTTACCGTTGTTCCATTTTTTATATCCAGACAAGGGATGATTCTTTTTTTTAACATGCTCATTAAATTTTTTGATAGGATTTTATCCTATCCTTTAGAAAATCGTCCCTTCGGGACTCACAGAAAATCTTTTGATTTTCTAAACTTATGTGCTCTTTTATAAAGAGAATTATTAAAACTCTTCTGTGACTTATGTGTTAAAACTTTTGTGGTTAAACAAAATTCCGTAATTCTTTCAATTCAATTTTCCCCTCATAGATAGCTTTTCCGATAATCGTTCCCGAGCAACCAATCTCTTTCATCTTGCATATATCTTCCATACATGAAATTCCGCCACTTGCAACGAGTTGAATGGAGGTTTGGCTTAAGATATTTTTATATAAATCAGTTGAAGGTCCTTCCAGCATTCCGTCTTTTGAAATATCGGTGCAGATTACATTTTTAATTCCTTTTTCCTGATATTGAATAATAAAATCAATGACATCCTGATTACTTTCTTCCAACCAACCTGAAGTTTTTATTTTTCTATCATCACAGTCAGCTCCTAGAATAATTTTTTCTGAGCCATATTTTTCAATTAAAGCAAAACAAAATTCAGGATTTTGAACAGCAATACTTCCAATTGTAATTTGTTTCGCTCCGGAATTAAAAGCAATTTCAATATCCTGTAATGTTTTTAATCCACCTCCGAAATCAATTTGTAAAGAGGTTTCTTTTGCAATATTTTCCAACACTTTTTGATTGACAATATGCTTGGATTTCGCGCCATCTAAATCAACTAAATGCAGAAATCGGATTCCAAAACTCTCAAACTCTTTGGCAACTTCAACAGGATTTTCGTTGTAAATTTTCTTCGTTCCGTAATCACCTTTAGACAGACGAACACATTTTCCGTCAATAATATCAATCGCAGGGATAATTTTCATGCTTACAATTTTAAAAAGTTATTTAATAATTGACTTCCGATTTTTCCTGATTTTTCTGGGTGAAACTGCATCGCATAAAAATTGTCTTTTTTCAAGGATGCACTGAAAGGTAAAATATAATCACAAACAGAAGTTGTACTCTCGGATAATTCGCAATAATAGCTGTGAACAAAGTATAGGTCGCTTTCTTCTTCAATTTCTGAAAACAGATAAGATTTAAAATCTGAAATCGTATTCCAACCCATATGCGGAACAATATCTTTTGCTGGAAATCTCTTGACATTAATATCGAAAATTCCCATTCCGACTGTATTTCCTTCTTCGTTGTTTTTACACATCAATTGCATTCCCAGACAAATTCCCAAAACAGGCTGTTTTAAAGTTGGAATTAATCGATCCAAGCCTTTTTCTTTTAAATTTTTCATGGTAGAAGATGCTTCTCCAACTCCGGGAAAAATAACTTTATCTGCTTTTTGAATGAGTTCAAAATCATCAGTAATTATTGAGTTTACATTCAATCTCTTCAATGCATTTTGGACGGAATTGACGTTTCCTCCATTATATTTTATGATTGCTATCATTTTACAAGCTTCCTTTGGTTGACGGTAAATTAAAATTCTGATCTGATTGGTTAACTGCCATTTTTATAGCTTTTGCAAAAGCTTTAAAAATAGATTCAATCTTGTGATGTTCATTTTCTCCTTCTGCTTTAATATTGACATTACATTTAGCTGAATCTGTGAACGACTTAAAGAAATGTTCAAACATTTCGGTAGGAAGATCACCAACTTTTTCACGTTTAAAATTTGCATCCCAAACCAACCAAGCACGTCCTCCAAAATCGATGGCAACCTGTGCCAAGCAATCGTCCATCGGAAGCAGAAAACCATATCTTTCAATTCCTTTTTTCTTTCCTAAAGCTTTCGAAATAGCTTCTCCTAAGACAATTCCTGTGTCTTCAATCGTGTGGTGCTCATCAACATGCAGATCTCCATTTGCTTTGATTTTTAAATCTAAATTCCCGTGTTTGGAAATCTGTTCAAGCATATGATCAAAAAAATGTAATCCGGTTGAAATATCAGAATTCCCGCTTCCGTCAAGATTAACTTCAATTTCGATGTCCGTTTCATTTGTTTTTCTTGAAACCTTAGCTTTTCGTGGAATATCCTTTAAATATTGATAGATTTCATTCCAACTTTCAGTCGTCAACTCTGCATCTTTATTCTGAATTGGATTAATGAAAATGGCTTTTGACTTTAAATTTTTTGCGAGTTGAATATCAGTCAGTCGATCTCCGATGATGAAAGAATTTTCAAGATCATAATCTCCGTAAATATATTTTCCCAACATTCCGGTTTCGGGTTTCCTTGTCGGTAAATTCTCATACTCAAAGCTTTTATCAATCAAAATGTCATTAAAAATAATACCTTCATTTTCAAATGCTTTTAACATTTTTTCGTGAGGTTTTATAAAGTCTTCAAACGGGAAACTTTTCGTTCCCAAACCATCCTGATTGGTTACCATGACCAGTTCAAAATCTAGTTCTTTAGCAATTTTTGAGAGGTTTTGAAAGACACCGGGATAAAATTCAAGTTTTTCCAGGGAATCCACCTGAAAATCCGCTGGTGGTTCTGTAATTAAAGTTCCGTCGCGATCTATAAACAATACTTTTTTCATTTCTAAACAATTGTTAATCTGTTATTTTTCTGCTTGATTAAACCTTATAGGTTTTGGACTCTTTTAAAATATTAATCAACTGAATATTCTCTTCCCGATTTCCGACATTGATTCTGATACAGTTTGGAATTTGTGGACTTCTTTTGCTGGTCAGAATTTCGTTTTCCAGTAACTTTTCATATACTTTTTCTACATTTTCAAATTCGACCAGAAAGAAATTAGCATGAGTTGGATATACTTTCTGAATACAATTTATTGTTTCAAATTCATTTTTAAGCCAGGAAATTTCAATTAAAGTATTTTCTATATTGTTTTTTATAACTTCTTGTTTTGTAATTGTTTCAATTATTTTATTTAAACTTAAAGCATTGACATTATAAGGTGCTTTCACTGTATTAATTAACATAATAATTTCCTTAGAGGAATACGCAATACCTACTCTTGCTCCTGCCATTCCCCAAGCTTTTGAAAATGTTTGAAGAACAATCAGGTTGGGATATTTCTCCAATAATTCAGTACAAGATTTTTTTCCTGAGAATTCTATGTACGCTTCATCAACGACTACAATTCCATTAAAATTTTTAATATAAAATTCAACGTCTTCTGTAGCGTTTCCGGTTGGATTATTGGGTGAGCATAAGAAAAAAACTTTAGGCTTAAATCCTGCTGAAATTTTAAGAAAATCATCTTTTACAATCTCGAAGTTTTCGTTTAAATCAAGTTTTACCACCTTATTTTCATTGATAGAAGCATAAAAACCATACATTGCAAATGAAGGGTTCATCATTAAAATGGAGTCTTTTTTAGGCTCACAAAAAACCTTTACAATCAAATCAATCAATTCGTCACTGCCATTTCCGACTGCAATCTGATCTGTTGAGATATTCTTTATTTCAGAAAGCTTTTGCTTTAATTCTTTCTGCGTAGAATCAGGATAACGGTTCAGTTCTCCAAACGGACTTTCATTGGCATCCAGCAAAACCGGATTTTTAAATTCATTATGATCTCTAAAACTGATGTAAGGCTGCAGTTCTAAGATATTTTTTCTTACTAAACTATTGATATTAAATTCTTTCATTTTCTTATTTTAATCTGACACTTACGGCATTTTTGTGTGCAAATAATCCTTCTGCTTCTGCCATGATTTCTATTGTTTTTCCTAAATTTTGAAGTCCTTTTTGGGATAGATTCTGAAATGTGATTTTCTTCACAAAGCTATCTAAGGAAACTCCACTATAATTTTTTGCAAAACCGTTTGTCGGAAGGGTGTGATTGGTTCCGCTTGCGTAATCTCCCGCACTTTCACAAGAGTAATTTCCAAGGAAAACCGAGCCTGCATTTCGAATTTTTGGAATGTAATTTTCAAAGTCTTCCATAGCTAAAATCAAATGTTCGGGAGCGTATAAATTGCTGAATTCTAAAGCTTCATCAATCGTATTTAGCAAAATAAAATGGCTGTTTTCTAAAGCTTCTTTTGCCAATTCATTTCTGGGAAGTACTTTAAGCTGTTTTTCCGTTTCTTCAATGGTTTTATTAAAAATTGTTTCATCTGTTGACAGGAAAATAACCTGACTGTCACTTCCGTGCTCTGCCTGAGAAAGCAGATCTGCCGCACAGAACTCAGGAATGGCTTTTTCATCTGCAATGATTAGTACTTCACTTGGTCCGGCCGGCATATCAATGGCAACGTTATAATTTTGAGCAAATTCTTTTGCTGCGACAACATACTGATTTCCTGGTCCAAAAATTTTATAGACATTGGGAATACTTTCCGTTCCTAAAGTCATTGCTGCAACCGCTTGTGCTCCACCTGTTTCAAATATTTCAGTGATTCCACAAAGTTTTGCAGTATACAGAATGGCTGGATTGATATTTCCGTTTTTATCTGGAGGTGTACATAAAACGATTTCTTTACAGCCCGCTAATTGAGCAGGTATAGCAAGCATTAAAACCGTAGAAAACAAAGGTGCTGTTCCTCCCGGAATGTAGATTCCAACTTTTTCAATCGATCTGTTTTCTCTCCAACAAACAACTCCTTTTGTAGTTTCAATTTTTTCTGTTTCAGTAATTTGTGAAGCATGAAATTTTGTAATATTATTTTTTGCCTGTTGAATAGCGTCTTTTAATTCATTACTGATTAAGCTTTCTGCATTTTCTATTTCTTTTTCGGAAACTTTAATACTTTTAATTTCAACTCCATCGAACTTTTTATTTAAATCCAGTAAAGCCTGATTGCCATTTCTTTCAACTTCTTTAAAAATATCAGCAATCAATTCTGTCAATTTTTCTCTTTGTAAAACAGGTCTTTTCACTAATTCCGGCCAAGTTTCTTTTTGAGGATATTTATTAATTTTCATACTAAATCACCATTTTATCGATTGGAATTATCAAAATATCTTGTGCTCCTTTGTCTTTTAGTTCATCTATGACTTCCCAGAACCGTTCTTCATCAATCACAGAATGAATACTGCTCCAGCCTTTTTCAGCTAAAGGAATTACCGTCGGACTTTTAAGAACGGGAAGGGTTTTTGAAATGAGATCAATTTTCTCATTCGGAACATTCATCAGGATATATTTTGAATTTTTTGCTTTTAAAACCGCTTTAATTCTGAAAAGAAATTTTTCTAAAATGGATACTTTTTCCGCACTTAATTGTGATGTTTTTGCCAATACAGCTTCTGATTTTAAAAGCGTTACTGTTTCTCGCAATCCGTTTTTAAATAAAGTGCTTCCTGAGCTTACAATATCACAGATTCCATCGGCTAGACCAATATTAGGAGCAATTTCAACCGAGCCAGAAATCACGTGAATATCAGCCGAAATATTATTTTTCTCAAGAAAATTTTTAAGGGTATTTGGATAAGATGTAGCAATCTTTTTTCCTCGAAAATAATTGATGTCATCCGTTTCAATTTCTTTCGGAATGGCTAAGGAAACTCTGCATTTTGAGAAACCTAAAGGTTGGATAATTTCAATATTTTTTTGTTTTTCGACTAAAAGATTTTCGCCGACAATGGCAATATCCACCACTCCGTCTTCCAGATATTGAGGAATATCTGAATTCCGTAAATACATGATTTCCATGGGGAAATTGTCTACAGAAACTTTAAGCTGATCTTTTCCGTTGTTGATGAAGATTCCGCAGTCTTTAAGGAGCTGAAGAGATTCTTCGTAAAGCCGTCCGCTTTTTTGTATCGCTATTTTTAATGTACTCATTTCACTTTTGTTGTGTCTGAGCAAATAAAAATGGTTGAATTGAAAAAATTTCCCGGGATAAATTTAGAAACAAAAAAACCGTCTATTTACTCAGACGGTTTTAATTATTTTGATTTTTAACATAGTCATATATCAACAATTCCGTCTAGCAGAGATGATGATAATAATGATGTACTGTTAAAAAATTTGGTTTCATTGTTGAAATTTTGTGGTACAAATGTAGGACTTATTTTTAAACTGCCAAGGATTTTACGAAATAATTTTTCTGTAAAGGGTCATCAATTCGTTAGCAATAGGCTCGTCATTAAACTTCTGAACAAAGTCAAAGCCCTTATCAGCACGGCGTGTTCGCTCAGATTCATTATCCCATAAAAATTTTATTTTTGATTGAATATCTAAATAATTATTGGGATCAATGTAAACCGAATCGGGGCCACCTGCTTCAGGGAGACAGCTTGTGTTACTTGTAACAGTCACAGTTTTTGAGAAAAGTGCTTCTATTACTGGGATTCCGAAGCCTTCAAAAAAACTTGGATAGACAAAAATATCTGCTAATTTGTAAACAATAGCCAACTCATCCATTGAAACTCCTTCCAGGAAATGAACCTGCTTTTCCATTTTATTTTTCTGAATAAAATTCGTTATTTTCTGGAAATACTTTGTTTTTTTTCCAACAACAACTAAAGGAATTTCGGTGCCTTTTATAGCGTTAACAACATTCAAAAGATTCTTACGATCTTCTATTGTTCCAACGTTTAAAATAAACCTTTCCGGAAGATTGAATTTTGACCTTGTCTGTTGAATAAAATCATCAGATTGCTGTTCTTTAAAAGCTTTATGACAACCTTGATAAATCACTTCAATTTTGCTTTCCGGAACTTTTAAAAACTGGATGATATCTCGTTTTGTCTGTTCTGAAATCGCAATTATTTTATCTGCAGAATTTGCCGCTTTTTTAAATTTCCAAAGATGGATTTTTCGGTCAAAAAATGAATAATATTGAGGGTATCTTACAAAAATAAGATCATGAATCGTGACGATTTTTTTGATTGGTTTTTTGTCCCATCTTAATGGTAATTCACCCGATAATCCATGAAAAATATCCACATTTTGTTTCTGCGCATCTTTACCCGTTTTGAATTGACGGGCCATACTTCCTTTAGACGTTTCAACAAAGTGAACATTTGGATTTTCTAAAATATCAGCTCCTCTTTCTGACTTATTTTTATTTAACAGAATATATTCGTTTTCAGGAAAATATTTTGATAAAATTCTTATCAAATCGCGGGAATAATTCCCTAAACCTGAGGTATTATGAAAAAATCTTTTGGCATCAAATGCTATTTTCATGATTCAATTTGTTTTTGAAATTCCTGAAATGTTCCAAATGAATAATTTTTACTTTTCAGCCAAGAGATGAATTCATCAAAACGCTTCACCATATCTTTTCCTGAATTTTTTACGGTAAAACCAGGTAATTTAAATGCTTCCTCTTTAATTTCTGCAAACTCCCACGGATGGAAATAAATATTCAGATAATTGTCTTTTTTTAAAGTATCTGAAGCCAGTTTTTTATAGAAAGATAAAGGGAAATTGTGAAAACTCAACCAAAACAACGGAATTCTGAAATTCGGAGAAACAGAAGCCGGAATTTGGGTTACTTTTCCTTCTTTAAAATACGTTCTGGAAACTTTCAAATTATTATATCTTCCAGGAAGAAAGGTCGGATTGATCGAGGAATTGTAAGAATATCCCGCATTTTCAACCGCATTTTTGCTTACAGGCATCATTCTCGGCATTCGTAATCCTGTCACTTTTGTAGAAAATAATTCTTCAAGCCTGTCTTTCGAGTCTTTTAAATGTTTTTCCTCAAAATCGGAATGAAACCAAGTGTGAGAAGCCAATTCATGGCCTTCATTCAGTAATCTTTCAATTAAATGCTTGCTGTTTTCTGCAAAAACTACCGTTGAAAAAAAAGTTGCTTTCGTACTATGCTTTTTAAGAATATCCAAAATTCTTTCGAGTCCGGTTTGTGAGATTGAGATCTGCTTTTCAAAGGAAATTTCACCTTTGTATTCTAATGGCATATCAAATTCTTCGATGTCAAAACTTAATAAAACCATTGATTAAAAATTTTTATTTTTTATAATATAATTAGGTCTTTCTTTTACCTGTTTAAAGATTTTGCCTAAATAAATTCCTATAATTCCTAAAATAATCAATTGTAAACCTCCAAAGAAAACAATTGTCATGATTAATGATGCCCAACCTGAAATTTCTGTTTTTGCGATGAATGCATATAAAACATACAAACCATAACCTATGACTGAAATTCCCGAGAATAAAAATCCTAAATAAGCTGCAATATAAAGCGGTTTTACACTGAATGCTGTGATTCCTGTAAAGGCAAAAGTGATCATTTTTTTCAGGTTATAACTGCTTTCTCCAGAAGACCTTTCGTTGGCTGTAAACTCAATTCCTATTTGTTTATAGCCCATCCAGCTTGTTAATCCTCGTAAGAACAAGTCGTCTTCATTGAAACTTCTTATGACTTCCACCGCATTAGCATCCATCAATCTGAAATCTGAACCACCGCCTTTCGTTAAATTGACATCCGATAAACTTGATAAAATTTTATAAAAAAAATCGGATGTTTTTCGTTTAAAATAAGATATCTGTTTAGGATATGTTCTTACCGTGAATACAATATCATAACCCTCTTCCCATTTTTTTATCATTTCAGGAATGAGTTCGGGAGGATGCTGAAGATCGCCATCCATTGAAATGACTGCATTTCCGTGAGCATTATCCATCCCGGCTTTTACGGCAGGTTGATGACCGAAATTTCTTGAAAACTCAATGAATTTTACTTCGTCGTATTTTTTGGAAAGTTCTTCCAGCTTTTGCTGGGTTTTGTCACGGCTTCCATCATTCACAAAAATAATTTCAAAACCATAATCGGGCATATCATCAAAAACTTCTTTAATTTTCTGATGAACTAAGGCTACGTTTCCTTCTTCGTTATGGGCAGGAATGACTATAGAAATTTTTTTCATTTTATGAATTCAGGCTATAATCTTTTTCGAAATTTTTTGTCAGAAGCTCATAGATTACTCTCAACCAAATGACGATGCAAGGTACAGCTTTTAAAGAATATTTTTTGATGTAATTTTCTTTTACAAATTTCGGAAACAAATCTGACGTTGAAAAACAGGTGAAAATTATCACAAAGATCAATAATCCAATAATAAAAGGAGATCTTTCTTTCTGAAGGAAAAACCAGATCATTACTCCAACAACTGCAATAATGTACGTTGGAGATTCTGAACTTGAGCTGAACAATACTAAAAACAGTAAAGTAGAAGCTAAAATCATCAATTGAAAAGCGTAATTTTTGTATTGCTTAATTCTAACATAAGGTATCGCAAAAAGAGGTAAACCAAATGCCAGAAAAGCAAGATTTGAAATTGAAGGGTCACCTGCAATTCTTCTCACAACCCCCATTAAAGAAATATCCTGATACGATGTCAGTCCCTGATTCTGTCCGTTTTTTTCAGAGAGTGACTGATACCAGTCTGCATAACTCTGCAATACAAATGAAGGACTCGAATACAGCATCGGAATTACAAAAAACAGCAGTGCAATTACAATTCCTGAAAGAATATATCTCCCTTTATTTTTAATAAAGAAAAACTGGGAAAGCCCTAAAATACCATATATTTTTACAAAAAAACCAACTAACATCGCTCCCACTGATTTTGCTTCTTTGTTTTCATAAATATAAATCGCAGCAAGCATCAGAAGAGCAACAAGCGCAATATTAAACTGAAAATAAAGTGATGAAGTAATGTACTCCTGCAAGCAGAATAAAGCAAATAAAGCTTTTTTCGGATCTGAAAAAGGCAACTTTTTAATCGCGTAAAGAAATATCAAAGTATTGGCAACATTCCATAAACAAATTCCCAACCAATCCGGCATTAATGCAAAAGGAGCAATCAGTAGGCTGAAAAATATCCCATAATGATTAGAGTCCTGGAAAAGTTCAGGGTATTGCAGATAAAGATTTTTCTCATTAATTGTATTAAAAAATACATTTTTAAAAATCAGATAATTGTTGATTGCATGATCTCCTTTAGAAAACTTCGATAACGCCGTTACAACAGATATAATAAGATAAACCCCAAAAATATATTTGGGGTTTAAAAGTATTTTAAGAAATTTTTCTTTCAAGGTTGTGGTTATTAGTTAAATGAAAAAAAAATTAAACAGCAACGTTATTTTCTCTTAAAGCATCATTAAGAGACGTTTTTTTATCTGTAGATTCTTTTCTCTGACCGATGATCAAAGCACAAGGAACCTGATATTCTCCCGCAGGATATTGTTTGGTATAACTTCCCGGAATTACCACTGAGCGAGCAGGAACTCTTCCTTTAATCTCGATCGGCGTTTCTCCTGTAACATCAATAATTTTTGTTGAAGCCGTCAAAACAACATTTGCTCCCAATACTGCTTCTTTTTCAACATGAACTCCTTCTACAACGATGCATCTTGAACCAATGAAACAATCGTCCTCAATAATTACCGGTGCAGCCTGAAGCGGTTCTAAAACACCACCAATACCAACACCACCACTCAGGTGAACATTTTTACCGATCTGTGCACAGCTTCCAACTGTTGCCCAAGTATCAACCATTGTTCCGGAATCTACATAAGCACCGATATTTACATACGAAGGCATCATAATTACACCAGGAGCAATATACGCTCCTTCTCTTGCAATTGCATGAGGAACAACTCTCACTCCTTTTTCAGCATAATTTCTCTTCAAAGGCATTTTATCATGAAATTCAAAAGGACCTACTTCAATAGTTTCCATTTTCTGGATCGGGAAATACATTACTACCGCTTTTTTTACCCATTCATTCACCTGCCATCCGTTTTCTGTAGGCTCTGCTGTACGAAGTTCACCTTTATCAACCAAAGAAATAACCTCTCTGATCGCCTTTTGGCTATCTTCATTCTGCAATAATTCTCTGTTGTCCCAGATATTTTCAATAGTTTGTTGTAACGACATAATTATGTTTAAAATTTGTTAAAAAATCGTTGCCAAATATACAAAAAAGTTAGACAAAATATTTTCGGTTTTTATCTGATAGAGCTAATTTTTTCTTCATTAAATCAGTCTTCTCACCTTCTTTTTATACTCCGAATAATACGTTCCGTGTTGTTTTAAGAGAAATTCTTCTTCCAATCTGATCTGGATTTGAATTAAAATATTGGATATTATAAAAAAGCTTAATGAAATGAATGTGGGTAAAGTCAGGAATAATCCGGTTAAACTCATAAGCATGCCCAGAAAAATCGGGTTTCTGGAATATTTAAAAAGTCCTGTCGTGATTAATTCTGTTTTAAGTTCTTCATCAATACCTATCCGCCATGAATTTTCCATCTGAAACTGAGCAATAAGAACCCATATTAAACTTAAAATCATTAAAGACATTCCAAAATACTTGATTGTATTGTTCTCTAAAAAATTGATACTACAATTTTGTAAAATAGAATAAGGAAAGAAGAAAAATAAAACTGTGTAAATAAAAAGAAATAATAAGGTCAGCTTAAAATATCTCCCGATCAATCCGTATGCAGAATCATCTTCCGGAAGAACATTCGGATTTTTCCCGATCTTTTTTGAAACAATAAAACTTTTTCCGAAAAATGCTGTCAGGAAAAATAATATAAAAAATAAAGGAATAAAAACGCTGATAAAATCTGTCATAAATAATAATTTCTGACAAATGTAAAGTTCATTTATATGCAACTCTATTGCAAAGTTTTATAAAACTCTCTGAGCGTGAAGATACGCTTTGTTCCAGTATTTTTCGTTTAAAGAAGAAATAATGACCCCTTTTGAAGTGGATGCATGAATAAATTTCACTTCGCCGTTATTTTCAATAGTGTGAACAATTCCAACGTGAGAAACACGACTTCCACCTGAGGTAGCAAAGAATAACAGATCACCTGGTTTTACGGTTTTAATATCAATTGATTTTCCTGCATCTGCCTGATCAGATGATCTTCTTGGAAGGCTGAAATTGTTTTCCTGAAAAACTTTCACGGTAAACCCGGAACAATCGAAGCCTGATGAAGAATTGCCTCCAAATTTATAAGGTGTTCCCAAATATCTTTCGGCATCCTTCAATAAACTTTTTACAGAACCAGTCACTTTGCCATCGAAATCAGAATCGAGTCTTCTTAAATTATCAGATTTAACGACTGTTTTTGAAGGTCTTTTTTTCGAATCAGCTACACTTTTAGAGCTTCCGCAAGAGATGATTATTGCTGAACTTAAAGCTAATACAGCAAGTTTTTTATATAATTTAATTTCCGAAAAGCATGTTTCCTTATTCATTTGAAAATCA
>Ga0256786_1000730_pt1 | contig 15339 bp, 13 predicted proteins | sample MC6MC0937MT_FD_186053 | JGI IMG/M metagenome (GOLD analysis project Ga0256786, IMG submission 186053) | Metatranscriptome of enriched soil aggregate microbial communities from Iowa State University, Ames, United States - MC6-MC0937-MT... | ecosystem: Environmental > Terrestrial > Soil >...
GGTCATTCAAATCGGAAGTAGCGAAACGTCCACCATCCAATGGAACTAATGGTCTTAATTCTGGCGGGATAACTGGAAGTACACGCATAATCATCCACTCCGGTCTGTTGATCATTCTTGTATTAGCACCTCTTAATGCTTCTACAACGTTCAATCTTTTCAGAGCTTCAGTTCTTCTTTGTTTTGAACCTTCATTGTGCGCTTTGTGTCTCAAGTCGAAAGACAATGCATCAAGATCGATTCTTTTTAATAATTCCTCAACAGCTTCAGCACCCATTTTAGCGATGAATTTGTTTGGATCAGAATCGTCAAGATATTGGTTTTCTACAGGAAGAGTTTCCATGATATCAAGATACTCTTCTTCTGTTAAGAATTCCATGTTTTCGAAATCAGAACCGTCTAATTTTTTAGCAATACCTTGCTGAATCACTACATATCTTTCGTAGTAGATGATCATATCTAATTTCTTAGAAGGAATTCCTAAAAGGTAACCGATTTTGTTTGGTAAAGAACGGAAATACCAGATGTGAGCAATAGGAACAACCAAATTGATATGCCCGATTCTCTCTCTACGTACTTTTTTCTCCGTAACCTCTACACCACAACGGTCACAAACGATCCCCTTGTAACGAATTCTCTTGTATTTACCACAAGCACATTCGTAATCCTTAATAGGACCGAAGATCTTTTCACAGAACAAACCGTCTCTTTCAGGTTTGTGCGTTCTGTAGTTAATAGTTTCCGGCTTAAGAACCTCCCCTCTTGAGTCCTGTAAAATAGACTCCGGAGAAGCTAAACCGATGGTTATTTTATTAAAACGACTTGTTTTATTTTTATTTGATGACATAATTTTTAAATTAATTTGAGATTTGAGGTTTGAGATTTTGAGATTTACTCTATTACTCAATGCCTCTCCTTATTTATAAATCTGAATTTGTAAAATTTAAATATTTAAAATCACTTATACGCTTTACGCATCAATTTCAAATATCAAATTTCGAATTTCAAATTAATTATTCTTCCAATCTTACGTCTAATCCAAGACCTTGTAACTCGTGAAGTAATACGTTGAAAGATTCAGGAATACCTGGTTCAGGCATTGCTTCACCTTTCGCAATCGCTTCATAAGTTTTTGCTCTACCAATCACGTCATCCGACTTCACAGTCAGGATTTCTCTAAGGATATTCGATGCTCCGAATGCTTCAAGAGCCCAAACCTCCATCTCTCCGAATCTCTGACCTCCAAACTGAGCTTTACCTCCTAATGGCTGCTGAGTAATCAATGAGTAAGGACCGATAGAACGTGCGTGCATTTTGTCATCAACCATGTGACCAAGTTTCAGCATATAAATGATACCAACTGTTGCAGCCTGTGTAAATCTTTCTCCGGTACCACCATCATAAAGGTGAGTGTGACCGAATTTAGGAAGACCTGCTTTCTCAGTGTACTCTGTAATCTGATCAAGACTTGCTCCGTCAAAGATTGGCGTAGCGAACTTCAATCCTAATTTTCTACCTGCCCATCCAAGAACAGTTTCGTAGATCTGACCGATGTTCATACGCGAAGGTACCCCAAGTGGATTCAATACGATATCTACCGGTGTTCCGTCTTCAAGGAATGGCATATCTTCTTCACGAACGATTCTCGAAACGATACCCTTGTTACCGTGACGACCTGCCATTTTATCTCCTACATTCAGTTTACGTTTTTTAGCGATATACACTTTAGCCAACTTCATGATACCAGCAGGAAGCTCATCTCCGATTGAAATTGCAAATTTCTCACGGTTTTTAACTCCTTGAATATCGTTGAATTTGATTTTATAGTTGTGAATCAACTGCTTGATCAATTCATTCTTATCGTTGTCAACAGTCCAATCTGCACCGCTTACGTTTACGTAGTCTTCAACTGAAGTCAATAATTTATGAGTAAATTTCATACCCTTACCGATGATTTCTTCATCTAAGTCGTTGGTAACTCCCTGAGAAGTTTTACCGCTAACCAAAGTATTTAATTTTTCAATTAAACTATTTCTCAACTCGTCAAACTTAGCCTTGTAAGTGTTTTCAATTTCTTCAAGTTTAAGTTTTTCTTCAGTTCTTTTCTTTTTGTCTTTAATGTTTCTAGAGAACAATTTTTTGTTGATCACAACACCTCTTAATGAAGAATCAGCTTTCAATGAAGCGTCTTTTACATCACCAGCTTTGTCACCGAAGATTGCTCTAAGAAGTTTTTCTTCAGGAGTCGGGTCAGATTCACCTTTTGGAGTGATTTTACCAATCATAATATCTCCTGGCTTCACTTCAGCACCGATTCTGATCATACCATTCTCGTCAAGATCTTTCGTAGCTTCTTCAGAAACGTTAGGAATATCTGCCGTCAATTCTTCCATACCTAATTTGGTATCACGAACTTCAAGAGAATATTCATCTACGTGGATTGAAGTAAACCAGTCTTCACGTACAACTTTTTCGTTGATTACGATCGCATCCTCGAAGTTATAACCTTTCCAAGGCATGAACGCAACCACTAAGTTTCTACCAAGAGCCAATTCTCCGTTTTCTGTGGCATAACCGTCGCAAAGCACCTGTCCTTTTTCCACTGTATCCCCTACTCTTACGTTTGGTCTTAGGGTAATGGTTGTACTTTGATTGGTTTTTCTGAACTTAGTAAGGTTATATGTTTTCGTAGCAGATTCGAATGACACTAAATCTTCGTCTTCGCTTCTTTCATATTTGATAACAATTTTATCAGCATCTACATATTCTACAGTACCTGTACCTTCAGCATTGATCAAAATTCTAGAATCTTTTGCCACCTGCTGTTACAGACCAGTACCTACAATCGGAGCATGTGGCTTCAACAATGGTACAGCCTGACGCATCATGTTTGATCCCATCAACGCACGGTTCGCATCATCATGTTCCAAGAAAGGAATCAATGAAGCTGAAATACCGGAAATCTGATTCGGAGCAACATCAATAAGGTTTACCTGAGTAGGCTCTACTACAGGATAATCACCATCAAGTCTTGCAATAATTCTGTCTGTTTCGAAGTCACCGCTATCGCTCAATTCAACGTTTGCCTGAGCAATTACTTTATCTTCTTCGTCTTCTGCATTTAAGTAAATCGGATCAGCATTTAAATCAACTTTACCTTCATTTACTTGTCTGTAAGGAGTTTCGATGAAACCTAAAGTATTGATTTTAGCATAAATTCCTAAAGATGAAATCAAACCGATATTTGGTCCTTCCGGAGTTTCAATCGGACAAATTCTTCCGTAGTGCGTATGGTGAACGTCACGAACCTCGAAACCTGCTCTTTCTCTTGATAAACCACCAGGTCCTAGTGCAGAAAGTCTACGCTTGTGCGTGATTTCTGATAGCGGGTTGGTTTGGTCCATGAACTGAGAAAGCTGGTTGGTACCGAAGAACGAGTTGATTACTGATGTTAACGTTTTAGCATTAACAAGATCAAGCGGAGTAAAGATTTCGTTATCCCTAACGTTCATTCTTTCCTTAATTGTTCTTGCAATTCTTCAAAGACCTACACCGAACTGTCCTGCCAATTGCTCACCAACAGTCTTAATTCTTCTGTTTGATAAGTGATCGATATCATCAACATCTGTTTTTGAGTTTACCAACTCAATCAAATGTCTTACGATAGCAATAATATCTTCTTTTGTAAGAACTTCGGTAGTTGTAGGAATCTTAAGATTTAACTTTTTGTTTAGTCTGTAACGTCCAACTTCACCTAATGAATATCTTTGCTCAGAGAAGAATAATTTTTCAATGATTCCTCTTGCAGTTTCCTCATCGGGTGGATCTGCATTTCTTAACTGACGATAGATATATTCTACAGCTTCTTTTTCAGAGTTTGTAGGGTCTTTCTGTAATGTATTCTGAATGATAGAGAACTCGTTGCTGTTTTCTTTGTGAATCAGGATAGATTTCACACCAGCATCAAGAATTAGATCCAAATGTTCTTTTTCAAGAACTGTTTCTCTATCTAAGATGATTTCGTTTCTTTCGATAGAAACTACTTCACCGGTATCTTCGTCTACGAAATCTTCGAACCAAGTGTTCAATACTCTCGCAGCCAATACTCTTCCTTCTACTTTTTTAAGGGCAGCTTTAGAAACTTTCACTTCTTCAGCAAGATCGAAGATCTGAAGGATATCCTTATCAGATTCAAAACCGATTGCTCTTAATAGAGTTGTTAATGGTAATTTTTTCTTACGGTCGATATACGCGTACATTACGCTGTTGATATCGGTTGTAAATTCCATCCAAGATCCTTTGAAAGGAATAATTCTTGAATAATAAAGTTTAGTTCCGTTGGCGTGGTAAGTCTGTCCGAAGAATACACCCGGAGATCTGTGTAACTGAGTTACGATAACACGCTCTGCTCCATTGATAATGAATGAACCAGAAGGAGTCATGTAAGGAACCGGACCTAAATAAACATCTTGCACAACCGTCTGAAAATCTTCATGTTCAGGATCTGTACAATACAATTTAAGTCTCGCTTTTAGAGGAACTGAATACGTTAAACCTCTTTCCACACACTCGTCGATCGAATAACGTGGAGAATCTACCAGATAATCTAAAAACTCAAGTACAAACTGGTTTCTAGAATCGGTAATTGGAAAGTTTTCCTGGAAGGTTTTGTGCAAACCTTCTTTCTTTCTGTCTTCAGGAAGTGTATCTAACTGGAAAAAATCTTTAAATGACTCCAACTGGATATCCAAGAAATCCGGAGTAATGATTTTTCCTTTAGCCGAAGAGAAATTAATTCTCTCCACTCCCCTAGTTGTTGATGTTGTTTTACTCATAAAACTTTTAAGAAAGGGTTAAAAAATATTTTGTTTTTATTCAAAAATATCAGATAATCAAGAGCCAAGAAAAAAGTAAAAAGATTAAAGGAATATATAACTTTGGCGCCGTTATGTATGTTTCTTTTACCTTGTTTCTTTTGTCTTTCGATATCTAACTGCAACACTGGTATATCTTTTCACAGTGTAGTGCAAAATATTTTTATTTTTATCTAATGGAGTTAAAAAGACGATAATACAACAAAAACAAGAAACACTCTTTCAAATTTATGAAAGAGTTGATTTTCAATAGATTACTGTATTATGTTTAATTTTAGCGCCAAAAGAGAATGCAAATTTACATAATTTTAATTTTATATGCAATAAAAAACCACTTCATTTTGAAGTGGTTATGAATTTATTTTTAAATCTGTTTTAAAATCCAGTCAGGATCACAGCAATACTCAGGAATTATTTCCAGTAGTTCCATTTTACACCATCATACACTGCAAGTGAGTTGCTTTGTGTATCATAGCACATCATCCCCGGATAAGGACTTTTCACTGTTGTATGAGGATTTCTTACGTGTGGCAAAACCATTGCTTTATCGGCAGATTCTAAAACCAGTACGCCGGAAGCAGCCGTCGTGTTTGAACCGATGATCACACCTCCATTCAAACCTGTACTCGGGTTATTAAGATCAGCAGGAATATCGTTCCCAGCAGCATCAGACAAATTTACCCAAGCTCCATTTGTAAACATTCTTACCATTTTTAATGCACGATCAAAAACAAAAGTCCCATTATTCGGATTGTTTGTAGTTGGTATAGTAGCTCCATATGTAGGTGAAGCAGTTACTGCAGGAAGAATGATCCCATTTTCATTGGTTGTTGCAGGATCTGTGGAAGCTTCCGTAGCAGTTGCTCCGGCAAAATCTAAAATCGTATTAACTCCGTTAACCGACTGTTTCCCAATAGCAATTTGTGCATTGAAAAGACATCCACCAAAAATTAAAAAACCTACAAGTATATTATTTAGTTTCATTTTTTTTAAGTTTAAATTAATAATCATTACAGCTTTTTTTCAGACATCTCCAGAATGATCCGTTGTATAATTTCACACACTGATCCGCTATATCATATATCAGCATTCCTTTTTTAGGTTCAGTAATTACTCCTGAATTTGCAACACGAGTAATAACAAACCCTTTATCTTTTGATTCCAAAGCGACGAAACCGTTCGGTACAGCTTCCGGCCATATCGACAATTTATTTAGCGTCGTAATTCCAAATTTTGTTGGCGCACCACCGGTTATTGTAGACCCATCTTTCGTACATGTACAATTGTTGGCATAAGCACCTGCGGCATCATAGTAAGCAACAGTAATTACAGATCCTACAACTCTACACTTTCCTGAGGCTACCGTGAAAAAGCCATAATAAGCTCCCGGGCCAACCGCTGTAACATTGGTAATAACAGGACTGGTTACATCATTTGTAGCATGCCATTCTACTTCACTAGGGTTCGCTTCCTGAACAGCATTATTTAAGTTAGCCGTTGTACCCTGACAGATATTTAAATTCTGAATTCTCGGACCTGCATCTGCACCACAAACTATCAAAATAGCAGTTGAGTAGCTGTAAGTATTAGGATTACCAGAACCGTTTGTTCCATCTCCCATACTACCACCGGTTTTATGCCCCACATAACCAAAATACTGTGAACATTTTTTCACATTAACAGTGGTATGACCTCCCGTTTCCACAGCAACAACCTCATCAGTTAAGTTTAAACCGTTAGCAGCAGTCGTTTGTCCAGGCATATAAATTGGATCATATACTGCTCCATTCGACGCACCCCCAATCATATTTCCAGAATTAGATCCCCATGCCCAAAGTTTGTTAGTCGTGGTTAAAACATTAATGGCTGCAGCACTAGAATTATCATGCTCATTAGCAGAGAACCATACAATATTTTCTAAAACACCCAATCCCTGACCTGACTGATCGGTAATTTTTTGTGGCTGAATCCAAGTCGTTCTTGTCGTTGTACCACCATCTCCAAGTTGTTTTTGGCTATTATCTCCCATTCCATAGAGCTTATTATTAGTTCCCAAAAGATAATATGTCTGCAAAGTACCATTTTGAGTCATCCCTATCATTTTAGGAGTAACTCCAGCAGGAACCGTAACCTCAGTTGCAAAAGTTCTGTTTGCAGCAGCACTACCATTCACATAAGTACCCGTACCCCAAGTATAAAGCTTTCCTGTTGAAGTCAAAGCAAATAAAGCATTTGGAGTTCCTCTCATCACCACAACATTAGCCAAATCAGGATTACTTGCATCAGCTGTTCTCACACGATGCCATACATTATTTGCAATTACCTGAGCTGATCCATCACCATTCTTATTTCCATTAAAAGATAAAACCCAAGCAGCTCCTGTACATGTAACAATCGCCAAAGTACCATAAGAACCAAACATCATTTTTACGTCTGTCGGCGCTACTCCGGCAGGAAGACCATCAGTTTTTCCGTTCACAGAAATCTTACCAAAAGCAGTAGTAGACTTAATTGTTGCATCAACCAAAGTCCCTGTAGTTCCCCACACATAAAGTCCATCTGTAGTAAGAAGAGCAAATTGTCGTATACCAGAATAATTACTTCCAGCCGCCACTTTTAACGGACTACCCGCATACACAAAATTTTGAGTCGCTGTAGCGGACGGTCCGATCACTGTTGGTGAAAACAAATTCCCCGTACCATTGGAAGCCGTTCCTTCACCCCATATTTTAAAGGTTCCATCTTTTTCTTTAGCCAAAGAAGAATGGAAAGTGCTTATCAGGTTATCATACTCTAAAGTATTCGGATCGGTACTGTACACAAACGTATTTGAATTACAACCCGAGACGCAATATTGCGCTTTTACGCCGGACAAAATCCCGGTTATAAAAAGCGAAAATACCGTTAAGACATATATATTTTTCATCATTTTATTTTATTTTTTCAGTTAATGTATATGACTGTACTTGTCCGTTAACATCTTTAAAGTCCAGCATTATATAATTTCCTTTTTCTGCTACCCCATCAAGCAAAAAAGCAAGTTTATTGACTCCGGGTTTTAAAATTGTTTTTTTATCCTTCAACGTTCCTACGATAGAAGTACCTACACCTGCAGTTTTAAAACCATGCTCGTAAACTGCGTTTTCATTTTCAGCAGAAGAATAAAGTACATCTACTGTTACTGTTATTCCTTTTGACGACTGTCCACCTGCAATATTTTTTGAAAATTTCAGTGTAGACCAGTCAAAATCCATTTTAGTATTACTTACCTTAATGTTTAATTTTGAAGGATATTGATCATGGTCACATGACTCTTCATTGTGTGCGTGTTTTTGTTGGATAGACAAAACATAGTTTCCGGGAACAGTAAACGCTTTATTTACAAAATCGCCTTTACCTTGATTGATCAGATTCTCAGTTGAATTTTTAAGTTCCCAGCTTACATTCGGATTAAGCGAATAGGAAAATGGTGTGTTGTAAGAAATTACAACATCTTCTTTCGTTTCTTTTTCTTGTTCAACACTTTGTTGTGCCAAAACGAAACCTGCAGTAAAAAGCAATGCAAATAATTGCAGCTTACTCACTATCAAATTTGAGTAACATTTTTTCATTTGAATAATTATTGTTTTTAATATTGTTGGGTAAGAGCAATAGAAATCCTCAACTATAAAAACTTGATCTTTATAGCTGTAAAGAATTACCATTACTTGATTGATGAACTTTTAGAAGCTCTAAATATAATAACCTGTAAAGAATACAGGCGGAGGCCTTACAGAAAAGGCATTTGCATAAAAGAAATTAACAGCCTGCTCGCTGTAATTTGTAATTTTTTGTCTTTGCTCCTGATTGAATGCAACTTTGTCTTGATAAAGCTTATCTGAGATAAAAAATTTATTCAGATCATGATGTTGCTGACCCGGCGATAAATATTCAAGATTTACACCTGAAAGAGAAATAATATCCTGTTGAGAAGGAAATACCTGAAGTTGTTTAACTGGAAAACTTTTTTGGCGAGTTTCAAAATCCTGAATCTTTTTACGAATTTTTTGTAGCTCCTCCTTTTGGTTCTTACTTTCCGCAATTTTAGCTTTATTATCAAAGTTCTTCGATTGCTTAACCCCAGCAACTAAAACATCTTTCTGAACATCATACGAAACAGATCCATTGTCTAAAGTGATTTTGCCTGAGCTTATTTGCTTGTTGAATTCCGCATCTGCACTATAAACCACTGCTCCCTGACTCAAAACGATTGTTGCATTATGGCTATTCCCATTCTCAACTTGAGCACGCAAAGTCTGATTAAAAGAAATAAATACCAAAAAGCTGCAAATACAAAGAAATATCAGGCTTTTTCGAAAGCTTGAATTTTTAAATTCAAAATTCAGATTTAGTAAATCTCTTTTCAATCACGTTCAGTTAGGGAATTGCAAAAATAACAATAATATTTGATTATAAAATGAAAATCAATATTAAATTTAAGTTTAATTGCCTGAAAATAGGACATAATCGTTTATGTGCGATAAATATATTTCACTCTGTATGGTCTTATAATTAATCAAAAGCACAACGATTTTAATCAATACTTGCCTATAATGAAATTTCTATTCGAAATAAAACAGAAAAATTGAAAAAGAACAATGAAATCATATAAAATCAAAAGAGAAAATCCCCAGTTTATCATAAAACTATGGGGATTTTAAAATTAATATAGTGATGATTTGGTTTAGGTATGTTGTGTATTTTGCAAACAATTTCTATGCCTAAAATAAGTTTAATTAAAATTACCTATAAAACGATAATCTCATATAAGCTTAAAATAAAATTCCTCAACACATGTTGGGGAATTTTATAATCTGAAAGATATATAATAAATGATTTAATGGTTGAACACAGCTTTCAAAGTCTGTGCCACAACTCAATTTCAAAACAATATTAACAGTAATTCATCGTAAATTTACTGTTTAGGAAAAAATAAGATATTTTCTTTTTATCTTTTTTTGCAGGCTCTTCTTTTTTCTTTTCTTTCGCTGAATCTTTTGTAACATGACCACTCCCTGTTTTTGGAGCGGTCATTTCTAAATTTTTGCCTTCTTCTTTATTTTTCTGATAAGCAACAGTCGCTTTATCGCGAATAATTTTTTTCCCTGAAATCTGACGGTTGAAAGATTCATCAGCGGAAAAAAGAGTTGCACCATCTTTCAGACTAATACTTGCCTTCGGACTCACTTTTGCAGAATCTTTAGACTGAGCATTCAGTAACGAACAAAACAGACAAAATACGATTGGTAATATAGCAGCATAACCCGCAAATGTTCTTGATTTAAATAGTTTTCTCAATTTGATTTGATTTGATTTTAATAGACAGTCAAATAATGATTACAAATATATGCATATTATGCGTTCAATCATAAATAATTTTCATTAATAATAGGTTAATCATAAATAATAATTAAAATATTACACAAAAAGATTAAAAAAATTCATATATAATTCACAATTTTTAGAAATTACAATTCGTCTTAATTACTTTCTGTCAATAACAATTCCGTTGATTGAATATATTATTGAAATAAAACAAGCAGCCGGATTTATCACATCCGGTCTGCTATTAGAATATTAAAGAATTTATGAACGCCAGTACGACCAAACACTTCCATTAAATACGGCAAGAAGTTTTTTTGTAGTATCGTACACCATCATTCCGGGTGAAGGATTCACAATATTACGATTAGGGTCTGCAACTTTTGGCAATATCATTGCTTTATCGGTATCTTCCAAAACCAGAATTCCAGGTGTAGATGAAGCCGTACCGATAGAGACTTTTGCAGTAGAATTTTCATCAGTCGTATTCTGAATTGCAGTTCCATCCACAAATGTTACAGGATCAATCGTTGTTCCTTCCGTATTTACTGAAAGATCCTTCCACCCACTTGCATATTTTACTTTTACTTTTTTATCATTAAGAGTGTAAACCATGGTTCCGTTTACCGCTCCTACAACATCATCTGTTTTGTCTACCCAAGGTAGAAGAAGACCACGATGCTGATCTCCAAACTCAAGAGAAACCGCATTACTTGAGACCGATGACTTTCCTATTGCAACTTGCGAAAAAACAGTCATGGAGAATACTGAGAAAATAATTATAGCTAAATTTTTCATTTTAAAATTAATTAATTGTTGTACATGTTTGTGTAGTGAAGCATTTCCAGCCGGATGCTGTTCCGGTTGTATTAACCTGAAGGCAATCATCTGTAATATTGTATACCATCATTCCCTCTCTCAGGTCACTTTCAGGAATCAAACTGATTTGAGCTGCAGTTAATCTATTAGGCACGAATCCTTTAGTTTTAGATTCTAAGGCTGTCCATGCACCTTTTCTTACTCCTGGCCACTTTTCTGAAGCAGAATCTGCTCTGTTTAAAGATGTAATGCCATGCTGAGTTTTTAGGACAGGAGCTCCCGAAGTATTTGCAGGATTATAACATATACATGCGTTTACGGTAAAATTCTGACTTGATCCAATCCCTTGACCTGCTTCCGAAGTAGGTATTTCATCCGTATTATCTGTAATACCGTTATTTCCTGAAGTATTATCTGCTGCTGGATTCACCAATTCCGGAACTCCGTTGGCAAGTGGTGATTTACTTATAATCTGACCCGGATTCCCTGTCGTAATACCATCTGCTAAAACCTTGATCTGCCCTCGGTATTTATAGTCAGGATTATCAGCTAATAGATTTAGCGAATGTACCTGGTCATATTTTACAAGTTCTGACCCTTCGATGGCATCAGGACATCCATCACCATCGCTGTCTGTATCAAACTGATTGGAAATACCGTCGCCATCAGGATCACAAAAACCATTCTTAACTCCTCTTCCGTTTCCTGTAATGTAAGTTATACTGACAACATGTTGTTTTAAAACAACAGTATTACTACCCGTTCTATGCCAATTGATTGTATTAAAATGATTTCCATTGTAAAGTTGTAAAGGATATAAATGTCCGTTTGTAGACTTACTTCCGTACATTTCGACACTTCCGTTTTTATGAATAATTATTCTGACCAGAGGATTAGAAGCATTTCCGGTCATCTGGTAAATCTGTGGAACACCTCCGCTTCCATAATGAGAACCATCTTTGAATCTGATGTTATCTGTCTGATCGGGCTGAAATTCTATTTCGTTTAAAGCTAAATTAACTCCATTAATATTCAGATTAAAAGAATTATCGAGCGTATAAACATCAAATACAAACCCGAGATTTGCAGCGGGCGCATCGAAAGTCACGGTAGTCCCATTAGTAGAATTAAAATCTTTATTAACAACAAGATCAGGACACTCATTGATATCTAATATCCCGTCATTATCAGAATCCATATCTAAATCATCAGCAATGCCATCACCATCTGTGTCAGCAATAACTGAATTTATCGGACATGTAAATGTGAAATCCGATGTAATCGGTTGCACAGATAATTTTTTGACAGCAATATCATCTATGTAATAATCATTTCCTGTGCCTCCCTGGAAAATATTTTGTAAGGATAATTTAGCAACAGTATTCTCACAACCTGTCGCCGGAGTTTTGAAATTAAGCTTAAACTCTTGCCAATTAGCAGACTGAGAAGCAATTGCTCCGGTAGAAACTCCACCAAGTTCAACTCCTGAAACAGGATCCTTCATTGATAATTTCACCTGTGTTGTAGGATTTACGACATATATCCAAAAAGAAACTTCATAATATGAATCTGCCGTAAAGCTAAAATTCCTTTCATAAAAAGCAGTGTTTGGAGTTTGTGCATTGATCGCCAGAACTGCACCATGACTGTCTCCCAGAGTATGATCTTCTGCATATCGATTTGCCCCTTCAAATGGAGGTGTAGAAGGATCTGCTAAAGTCCAGAAATAAAATCCCGGAATTACTCCGGAGTAGATAAATTCAGGAGCTACAACAGCATAATAAGAATTATCTATATTGCTGGTTTCAAAATTAGCTGTGTTGGCTTTAGAAGTTCCGTAGCTGAAATTTCCTGTCGGAACATAGTCTGATTTTTTTCTTCCATAATCATTGGCTGCAGTAGGAGTCTGGCTTACACCAAAGTCTTCAAAAAATACTGTTTGTGCATGATGGTTTTTACTTAAAAGACAAAAAAGAAATAGGGTAATACTTCTTAAAGTCATTTTGAATGTTTTCTCTTTCATAGAGTTAAAGTGTTTTTGTTATTCAGAGTTTCAAAAAATAAATTCCAATCCCTACCTGTACGTAATTTTTAAAATGAACACAAAAATATACATCCCTTTAGAATACTAAAAGGTTATAATTTTTCTGTAGATTATTAGTAGGGAGTGTGAAAAGAATTTTTCGAATGCAAATATACAACAATGCAATCGATTACACATTGATCTATGATAAGAAATACTATATGTTACATAAAAAAAGCAACTACAAAATGTAGTTGCTTCTTATATTTAAAAATTGAAAAATTATTTCAATTCTACTTCAGCACCAGCTTCTTCTAATTGCTTCTTAAGAGCTTCAGCTTCGTCTTTAGAGATACCTTGCTTCAATGGAGCAGGAGCACCGTCTACGATATCTTTAGCTTCTTTAAGACCAGCACCAGTTAAATCTTTTACCAATTTAACGATAGCTAATTTAGAAGCACCTGCAGACTTAAGAATTACGTCGAATTCAGTCTTTTCTTCAGCAGCTTCACCAGCACCAGGACCAGCCATTACTACTGCAGCAGCAGCAGGCTCGATACCGTACTCATCCTTAAGGATAGTTGCTAATTCGTTTACGTCTTTTACTGTTAAGTTTACTAGCGTTTCAGCTAAATTTTTTAAATCTGACATTGTTGTAATGTTTTTGTTGATTGTTTTATTTAATTTTTTGAGAGTCTATTATTCAGCAGCTGGAGCTTCTCCTTCAGCAGCCGGAGTTTCTGGAGTTTCAGCAACCGGAGCTTCTTCTACTGCAGGTGCAGCTTCTTCAGCGCTAGCTTCTGATGCTTCAGATTTGTTTTGAAGAGCAGAAACAACTCTTTGGATTGGAGACTGAAGTAATCCGATGATTTCACCGATCATTTCTTCTCTAGACTTAATGCTTACTAAAGCATCAAGGTTGTTGTCACCAACATAGAAAGTTTCTTGTACGAAAGCTGATTTTAAAGCAGGCTTCTCATCTTTCTTTCTAAAGTCTTTGATTAATTTTGCTGGAGCGTTTGCTGTTTCAGCAATCATTAATGCAGAGTTACCTTTGAAAGTCTGGAACATTTCAGAGAAATCTACTCCGTCAATTTGCTCCATTGCTTTTTGCAAAAGTGTATTTTTTACAACTTTTACTTTGATATTTTGCTTGAAAGCCTGTCTTCTGAAGTCTGAAGCTTTACCAGCATTCAATCCTTCAAGATCTGCAACATATACTACTTTAGCATCCTGAAGCAAGTCTTTGATCTCTTGTATCGCTACAACTTTTTGGTCTTTTGTCATTGTCTTAAGGATTTAATATTAGTTAACAGATTTAGTATCGATTGCAATACCAGGGCTCATTGTAGAAGACAAGTAGATCGACTTCACGTAAGTTCCTTTAGCAGCAGTTGGCTTCATTTTGATCAAAGTAGAGATCAATTCCTGAGCATTTTCCTTGATTTTAGCAGCATCGAAAGATACTTTACCAATACCAGCGTGGATAATACCGTATTTGTCTACTTTGAAGTCAATTTTACCAGCTTTTACTTCAGTTACTGCTTTACCAATTTCCATAGTTACAGTACCTGATTTAGGATTTGGCATTAAACCTCTTGGTCCTAATACTCTACCCAATGGTCCTAATTTACCCATCACAGCCGGCATTGTAACGATCACGTCAACATCTGTCCAACCTTCTTTGATTTTTTGTAAATATTCATCAAGACCTACATAATCAGCACCAGCTTCTTTAGCTTCAGCTTCTTTATCCGGAGTTACTAAAGCCAAAACTTTAACATCTTTACCAGTTCCGTGAGGAAGAGATACAACACCTCTTACCATTTGGTTTGCTTTTCTTGGATCTACACCCAATCTTACAGCGATATCTACAGAAGCATCAAACTTTGCAGTGTTCACTTCTTTTACAAGAGCTGAACCTTCTTCAAGGTTATAGATTCTTCCTTTTTCTACTTTGCTAGCAGCTTCCTTTTGCTTTTTAGTCAATTTTGCCATTTCTAATAGTATTAAGCGTTAAAAGTTGGTTTAGTTCCTGTCACTCTTAATCCCATAGATCTTGCAGTACCTGCAACCATAGAAACAGCAGAATCCATTGTAAAGCAGTTAAGGTCAGTCATTTTGTCTTCAGCGATCTTCTGAACCTGAGCCCAAGATACAGCACCTACTTTGTTTCTGTTTGGTTCTCCGGAACCACCTTTGATTTTAGCCGCATCCATCAACTGGATTGCTGCAGGAGGAGTTTTGATTACGAATTCAAAA
>Ga0256786_1000739_pt1 | contig 15255 bp, 14 predicted proteins | sample MC6MC0937MT_FD_186053 | JGI IMG/M metagenome (GOLD analysis project Ga0256786, IMG submission 186053) | Metatranscriptome of enriched soil aggregate microbial communities from Iowa State University, Ames, United States - MC6-MC0937-MT... | ecosystem: Environmental > Terrestrial > Soil >...
AATAAAAGAAAACATAAAAATGAACTGACCATAAGAGCAAGATTGAGGTCGAGTTGAATGTATATTTCCTGATAATATGATGGCTAATATAATATTAGGAGGCTACATAATGTCAAAAATTCAGGAATTCCATCAACTACATACAGGCAAGGAGCTTTTAATACTAGGAAATGCTTGGGATTTGTTATCTGCATTATTATTAGAAGAAGCTGGGTTCAAAGCAATTGGTACAACAAGCTGTGGCATTGCGAACTCATTAGGGTATGCAGATGGTGAACTAATTGATTTTGATCGCCACTTGTCAATTATTAAAGCCATATCAGACAATGTAAAAATACCTGTATCCGCAGATATTGAGGCAGGTTATGGAAGTGATCAGAAAACCATTTTAGAAAATGTTTTAAGAACAGCAGATATCGGTGTTGCTGGTATCAATATTGAGGATTCATTAAAAAAGCAAAAAGGCTTACGAAGTCTAAAGGAGCACTGTCATCTACTAGAAGCAATGAGAATGATGTTAGATAATCGAGGTTATCATGATTTCTATATTAATGCTAGAACAGATACTTATTTTCAGATGCTGGAACCATTCAGTGAAACAATCGAAAGAGCTAAGTTCTATGTAGAGAGCGGAGCGAGTGGTATATTTATTCCTGGATTGGTAGATGAAGAGGAAATTAAGGCGATAACCTCCAATATAGATGCCCCTATCAATCTACTTTCTTTACCAGGACTAACGGATTGTCATAAACTAAAAGAAATAGGGGTTAAACGATTTAGCTTCGGCAATGCATTGTCAGATAAAATAATCGCCTATTTAAAAATGAATGCTTCCCAAATACTGAAGGAGCAAAATACAGCTTGCTTATATGAAAAATAACATAAAGGGGGAAGAATGGTAGTGGGCATGAAAATTAACCTTTCATTTGATGAAAAGTGGGAAAAAATTATAGCTTGTGATCAAACGTATGACGGCCTCTTTTATACGGCTGTAAAAACCACTAAAATTTACTGTCGCCCCTCGTGTAAATCGAGAAAGCCCAAAAAAATAAATGTAGAATTTTACGATGATAGACAAAAGGTTGAAAACGCTGGTTTTCGAGCATGTAAAAGGTGCAAGCCTGAGATTGAGCATTCCCCCCATGCACAGCTCATTAAAGATGTAATCGCCTACTTAATCAATGGGTATAAACAAAGACTAACCTTGCAGGATATTGCGAATCATATCGGGATCAGTCCATTTTATCTAGAACGCCTATTTAAGCAAGAAACTGGTGAAACACCTCGAAGCTATTTAGACAAGATCAGAATAGATAAGGCTGCCTGCCTTTTAAAAAGCTCATGCTATTCTAATCTTGAAATTTGCTATGAAGCGGGCTTTCAAAGTTCCTCAAACTTCTATAAAGTGTTTCGAAATGTGAAGCAATGCTCTCCTAGTGAGTATCGTGAAAAGGAGCGAAGAGGATGAATTGGATCAGTCAGAAAGAATTTATAGAGATTTATCCACCAAAAGAATTCAATACAGAAGAGTGTTTAATTTTCTTAAAAAGATCTAATCAGGAAGTGCTGCATCGGATTAAGGATGGATATTTATTTAAATTGCTGAAAATAAATGAACTACCGATTTTATGTCAAATTAAATTACAATCAAACTTAATCAAAGTCGAGTTTCCTATGCATGTTCCATCTGAAGGAAGTCACGAAGAAATTGCTCTGTATATTTGGGCATGGTTTGATTTAGAAAAGGATTTGAGCAGTTTTTATGAAATGGCTAAAGAAGATAGTATATTGAAGCCTCTTGTACAAAACTATTATGGACTACGTATAATTGGCATGCCGGATTTATTTGAGGCACTCGTTTGGGCAATTAGTGGACAACAAATTAACTTAACATTTGCATACTCATTAAAGAGAAGATTTGTGGAGCAATTTGGGGAAAGCGTGACGTATAAGGGAGAAACCTACTGGCTATTCCCATTGCCCGAAAGAATTGCGACAATCCAGGTGGGTGATTTACGTCAATTACAGTTTACCCATAGAAAATCAGAGTATATTATCGATATCGCTAAGATGATGGCCATTGGACAATTATCGAAAGAAAAATTGCTTATAAAAGCAACCTATGATGAAATGAAAAAATGTTTAGTATCGATTAGGGGAGTCGGTGCTTGGACAGCTGACTATGTGCTCATGAAATGCTTACTGCAACCGGAGTCATTTCCCATAGCAGATGTGGGACTTCATAATGCATTAAAAAGGCAATTAGCACTAAATCAGAAGCCAACAATTGAAGAAATCACTGGTTACGCCATGCATTGGACAGGCTGGCAGGCATATGCCACTTTCTATTTATGGAGGTCTTTATATGATGAAACGCTATAAATTAGATTATCAATCGCCTATTGGTACACTTGAAATAGAGGGAACAGCTACACATATAGTTTCTATTCTGTTTTCAGAGCAGGAGCAGCTTATAAATGTCCCTCATAAAGATACACCGCAGATCTTGGTTGAATGTCATCATCAATTACATGAGTATTTTATGGGTGAGCGTCAAGAATTTAACTTTCCCTATGATTTTGAGGGAACCGTCTTTCAAAAAAATGTATGGAATGCCTTAACAAATATTGTTTATGGTGAAACAGCAAGCTATAAAGACATTGCTGTTTCAATTGGCAATGAAAGAGCGGTAAGAGCTGTGGGTAGTGCAAATGGCAAAAATAAATTGAGTATCGTTGTCCCTTGTCATCGCATAATTGGCTCAAATGGAACGTTAACAGGCTATGAAGGTGGGCTATGGAGAAAAGAGTGGCTACTTCAGCATGAAAATTTACATCTGAATCCAAAATAACTTCTAAATTCTGGGATATTCTTTAAACGAAAAAACTTTATACCTATCTTTGTTGTAAGAACTAATGCCCTTTGTATAAAACAGCGGTTATTGCAAAAAATAAGACCGTCAAAATAAGCGATTTGATTACAATCAGTATTTGTAGTTTTATCTCTGTTATGACAGTTTTTCTGGACTTTTTTGTCTAGAAGCAATTCGGGCTTTTTATTACAAATGAAGGAGGTGTAGATGTGAGCGTAGTTTATAGAATTGCCTTAGTGTTAGTCATTATTGGTGCCATCAACTGGGGACTCATAGGATTCTTTAGGTTCGATTTAGTGGCTTATTTGTTCGGTGGGCAAACGGCAGTATTATCAAGATGGATTTATGCATTAGTCGGGATAGCCGGAATCATAACCATACCGATTCTTATGAAGCGTTTTGAGGAGGATGAAGACTTTGATCCGCATACGCGTATAGACAGAAATCCAAGTTACGGTATGGAGGCTGGCGAAGAGGCGGATTTCACTGAAGTAGAAACAACTGAAGTGAAGAAAGTAGAAAAAAGAGAGCCTTCCAATAAGTCTAAAAACAAAAAGTAATCGCGATTTAAAAACTGGTGACCAATTTGGTTCGTCAGTTTTTTGCGCTAGACAGGGCGTAAGCAGAAGAGCAGCTTACGCCTTGCTTTAATGATTACTTGGAAAGGCAAAAGATGAAGCAGATTCATTGTCTTGTTCAATCCATTTTTTGGAAAGTTTATTAGCCGTCTCCTCACCCACAGGCATAATTGTTGAAATCGCCATACAGTGTTGAGAGGCAACTCCATAGGTGGCACCTAAAAATGCATTTGCAGCTTGTTCTACTTCGGCGTCAGTCAAGACAACTATATCAGTACCACTTCCTAAAGCAGTAACACGTTTACCATATTTTGAGCCTGTCGTATAAATGATATCAGCAACAGGTGTTGAACCTACAAATGATATAGCCTGAATTGCTGGGTTCGCCAAAAGTTCAAGTACCGTTCCCTTATCACCATTTATAACTGTCCATACACCATCTGGTAAACCGGCCTCTTTCCAAAGCTCAGATAAAAAAAGGGCAGAGCAGGGAACACGCTCGGATGGCTTTAGGATTACACAATTACCAACTGCTATTGCCATACTTGTGATTGCGAGTGGTACCATTACAGGACAATTAAAAGGAGAAATTGCAGCCACTACACCGAGCGGCTCTTTAGCTGAATAGGCATTAATATTGCCACCAATATTGACAGCATACTCACCTTTCAGTAAATGAGGAACATTGATAGCTAAATCAACAGATGCTAATCCCTGTGTTATTTCCCCCTTAGCTTCTTTAATAGTTTTTCCGCTTTCTGTACATATCATGTTTATTAAGGCATCCTTACGATCAGTTAGTAAACTTCGGAACCTGAGTATAATTTCAGTGCGTTTACCAGCAGATAGGGTGCGCCATGCTGGGAAAGCCTTTTGAGCAGTGTACATTGCCTCTTGTACTTCCCCATTAGTGGCTAACGGAACCTTTGCAATTACAATACCTGAACTGGGATTGTATACATCTGAAAAGCGACCACTTTTACCTGCAACAACCTTACCATTAATAAAGTGACCTAATTCTTTTACTTCCGTATTTCTTACCATTCAATACCCCCTGAAATTTGGTTAAGAAAGAAGCGTCTTTAAGGAAGTGGTAAATTTCCCTCGATAAAAAGCCTACCCGTTAGAGCGTGCAAATAAATTCATCTTTTCCTAAAATTAGATGTTTTTTATTTAAACAGCGCCACATTATTCTTGATATAGTAATTTTGAAGCTAACTTACTCCTTTCAAGCGAGGCAACAACGTACAAAGTCCTCCATTTGTACTTTATATGAATACATAGAATGATTTAGAAGGGGTCTATTGATTGAAAATCCAATGTTATTGGTGTGCTAGTACATCTTCAATTAAAAATGCGATATAGAGATTTGTTTTTGTAAATGGATTGCTTAAATCCATATCTAAAAGTGTTTCTATTTTTTTTATTTTGTACAGAACTGTATTTCTATGGATAAATTGACGTTCACTAATCTTACTAGTACTGCCATTTTCCTCAAGAAAAATACGTAAAAATTGTACATAATCCGTGTCATGCAAGTCGTCGTAGCGATAGAGCTGACCTAAGATGTCTTCGTTAAAAGATTTAATTAGCGTTTGATTTTGTACAGCCATGATGATTTGATAGGCACCAATTTCCTTATATTTGTATAAGAAACGATTGTTATGAAGCTTGGCTAATTGAATCACCGTTAAGGATTCTTTATAACTTTTGTAGACATTATCAAGCTCTTTATAGCAGTTTCCTTTACCAATAAAAAGATCTAAGTAACCATTTTTTAGTGTAATTTTTTCGTAGATTTCTTCAACTATTTTTGAGAAGGGTGTATTTGATGTGTGAATTTGCGCTTTATCGATAAGAAAGATGAGGTGATTTTTATGCTTTAGTTTTAGAAAGCGTTGATATTTATTTTGAAATGCAAATTGAAGGATGACCTCATAGCGATCAATACTAGCCTGTCCTCCAATGGTTGTACAAGAGATAATAGCTAGCTCTCTTCCCTGTGGAAATCCTAACTGTAATAATTGATCCTTGAGCCTGTTGTCGTTGTCCTTATAGTGAAAAAGTAAGTTGTAAAGGACCTTTTCTTCCATTGAAAGTTCTTGCTGTTGATTGGCAATAAATTGAAAGGTTGTTTTGAGTAAATCGGCGATCCGATAACTCCATGACATTTGAAAAATAGGGAAATCATGTTCATTGGCAAAAGTGATGACTGATTCTGGTATATCTGGAATGTAAGGACCAAGGTTAATGATAAAACCTGCTACTTTTTTAGAGAATGCTAGTTTAACAAGCTGTTCTAAGGATTCTCCCTGTAAAGATAAATTAATACCTGTAGTGACAACTAATTCATTAGGTCTGCAAAACATAATTAACTCGCTACTCTCTACAACGTTAATTCCATTCACTCTACGATACGTTCCGCTATGGCCAGCTACTAATGTGAGCATTGGGAATTGATCTCCCTCTACAATTTTGCGAATCGTCCCCATATTTTCCCCCCTTAATTATGAACATAACTTACCATATATCATGTGCAGATGCACAGATTTTTTTAGTTTTCTATCCATATCTCTCAATTTTTATCTATTTTAGAATGTTTATTAACTACTGTGAAAGAGAGGACTTGCATATGTATAAGTGTAATAGTAGAAGATTGCAAGAGTTAATTGAACAATTTAGTCAATTTGGAGCTACTGAAAATGGTGGCGTAACCCGTTTGTCTCTTTCAAATGAAGATGTTTTAGCACGAAACTATTTTTGTGAATGTTGTGAAGAATTAGGGATGGAAATAAAGATAGATGATATGGGAAATATTTATGGCATTCTACCAGGAAAAAAGGATGTTCCCCCAATTGTGTTGGGATCACATTTAGATTCAGTAGAAAAAGGGGGGAAATTTGATGGTGTATTAGGGGTATTAACAGCTATTGAGGCCATTCGAACAATTAAGGAAAACGATATTGAGCTAGACATTCCACTTATGATTGTTAATTTTACAAATGAGGAAGGCGCTCGTTTCGATCCTGCGATGATGAGCTCTGGTGTCATTACATCAAAATTTGAGAAAGAAAAGATGCTACAATCCACTGATAAAAATGGAATTCGCTTTGAGGAAGCATTACGAGCAAGTGGCTATGAGGGAGAGCAAGAAAATCGTCTGAATGAAGCGATTGCCTATTTAGAGTTGCATATAGAGCAAGGGCCTGTATTGGAGGCAATGAAGCATGAAATTGGTGTTGTTGAGGGAGTACTTGGAATGGTTTGCTATGAAATTACCGTTACCGGGCAATCCAACCATGCTGGTACTACCCCGATGTCCATGCGGCAAGATCCAATGATTGTTGCATCCACAATTATAACAGAGTTACATGACCAGTTAGGAAAAATTGATGAACAACTCGTTTATACTTTTGGCCGCATGAATGTTTCACCAAATATTCATACAGTAATTCCAAATACAGTGACATTTACAATTGATTCACGCCATCAAAAGGCAGAGGTAATGCAGCGGGTTGAAGATATCCTTAAAACTCTTCCGACAACGGTAGAGGGCTGTAGCATTCGACCGATTAAGCTTTGGGGTAGGGATACTGTATATTTTGATGTAGCAATTTGTAACGAGGTAGAAAGTGCCTGTCAGAGCTTTGGTTATTCTGCGCATCGTATGTTTAGTGGAGCAGGACATGATGCCCAGTATATGGCTAGTATGACCCCTTCCGCAATGATTTTTGTTCCAAGTATTCAAGGGAGAAGTCATTGTGAGGAGGAAAGAACGAGCTTTGAGGATTGTGCTAAGGGAGCTGATATCTTGCTAGAAACAGTTCTAACGCTACAAACAAAATTTAGTATGGATGAAACCTATACATTGCATTAAAAAATCAAGCAATCTCCATTTTGTAACGAAGGGTGAGGAGCACTGTGAAAAAAATTATTAAAGGTGGGCGAGTGGCTACTGCTGCGGATGTATTTGAGGCTGATATTTTAATTGACAACGGAAAAATTATTCAAATCGGACAACATTTAACCGATGATGGCGCCGAAATTATTGATGCCACTGGTAAAATCGTGTTACCCGGAGGAATTGATCCGCATACACATTTAGATATGCCATTCAATAATACGGTGACAGACGATGATTGGAAATCAGGTACGATTGCGGCAGCCTTTGGTGGGACAACCACTATTTTAGATTTTTGTTTAACAGCAGGTGAAGAAAAATTATCAGCAGCCGTGGAAAAATGGCATGACAAGGCCAAAGGAAAGTCAGCGATTGACTATGGATTCCATCTGATGATTGGCGATTTAACATCTGAAACTGAAGCTGAATTGCCTAAAATTTTAGAGCAAGAAGGTATTACCTCTGTCAAAGTCTTTATGGCTTATGCAAAGGAATTCCAAGCGACAGATCGTACACTTTTTAAAGCCTTTAAAATTGCCAAGGATCTTGGAGCAGTGGTGATGGTGCATTGTGAGAATGGCTCTGTCATTGATGAGCTTGTCGAGGAAGCAAGAAGTGCTGGGCATAAGGAGCCGATTTATCATGCTTTAACTCGTCCAGCCGAATTAGAGGGCGAGGCGACAAAGCGTGCCATCGAATTAGCTCATATAGCGGGAGCGAAGCTATATGTGGTACATGTAACATGTAAAGAAGCGGTTGATGAAATTATTGCTGCTCGTGAAAAAGGCTATGATGTCTATGGTGAAACGTGTCCACCATATTTAACGCTCGATCAATCAGCTTTAGCGCAGCCAGGCTTTGAGGGAGCAAAATATGTTTGGTCTCCACCACTTCGTCCAAAATATCATCAAGAACATTTATGGAATGCCTTAAAGGCGAAACAGCTTCAGACAATTGGCTCTGATCAATGCTCCTTTAGCTTTAAGGGCAAAAAGCAGCTAGGCTTAAATGATTTCTCGAAAATACCAAATGGTGGGCCATTCATTGAAGATCGCTTCAGCATTTTATATTCCGAGGGCGTTGCAAAAGGTAGAATTTCTATTCATGAATTTGTTGATATGATTTCTACAAGCGCAGCAAAAATATTTGGGTTATTCCCGCAAAAGGGAACGATTGCTATCGGTTCTGATGCGGATATCGTCATTTTTGATCCTGAGTCAAAACGCCAAATTTCTGCTAAAACGCATCACATGAATGTGGACTATAACCCATTTGAAGGCTGGGAAGTAACAGGTGAGCCAGTTAGTGTACTGGTACGTGGGGAATATGTCATTAAAAATAAAGAATTTGTCGGAGTACTTGGTAGCGGACAATATATTAAACGTCCATTAAAAACAGTAGCTGCGGAAGCACTTAACATGTAGCTTCCTTCAGTATAGGACCTATTGTTTTGAGTGGAGAGCAAAGCAATAGGTCTAGTAATTGGTGTACGGAAAAAATGCTCACATGAGGGGGATGTGGAAATGGTTCCGAATCAAGAAAATGCAATGACCATGCAGCTTAGACGTAATTTTATGGAATTAAAAAGCAAAATGACAAAGAATGAGGCTATTGAGGAAGCCAACCGTTGTCTGTATTGCTATGATGCACCATGTATTAAAGCTTGTCCAACAAGCATTCAAATCCCAAATTTCATAAAAAAAATCGCATCTGGTAATATGAAGGGTTCTGCTACGACTATATTAGAAGCAAATCCCATTGGCGCAAGCTGTGCAAGGGTTTGTCCAACGGAGGAATTATGTGAAGGGGCGTGTGTCTTAAATTCTTCTACAAAGCCAATTAAAATTGGTGAGTTACAGCGTTATGCAACAGATTGGGCGATGGAAAGCAATGCACAGCTATTTAAGCCAGGGCAAAATAACGGACAGAAAGTAGCCATCATTGGGGCGGGTCCTGCTGGTTTATCGGCAGCACGTGAGCTTGGTCGCTTAGGCTACCAAGTAACAATCTATGAGGCAGAAGCAAAGGCTGGTGGTCTGGGAAGCTATGGTATTGTTGCATTCCGTTTGCCTAATGAAGTGGTGGATTGGGAAGTGGAGCAAATTGAACAGCTTGGTGTGACCATTCAAACGAATACAACGGTCGGTGTGGATATTTCTGTAGATGAAATTTTGGCACAATATGACAGTATCATTTTAGCTGTTGGTATGGGGGCTGTACCGAATCTAGGTATTGAAGGGGAAGATTTAGAAGGTGTTCATGATGCGATAGAGTTTGTTCGAAAAACAAAAATGGGACCGCTTACAAATGATGTCGTTGGGAAAAAGGTAGCTGTTATTGGTGCTGGGAATACAGCGATTGATGGTGCTACAAGTGCGGTGCGATTAGGAGCAGAACATGTACAAATTCTTTACCGCAGAACACAAAAAGAAATGACAGCCTACAAATTTGAATATGAATTTGCCAAGCAGGATGGTGTGGAATTTAAATGGCTGACTGCACCGAAGAAAATTATTGGGAATGAAGCTGGCAAGGTGACAGGCATTGAATGTGTAAAAATGAAGCTCGGTGAGGCAGGTCCTGATGGCCGACAAAGACCAGAAGAAGTACAGGGTTCTAATTTTATTATTGAAGTTGACGCAGTCATTAAAGCAATTGGGCAAACTCGTTTTGTTTCATTAATTGAAGCTTTTAGTTTAGCACATACGAACGGTGTTGTCGATATTGATGAGACGACAATGCAAACGTCTAAAGACAAAGTATTTGCCTGTGGTGACGTTGTCTTTGGCAATGGACAGGGTGAAGCGATGGTGGTGACTGCTGTGCAGCAAGGGAAAGATGCAGCATATAAGATTCATGAACATTTAAGAAAACCAAGTGAGATTGCATAATGTGAACCTTCAAACAGTGGGGGTTTTCTACATCCTTCACTGATTGTTAGTTTCACCAATCAGGATAAAGGGGGAACTTATATGGCAGACTTGCAAATTAATTTAGCGGGCATCCAATCGCCGAATCCATTTTGGCTAGCATCCGCACCACCAACTAATTCAGGTTATCAAGTACAGCGCGCCTTTGAAGCAGGCTGGGGAGGTGCAGTGTGGAAAACATTAGGGGAGCCAATTTTAAATGTATCCTCCCGTTTTGCAGCTGTTAGCTATAATGGCCAGCGAGTAGCAGGCTTCAATAATATTGAATTGATTACGGATCGACCGTTAGAAGTAAATTTACAAGAAATTTATGAGACTAAAAAGAAGTTTCCTAATCACGCGATTATTGCCTCTTTAATGGTGGAGCCAAAGCAGGAAAAGTGGCATGAAATTGTGAAGCGCGTAGAAGATGTGGGGGTTGATGGTCTTGAGCTTAACTTTGGTTGTCCACATGGGATGGCAGAACGAGGGATGGGTTCTGCCTCTGGTCAAGTCCCTGAATTGGTGGAAAAGCAAACGTACTGGGTAAAGGAAGCGGCACGTACACCTGTAATTGTGAAGCTAACGCCAAACATTACCGACATTACGGTAACGGCAGAAGCAGCCACAAGAGGTGGAGCAGATGCTATTAGTATGATTAATACAATTAACAGCCTTGCGGGTGTTGACTTAGATACATGGAATACAGTACCTCATGTAGCAGGTAAGGGTGCACACGGTGGTTATTGTGGACCTGCAGTTAAACCAATTGCACTTAATATGGTTGCAGAGTGTGCCCGAAATCCTTTAGTCAATGTCCCGATATCAGGTATTGGTGGAATCTCTAATTGGCAGGATGCAGCTGAATTTATTTTAATGGGTGCGACAGGGGTACAGGTTTGTACAGCAGCAATGCACCATGGATTTAGTATTGTTGAGGATATGATTGATGGTCTAAATAATTATTTAGATGATAAAGGCCTAGCTTCAGTGATGGATTTAGTTGGTCGCTCCGTTCTAAGATACTCTAACTGGGGTGATTTAGACTTAAATTATAAAATTGTCGCTGAAATTAATAATGATATTTGTATTAATTGTAACAAGTGTCATATCGCTTGCGAAGATACATCACATCAATGTATTGACCTCTATACAGAGGATGGTCGCCCGATGTTAAAAGTTCGAGAGGAGGATTGTGTAGGCTGTAATTTATGCTCTATTGTCTGCCCAGTAGAAAGTGCTATTACAATGGTGGAACGAAAATCTACCATTCCGCCAATGACATGGAATCAACGTCAAGCGCTGATTAGTAGTCTTGCGAAATAATCCTAAAGGTTTTTACTAAGGACATTTACTGCACATTTATGCATATAAACTAAATTCCATCTTCCTGCAACACTATGGTTGAAGGAAGGATTAACCTCATGTAAGTTGTCACGGAAATTAGAGAAAAAAGGAGAGAAACAGAATGGAACGTGAAGGGAATTATTTAAAATCCCCAGATTTACTTCCAGTGACACATCAACAAAGAAATATTGGAACATTTGGTTTTGCGGTAATTTGGATCGGAATGGCCATTGTATTAGCGGCTTTTGCAATTGGTGGATCAGCAATTATTAACTTACCATTGCCAATGGTAATTTTAGCTACATTGATAGGCTCTTGTTTAATCGGTGTCTTTATGACGTTAATAGGTGATATTGGTATAGAACATGGGCTTTCTTTTCCTGTCTATATGCGCGCACCATTTGGTACATTTGGCACCCATATACCTTCCCTTGTTCGTGGCGTTACAGCTGCCTGTTGGTTTGGACTTAATACGTATTTTGGGGCATTAGCAATTAACGGTATTTTAAATTTACTTTTTGGTTTTGATAATTGGTTTATCTGTTTCCTTGTGTTTGCAGCACTGCAGCTTTTTAATACATCTCTGGGCATTAAATCCATTGAGCGCTTTGCTGATTTAGCAGCCCCTGTCATTATTTTAATTTCTTGTTGGATGTATTACACATTGGCAGATAATGCAACTTCTCAAGGAAAAAATATTTGGACGTGGGTAGAAGCCCCAACAACAGGCTTTGCCGCCTTTACCGCCTTTATGGTCGTTGTGATGGCAAATATGGGCTTTTGGGCAACACTGGCGGCTGATATGCCCTCATTGTCAAGATTCTTTAAAGCACCTAAAAATGAGCGTAACTGGTTCAAACGGAATAAAACACAGCTTGTTGGTTCACTAATTGTTATGCCGATTACAAACACATTTATTGTCACAATAGGAGCAGTATGCTATATGGCTGTTGCCTCGGCTGATCCCATTAATGCTTTACAGCAAAGTGCAAGTGGATTTATATTAGGCATCTTACTATTAATGATTGTGTTAGCACAATGGTCGACAAATACCTCTGCAAATGTAGTGCCAGCAGCCACTATTTTTTCCAATATCGGTGGGCCAAAAGTACCTTTCTGGGTAGGGGTTGTTATCGCTGGAATTATCGGTATTCTCGCACAACCATGGAGCTTATTTGATGTGATGGTAAATGTCCTATTAATTATAGGTGGTATTTTAACTGCAATCGTTGGTATTTTATTTGCTGATTATTATTTAATCCGTAAACGTCGTGTGGATGTCAAGGCACTTTATGAGTTAGAGGGGCAGTTTAAATATTTCAATGGATTTAATATGGCTGGTTTGATTGCCTGGGTAATTGGTGGTGCAGTAGCTAATATCTTCTCAACCTATTCGTCATTAGTTGGTTTTTTTGTAGGTGCTTTCGTTTATTATGTGTTAGCAAAGTATTGGTGGTTTAAAAAATATCCTCAAGCAGAAATAGAAGATCCAAATGATGAAAAATATTTAGGGATAACAGTTGGGCGTAATTTGGATGAGCTTTTCACCCAGCCTCAAATGCCTACGCCAACAGTTGAACCAAGTGAGGACGATATTGTTGAAACAACGGATCCTCTATTAGAAATAAAAGGTGCTGAATAAATAAGACAACAGAGAGGACGAGGTGATGGCATGTCAGAACATTTACAAAGCACTGAGGAGATTGAAAAAATAGATGATTTTTTAGATAGCGGCTACAAAATTAAATATGTGTATGAAAATTTAAGTGGAATGTTTGTAGAGTTTGCACGTCAGAAGGAAGTTGTGTTGCTACAAATTCTAACAGCGGATGCCCGTAAATACTTTTCAGCCAAACTTCAAGAGCAAACGTTGTTACAATAAATAAAGTTAGTGTATTAGTTATTTCTTGACCCAAATAGAAAATTTTTGTAAAGATTCCCCTTACTAGTTAAGCATGATTTCGGTATTGAATCGGATTCATGCTTTTTTGATTTTAAACTTAATATATGTTTTTCCTAAAAATACAATTGTATTTTTAGGATGTATTTATTATTATAGAAAAAGTATTCAACTTAGAAAAACATCAAAGAAAGAGGCGTTATTCGAGTGGTAAACAAAGAATTAAAGAGAGGGTTAGAGGCACGTCATATCCAAATGATTGCGTTAGGTGGTACAATTGGCGTTGGTCTATTTATGGGTTCAGCTAGTGCTATTCAGTGGACAGGTCCCTCTGTGCTTCTTGCCTATGCTATAGCAGGTATCTTTATCTTTTTTATTATGCGGGCTATGGGAGAGATGCTTTATAAGGAGCCGAGCACTGGCTCTTTCGCAACATTTGGCTATAAATATATTCATCCGTTAGCAGGTTATTTAACAGCATGGAGTAACTGGTTTCAGTGGATTATTGTTGGTATGTCAGAAATCATTGCAGTAGGTACTTATATGCAATACTGGTATCCAAGTTTACCAGCATGGATTCCAGGATTTATTGCAATGGTCATTTTAGGTGTCGCTAACTTTATTTCAGTAAAATCGTTTGGTGAGTTTGAATTTTGGTTTGCGATGATAAAAATTGTTACAATTATTTTAATGATTACCGCTGGAATCGGGCTCATTTTCTTTGGTCTAGGAAATGATGGCATTGCTATTGGGCTATCTAATCTATGGGATCATGGAGGTTTCTTTACAGGCGGCTGGACAGGCTTTTTCTTCGCCTTATCGTTAGTGGTTGCTGCCTATCAAGGAGTCGAGTTAATTGGTATAACAGCTGGAGAGGCAAAAAATCCTCAAAAAACAATTACAAATGCGATTCAAAGTATTATTTGGCGTATTTTAATCTTCTATATTGGTGCCATTTTTGTTATTGTGACGGTTTATCCATGGAATGAATTGGGGACAATTGGCAGCCCCTTTGTCGCTACGTTTGCTAAGGTGGGTATCACAGCAGCGGCTGGAATTATTAATTTTGTCGTCATTACAGCGGCAATGTCGGGCTGTAATAGTGGGATATACAGCGCAGGTCGAATGTTGTATACATTGGCTATCAATGGACAAGCTCCGAAGTTTTTTGCAAAGCTTTCTCATAATGGGGTACCATTATTCGGGACAGCAGGTGTTTTAGTAGGTCTAGTCATTGGTGTAATCTTAAGCTATTTGGCGCCAGAAAATTTATTTGTCTATGTTTATAGCGCAAGTGTTTTACCAGGAATGGTCCCTTGGTTTATTATTTTAATCAGTCAAATAGGATTCAGAAAAACACATGGTACAGAGCTATCTAAGCACCCGTTCAAAATGCCATTTGCTCCGATTACAAACTATTTAACAATTGCTTTTTTAGTAATGGTACTAATCGGAATGTGGTTTAATGATGATACACGTGTTTCATTAATCGTAGGAATTATTTTCTTAACTTTAGTGACGATAAGCTATTATGTATTTGGCATTGGCAAAAACCGTCATGAGCAGTGAGTAGAGGGTGTTTTATAAGAGCTCCCCTAGATAATATTTGAAAAATGATCTTATTATAAATAGAGTAGGGACAATCAATTGTGGATTGTCCCTCATGTTGTTGAAATACTATTATGTCAATGAAATTAAGGTGACAAATTAAAAGTATAGTCCTTTTTCAAAACGAGGGGTTGATCTCC
>Ga0256786_1000746_pt1 | contig 15106 bp, 15 predicted proteins | sample MC6MC0937MT_FD_186053 | JGI IMG/M metagenome (GOLD analysis project Ga0256786, IMG submission 186053) | Metatranscriptome of enriched soil aggregate microbial communities from Iowa State University, Ames, United States - MC6-MC0937-MT... | ecosystem: Environmental > Terrestrial > Soil >...
ATATGAAAAAAATTTACTTTTCAGTAAACTTGTGACCCGGCTGGGATTCGAACCCAGGACCCATACATTAAAAGTGTATTGCTCTACCAGCTGAGCTACCGAGTCGGTCACATAAAATTAACGTTGACAAATATAAAAATTTATTTTACATAATATCAATTATTAATTAAATATTTTTTTCTGCAGTGCCTGCGACTGGACTCGAACCAGCACATCCTTAGGAAACCACCCCCTCAAGATGGCGTGTCTACCAATTTCACCACGCAGGCAAAAAAATTACTTGATTTGTAATATTTTTTGCTAGTGACCCGGCTGGGATTCGAACCCAGGACCCATACATTAAAAGTGTATTGCTCTACCAGCTGAGCTACCGAGTCGGCCACTTTATTATCAAGTTTCATTGTTAAGTAATGTCCCTTGTTTTTAGTGGTGCAAAGATAGGACTTTTTTCATTATCTCAAAACTTTTTCGCAAATTTGTTTAAAATAAATTCATGGTAATTTCACTGATTGGATACATGGGAAGTGGCAAATCTCACATTTCCAAAATATTAAGCGACAAAATAAATTTTAAACTAATTGACCTCGATAAAGAAATTTCCTGGCAAAATAAATTAACCATCCCTGAAATTTTCGAGAAAAAGGGTGAGATCTACTTTAGAAAGCTGGAAAGAGAGACGCTGGAAGAAATTCTGGCAACCCAGGAAAACATTGTTTTGAGTCTTGGAGGAGGAACTCCGGCTTATTATAATAACATGGAAATTATCAACCATAATTCTGAAAGCATTTTTCTGAGAGCTTCTATCTCTACACTGGTTGAAAGACTTTCGAAACAGAAGGAGAAAAGACCTTTGATTGCCAAAATAACGGATGAAGATCTTCCCGAGTTTATTGCAAAGCATTTGTTTGAAAGAAATATTTTTTACAGTAAAGCTCAGTTTAGCATTAGTACTGATAACAAAACTCCCGAAGACATTGTAAAAGAAATAACAGAAAAGCTCTATCTCTAGAGCTTTTTCTTTTTAAATATAATTAATTTTCGTTTTCAGATTCTGAATCATCACCTGTTTCTCCGAAGAAATCGTCCCAATCTGTAAAATCTGCTGCCACATCATTTTCCACATAATCATCCATATCACGTCTGTCTTTTTTAGTAGGACGCCCTTCACCTCTGTTTCGGTAATAATCCTGAGACATTTTACGCATTTTCAATAATTCATATTGTTCTTTGTCGGTAACATCTTTGATATGAAGCGGAACCAACTTAGCTCCAAGTCTGCTTTTAGGAATCTGAATGACTTTAATCTTATAGTCGATTTGATTTTTACGGATCTTAATCACATCGCCTTCTTTCACCTCCTTCGAAGACTTCACCACAGACTCACCTATAGAAACCCTGTTCTTCTTTATTTCGTCGGTAGAGATGGTTCTGGTCTTATAAAATCGAATACTCCATAAAAATTTATCTATTCTCATATTTTTTTATACTTTTGTCGTTATATTATTTGTAAAGTAATTAAAGTTTTTTGAAATGAAAAAAATATTTTTGTATATCCTTGCAGGATCATTGTGTTTCGCGGCTTGTAAAAAGGATGATGAAGTGGAAACTTTTGTAGAACCCGAAGACATTAATGTAAGAAACTCATACGATGAGCAGGCTATACAGAAATTCATGGATAACAACTATCTGGATTCTCAGGGAAATATAAAAGCTTTCAGCAGCACAGACGCATCTGATGATAATGAGAAAAAGCTTTCTCAATTAAGCCCACAAACGCTTCCTTCCGGAGTTATCTATATTAAAAGAGACGGGGCTCAGCCCAACCCGGGAGTGACTTTGAATACCGATTCATCATCTACCGATGCAACTCTTATTAAAACAATGATGAGAGCCAACTATTATCTTGCAACAGATGCAGACGGAAATGTAGCACTAACGTATTACGGAAGCTTACTGAATACTTTGGACGGAAGCGGTTCGCCTTATACAGATCCTACATTTTATTATGCTAAGAAAAGTCTTCTATCAGATACGAAACCTCGTAGTTATTATGAAATTCCAGGGTTTAAAGAGGGCTTAAAATACTTTCAAGGATATAACAATCTTCCTAATAGTGAACTTCCCAACCTGCAAGGTGTGATTATTGTTCCGTCAAAAGCGGCTTTCGCAAGAAACGACAATTATTACGGTCTTAAAAACATTACTTTTGTTTTCAATTTCCAAATTTATAATGCACAGACAAGACCTGCAGATCAGCAATAAAACTAAAACTTATAAAAAACGCTTCAGACATCTGAAGCGTTTTTTGTTTGGTTCTATCTTACATTTCCTAAAATATCAGGGAAATATTTATCTGAAAGATGTTCAAATTCATCACCTCGCATAAACATTGAGGCATCAACTTCTTCGTAAGAGCTTCTTCCTGCCGCGGCAATCAGTTCATTACAAGTATGAAGCGTATTTTTATGGAAATGATATACTCTTTCTGCTTTGTCGGTTACATCAAGTCCTTTGATCAACATTTTATCCTGAGTTGCCACACCGGTGGGACAGTTATTATTATTGCACCTCAAAGCCTGAATGCATCCCAGAGAAAACATAAATCCTCTTGCATTGTTACACATATCCGCTCCCATCGCAACAGCTCTCAGAATATCTAAACTGGTGAGAACTTTTCCGCTTGCAATCACTCTTAGTTTATCTCTTAAATTATAATTTTTCAGTGTTCTGTTTACGAAAATCAAAGCCGGTTCCAAAGGCATTCCTACTCCGTCTGAAAATTCGGGTGGGGCAGCTCCTGTTCCACCTTCTGCCCCATCAATCGTAATAAAATCAGGATAGATTTTTAAAACATTCATCTGAACGCAAATGTCTTCAAATTCTTTAGTATCACCAATACACAATTTAAATCCAATAGGTTTTCCACCGGAAAACTCTCTCAGCTGTTTTACAAAATTTAATAATCCTGCTGCATTAGAAAAAGATGAATGGGAAGGTGGTGATATGATTGTCATTCCCGGTGTGACGTGACGAATTTTTGCAATCTCAGGCGTATTTTTTACTCCGGGTAAAACTCCGCCATGACCTGGTTTTGCGCCTTGAGATAATTTAATTTCAACCATTTTCACATTCGGAAGTGTAGAATATTTTGTAAACAATTCAGGATTAAATTTACCTTCATCATCTCTACAGCCAAAATATCCCGTCCCGATTTGCCAACAGAGATCTCCTCCTTCCAGATGATGTGGAGAAATCCCTCCTTCTCCTGTGTTATGATAAAAGTTTCCTTTTTTTGCCCCTCTGTTTAACGAAATCTGTGCTCTATCACTTAATGCCCCGAAACTCATTGCCGAAATATTAAATAATGAAGCATGATAAGGCTGAGAACACTGCTCTCCACCCACCCAAACCCGAGGAAGTTCTTCTTTGGGAGACTTTGCATAAATAGAATGTTTTATTCCTTCGTATTTTCTGTGATTCACCTCTAATTGAGTTCCGAAAGGAACGGTATCGCTAAGGTTTTTTGAACGTCTGTACACAGCAGAACGCTGATTTCTCGGAAAAGGTTTTCCGTCTGTTTCTCGTTCGATAAAATATTGCTGCATTTCGGGCGAAATACTTTCGAAAAAATACCTGAAGTATCCTAATACAGGGAAGTTTCTTAAAATAGCGTGCTTGGTTTGATATGTATTATAAACACCTAAAATATAAACCGCTGTCAAAAAAGTTGGAATCCAATAATGTGCTCTGATCAGCAATGCTATCACCCATGTAGCAATTACCAATACAATTCCCCAAGATAAAAACTTATCTCTCATAAGAATGTAGATTTAAAAATGTTAAAGAATAAATTTAATAGAAATAAAGCAAACAGACTAAACTTTTGCTAAAAAACTTTCGTAAGACGATTGCACAGAAACCGTGCCATCTGACAGGATTTTTTCTAAATTCAGAAATTCTATTTGGTTAACGGAGGCCAGATCAAAATCTTTCTGAACTCTCACATAATTTTCTGTGAAACCGAACATTTTACCATCTTTATTTTCGTGTTCCCAAAGTACAGGAAGAGTCTTTCCAAGCTGGGTTTGATAAAATGCCATCTTTTTCTTTTCGGATAATATTCTAAGCATTTTATTACGCTTTTTTCTTTCAGGAATTGGCACAACTCCCTCCATTCCGACAGCTTCGGTGTTTTCTCTTTCAGAATAGGTGAAAACGTGAAGATAGGTAATCGGAAGTTCGTTCAGGAAATGATACGTTTCCATAAATCTTTCTTCAGTTTCACCCGGAAAACCCACAATAACATCCACACCGATTGCAGCATGAGGCATTACTTCACGAATTTTATTAACTCTGTCGTTGTACAATTTCGTTAAATAGCGGCGTTTCATTTTTTTCAAAAGATCATCACTTCCCGATTGCAAAGGAATGTGAAAATGCGGTACAAAACTTTTGCTTTTAGAAACCAGCTCGATGCTTTCATCTTTCAAAAGATTGGGTTCAATAGAAGAAATACGGATTCTTTCAATGCCTTCAACCTGATCCAGTTCAGAAATCAAATCCAGAAAAGTATGCTCGTGTCTTTTGTTTCCGAATTCACCTTTTCCGTAATCACCGATATTTACACCCGTCAGAACAATTTCTTTGATGTCTTTTGCAGCGATTTCTTTAGCATTATTCAATACATTCTCAATGGTGTCCGAACGCGAAATTCCTCTTGCCAAAGGAATTGTACAATAGGTACATTTATAATCGCAACCGTCCTGAACTTTCAGAAAAGCTCTCGTCCTGTCTCCGATGGAATAACTTCCGATAAAGAAATCAGTTTCTTCAATTTCGCAAGAATGAACAATTCCTTCACTTTCAGATTTCTCCAGATCATCTAGATAACTCAGAATATTGAATTTTTCTTTAGCTCCAAGAACCAAATCTACTCCTTCAATTTGTGAAATTTCTTCAGGTTTCAACTGTGCATAACATCCAACAATCACTACCAAACCTTCCGGATTGGCTTTCATGGCTCTTTTTACGTGAAGTTTACACTCACGGTCGGCGTTTTCAGTTACTGAACAGGTATTGATAACATACACATTAGCCTTTTCATCAAAACTTACTTTATCATAACCAGCATCTGTTAATTGACGGGCAATGGTAGATGTTTCCGCAAAATTTAATTTGCAGCCAAGGGTATGAAATGCGGCAGTTCTGTGAAATTGAGACATTTATTGATACTGAATTTTGTGGGTGCAAAGATAATCAATTTAATATGAATTCTAAATCGATTGAATCTATTGTTTGTATTCATCACGAATTTCCGGGCTGTTTTGATAGCAAACCGGAGAAGAATTCAAACCCGAATTATTCTCAGAAAATTGAGTTTTCATATCTGAATTAAATTCATCTGACTTATTTCTTGCTATGGAAAGTGTTTTCCAGTCTTCATTTCTAAGCATTTTAGCAATAAAAACAATCTGACCGATATGATAAGGATAATGCGCCAACTGACGGAAAACCGCATCGATTACCGAATGCGGCTCGTTTCTGATATAAATGGTTGAGTGTAAATTTTCATTAGTAATTTGCTTTAAAGCATCAAAGAGGCATTTCCAGCCTTTTTCCCAATAGGCTAAAACCTCATCTTTTGTTTTAAAAGTATTGATAAATTCTTCATCCCGGTTTCGCCAAGATTTTTCTCCGTCTTCAGCCAGAAAGTTCGTCCATCTCGACAGCATATTTCCTGCAATATGTTTTACAATAATTGCAATCGAATTGCTTTCTTCATTAAACTGCCAGAAAATCTGCTCATCCGAAAGCTGCCCAAATGATTTGTCACCAAGCATTTTGTAATACTCAAAACGTTTTATGAATAATTCAGTCATATAATAATTTTAAAACCAAGTTAGCTTTTTTTGCGTATATAAAAGTAAATTACAGCCTATGAATTGTAAGATCAGCCATTTTATGCAGGATTTAAATTCCTTAAATATTGAGAAGCTTGAAAAATGGTTTACAGATGAAACTGTGATATGGATCCCGCCTGCAAAAGAAATTTCCGGAAAAAGCAGAATCTTGGCATTATTTCGAGCAATTTTCAGACGCTATGAAAAAATACAATGGAATGTTGCCGAGATTTTTCATTTGGGAAACAACAAATATTTTTACCAGACATCATCCATTGGAAATATGACAGGAAAGGGAATGTATAAGAACGAAATCTGCACCGTCGTACAGTTTTCGGAATGCGGAAAAATAGTTTACCTCTCTGATTATTTTAAAGATACAAAAATTTTTAAATAACAAAATCCATCTTTTGGGAGATGGATTTTGTTTTTATAAATAATCGTTAATTATTCTCTGTTTTTCACTAATACCCAACCGGTATATTTAATTGGAGTACCTTTTTTATCATTTTCATTCCAGGATACAGAATACCAGTAATTTCCGGTAGGAACTTTTTTGTTTCCTGTGGTTCCGTCCCATTTATAATTATTCATTTTATCTGCCTGGAAAATTTTATTTCCGTATCGGTCGAACACATTGAATATTAAATTTCTTTTATTTGCCAAAGCAGAATAATCGATGATGTCATTTATGCCGTCTCCGTTTGGTGTGATTACATTCACGAGATTGGGAACAACAATTCCGATTTCGATAGGCTCACAATCATAAACGTCTTTTACATAAATTTTGTGATCACCTCTTTTAATATTCGTAAATACATTAGAATCCTGCCAAGCAATATTATCCATAGAATATTGATACGGAGCTGTTCCGCCATTTACATTTACTGTAACCGTAGTGTTAGAAATATCAACACTTGTAATGACCGGCTGTTCGGATGAATATACATTTACAGTCTGAAGAGCAATACAGTCGCCCGTTTTCAGCTCTACCCAATAGCTTCCGACACCAACATCAGTAATGGTTTGTGTTGTTGCACCTGTACTCCATTCGTAGCCGTCAAATCCGGCTCCTGCATCAAGCGTCGTTCTGTCTTCCATACAAATTGTTTTGTCTTTCAGCACAGAAGAATATACAGGAGGAATTACTTCTAAGGTAATCTTGGCAATTCCGTAACAACCTTTTTCATCAATTACTTTTACATAGACTACGGCATTTGGGGAAATAAAATTGTTGGAAGGTATTATTTCGTTTGTACCATTCGTAGCATCTGTAAGAGAAGGATAAAATTTCTTGGTAACACCAGACTGACCTGTCACAGAAGCTATATTAAGATCAAAAGAGGCTGTTTTTAGCTTAACATCATAGGTACAGGCTCTGATTTTAGCATCATTCACGATTACTTCCGGATAAAACTTCAGTGTTATAACAGCATAATCAGAACATCCATCGTTTGTTTTCACATCAGCATACACCGTTCCTTCCGCCGACAAATGGATGATTGGATTAGAAATTTGTCCGGTTCCTGCGTTTAATGCAGCCAAGGTAGGATAATATGTTATAGTCACATTTGGTCCGCTGAAAACATTGGCAAGAGTTAAATTAAATGTAGCCTGCCCGCTTTTATTATTATTACACGCATAAATTGTAGTATCATTTGCCGTAATATTTCCTAATTTAAACTTAAATGCACCAATCTGCCTGCAAGAATTGAGCGCACTGTTCGGGTTTGTAGGATCGTTATAATGAATACTGTAATAGTAAGTAGTTGTCGTATTTACAATGATAGGCGTTGTAATCGGGCTTGCTCCTGAAAGCGCATCATTTTGTGAAGTGTGGTACGAAATCGTAAAATTTGGGTTGCTGTTTAGAATACCTGCTGAAAGCGAAGTAAAATCAAACAAAGCCGGGCTTGAACAAATAAGAATTTCACGAGGGTCGCCAGGATTAGCTCCGGCAACTCCCGGTGGAACAAACGGATTCGGCTGTAGCGCAGGATCTGTAAACGGAGAAGCCAAGGTTGCCGTTCCGCCCCAGGTTAAGGAAAAAGGAGCCGTTGTTGAGCTTCCTGCACCAACCCAATTATCTATATACAGATAATAAGTCTGTCCGGCCACAACATCCAAATATTTACAATATGGAGTAAGAGATCCTCCCGCCGCACTTGTTATGGTACTTGTCATGTTTAATCCTGTTGATGCACCAGCTCCGAATAAAACCGTTGCCGCATTACATCGGATCGGGAAACCTAAGGCGCCACACGTAACATTCGGGCCGTAAACCGCCCAGTCATAATCTGCATCGGGATCATTTGGAACCAAATTGAACGTAAGAGTTCCGCTGGTTGCAATGGTAAGTTTATACCAGATAGAATTGTGCTCTCCGGTACTGAGACAATCGCCTAAAGTCTCATTGACCAAGCCGATTCCTGTAGGGCTGTATGTAATATTCGAGTTCCCACAAACTGCTAAAGCGGTAGAGCAATCTGCCTGCGAATAAAAAGTCTGAGAAATACAAAATAGAATAAAAAGTAGAGTTTTTTTCATGTCTAATTTGGTTATAAGGTTAAAAGTGAATCAAATATAATAAAATTTAATTAAAATCACCAAATATTGACAAAAACAAAATATTTAATAAAAAAAATATTAATCGATTGAATTTTATGCATTAAAACACAAAAATCACTTGATACTCGTAATATTCCCACAAAGGTTTTCAAGATGGAAAATCTTATGAAACGGGCTTTTTACTTCGTTTAGATGTTCCTTGTCCTGAATGAAAGTATATCGTGATGCAATAGAATTCATATCTGAAACAATAATCAGCCAGCATTCATCTACCGAAGTATCATAATAAGGAAACTTCTCATTCTTTTTTTCGATTAATTCTAAAATCTTTTCAGAGCACAGTTCATCAAAAAGATTCATGTTATACTCATAGGTAATAAAAACATTTCTGCGATGAAAAGATTTCCTTATAGATTTTACGCAGCCAAAAGGTTTTCCTTTTTTAATGCTTTTATAAATATTCAGAATGATTTCCTGCTGATATTCGAGAGAATCAAACTTAATATTTGTGTGGAATTCTAAAAAATAAACACCACGATATTTCGTAGTGTCTTCTTGTTCCAATAATATTTCAGCCTGACGGAAAATCTTGTTTAAGCAGCTTTCAACCTTTTTCATTTCAAGATGATTGATCACTTCCGTTAGCTCGATTCCTATTTTTTTATCATTAAATTTTGCAATAAAATCAGGGCTTTCACAGGTGAAATTTTCAAAAGTTACATCGGGAAAATGATGCATAAAAGAATTGAGCAATAAAATCTCTGCTTTTTTCTTGTATTTTTCGCGGTCGTGAAGTTGAGATTCATCAATTTTACGATGATATTTTTCCATCGGCTTTTTTTTCAAATGCCGGTTGAGATAATATAAGCTGAGATTTTTAATTAAATCTTCATCCGAAAACGCCTTTTTCATGTGGTCTTTTTTAAAATTAATAACAACACATGGTTTTCACGGTTAGCCCAAAACTTTTGATTATCAAAAATTTATGAATTAAATATATGAAATTATAGAATACATTTATTAAAAATCAGAAAATTTAAACTTCATTTAATATTTAATTTTTCATCCGAATTTTTATCTTTGAATAAACTATCTTACAAAAAAGTAAGAATTAGCGCAAAATAAAAGAAATAGACATTGATAAAAACTACAATTTTAAATATTAGGCACAGTTTTTCCAATACTGTTTTCACCATCAAATTAATTAATCAAATTATATTTAACAAAATACACATTTAATGGATTTCAGAAATTTTCAGATGCCGTTCAGCATCAACCCAAAATACTCAAAAAGAGTCGCTTATTTTTCAATGGAATTTGCCATTGAGCAGGTTTTGAAAATATATTCAGGAGGATTGGGATTTTTAGCAGGTTCTCATATGAGAAGCGCGTACAACCTTAATCAGGATCTTATCGGAATCGGAATTCTATGGAAATTCGGATATTATGATCAGGCGAGAAATCATGACCAGACTTTACAGCCAACCTGGACAAAGAAAATGTACAGTTTTCTTGAAGATACAGGTATAAAGTTTCAGATTGAGATTCACAGTGCGCCGGTTTGGGTAAAAGTATGGTATCTTGATCCGGAGATCTTCAATACCGCTCCGATGTTTTTACTTTCAACGGATGTTCCGGAAAACGATCATGTCTCAAAAACCATTTGTCACAGATTGTACGACGCCAACGAATCCACAAAACTTGCCCAATATATTTTGCTTGGAAAAGGTGGTGCAAAACTTTTAGATGAAATGAATATCGAAAGAGATGTTTATCATCTAAACGAAGCTCACGGACTTCCTGCTGCATTCCATTTATTAAAAAAATACAACGGAGACATTCAAAAAGTAAAAGAAAAACTGGTCTTCACAACCCATACTCCCGAAGAAGCAGGAAACGAAAAGCACAATCTAAGATTATGCTACGATATGTCTTATTTTTCAGGTTTAAGCATGGAAGAGGCAAAAAAAATCGAAGGTTCAGATGGTGATTTATTTAATCACTCGCTGTGTGCACTGAAAATGGCCAGAGTGGCCAACGGAGTTTCTAAACTTCACGGTGAAGTTTCGAGAGCTATGTGGAGCAAATATCCCGGAATCTGCGAAATAAAATCGATTACCAACGCTCAGGAATTTAAATATTGGGGTGATAAGGAATTGTATATTTCAAAGGACGAAAACAACGATACGCTTTTCGATTACCGAAAGAAAATTTTAAAGAAAAGATTATTCAGGATTGTAGCCGACCAGACCGGAAATTTATTCGATCCGAATGTCTTCACAATCGTTTGGGCAAGAAGATTTGCAGGTTACAAAAGGGCAGATTTGCTTTTGCATGATAAAGAAAGATTCAGAAAGCTACTGAACAATCCGAAATATCCTGTACAGATTATTTGGGCCGGGAAACCTTATCCGATGGATTATTCTTCAATTTCTATGTTTAATGTTTTGGTGGAAGAAAGCAAAAACCACAAAAACATGGCGGTTCTTACAGGTTATGAACTTTCTTTAAGTAAATCTTTAAAACAAGGTTCAGATTTATGGCTGAATAATCCGAGAGTTCCGAGAGAAGCTTCAGGAACTTCAGGAATGACTGCCGCAATGAACGGTTCTATAAACCTTTCTACTGATGACGGCTGGATTCCTGAGTTTGCAAAACCTGGAGAAAACTCTTTCGTTGTTCCAAAAGCAGACTATTTGAACATGAGTATTTACGAGCAGGATAATTATGATTTAAATAAATTATATGAAATTTTAGAAAATGAAATTCTTCCTACCTATTATGACCAACATGACAAATGGAGAAAAATTCAGCACAATTCGATGAAAGATGTAAAAGAAAATTTCAATAGTGACCGAATGGCAGATGAGTATTACAATCTTTTGTATAATCATAAGGTGTAATATTTTTGGTTAACATTTCACAGTTCTACAAAATAAAAATCAGCCTGAAAATTTCAGGCTGATTTTTTATTGAATTAATCTTTTTTCTTTTTCTGTTTGGGAACTTTCAGTCCGGCTTCTTTTGCTTCAGAAATACCTATGGCAACTGCTTGTTTTTTGTTTGTAACTTTGTCACCGGAAGAAGATTTTAATTTACCTTCTTTAAATTCCTTCATCACTTTCCCAACTTTTTTCTGAGCTTTTTCTGAGTATTTTGTCTTGCTCATGATTTTAAATATTAAGATTTTGATACTGATACACCGATTTCATACACTTTTGCGTGCTTCAAATATTTTGAGCGCTCTCTGGAAGTTACCGATTCGAATTGGTCATTTTTCAAAACAATAATCGGATCTTCTGCATTCTCAATCTCAAAATTTGCAAGATATCTCTCATCTGGCGGAGATTGGGTAAGTTTAGCTTTAATCTTTTGCAGCTCATCTGCATATTTTCTGAAGCCCGGATCTGTAGAATGAATAAATTTATATTCATCTCCCGCATCTACATAATAATGTAATTTCTTATCAATCAATCCAGCTTCATCTGTAATATAAGGATTGTCGTTTCCGTCTTTAAAAGCCACTTCTACAAGTTTACCACCTTCATGCTGTGTATAGTTTTCAGCATCTGCAAAATTTGCAAATCCTGTAAATACAGTCTGATCATCGAGATCATAACGGTTGAGTTTTCTTTTGTTTTCCTTAGTTTCCATAATTATCTTCTTTATTACCTATAACCTATTCAATTTTTTTGCCAAAACACTTACAATATTGCTTTTTAAATTCGGTTTAATAAAATTATTATCTTTGGATTTCTTTAAAATTAGAAATGAAAAAATTCTTACTTACTTTAACTGTTCTTGCAGCATTTCAAAATATTTCTGCGCAGGAAATTACTTTAGATAAAATATATTCAGGATACTACCGTGGAAAAGGCATTGCCGGAATTACGTCTATGAAAAACGGTGAAAATTATCTTGTGATCGAGCCAACAGGTATTGCAAAATATTCTTATAAAACCTCTCAGAAAGAAGGAAATTTAGTTGACGGAAGTTTCGAAAGCTATGAATTTTCTGATGACGAATCGAAGATTCTTTTGTTAAAAGAGAGTCAGCCGATCTACAGACATTCTTTTTTGGGTGTTTATGATGTAAAAGATTTAAAATCGGGGAAAAATTTAAGTTTAAACGATGGAAAACCTGTTCAGGAACCGAGATTTTCTCCGGATGCAACAAAAATTTCTTTCATTGTAGAAAATAATTTGTTTTATCAGGATTTAAATTCAGGAAAAATCACGCAGATTACGGAGCACGGGGTAAAAAACAAAGTTTTGAACGGTTTGGCAGACTGGGTGTATGAAGAAGAATTCGGTCATGCAAGATTATATGAATGGACAAAAAATTCCGCAGATATTTTATTCGTAAAACTGGTTGAAACCGATGTTCCGGAAATTTACATTCCAATTTACGGGAAATCGCTTTATCCGAATGAAATGCGCTACAAATATCCGAAAGCAGGAGAAAAAAACTCTGTAGCTTCAGCGTACATTTATCATTTGGCAGACGGTAAAAAATCAAAAGTTAATCTGGATAATTTTAAAAACTATTACATTCCAAATGTTTTCCAAACGGCAAATCCGGATGAGATTGTTTTAATTACTTCACAAAGAACGCAAAATGCTTCTGATGTTTTAAAAGTAAATACAAAAACAGGTCAGGCAACAAAATTATTCACGGAGAGTGACGACAAATGGATTGATACTGATAATGTGACTTTAGAATTTCTGGAAGACAATTCTTTCCTTTGGGCTTCTGAAAGAGATGGTTTTCGTCATTTATACTGGTACGACAAAGACGGAAAGCTGAAAAAACAGGTTACAAAAGGCAACTGGGAAGTAACAGAATATTACGGTTACAATCCGAAATCTCAGGAAATTTTCGTTCAGACCACAGAGAAAGGAAGCATTAATAAAGTGGTTTCAAAAATTAATATTCAAAACGGAAAATCTCAGCTGATTTCAAATGCAGACGGAAATAACTCTGCAAATTTCAGCAAAAACTATAATTATTTCATCGAAACTTCTTCTACGGCTGCAAAACCTTACACTTATATTTTAAAAGATGGTAATGGAAAGCAACTGAAAGAACTTCAAAACAACGATGATCAGCTTAAAAAATTACAGGCAGACAATTTCTCCGTAAAAGAATTTATCACCATTCCGAATACAGCAGGAGATCAGATGAACGCATGGATTATTAAGCCTAAAAACTTTGACCAGAATAAGAAATACCCTTTATTCATGTATCAATATTCAGGACCGGGTTCTCAACAGGTTGCCAACTCCTGGGATAACGGAAATGCGCTTTGGTTTGAAATGTTAGCTCAAAAAGGGTACATTATTGCTTGTGTAGATGGTCGTGGAACGGGCTTTAAAGGAGCGAAATTCAAAAAAGTTACTTATAAAAACTTAGGAAAATACGAAATCGAAGATCAGATTGCAGCTGCAAAATGGTTGGGTAATCAAAAATATATCGACAAAACAAGAATCGGAATTTTCGGATGGAGCTTCGGAGGTTATATGGCGAGTTTGGCAATGACAAAAGGTGCGGATGTTTTCAAAACAGGAATAGCCGTTGCACCGGTTACGAACTGGAGATATTATGATTCTGTTTACACTGAAAGGTTTTTGTTGACCCCACAGGAAAACCCTGCAGGATATGATGAAAATTCGCCAACAACTTATGCGAATTTATTAAAAGGAAAATTCTTATTAATTCACGGAACTGCCGATGATAACGTACATTTTCAGAATTCCATGGAGTTTTCTGAAGCGTTGATTCAAAACAAAAAACAGTTTGAATTTATGGCTTATCCTGATAAAAACCACGGAATTTACGGTGGACAGACGAGACCGCAGCTTTACCAGAAAATGACTGATTTTATTTTGGAAAACCTTTAATAATGGTGGAAGTTGGAAGACGGACGTTGGAAGTAAAAAATCACTCAGAATTTGAGTGATTTTTTTATTTTCTGCTTTTCCATTGCTCGGGATTTCTGGAAGTATGAAAAACAGAATATATTTCAATTACATTTTTCTCTTGGTTGTAAAAATAGTGAATTCCAAAAGGAAACTTTTTTAGAAAAACGATTCTGTTATCATCATATTTAAGTTCAAAGGACAAAGGATTTTCTTTTATAAAATTAATCTTTGAACGAAACTCTTTAATAAATTGCGCCCAAATTTTTTTATCTATTTTACTGTACCAATGATTAATTTCTTTCAAATCCCATTTAACAAAGTACCCGTAGATTAATTTAATTGCCACTTTCTAAATCATTTAAATAATTATCCATTTCAGACTCAGAAACAAAACTTTGAGGGTTATTTCGAGAATACTCCTTCCTTCTTTTAGTCTCTTCTTTTTGCCATTCAGGAATTTCATATTGTTTCTCTTTGAGGTATTTGTATTTCAGAAAATCAATAAAATCATTTACATCATTTAAAAATTCTTTTGGTAAAGTTTCTAGGTTGCTCTCAATATCTTTAATAGTTGTTTCCATTTTTCATCTTTTATTTACTCAAAGTTAATAAAATTCAAATATTGTTTTTAAAATTTTATATTTGTGAAATTGTAAAAATCTTATACATGAAAACCAAACATCCTAAAGGGCTTCCCTATCTATTTTTCACAGAAAT
>Ga0256786_1000751_pt1 | contig 15040 bp, 13 predicted proteins | sample MC6MC0937MT_FD_186053 | JGI IMG/M metagenome (GOLD analysis project Ga0256786, IMG submission 186053) | Metatranscriptome of enriched soil aggregate microbial communities from Iowa State University, Ames, United States - MC6-MC0937-MT... | ecosystem: Environmental > Terrestrial > Soil >...
GAGATGTAGTAGCGGTACCGGCGCCCGCGCTTGTTGGCGAGCGTCGGCGTCATCCGGTTGCCGTCATGGTCAAAAAGCAGTCCTGCTAGAAGGCTTGGCGTCTCCGCCCCTGGACGCCAGAGACCGGGCCTTTCGGTTCGCGGCCAGCTTTTCCTGAACGACAGTCCAGAGATCAGCATCTGTCCGTCGTCGAATACATTGAGACAGTTTGCGGCGTGATTGAGCGGAGGATTTAGGCTCATCTGGTTTGAAGTTTAAGCGGCTTTCGTTTGATGCTGCAATCGGCGTTTTCGAATGGTCTCGCGTTTGATCCTTTCTCGTTGCAACAGGATGGTTTGCCCGCGTCCGAAGTAGACGTCGGCAGGCGTGAGGTTGCTCAAGCTCTCATGATAGCGATCATGATTGTAGTGCTCGACGAAGCGTCCGATGTGGGCTTCGAGATCGCCGGGCAGATAGTAGTTTTCAAGCAGGATGCGGTTCTTCAAGGTCTGATGCCAGCGCTCGATCTTGCCCTGGGTTTGCGGGATGATGCGGCGCGCCGCGCAGGTGGCTCATGCCCTGATCGTCGAGCCATTCAGCGAGATCGGCGGAGACGTAGCTCGACCCGTTGTCGCTGAGTAGTCGCGGTTTGTGGACGACACGGGCGGAATCGCAGCCTGAAGCCGTGAGCGCCAGCTGCAACGTGTCGGTGACGTCTTCGGCTTTCATCGTGGTGCACAGTTTCCAGGCGATGATGTAGCGCGAGAAGTCGTCGAGAATGGTCGACAGATAGAACCAGCCCCAGCCGATGACCTTGAGATAAGTGAAGTCTGTCTGCCAGAGCTGATTGATGGCGGTGGTCTTATCCTTGAACGCATCGGCGGCTTTGATGACGATAAACGCCGGGCTGGTGATGAGGTCGTGGGCCTTGAGCAGCCTGTAAACCGAGGCTTCCGAGACGAAGTAGCGCTCCATGTCGGTGAACCTTGTTGCCAGTTCGCGCGGTGACATCTCTGGTTCATTGAGCGCCATGTCGATGATACGTCCACGCACCTCATCAGGAATGCGGTTCCAAATGCGAGACGGCTTTGCTCGGCAACATCTCAATGGGCAAACCGATTGAAAGCCGCTGTATTCACCGTTCACTAGCATTTCGCTGCTGGGAACTACCGATTGGATGCTGCGATTATCAATGTAGTTGATCGACCAGGGGCTGAAATTCGAGTTATAAATACGATCCCCTGGAATGCATTTTGGAGAATTATAATGAATAATATTGCAATTGTGGCCGCCGCACTGGGCGGCATTCTGTTGACTGGCGCCATCTATCCCAGTTTCGCAACAGCAGCAGGACCAGTTGGTATAACCACGCCGGCTGATCAGTCCCTCATTCAGCAGGTGCGACGAGGCGGAGGAGGTTTTCGCGGAGGAGGGTTTCGCGGAGGAGGGTTTCGTGGAGGCGGGTTTCATCGTGGTGGCTTCCACCGCGGTGGGTTCCGTGGCGGTCGTTGGGCTGGCCGTGGATACCGCGGCGGCCGTTGGGCTGGGCGGGGCCGATGGCAAGGCGGCCGTTGGGCTGGGCGTGGTCGATGGCATTGCGGAGGCGGCCATTGTGGCGGGGGTTGGCGACCCGGCTGGATTTGGCGCAACGGCCTTTGGGTTGCTCCGCTAGCGTACGGCGCATACTACTACGGCGGCGCGTCCTGTGAAAGCATTTGCGGCAACCGATGGGGCTGGGGCGGCCCGAACTTCCGTCAGTGCTTGGCGAACCGCGGCTGCTGATACGTCGCGTTAAATCTAGAAGTCGAAACGACGGCGTTAAAAGAATGCCGTCGTTTTGCACGTACGGCTTCACGTTGGCGCCACGCGGACGTTCTCTGCGCAAACCGGCCCGACGACACGCTCGTCTTCATCGAAGCAGCGCTTTGCAAATCTAATGCCGCACGATGTCGTTCACGGCCATCGCCAAGATTGGGAGGAACACGCGCTTTTGGCCGGTAAACCAGAGCCAAACATTTAAGCATGAGATTCAGGGCGGCTATAGCTTGTAGCCCAAGTGCAATGCGAACGGAGCACGCAACGGCTTCTAAGAGTCCATGCAAGTGGCGCCTGGCGATTCGATATTTTCGTTTATGCATACTCGCGTCGTAGCAATTGGAAATGCAATCCCATTTGCTGGGAATGTCCGAAACTCAGAAATTCGGTAACGCAGATCAAAACTGGGGAAGATGGAAGATAAGGTTAGTTTATCCAAACTCGCCCGCAAACTGCGACCCGAAGATCATATCGAAGTTCTGCACCCCGCCGAGCGAGGCCGGGCCAGAGCAGGAGGGCCGAATGCAGAAAAGCCCGCGCCGTCGGAGAGTCAGTGGACGGCGCGGGCCGCATGGCGGCGCCCTGAAGCCACGCATAACGCTGTGACCGCCGCATGCCCCGACGGTTGGCAGTTTAGCGCCTCGGGCGACGCTTGGAGTTCCTCTTCCGTTGTTGTGGTGAAGATCGGTCGGCCAGGGATGATCGAGCTGTCAGGCTCGACCCAACCGGATGTATCGCGCCTTTGGTCGACGCCGGTGCGAGGAAAAAACGCGAGTGGCAACTTTTAAGACGACCCAGCCCATGGCCTCCGCACACATTGCGCTCGTTACGACTTCGGCGATTATAGAAAATCTTGTGCCCCAGAAAGGGGCCAGGAGCAGCATGCGCGCCGTTCCTGAGCTCTCAGAGCATTTGCGCGGACGGTGGGTTAGCGATTGTTGGCGAATTGACAGCAGGGACGTGAGACGATTGTTTCGACAGTCTCGTCGCGGCGACGAGGCCGGGACGCTGACCGGGTGTGGCCATCAAGCTCCGTTAGTCGCCCTTAAGCTTGAGCCTCTGTTTCGATTACTCTGGCAACGATTTCTATATCACTTCATACCGATTGGTCGCTTAAAGATCCCGAAATGACCAGTTCGGAACGAATGAGCCTGGGGGAGTTAACTATTTGTGGTCGTGGAACGCGATGCAGTCGCGGAGTTTTGTTCGCTGACCTGAATCGTGCTCGATCGAAGGGTTCCTCTGCGGACAATTCCACCCGCATCAGGTCCGCGCTCTCAATCGCGTTCGCTGCCGCTTCCGTGAGGTCAATGATCCGGCCTTTTACAAAAGGCCCCCTGTCCACGATCGTTACGGTGACCGATTTTCCATTGTCGAGGTTTCTAACTTTCACTCGTGTGCCGAATGGCAGCGTCCGATGAGCCGCGACCAGATCTTTGCACGTTACTTTTCGGCCGCTGGCCGTCTGAGTGAGGTCGCAAAAGCGGGACGCCAATCCGACTTGACCCGCCGATACCGATCCAGAAAAAAAGTTCAAAATCAAAACGCCGCCCAAGCTGCGAGTACCGGAAGCGCATATTGATACAAGCTTTTATCTGGTAACTTGTAGCCAAGACGGAATGACATCGCGAAAAATAAAAACGAGGCTGCAAGCAGTCCCACAAAATATACATTGAAGAGAGTAAACTGACGATATTTCGGGAATTCAGACACTGGCGATTTCATGATATCTGAAAACGTGAACGGAGCGAGGGCTAAACGCGCGGCAATATCGGCTGGAGCGGGCGATTTTTTCGAGAGCTCCATTCGCTCTTCCCACCATCCGCGGGGGGGCGGTTGTCGGCCGCCGCTATTATGGCGGCGTCTATTATGGTCCCGGGCGTCGTTACTGGGGAGGCCACTGGTGGGCCTATGGTGTCGGCTCCTGCTGGCGCTTAGCGCCCTACGGCTACTATGTCTGGGTCTGCGGTTGATTGGCTCAAATAAATCGAGCGAAAACAGTCCCGACCTACTGAGATCGCCAAGGCCGATGAACTGCCCGGTGGTGCAACTCGTCAGCGATTGCCGCCGGAGCGGCTACAAGGCTAGACGACGCGAGGAGATTTGACATTGGCACGAACAGCGCTCAGCGCGGAAGCCGTCGATATTGCCATCCGGGTCGGCTCGCTCGCACTGCTGGCTTACTTTTCTTGGGCGATCATTGCCCCATTTCTAACAATCCTTCTGTGGAGCGCAGTTCTGGCAGTTGCGCTTTATCCTCTATTCGACTGGTTGAAGAAACGATTCAATCGACCCAGATTGGCAGCCGCTGCAGTAACGCTTCTTTGTGTCTTTGTGGTCCTTGCGCCGGTCGTTTGGCTTGGGTTTGGATTGCTCAACGGAGTTGAATTCGCCGCAAACAAGCTCGAAGCGGGAATAACTGTTCCGTTGCCACCTAATTCGGTTAAAGAGTGGCCGCTGATAGGGGAACAGGCCTACAAGTTCTGGACTCGAGCTGTAACAGATATTAGTGCGCAGCTTACTCAGTTAGCTCCCGTATTTAAACCGGTCGCCGTCTGGCTGCTCGAACTGGCATCGAATGCACTCGTAGGAATGCTCAAGTTTCTGCTTTCGATCATCGTTGCAGGTTTTCTCTTTTGTCCAGGACCAAAACTGGTCAAAGCACTGACTCAGGTTATGGACCATATTCTCCGACCGCGCGGCACGGAAATGGTGCAGCTCGCGGGAGCAACTATTCGCAACGTCTCTCGTGGCGTCATTGGGGTTGCGTTGCTGCAATCTTTTTTCGCGGCGGCGGGGTTTCTCGTCGCCGGCGTACCGGCAGCAGGTCTACTTTCTTTCGCCGCGCTACTGCTTGGAATAGTTCAAATCGGACCAGCGATCCTCTTTCTACCCATCATCGTGTGGAGTTGGATGACTATGGATACCACGCATGCCTTGATGTTCACCGCATACATGGTTCCCGTGGGACTCATCGATAACTTTTTGAGACCGATATTGATGGCTCGGGGTCTCTCGACGCCCATGCCTCTAATCATCATCGGGGTTATCGGCGGCACCATTGCATATGGGATTGTCGGACTTTTTTTTGGTCCGATCGTTCTTTCTGTTGCCTGGGAGCTTGCGGTCGCCTGGATGTATGGAGACGACACAGCCCGTACAGCGCAAAGTGGATCCATGCCTCCGTACGCCAGTTCTACACAATGAGGATAAGGCAGAACGCTGTTCCAACATTAGCAGCCGAGTGGCGGAAGGGGCTTCAATCGTTTTCACACAAGCTACGATACTGGTTATCTAACTGTTGGCGCTCGCTGTTCTCCAACTGGGGCCCAATGCGTCATGAAACGAGCTGATGGCATACGGCTTGAGCGGCGACATGCGCGGTAATATGATCACTCAATCACAGGAGAAAAGGCGGTGAATCGATCCGAGCAGATGCGAGATTGCTGCATGATGAAGAGCGTTCTGGCGATGGGGTCCGTGGTTTTGCTCGCATTGGCCTGTGTGGTTCAACCGGCCGAAGCTCATCGTCGTGGCATTTCTTCGTTTAGGATTATTCACGGCTACGGCTACTATCGCGGCAAGAATTTCGGTGTTCACCATCCTTATTATGCCCATAGTGATCAGGACCGTCATCACCATAGGCATAACTATTCCGACGACCATAATGATGGCAATAGCTATGGCTTCGGCGGTGACTGTGGTTGGCTGCATTGTAATACGGCAATGCCTTGGGGGTGAACGGCATTCGATATTGCGAAAGCCGCCTGCTGCCTGATTGCGACAGGCTAATGCTGCAATGCTCGCGAAGAACACTTAGGTCCGCAATTTTTATTCCGAACCGCGCACCGGACTATTTCAGTGGGGGACGGAACAGGACAGTGTAGTCGATCACAAATCGAAATTCAGGTTGCTCACTGTTCACGTTGCCGTCCTGCCATACATCCGAATACTGGGTCTTAAGCCGGAAACCTTTCAACGACCCTTCCGTGGGGCGATATTGTATCCAGAGGTCCAATTCATCCCGATCGGGTATGCCCACAGCGGTGATAGGATCGATGGCGTCCCAGCCGTGCGTAGCCCAAGCACCCACGCTGAGCCCGGAAAGCCCGTACTTACCGAATGCGTAGCCGAAATCGTATGCAACACTGCCGCCAATGGCCTTTTCATTAGCGTTGTCAAACGACACTTGTTGCATATCGGTGTAGTTTGGCTTGGTTCCGAACGGCGAGTAGATTTTTGATTGGTCGCCCGTACTCGAGCCGGCGACGAACAACGTCCAACCTTCATACGTCGTCTGCGCCTTGGCAGAGGCCTGATAGGTGGAGAAAGAGCTTCCGGTGAGCAGATCGCTTCCGACACTTGCCTGCTCGATGATGTTCGCGCCGACAATCCAATTTGGAACATTCTTCGGTAGCTGAAAGTCGTACTCGGCCTGAGCGAATCCCGTATTCACGAAATCTTCGATAAAATAGTTCATAAATATTGTCGACATCCCGGAAAACGGCCGGTATTTGACCATCCCGAACACCGCTCCGCGATTTGCGACGTCGCTACCCGCCAATGCATCCGACATCGAAATGAAGTCGTTCGAGTCTCGCTGCTTGACATCCCATAGGTAACCGACCGCGTAGTCGTAGTTGCGATCCTTATCCGGAAGCGACACCACAGTCGTACCATCAAACGTGTTCGGTACCATGCGATTGTCTTGCGGATTGATGAGAGGCGTGTCCACCAGTTGCATACCGCCGCGCAACTCCTGGTCACCTATCTGCATGCGCCCGTAAAGCTGTCCCAGCATGCTGAGCGGATCCTGCTGCGGGTTCAACAGCTTGGAGCCGCTTTCATCATCCGGGGCGACGAGGGGTTGGGAAATATAGTAAGCAGCGTGCACCCCAAACGTGTTCCAGAGAAGACCCGATCGGTATGCCAGCCAGCCGCCGGCCGCCCACGCCTGAGACTTCGATCCATCAAAATTGTTGCGCGTCAATTCATAGGAGCGGCTGACGAACTGAACTAGGGAATCGCGAAAAAATGCGGGCGTATCGCTGGGAAACTGCCAGTAAATCTCGTTCATGTACTTCTGCGACGGAAATTTTTGTAGGCTCCACGATAGCCGCCCCTCATCGGCAATTTCCTGACGATCAGCCGGCAGCAGGCTCGAGTTAGAAACAACCGTTCCGGGTATTTGCGCGGCCGCATTTTCCGCTCGCGCCGCATCCGCTGCTTGCGCGGCGGCAACCGTGCTCGTTACTTGCGCATCGGCGCGCGGTGCGCCGCCCGTCCAACCGCAAGCTCCAATCCAAGCAAAAACGACGAGATTCCGAGTGAGATTGCGCACGTATTCCTCCTTGGACTACGCAGCATGACTATCTGCCATTATGGTATGGTAAGCAGAATCACTCCTTCGAAATCTTACTTTGACGCGGCCAAATTTCGTAACGGCTACTTTCCGTACAGGGTCTATTTTTGCACCCGTGACATTTTTGACATTTCGGAACAGCGCTTTTCATCGTCCGATGATTGCCTCGCATTCATTACGGGAGGCCAGTTGGGCGTGATCGAGTTGCCCTAGGCCAGTAGAATGACGATCACCTTACCCCCGAGCGCCAAAAGAACGTTGCCCACGGCATAACTGACGCCATAGCCCAGCGTCGGCACGCTGCTTTTCGCCGCCTCCTGAACCGCCGCAAGAGCAGGCGTCGCCGTGCAAGCACCCGCGCACGCTCCGACGAGAATCCCTGGGTGCATGCGAAATACAAAGTGCCCGACCATTAGGGTCGCGAAGAGAGCGCTTATGACGACCGCCATCGCGGCAAAAACGAGGCTCAATCCGGACTCTTGTAGACCGCGTACGAAATCAGGGCCCGCTGCTAACCCCACCACGGCAACGAAGCCCGTGAGTCCCAGGGACTCGAAAAGCCATAGCGTCGGGCTGGGAATACGTCCGAATACCGGGCGTATGGCGCGAAGCCAACCAAATACGATGCCACCTAACAGCACGCCGACGCTTTGACTTAAGCCGACATCTAGCGCGCCAAAACGGATGGCGGGAATTCCAACAATGGCACCAATGACAATACCGAGCCCGACGAAGGCCATGTCTGTGACGTCGGTCACTCGGTCCGGCAACCCGATAGCATCGACCGCCAACTTTGTGGCTTCAGGTGCTCCGACGATCGAAAGCACATCACCGCGCTCCACAATGGTTGCCGGCATTACGGGCAGTGCGATGCCGCTGCGGCTGATGCCGCGAAGGAAGACGCCGCGAGCAAACGGCTCGTTGCCTAATTCAACCAGCGACATGCCATCAATCTTTTTTTTCGTGACCACCACCTCCACCGCATCGATCGAACTTTGGACAAGATCACGATCAGCAACCTCGATGCCAAACTTGTCCGCATGATCAATCAGAATTTCATGCCGACCCGCGATGCCGATCACATCTCCCGCCCTAAGGACAAAGCCCGGTTCCGGCTTTTCGATCTTGCCATTGCGGCGAATGCGATCAATGTAGATGCGCGCGCCTCTAATCATGTGCTCGATAGCATTGACTGACCGCCCGGCTGCGATCGAATTGGAATTTACGCGAAAAGTCCGTATCTCGAACATTCGCCACGCCGCAAACAGATCTTTTATTTCGCCCGATTGCTTCTCCTCGTACTTCCGACATTCGGCCGCAAGATCAACACCCAAGATTTTGGGAACGATCTGAGCAAGAAACCATGCCGCCCCGATCACCCCAACGAGATATGTTGCGGCGAACGCGACAGGAATCTGGTTCGCGAGATGGTTCTTAACTTCCTCCGAAATCGCAAGGTTATTGATGGCGTCACCGGCCGTTCCGATTGTTGCCGACTGAGTCAGCGCCCCGGCGAACAGACCCGCCGCCGTGCCTGCCTCGTATCCCGACGCACGCGCGATGACATAGACCACGCCGAGCGCCACGAACGCAAAAACTGCCGCCAATGTAGCTTGAAATAGCCCATCTTGCTTTAAGCCGCGGAAGAACTGGGGGCCCGTGCGATAGCCGATGGAGAATAAGAACAAGAGAAAAAAAACCTGCTTGAGCACATTCGGCAAAACTATTCCGAGCTGCCCGACAAGCACCCCGGCAAGCAGGACACCTGTTACGGCGCCGAGCGTAAACGACCCGATGCGCAAACGGCCAAGTGCATATCCTAGAGTGATCGTGACGAAGAACGCGATCTCGGGACGCTCGCGAAGAATGGCGACGAACCAGTCGATCATTGCAGCGCCCTCAGATGATTGCAGAGGACGAAAATGAAAACTCCACCCCCGTCCCGCTGAACTATTGCATCGTTCACTTTTTGGGAGCGTTCTTCGACGCTTCGAACGCGTCGCGGTAGCCACGTGCAATCGTCCGAACACCGCGCCCGATGTTTTCGTACGCGTCGTCGGGTAGGTTCGCCAAAGACACGCGCAGCGACCAGTCGGGTGCCTCGAACCCACCGCCGTTTAGCAGTACGATTCCATGGTCCTCGGCCAATCGGAATGCAAGATCAAGCGGATGAACATTCTTCTTCAGGTATTCAACGGCTTCCTCACCGATATTTTTACGCGCCCAGAATTCAAAATCGATCAGGCCGTAATAAGCATCGAAGTTCGGATTTGGATTGAGCTGGAGCCCCAAGCTTTCGATCATCGCCCATGCACGCCGATTGACAATCTCCTTACAAGCAGTCTGGTAGCGTTTCTCCGCGTCCATCATCTCGCAAAGAGAGAAAAGGCTCATCATCACCTGCTGCGGCAGCGACAGACCGGCCGTGTGATTGAGCGCAACGTCGCGGCTGTCGGCGACAATGCGATCGATGAACTTGATCTTGCGCGGCTCGAGCGTCAGCGCGCCGTAACGCTTATCCAGGGCTTTCACATCTGGGGCCGGAAGCTTGGCTATCATTTTGTCGAATATGTTGTCCTCGTGCACCGCAATGACGCCAAGCCGCCATCCCGTGCAGCCAAAGTACTTCGAATAGGAATAGACGCCGATCGTGTTCTGGGGCAACGCACCGAGCAACGAGCGGAAATCGTCCACGAACGTCCCGTAAACGTCGTCTGTCAGCAACATGAGATCGGGGCGCTTTGTTTTCACCAGCTTCGTGATCTTGGCGATGGTTTCCTTAGCCAGCGCCATGCCTGTGGGATTGCCGGGATTGACGATGAACAATGCCTTGATCTTCGGATCTTCGAGTTTCTTGATTTCCTCATCCGTGAATTGGAAACGGTTCTCTTGCGGCGCTTGGATGTGCACGACCTTGAGATCGTAGTCCTCGAGGTGCGTCATTTCGAGATAGGGCGTGAAGATTGGCGTGCCGAGTGCAATGGTATCGCCGGGATGCAGCAGCCGATTGGCCTTCAAGGACTTGAAGATGTAACACATCGCGGCGGTGCCACCCTCGACAGCATAGAGATCGAACTTGCCAGCCGGGCGCGGTTTTCCGCACATCGCCCACATCAGATACTCCTGCACGATCCGTTCGTTGTGAATCAGCATTCGATCGGGCACTGGATAGTTGTCGCCAATGATCGAATCTACGAGTTCGTGAACGAACGCGTCAGGATCGAAGCCGAACGTCTTGACCGCAAACTGCAGCATCGCCGAAAGGAAAATGGCGCCCGGCATATTCGCTTGCCGTGCGAGCCAGGCTTCGAAACGGGCCGCGATACCGCTTGCTTGCGGCATCCCACCGATCCCCGCAGGATGATCCATCACCCGCTTGCTCTCCGTAATCGCGAACTGGCCTAGCAAGAAAAAACCTTCGCGTGGTGTAGTGGCTATCCAATTGGGATTGCCGCGACCAGCATTGAGGAAAGCGGATTGCGAGGTTCGTGAAGTTTTTTTGGCGAGGCCGATCAGTTCATCCTTGATCTCGAAGGGGCTTAGAGCTTCGAATTTACGCAACGTGAGGATGTCGGCCATGACTTGCTCCTATTGTAATTTATTTGAACATGGAGAAGGTCGTAACGATGTACGTATTGTCGATGGCGTAGGACAGTTTTCTAGGGCGATTTCGCACCCCGCGTCTAACTCAACAAAATGACCAGGACCATTCCCCAGATCGTCAGCAACGTATTCCCGACCGCATAGGTGACGGTGTAGCCGAGACCGGGAATTTGACTCTTAGCGCGATCATTGATCATGCCGAGAGAGGCTGTCGTTGTGCGCGCTCCGGAGCAGCATCCGAGTAAAATAGCGTCGTCGAAGCGGAACAGGTATTTTCCGACGTACATCGCTAGGATCAGGGGCAACGTCGTAACAAATACGCCCCACAGGAAGAGGCTGAATCCCAGTTGTTGCAGCCCGCTGACAAAGCCTGGTCCGGATGAGATGCCAACCACGGCGATGAACACATTCAGGCCGACGGAATTCATGAACCATACGGTAGAGGATGGAATCCGTCCGAATGTCGGACGCACAGAGCGCAGCCAACCGAAGAAGAGTCCCGCAATCAAAACGCCGCCGGAGGTGGACAAGGTGAGGGGAATGCCGCCGATCTTGTAGACTATTGCTCCGAGCAGCGCGCCGATGGTGACCGCCGCACCGATGAACGCTACATCGGCCACGTCCGTCGCACGATCGGGATAACCCAACATCTTGGTCGCTGCCGTTATGTCCTGCGTACGACCAACGAGGGTGACGATATCGCCCCGTTGCAGCTGCGTGTTCGGCAAAATCGGGATGTCAGTTGCGGTAGCCCCACGCGTAATTTTTCGCAAGAAAACGCCGCGCGCTGCTGGTAAAGTCGCCAACTCGGCTAACGTTTTTCCGTCTGCCGTCGGGCTAGTTACGTACACGTCGACGCCTTCTACGGGCACTGCCAACAACTCGCGATCGTCCACCTCTTGCGCTGCAGCGCCGATCTCGTTCACCAGTACGTCGCGCCGGCCCGCCACTGCCACGATGTCCCCTGGTTGAATAATGGTATCGGCAGTCGCTTCAATGATCTGTCCGCCACGTCTGATGCGTTCTATGAATACCCGCGCGTCGGGCAGCAGCGCCTCAGCTTCTTGCACCGTCTTGCCCGCGATCCGAGCCCCCTCGCGGACCCGGAACGCGCGCAACTGGTGCTGGTACCAAGCTGTGCCAGGACCGCCCAGTTCCTTCTTGCCTCCATGCTCCTCCTCGTAGCGCTTGCAAGCGGCCTCGAGATCGATGCCGAGGAGCGCCGGGCCGAGCATGGCAAGAACAATCGCGGATCCGACCGTACCGAAGATATAAGTGACGGCGTAGGCGACGGGCATCGCATCGAGCAGCTTCTTGGTTTCGTCAGGCGACAGATCGAGGCGGTTAATTGCATCGGTCGCAAGGCCCATGGATGCCGAGATTGTTTGCGAACCAGCATACAGTCCGGCCGCGGAACCAATATCATAGCCAGCCAACTTGGCGCCAATATAGGCGGCCCCTAGACAGAACACGCTGACCACCACCGCAAACAATGCCTGCGGAATGCCGTCCTTTGCGATGCCGCGCACGAACTGCGGTCCCACCCCGTAACCGATGGCGAATAGGAACATTAGAAAGAATGTTGGCTTCAGCGGGCCGGTAATGGTGATACCAAGCTGGCCAATAAGCACAGCTGCGATCAGCGTCGCGGTTACCGCTCCAAGGCCAAGGCCTTTGTAGGTGAAGGAGCCAAAGTAATAGCCGAGGCCCAGGGATAAGAAGATAGCGATTTCGGGATAGCTTCGGAGCGTATGGACAAACCAATCGATCATGATATCACCCGTTCACGCAATAAAATAAGTTATGCCTACCGCCTATTTTTGGTGGAAGACGTTGACCCTCGTTTCGGCATCGAATTGGCAAGCCTCGCCAGAGCATCAGCGCGCACCAATTTCAGGCCTTCGGACGCGTCATAACCGTGTATCTCCTTCACATCGAGTTTGCGCATGAAGTCGATCGTTTCCCGCGTGATCACCTGTCCCGGAACCATGATCGGGAAGCCTGGCGGATAGGGGATAACGAAATTGGCTGAGACGAGATCAGGACCGTCCGTAAGCCGCTGGTCGATTTCCGGATCGGCAAGCCGGATATACTCGCAACCGGCGGCATCGTAAGCGGTGTAGAACCCGCCACGAATATCACCCTCATTGGTTTGTCGGCCCGCATCTTTCCGGAACACATCGTGGAAATGAGAGAAGTTCGGCAGATCTGGCACATCGGTCATCAGACTCTTTGTGCGCGCATCGAATGCTTGCCGGACGTTGGGACCGCCTTCGACCAAGCGTTGGTCGATTTCACTGCTGATCTCCACGAGCACGCGGATCAAGTGTGCGATGTCACTGCGCGTGTTATTGATATTTGACTGTAGAAGGACGGAGTTTCGAGAAGTCTTGTTGACCTGGATGCTGTAGCGGTTCGCAAGTATTGCCTTGAATTGCGTGCCGTCAAATCCGGCAGTGCCGCAAACGAGCGTTATTCGGGTCGGATCGAGACAAAACTCATCCTCCTGTAAACTCTGACGCGTCACCACCCAGTTTGTCTTTGTGTCCAGGTAATCCGTGAACCCACTCTGGCGATATTCGGCCGGGATCATCTTATCAGCACCGAGAATATGAAAGTACTTCGAGATCAGGGGATGCTCGGCGACCGCCTGACGAATTGCCAGTGCTACTTCGATTGCGTTGTGCACGAGGCCATATCCCTCCAACTCCATCTGTCGACGCGCCACATCGAGGCTGGCGATCAATTGCTGGTTCGGGCTGGTCGAGGCGTGAGTAAACACCGCTTCGTGGAATTGTGCTTCCACACTATGGAACTCGACATCTTTCACAAGCAGCATAGAGCCCTGACGCAACGCAGACATCGACTTGTGCGTAGAATTCGTCTGATAGACTCGCAGCTTTATTTCGCGCGGGTTAGGGATCAGGCGCGTGCTTAGCAGCGTAGCATCTGATGGGGCCGCGCCAAGTTCGGCTTGTTGCTTTTCATATTCGGCCTCCGAATTGGGATCATGCCGCCAAGTCTCGATATCGTTGGCCGCACCCATCGCGGTGCGCGGACGCAGGAACGGGGAGAATCGGGCGAATCCAAACCATGCCTCGTCCCATAGGAAAATGAGGTCTGGCTTGATTGCGAGGCACTCCTCCATCACCCGTCGGGTGTTGTAGATGTGGCCATCGAACGTGCAATTCGTCAGGTCCACCATCTTGGCGCGATGCAACCGACCCTCCGCCTTCAGGTTCAGAAGCGCCTGCTTGATCGTGCGAAGGGGCACCGCGCCGTACATCGAATATTCCGTCATCGGGAATGCCTCGACGTAAAGCGGTTGCGCCCCTGCCATCACCATCCCGTAATGGTGGGACTTGTGGCAGTTGCGATCCACGATCGCTATATCGCCGGGTGACAATAGAGCCTGCACGGCCATCTTATTTGACGTTGAAGTACCATTGGTGACGAAGAACACATGATCGGCACCAAAGGCGCGCCCCGCCAGTTCCTGCGCCTTCTTGATATTGCCGGTCGGCTCCAACAGACTGTCCAACCCACCCGTGGTGGCACTACTCTCCGCCAGAAAAAGCGTGGGTCCGTAAAATTCACCCATGTCGCGGATCCAGTCGGACTTGAAAATTGATTTGCCACGCGCGATCGGTAGCGCGTGAAAAGTCCCAATCGGCCGCTGTGCGTATTTCTTTAAATTGTCAAAGAATGGCGTGTCATATCGATCCTGCACCCCCTCAAGGATCGCAAGATGAAGCTCCAGCAGCTCCTCCACCGCATAGAAGACACGACGTAGCACGTTCGCGCGCGGATCCCCTGCGATCTTCTCGACTCGTCCATTGGATAGAAGATAAAGATCGAGTTCTGGCCTTACTCGCTTTAGCAATTGCGCCAAATGCAATGCCGATACTTCCGCGCTTTCATGTTGATCCCTGGCCTCAGCCAACATGCGTAGTACCGGCGCTTCATGTCGTGAACCGAATGGGAAACCTTCGTGGATAACTACGGCCGCAATGTCCGGGTTGAGTAGCGTTGCACAAAATGCATCTTCAAAACTACCGACGAAGACCGGCTCATAGATGAACGCATCCAATGACCGGCGGAGCCGGCGCCACTCCACACCAAGCGCGGGCCACCGCGTCGCTGCTGCTCCCGTGACGATCAAGACCTCGAAATAGGGTCGATGTGCAGCCGAGCGGCCAAGTGACGGCGGCAATACATCCGCTGTGACAACCTCACCGTCCTCGTGCTCCTCCCAATCGCTGGGATTATAGCGGAACGACC
>Ga0256786_1000765_pt1 | contig 14737 bp, 13 predicted proteins | sample MC6MC0937MT_FD_186053 | JGI IMG/M metagenome (GOLD analysis project Ga0256786, IMG submission 186053) | Metatranscriptome of enriched soil aggregate microbial communities from Iowa State University, Ames, United States - MC6-MC0937-MT... | ecosystem: Environmental > Terrestrial > Soil >...
AAAAAACTGATTTACACTTATTTTAATGCATTTTTAAGTAAAGCAATTTTTAGTTATTTTTGAACTCATGAATCTATATGATCTCTTCATAAAACCATATGAAGTTTACACAAATGTCCAAATTTTTTTAGAAGCCTTAGCCGCGGTTTTTGGTATGCTGAGTGTTTTTCTTACCATTAAAAAAAACATATGGCTATATCCTTCCGGGATTATTTCTACTCTGATCTATGTTTATATTCTCTTCAATTTCGGATTGTTGGGAGATTGTATGATTAATATTTATTATACGATCATGAGTGTTTATGGATGGATTTTATGGAATAAAAATTCTGAAGACCATATCCACGTTGATGTTACCTACGCAACCCGTAAAGAATGGGTTTATTCATTTTTATTATTTATTTTAAGTATTATTTTGGTTACCATTGTGTATTATTACAAACCTTATATCGACAATCAGTTTTCGATGGACGGTGCGAATCTTGGTTTAGATCATCTGGATTGGGCAAATTGGCTGGATGTTTTAACGACCTCTACATTTTTAGTCGGAATGTGGCTGATGGCGAAAAGACGCATTGAGAACTGGATTTTCTGGATAATCGGCGACCTCATTTGTATTCCGATGTTTATTTATAAGGGGCTCGGCATCACTTCGGTTCAATATTTGGTATTTACAATAATGGCTATCATGGGATATGTCAGTTGGAAAAAAAGTTTTAAAGAAAAAAATACAACAAAGTCATGAAAAATTTAATAAAAATAGGATTTGGAATTTTCATAGGTTTAAGCTTAGCATCTTGTGCTGCGTACGGCGGCAACTATTCGGCTTATGGAGATCCTTATTATGATAACGGATATTATTATGCTCCACAAGCATACTACGGAAATGGAGGATATTGGGGTAATGACGGATATTATTACAGAGACGATATGAGATATTACTATGATAACGGCATACCTTACTATTATGGTAACAACCGAACAAAAGTTTATGTAGAAAGACGTAGTGGAGCTACGGGAAACAGCGGTTTTAGAAACAATACATCTTCTACTCCAACAAACAGTAACAACAATAACAGCGGTTTTAGAAATAATAACAGACAGAACAATAATCAGAAGCCACCGAGAAACAACAGCAGCAATACTGGTTTCAGAAATAATCAACAAAATAACACACAGCAAGCTCCAAGAAGTAATAGCAATAGCGGTTTCAGAAATAATAATACAACCAGAACAAGGACTGAGGCAACTCAAAATAACAGCCAACCACGTCAGAATGACCAAAATCGTTCCGGTGGTTTCAGATAATAAATAAATATTCTAAATAATAAAACGAGCAGGGCGACCTGTTCGTTTTTTGTATAAAATACAGTAATTTTGCAGGTTGATTTAAGAAAAACAGAAAGTATGGAATTTTATAAATATCAGGGAACAGGAAACGACTTTGTAATGGTAGATAACCGAGATCTTCAGTTCCCGAAAGATAAAAAAATCATTGAGAAATTGTGTGACCGTCGTTTCGGGATCGGAGCAGATGGATTAATCCTGTTGGAAAACGACGACAATTACGATTTCAAAATGATTTATTACAATTCAGATGGCGGTGAAAGTACGATGTGTGGGAACGGTGGAAGATGCTTGGTTGCCTTCGCATTCTTTCTGGATATTTTTGAGAACAAATGCACATTTATTGCTATTGACGGTGAACATGAAGCTGAAATTCACAACGGAATTGTAAAGCTAAAAATGATTGATGTTGATACAATTTCAAATGACGGAAACGATTCAGTTCTGAATACAGGCTCTCCACATTATGTAAAATATGTAGAAGACATCGCCAATTACAGAGTTTTTGCCGAAGGAAACAGTATCCGAAACTCTGAAAATTATAAGGAAAAGGGCATCAACGTGAACTTTGTTGAAAATATTTCTGATGATGAAATTTTCGTAAGAACCTATGAACGAGGCGTTGAGGACGAAACTTTCAGCTGTGGAACAGGAGTTACAGCTTCTGCTTTAACTTTTCTGCAAAAAAACAATCTAACCTCTGTAAAAGTTAAAACGTTGGGCGGAAACCTGAAAGTTTATGCAGAAAAAAATGGAGAATCTTTCCATCAAATCTGGCTTGAAGGTCCGGCTAAACAAGTTTTCAGAGGTAAGGTAGATCTTATTTAAAAAAACAAAAACTTTTAATCTATTGTAAGTAATGAAAAAAGCTATTCTCATTATCGTACTCCTTATTCTTGCTGTGGCAGGATTTTTTGGTTTTAAATTCTACAATAAATATTACGGAAACAACATCTCGAAAGACGGATATGTTTTAATTCCGCATGGTGCGAAATTCGATCAGATTTTAGATTCTATAGCGCCTTTCGTAAAAAACAAAGAATCTTTCACAGAAGTTGCAAAGGATAAAAACATGGATGAATTTTTCAAACCAGGTCGTTATCATTTTGCGAAAGGAGCAAGCAATACAAGCTTGGTCAACATGATTAAAGCCGGAAATCAGACTGAAAACTCGTTCAGAATCGGAGATTTTGGAGATATGTATCAGATGGTTGGAAGAGTGAGTAAAAAAACAGAGCTGGATTCTTTAAAATTTGTGAATGATCTTGATAAAATTGCTTCTGAAAAAGGATACAAAAACGCAGAAGATCTAAAAAAATATTTCTTCATCGATACTTACAATTTTTTCTGGACGGTAACTCCTAAAGAATTTTTCAAGAAATTTGAAGATCAGTATAATGAATTCTGGACTTCTGAAAGAAAGGCTAAAGAACAACAATCTGGTTTAACAAGAGAACAAATTTATGCATTGGCATCGATCGTTTATAAAGAATCAGGCGGAAAACCTGACGAGATGAAAACCATTGCCGGATTGTATTTGAACCGTTTCAAAAAAGGAATGAAGCTACAGTCTGACCCAACGGTAATTTACGCCATAAACAAACAGACCAACTTCAAAGAACCTATTAAAAGAGTTTTATATAAACATCTTACTACTCCATCTCCTTATAATACGTATGCAAATGCAGGAATTCCTCCGGGACCGATTTGTGTAGTCGATAAAAATTCGGTAGATGCAGTATTGAGTCCTGAACAGAATGGCTATATTTTTATGTGTGCCGATCCGGCAAGATTCGGATATCATAAATTTACAGCGAGTGCTGAACAGCATGCCATCAATGCCAAAGCGTATCAGGATTGGCTGAACTCAAAAAATATCAAATAATAAAAATATTTAACTTTAATTTAACAAATTAATAATTAACAAATCGGTCTATAAAACGACTGATCTATTAAAAATAAAATAAACGAATCGTAAAACTGTGAATTTCTTCATTAATGAATTTTTAAAATTTATTGCTATTTATTGCAGTTTTACTTAAAGAATACCTTATGAATCAGACGGAAATAATCAGTATTTTCACAAAGAAAACCTTAGGACTTACCTTCGTATTATCTGCTGCTGCGCTTGCATTTGCACAAGATAAAGTCGGAATTTCGGGAACAGTGGTTGATAAAAGTAATCAGCCCGTACCTTACGCCTCTGTAACATTCAGCAACAAGCAAAGCAAACTTTTGAGTGATGCAACGCTTACCGATGAAAAGGGTAATTATAAGCTGGATCTAACTCCGGGTAATTATGATATTGTAATTGAAGCAATCGATTACAAGAAAAGCGTTATCAACAAACAGATTACTGCTGCAGGAAGTATCGGCGCTTTGTCTATTGAACCGGAAGCAGCAAGTACCAATATGAAAACCCAGGATATTCAGGGAGTTGTAATTACTGCGACGGCAAAACCTTACAAAGTAGAGCTTGATAAAAGAACATACGATCCTTCTCAGGATATTGTAAGTAAAGGAGGAAGCCTTCAGGATGTTCTTTCTAATGTTCCTTCGGTTTCGGTAGATACAGACGGAACAGTTTCGATGAGAGGTAGTTCGAATGTAAGATTTTTGATCAACGGAAAACCTTCTGCTCTTCTAGGAATTGATGATGGAGCTAATGCTTTGCAAAGTATTCCTGCTGATCAGATTGAGAGAATTGAAGTTATTACCAACCCTTCTTCTAAATTTGAAGCAAGCGGAACTGCAGGTATTTTGAATATTATTCTTAAAAAATCAAAGAAAACAGGTTTTAACGGTAGCGTAATCGGAACTTTAGGGTATTTACCACAAACCAATTTAAATACAAATTTAAGCTGGAGAAAAGGTAATCTTACCTGGTTTTTGAATGGTGGCGGCGGTTATCGTGAATCTAAAAACACGAACAGAAACAATGCAACTTTCTTCAATGCAGCGAATGGTGGAAGAACGCAAACCGATCAGGAATCTATTACTAAAAGCAAGAACAATAATTATAATGTTTCTTCAGGATTAGTTTACGATATTTCAGATAAAACATCAATGAATGCATCCGGAACGGTGAGAACATTCGAAAGTGATAACATCGGAAACATCACTTATGATTATCGTTTCTTAAATGCTCCAAGTCTATTTACTGAAAGAATGAATACAGGTTCTAATAACAATCTTGCTTTCCAAGGAGATTTTGGTTTGGATCATAAGTTTGATGATAAGGGACAAAACATTTCATTATCTGTAAGTCTCCAAAGTAACAGATCATATAATGATACCAACGTGAATCAGGTTACCAATAATATTTTTGAACTGCAAAACTCTATCAACCAAAACACAAGAAATAAAACCTTGGTAGGTAAAGCTGATTATGAACTTCCTATAGGTGAAAACTCAAAGATTGAAGCTGGTTACAGAATCGATATCAATAACAATAATTATGATAACGACGTTTTGGAACGTTATTCATCAGATGTAGATTTCCACTATTTAAACAACTTTACATACAATGCAAACTACCGTGAAATGTTCAATGCAGGATATGTACAGTTTAAGAGTAAAATCGGAAAATTGGGTTATCAGGTTGGTCTAAGAAATGAATATTCTAATGTTGACATTCAATATTCAAACTTAAATCCAGATCCTGAAGATCGTAATATTGACAACAAAAAAAGCTATAATAATCTATTTCCAACTGTTTTCTTGAGTTATGAAATTGCAAAAGACAATCAGTTTTTAGTAAACTATTCAAGAAGAATAGACAGACCGAGATCATTTTTCCTGATTCCGAATCCAAGTTACAGCGATAATCAGAATATTTTTGAAGGGAATATTGATTTGAATCCTTCTTACGTAGATTCGTATGAATTTGGGTATAGCATTTCTAAAGGAAAATTCACCATCAATCCGACGATCTATTTCAGACACACAACAGATGATGTGAAAATGCTGGTGTACTCTGATCAGGGAGTGTTTAAAACGAAACCGATCAACTTAGGTACAGATGATCGTTATGGTTTGGATCTAAACTTTAACTGGGATGCTACAAAATGGCTTAAATTCTTAGGAAACGTTGATTTATTTGGATATAAAACAAACGGAACTTACAATGGGCTTTCAGAACCTTTCTCTTTTGAAGGAAGTGGCTTTGCAACAAGAGCGCGTTTAACTTCAACTTTTAAAGTTGATAAAACATTCAGCTTCCAAATTCAAGGGTTTTACAGAGGAGGTCAGAAAACACAAAGTATAGACAGAAAAGATATGTATGCTTTGAATTTTGGTGCTTCAAAAACAATCTGGAAAGGAGATGGTACGTTGAGTTTCAATATTCAGGACATTTTCAATACAAGAGCGATGGAATCAACCGCATACGGATCAAATTTCGTAAGAGATTCTTATATGCAATGGCAGCCTAGACAATTTGCTTTATCATTAACTTACAGATTCAAGCAAGGTGAAAAAATTGAGCAGCCTAAGCGTAAAAAAGATATCAATTCTAATGCTACAGGAGACGACCAACAAGGCGGACCGATGTAATCAACTAAAATAAATCAGTCATAAAAAATCCCGAAATTTGATTTCGGGATTTTTGTTTTTATTTCGCTAAAGCTTTAGCAGCTTCCGCTTCATAAATTCTTTTTCTAAGATCGCTTGATGAAAACCGGTGATCTCTTTTATTATAAAAAATCTCAATTCCTTTTTCTTCGCAATATTTTTTACCTGTAAAGTCTCTATCCAGATAATCGTCACCGATAATTCTGACATCGATCACAAATGATTTCAAAATATCTTCAAGATCTTCTTCCGTATAGTAAGGAATAATCTCATCTACTGCATTTACGGCTTTCAACTGAATATATCTTTCTACTATAGTCTGAGTTGGTTTGTTCTTGTTCGGACGGTCGTGTGACGGATCAATCTGTAATCCAACAATTAGGTAATCACAAACTGTTTTTGCTTCTTCCAACATCTTTATGTGTCCTGCATGCAGAAGGTCAAATGACGAAAATGTAATTCCTATTCTCTCGTTTTTCATGTGTTTTATTTAAAAAATTTAATTATTTCTTGATTCTAAATATTTCTGCCATTCCCAGACAGTTTTCAATGCTTCTTCTAAAGAAGTTTCAGATTTCCAATTCAAATTCTGTTCCGCTTTATCGACATTGGCGTAAGCAATGGTAATATCACCTTCCCTTCTTTCACAAATCTGATAAGGTACTGCCACGTTATTTGCTATTTCGAAAGCCTTTACAACCTCTAAAACAGACGAGCCTTTTCCTGTTCCTAAATTGTAAACATCAATTACAGCTTCATCATTATTTTTACTGATTAAACTTTTAAGAGCTGCAACATGAGCTTTTGCCAAATCTACAACATAAATATAATCTCTTATAGCTGTTCCGTCTTCTGTAGGATAATCATTTCCCCAAACACTCAGTTTCTCGCGAATTCCTGCAGCAGTCTGCATTACGTAAGGAACCAAATTATTCGGAATACCTATCGGTAATTCTCCCAATAACGCAGAAGGATGTGCTCCAATCGGATTAAAATATCTCAAAAGACTTACTTTTCTTTTATATCCTTTAGCAAAATCCTTCAATATCTCCTCTCCCATTTGCTTTGTCTTTCCGTAAACACTCTCCGGCATTTTCAGCGGAGTATTTTCGTCAATCGGCATTTGATCTGCCTGTCCGTAAACGGTACACGAAGAGCTAAAGATAAAGTTAGAAATATTTCTCGATTTAAATTCCTGTAAAATATTAATTAAGGAAAATAAATTGTTTTCATAATAATCGACAGGCTTTTCCTGACTTTCACCCACTGCCTTAAATGCTGCAAAATTAATACAACCATCAATTTGGTGTGCCTCAAAAACCTGTGTAAGAAGTTCTTTTCTTTTTAAATCAAAAGGATAGAAAATAGGTCTTTTACCTGTAATTTCTTCGATATTATGTAAGATGAATTTCTCCGAATGCGATAAATCGTCCACGATCACCACATCAAATCCACTATTAATGAGTTCTACCACTGTGTGAGAACCTATATATCCAAGTCCGCCTGTGACTAGTATTGCCATTTTTTATTTATTTATGTTTTAGTTCACTTTGTCAAAGTTGAAAATCTTTGACAAAGTTTATATTATAATTTCTTTTTGGTGGCATTCAATAAAATTTGTACGATCATCAAATAATTCTAAAATTTTATCACGCTGCACATTAGTTTCAGAACTTCCTATAATTGCTAAATAAGAAGAAAATTTATATTCCTGAAAATTAGCCGGATTTTGATGAATATAAATGATTAAATTTCTAAGATACTCTTCAGAATCAATAATGATTCTTTTAAAAGGAGATTCAAAAACAGGTCCTGATCTTTGATAAACTTTATTAAATGATTGAGTATAACTGCTTATGAATTTACTTATTGCTTTACTGTAAAAACAATCCTCAGAATGCAATCCATCATTTTTATAATTTTCATGACTTCTATCAATTTCAGATTTAGTTTTAAGAATAAAGTGAAAATGATTAGGCATCAGACAGTAAGCATATATTTCAAAATAAGGAATAATGTAAATCTTAGCTTTCCTAAGAAAAAAATTAAAGTTTTCATTATTTAAAAAAGCCAATTTAGAATTAACTCCACGATTGAAAATATGATAAAATCGATCGGGTTCTAAATGGCTTTCTCTTATTCTCATATTGTATTTTTAAACTTTGTCAAAGATTTTCAACTTTGACAAAGTGTTACCCCATAAATTCCAACACAGCATCCGTAATATACTTCAACTGCTCTTCATCCAATTCCGTATGCATCGGAAGAGAAATTACCTGGTCTAAAAGTTTATCCGTATTTACAAAATCGGCATCATTGCTTTCCTGATAATATGCTTTTTGTTTTCTTAAAGCAACAGGATAATAGATCATTGCCGGAATTTCTTTTTCAGTAAGGAATTTCTGTAGTTCATTACGTTTTCCGTTCAGAATTCTCAAAGTGTACTGATGAAATACGTGTGTAGAATAATCTGCTCTTTTCGGAGTTAAAATATTTTCGTTTAGTGCAAAAGCTTCATCATAATAATCAGCTGCTTTTCTTCTGGCATCGTTATAAGAATCAAGATTCGGAAGTTTTTTTCTTAAAATCGCTGCCTGAATACTGTCTAATCTTGAGTTCACGCCCACTTCGTCATGATAATATCTTTCATACATTCCGTGGTTTACGATTCCTCTTAAACGATGAGCCAATTCATCATTATTGGTGAAAATTGCTCCTCCATCTCCATAACAACCTAAATTTTTAGATGGAAAGAAAGAAGTTGTTCCAACCGTAGACATTGTTCCGGCATGTCTTACTTCACCACTTGAAAAAGTATATTGAGAACCGATTGCCTGTGCATTATCTTCAACTACAAATAAATTATGTTCTTCAGCAATTTTCAGGATTTCCTCCATGTTTGCACATTGTCCGAAAATATGTACAGGAATAATTGCTTTTGTTTTTGGAGTAATTGCTTTTTTAATCGCTTCAGTCGAAATAGTAAATGTATCATAATCTACGTCTACCAATACAGATTTTAATTTTAATAAATGAATAACTTCTACTGTAGCTGCAAAGGTGAAATCAGCCGTGATAATTTCATCACCTTCCTGAAGATCCAAAGCCATCAAAGCAATTTGCAAAGCATCAGTTCCGTTTGCGCAAGGAATGACGTGTTTTACATCAAGATATGTTTCCATTTCGTTCTGGAAAGATTTTACTTCAGGTCCATTGATAAAAGCAGCAGAATCCATCACATTTAACACTGCATTGTCTACATCATTTTTTATTTTGTAATACTGACTTTGCAAGTCTACCATCTGTATCTTTTTCATACGTAAATTTTATTTTTTAAGTTTCAGCCAATCGCTTTTTATTTTAATTTTATTTTATCAAGCGATTTCTTAAACGAATATTTTCGTAAAAATAAGGAATTTAAAGTGCTATCAAAAATTTTATTGATTTTGTTTTATCTTTATACAAAATTATTCGATGAAAAAACTTTTACTCTTTTGTTTTTTAGCAGGTTACTCTACAGCTTTTGCACAGACAGAGCTTGTTTTCGTATATTTTACAGGAAAACCCAACAAAGCAGCTTTTTATGCCAATCCACTTTCTGAACTTACCCAAAAGTCGTTAAACAGGCGTACTGCATTAGGAATTGCATTAAATGACCAGGATGCTCCGATTGAGCAGTCTTATATTCAAAGTTTACAGAACTTAGGATTTACCATCACCGATTATTCAAAATGGCTGAACGGTGTTGCTGTAAATGCAAATCAAACACAGGTAAATCTTATTAAAGCGCAACCTTTTGTACAGTCTGTCGAAAGTTTTGCGAAAAACTCTTCTTTAGTTTTAAAAACCACTCAAACCAACAAGTGGGCAGATTTCGAACTGGCTCAAAAAAACATGACCGTTTTTAACTATGGATCAGGTTCAGAACAAATTGACCAAATTAATTTAAGACCGCTTCATCTTGCAGGCTATACCGGAACCGGAGTTTCGATTGCTGTTATTGACACCGGATTTCCTACGGTAAATACAGGAGCTGCCTTTTCCAGATTATGGACTAATAATAAGATAAAAGGTGGCTATGATTTCGTTTCAAAGAGTAATGATATTTACAATACATCATTGAATCATCATGGAACTGTAGTTTTAGGAGCAATCGGCGGTTATATTAATGATAGTTTTGTAGGCTCTGCTCCGGATGCTGATTTTTATCTTTACAGAAGCGAAACCACAACCGCTGAAATTCCCGAAGAAGAGCTATATTGGATTGAAGCTGCCGAAGAGGCCGACAGAAAAGGTGTTGATATTATCACCACTTCATTAGGTTATAATAATTTTGATGATCCTAAATACAGCTATACTTATGCAGATATGAACGGCTCGAAATCTTTTATAGCAAGAGCAAGTGAAATTGCCGTAAATAAAGGGATTTTTGTTTTAATTGCTGCAGGAAATTCCGGAGAAGTTCCATGGCATTACATTACAACTCCGGCGGATAATGTGAAAGTTTTTACTATCGGTTCTGTTGATGCTGCAGGAAGTTCATCAGCATTTTCTTCTTACGGTCCGAATTCTTTGGGTGCAATAAAGCCTGATGCAAGTACGAGAGGAGGCTTTTCAACAACAGTTGATGATAATGCTACAGTTTCTGTTTCGGGAACATCGATTGCAACACCGATTGCGGCAGGTGGAGTTGCCTGTTTAATTCAAGCTTTTCCGGCGATGAGCAGAGATGTAATGAGAACAAATCTGAGACAAACGGCTTCGTTATTTCCTTCTCACACAAACCAAATGGGTTACGGAATTCTGAATTTCGGGAATTTCTATAATTCAACATTAAATACTTCAGAGCTTGTCAAAAAGAAAAATTTAGTAATCTTCCCAAATCCCGTAAAAAAAATTCTGAATATTGCTACTGAGGCGCAAGTTAATTCTGTTGAAGTGTACGACAACTTAGGAAGACTAATTTTAAAATCCGCACAAAAATCAATAAAAGTAGAAGATTTTGCCAATGGAACTTATTATTTAAAAATCCAGACAAAAGACAAAGTTTATTACGAAAAGTTTTTGAAAGAATAATCTGATTATTTCTTCATAAATTCTAAAATATCCTGATTAAGCTGCTCTGCATTTTCAAAAGGAATCATGTGGGTTGCTTCTTTGTATATTTTCAGCTCTGAATTGGGCATTTGTGTTGCCATAAATTTGGTATGCTCCTCAGTGATCACATCTTTTTCTCCGGCAACCACCAAAACTTTATTTTGAATTTTATTTAATTGCTTTTCAGTGATTTTCGGTTCTTTCAGCATTAATTTAAGTAATCTGCCTTCATTGAAACTCTCAGGTTTGTTTTCCAACTGCGAAACTTTATATTTTATTGTGAAATTATCAATCAAATCTTTATCAACGCCTTCTGGAAAAGCATTTGCGCCAATTGTAATGAGTTTATTTAAACTTTCCGGATATTTTATGGCAAATTCCAGGCCTGTATTTCCGCCATCACTCCAACCTGCAATATTGATTTTCTGTAACCCTAAATGATTTGCCAAAGCTTTCACATCATCTGCAAAAATCTTGTAATTGAAATCCTTTTTAGTTTTATCAACACTTTTTCCCTGTGCTCTTGTATCCATCACAATCACACGGTATTGTTTTGAAAGCACCGGAATCTGCTGATAAAAATCTTTGATGCTTCCTGAATTTCCATGTAGTAAAAAAAGCGGTTCACCTTCGCCATAAACTTCATAATAAAGATTGGCGTCTTTCAGTTTTAAAAATTTCCCTACCATTTCATTTTTTCCATAAATCTCTTTGTTTGATTCCTCAATATATTTACTTACATCCCCGAAATCATAGGCAAGAGCTTTATCATTAAGTTCTTCCTGATTATTTTCGTCTTTAGCATTTTTATCCACTTTTACATCGATATTAATTGCAGGAGCTGCAATTTTCATCTTTTGCCAATCTCCATAAAACTTTCTCAAATATCCCGTTCTGAAAAGTGCGGCACTAATATTTAACCTTCCTTCAAACTCTTTTAAAAACTGAATTCCGACAAAAAAATTACCCTGAACCCAAATATTTTTATCATTCACATCCAAAGAAAATGTCTGGTCAATAATTTTATCTTTCGTTAATTCAATTGTAATTTCTTCATCCAGAATACTTTCGTTTGGGAAACCATTTTTTTCGTTGTAAATCGTGTAACGCATTACCACAGGTCGATCTGCCGTGATGCTTGCAATATTAAGATTAATGGCTTTAATCTTCGACTTTTTACTTGCTTTAAATGCTAAAGCCGTTTCACCCAGAAAATCTTCTTTTTTAAAGGCAGGATTTACCGAATACATCACACTTTTTGTTTTCGTATTCACGCCCCAGTTTTTATCAACTAATTTTTTAGGTTTAAGCTTAACTTCCTGAATATTTTTGATCTTTTCTTTCAGATAAATCTTTTGAGAAGTTTGTTTTATGAAATCAGAAATATTTTCGGTAAAAGGCTCATAACCCGCGACTTCAACCTTAATTTTTCCTGAAGCAGTTGCCGTTGAAAGGTCAATACTGAAATTTCCATTTTCATCAGTGATTACACCGATATTTTCCTTGTCAACACCGATTTTAGCATACGCAACCGGCTGATTTTCATCTTTAGAAAGAATAGTCCCAGAAATAGTTTGAGAATAGTAAAAACCTGCGGTAAAAACACATAAAAGAAGATTAAGTTTTTTCATGATTATAATTTTAGCAAAATTCAAGAATCTGTATATAAAACGCTCTTAAAATCCTATTAAATTTAAATTCGAAATCGTTAAATATTATCTAAAAAATCACAATGCCGTGAACCGAATTCTTAATTTATTTAAAAGGTTTTCTCTGCACCCACTCTACTTTAGGATTTAATGAATAAAAAATCTTTTTTATAAAAGTATTAATTGCCTTATTGTTGTGTTTGATTAATCCGAAAATCTCAACAGGTTCTGCTCCAATAGTCGATTTTATTTCTAAAGCGGTTCTTCCGAAAATAATTCGTTTAAACCGGTTGAAAATCCCGAACTCGGTCATATCAAAAAGCATATTCAGGTAAATCTGTTTTTCTTTCTGAATTTCTTTATCATAGCCCAAAAAGTAGGTATCAATATCCTGATTATTAATAATTAAAGTATAAAAGCCGATAAGTTTATCATCAGAGAAATATCCAAAAACTTTGAAATTTTCCTGAAGATTCTGTTTCATATTTTCAAAATGATGATCTGTCAGAAAAAAAGTATTGAATGGTGCATTTTCAGCAACATTTTGATACAACACATTCATTTCTTTCTGATGCTTTTTTATTGCTTCAAAATCCAATTCAATTTTTTGAATTCCTTCAAGTTTTTTCTTTGCAGACTTCAGTCTTGCTCTGTACTTTTTAGAAAAATCATCAGCATAATTTTCGAAAGCTTTCCATTCCGGTTTTATATTTAAAATCATATTCGGCTGAACCGAAAACCGGAAGAATCGTCTGAACTTTACTTTATCAAAATTCTTTAAAAATGGCTTCTGATAATCTTTAAAAATGATCAAAGAAGATCTCCTGTATTTGCTTTGTAAAGTTGTAGATGTATCATTTAACAAAGACATTGCTTTATCTGTATGAATTTTTGAGGTATCAAAATAAAATCCGTTTTGGCCCGTCAACATATTATTTCCCAGAATCATCACGTCTTTAGTGAACTTCTTTGCTAAAAAATTTCTGACACTGCACAAAACTTCATCCTTCTGAAATGTTTTATGTTCAATGAAGCTCAGATATTGAAATAAAGCTCCGCCGATCAGATTTTCATCAGCAAAAAAACCGGCAAAAAAACATTTCATGTTCTCAGGTTTTGACTCTTCTAAAACACGAAAATATTCTTCAGACAACATAATATTCTGTTGTCCGATAATTTTGTTCCAATCTGTCGGAAGTTCTTTTACAGAACCAAAAATTTGAAAAGTATAAGCCATAAAAAAGGCCACAAATGTAGCCTTATAATTTATAATGTAAAATTATTTCTGAGTTACCCAGTTGAAGCCATCCATTGCATACCAACCGCAGATAATACCGCCCATTAAAGTTATGGTGATTGTCCAGTAACCAGTATTGATAAAAACATATTTCCAGGATTTTCTTTCAAACATCGCATTGATTGCAATTAAAGGAAACACAAAAAAGATTCCTGTCATAAAAGAATGCAAAGCACCGTGACCAAAAGAACGGTAAGCTTTTCCGTAATCATGCATAAAAGCTGTGTAAGAAGGCTTTGCCAAGGTTTCATCACCTCCGATCATTCCTAAAGCTCCAAACTGATGAATCGTCACAAATTGAAGAAACATCCCGATCAAAACAGATAAAATAATCGACAAAACAAAGACAACACCCATGTTTGCAGATTTCATTTTTTCTTGAGTCAAACCGGATTCTTTCATCCAAACATTCCCGAAAAGTTTAGGATGATACCAGATAAATCCCATGACCAAAGGAATCAAAGCGGCAAAAAGTATTGCCAGAAAATTAATTTGCACCATAGTATTTGTAATTAGTTTAGTTTCTCAAATCTACATTAAAAAACGTTATCATAATATATTTAAGTGTTTAAAGCTTTAATATTTCGTATTTTTGCACCACAAAATTTCGATTTCAATGAATTACGTTGCTGCTGAGAATCTTACAAAATCTTACGGAATAAAAACCCTTTTTAAAAACATCAACTTTAACATTAATGAAGGTGACAAAATTGCCATCGTTGCCAAAAACGGCAGCGGAAAATCTACCCTTCTGAAAATTTTGATGGGGAAAGAA
>Ga0256786_1000774_pt1 | contig 14544 bp, 8 predicted proteins | sample MC6MC0937MT_FD_186053 | JGI IMG/M metagenome (GOLD analysis project Ga0256786, IMG submission 186053) | Metatranscriptome of enriched soil aggregate microbial communities from Iowa State University, Ames, United States - MC6-MC0937-MT... | ecosystem: Environmental > Terrestrial > Soil >...
ATTATTACTTGATGGGCTAATACGAATTGTATAAATATTAGTTAAATAGAATACCTTAATATCATCAGGTACATCTTTAAATAAACTATCCATTCCATCAGTATCTTTAATACAAGTTGTGATAACATCTGAAATTTTAGTAATAATTTCATTTGCTACTACATCAGTAATTTCATCTGTAAGATAATCTAAATAATTAATATTATTAGCGTTTTTACCTGATACTTCTAAAAGTGGTGATTTAAGTACAAATACAGGTTTTTCTGGATCAATAAATCTAGCTACACGTTCACTTCTAAAATCAAAATTATCAGAATTTCTAATGATATCTCTAACTTTATCAATAAATAATTCCATATCAATATAGCGCATAATATCTTTCTTTACTTTTTGTAACGTATTAATAGCATTAACATCTTCTTGTGTGATTAAATTTCCTAACATTTTTCTCATCCTCCGTATTGTTCTAATATTCTTTGTAGTTGTTCTTTTTCATCTTTAGTTGCGACACCAGTAACTTCTAATGGTTCATTTCTCATTCTCATTTTAACAAATGTTGCTTCTATAGGTGAGAATAGCTTTTTAGTACTATTATAGTAAATCTGAGAATCGTCTTTCCATAGTTTACCATTAAGTGTATCGTAAACCGTTTTTTCAATATTATCATTATCAGGTTTAGTTAATGGAACTAAAATATCTAAGAAGCTATATAATAATTGCTTTAAAGTAGTACCAGACTTAGCTGGAACTCGTAACCATTCAATATGTATTTCTATCTCACCTTTACATGGTACAAAATCTTCTGGTAAAATCTCTTCGACTCTTTCAATTAACACATCTTTGTAATAAGCTAATGGATCATAAAATCCACTAAATCGAGAACTTCTAGGTCTTTGTGAGGGTTCTAAAGATTGATTAAAATGAATTTCTATTTCAGTGAATTCATCATCTCTTTGATATTCAAGTAAAGTAACTTCACATTCCCTGACCTTTTGTAGTTTCTTATCTTTAATCTCTTTTTTCTTTTTATTTCCTTTTTTAGCCATATGATTCCCCTCATTAAAATTAAGGAAAAGGGTTTATATGTAATAAACCCTTCTCAATTTTATATCATTATATTATAACTTTATGTTAAAGATAGTTTTTAAACTTTTAAAATATACTATCTGAGGACGTTGTTTAACTTTTCAGTCTTCTCATAAACCCAGTCATAGAATCCATGTCTTACACCTTGTAATGTAGCTTTGTTTTCTAACCAAGATAATCTTGTTTTCAGGAAGTTTTCTGCTCTTAAAATAGGCGCAAATTGATCAAAACGAATACCTGCCATACACTCTAAGAAAGAAGATAAAGCGGCATTATAACGTAAATAACCATATGAATCAGAAGCCATTACAGTTGAATATAAATCTGCAACAGTTACAGTTACTTCAATTTCAGTTGGTAAGTTATCAACTGTAAATAAGTTATCATCTCCACCACGTTTAAATGTAATAGATGTAACTACTCCACACTCTGTTTCAAAGTAGCCTGGACAGAACATACGGATTAAGAATGGTTGTTTATAACCAAGTGGTCCATCCTGTCTAGGTAAAGCTAATGCTAATAGAGACATAAATGGTACATAAACGTATTTGAAAATACTTTCTCTATCTCCATAAGGACTATAGAACTTGAATTGAAGGTTATAACTTTTCTCAAACTTAGAATCATACCACATATCTGGATAGTAAAGTTGAGAACCATTTACCGTTTGTCCGAATGCACTAATCAGACCACCGACAATTGGAATACCACTTAAACCTGTCATAATTTCTTGAGCAAAGTTCTGTAAACTAGAGAATACACCTTCATTACCAAAACCTGCTAACTGCTTATATTCACGTAATTGAGCTGAAGATGAAGCAATAGAAGATGCAATTGTAGATTCACCGAATTGGTTATTTGCTCCTTCAGAGATTGATGTAGCTTTATCAGCAAAGAACGCAATACCAGGATTTCCTTTACCTGCTTTGAATTCATCAGAAAATTTGAATACACCAGATAAACCTAAATGGTTATAAACTACTGATAGCATAACTTCTACATAGTTATAATAATCTTTCCAGTTCTGTCTAAATGACATGAAACGTGTATCATTATAGCTCATTACATTACGTACACCAAAGTCTAAACCTTGACCACTTTTAATTTTTTCTTGTATCCATGCAGTACTAACACCTTTTTCTCCAGAAGGTCCAATAAGTTTTTTATTGATTTTACCCTCTCCAGGAACTAGATAAACAATTGGTAAATCTTGCATGAATGTTTCATTATATACTCGACCAGATGGATCAGCTAAAGGATTATAATATAAAGGTAATCCTAATACATTTGCTTGACCTTCACCTGTTAATTCATAAGGATTCCATGTATTAGGGGCTGCTCCACTAATAACGTCTCCATAAGCATCTTTTGCCTGACCATCTTTTACAGTTGGATCTGATTCAGCCTCATCTAAATACTGAGGTTTATAACCGTTCTCAGCATTTTCTGCAGGTGCATCAGCTTTCTTTTCCCCACCACTATCACCAAAACCAAATAGACTTGCAAAGAAATCTAATACCATTTTACTCACTCCTTTTTATATATGTAAAAGGAGGGAAATAATATCCCTCCTGTTAATTATTAGTTACCTCTAGCAATATTTTCTACAAGTCCTAAACTTTCTAGACCAAAGCTACTACCAATATCATTTCTAGAAGAAGATGTATTGACTTTAACTTTTTCACTAGATTCATTGATTCCACTTAATAAATCAACTACTTTAGACAGAAGATCATTACCTTTAACTGCTTGAGTATTAGTATCTTTATTAACTGCAACTAAGTCTTGTAGTAATTTTTGCATTTCGATAAATTTATCCATTCTAGCACTATTATTACCATTGTTTACATTAGCAATTTTTGAGATAGCTTGAGTACTTTCTAATAAATTACCAGAAGCCATACTAATTGTATCCATTGGAGTCATCATAGTACCATTTTCATATTGAGACGGAGGACTATTGAATACAGACTGTTTAAGTCCCATTTCAACCATTAATTTTTCTACTTCAGCATCGGCTTCTTCACCGCCACCTTGACCCATAATCGGACCATTAAAGTCTCCTCCTGATTTCTCAGATTGAAGCATTTTTAAAGCATTTTGTTTTTCACGTTGGAATCGTTTTGCAACTCCACGTTGAATTGCACCAGAACTACTTGGGAAGTATTTAGAACCATTACCTGCTCCACGTTCATCATAAACTTTATTAATGATAGTTGCATCATCCATAGAACCAGCATTACTACCTAAAGCATTAGCCCATACTGTACCTGCTCCACCAGCGCCATGTTGAACTACTGTTGAATAAGCGACTGATTGTATAGTTTTAGAACGAGAGTTAACATCAAGACCAGTTCTAGATTTAATCTTAGCAATACCTTGTGCATAACTACCTTGAACGATTGTATCATTTTGAATTTGGTCGAATTCTTCTTTATTATTTTTAGCAAGTTCTTTCCATGCTTGGTCAAACCCTGATGAACCTAATTTATGAGCCGATAATTTTTCATAATATTCAGGTTTTCTAGTTTTAAGACTATCTACGAAACTAGCCAATGAACCCATATTAAGTGAGAATTGAGGTGTACCATAAGATTTACCGCCATGATCACCTGCAGAGTTTGTAATACCTCCTGGATCACCCATAGCTGACCCTACTTCTTCTAAAGCTGATAAACGATAGATACCTTGAGCCGCACTTCCGCTACCGCCACCTGTAATATAAGGCATTGGATCGACGTGTGTACCATCTTTAATTACTTCAAAGTGACAGTGTGGTCCAGTTGATTGTCCAGTAGAACCTACTAATGCAATCTTCTGTCCTCGTGTTACTTGTTCTCCTTCTTTAGCAATAAGTTGACTACAGTGACCATAACCTGTTTCTAAACCGTCATTATGTTTGATACGAACATAGTTTCCGTAACCATTAACTACTCGTGATATGACAACTGTACCTGCTTCTGCCGCCACAATCGGTGTTCCAGTAGGTGCTGGAATATCTACACCTTTATGGTTTTCATTTTTACCAGTTACAGGGTTAGTACGATTTGAGAATGGGGAAGAAGTCTTAGTATGTCCTGGCACTGGCCACTCTAATTGAGACTTGCCTGAACCTCCTGAAGTTCCACCGCTACTAGAACCACCACTTTCAGCACTGGCTTTATCTTTACTTCCAGTGAAAATCTTCTTAAGTAAACTACCAAAGATACCACCAGAAATACCACTACCAAACATATTTCCTAAGAAACCACCGCTCTTATTACCATTACTATCTTCTTTCTTACCAAATAATTTATCCCAAATACTTTCAGTTTCACCATCTTTCTTCTTAAAGAATCCCTTAGCTTTATCACCTAAGTTATAAACTAATCCGAAAGGAGACATATTGAATGCAAAATTAGCTACTTTCTCAGGATCGTCCATAGCTTTCTTACCATCTTGTCCATTTAGGAAATCTTTAGCTTTATCAGTTAAATTATCTAGCATAGACATAGGAGATAGTTTATATAAAGCACTTCCTGCACTTGATAATCCACTTCCGATAGATGAAGCCATACCAGAAATACCATCGCCAATAGCAGAACCTATATTCTTAACACCATTCCAGATACCAGAACCAATAGATGAAACTGTATCTGTAACTAGTGAACCTGCTCCATGAAGACCTTTAGCAATTGTATCTTGTCCTACTAATCCTAATGTTAATGAACTTAACACTCCACCAGTAGCACTTGACATCTTTTGTCCTAAAGTTGGATCAGCAGTTTTAAATACATCCCCTGCAGAACCCCAACCATCAAACGCTGAATAAGCACCATCTGCAATAGCAAGACCTGCTCCAATACCAGGAATAAACTTACCAAATTTACCAAGTTTTCCTAACATTCCAGCACCTTTTGCCACACCTGCTCCAGCTCCTGCAGTAGCGCCTGCTCCTGATGCAATAGCCGATGTTGCACCTGCAGTAGTTGCTCCTACACTTGTAGCACCTAAAGTACTAGCCGCTCCTAAACCTCCTACTGCTCCTGCGGTAGCTAAACCTCTACCACCTAATCTACCTGCTAAACGACCACCTCTAGCTTGTCTTCTACCCATACGTGTATTAGGTTGGTTAGCATTTCTTCCATGACGACCTGATCTAGTATTATTTCTACCTTCTCCACCGCCTAATAAGTCAGCAGGATTTAAACCATCACCGCCACCTAATAAACCAGAAGCCATACCTCCTACTCCACCGCCATCTAAACTACCACCTACTACATAAACTGGTGTAGCTTCTTCAGGTCTAGAGAGCATATTACCTAATCCACCACTTATTTTTCCAAATAAGCCTTTACGTTTAGCTCTTCCTGTACCGTTAGCATTGCCGTTTCTACTTCTAGTACCTCTAACACGGAAATCTCCTTGTTGAGTTGTAACAGTATTACCACGTTTTCTACCAAAACGACCACCAAAAATCTTACTTCCTAATCCTCCTGCAAGACCTGCTAATGCACCGCCTGCCGCTCCAAGAGCTGGTGTAATTAAATCCTTCATAAATCCTAAGATTTGAGCATTTCTTTCTTTAATAGCATTTTGAATACTTTCAATTCTTGCACTATTCTTACCTTTTTTATCGTTAGCTGTTTCCTCATTTTCAAGTCTTTCTTCATCGTTCTCTTTAGTTTCATCGTCAAGTTTCTTTCTACGAATTTCATCGTTACTTAACTTGATGGATACTGGAACTGTATTGATAATCTTATCTAAATGACCACCACTAATAAATACATGATTATTTTTACCAGTGTGTTCACTTTCAGTTCTACCTCCACCAATACCGAAACCAGAGATTTTACTCTTAGCCCATTGGAAGCCTTGTTTAGCTTTTGTACCAGTCCATTTAATACCTTGAATAGCTTTACCGCCTGCCCATTTAGCTCCAGAAGCAACTTTAGCGCCAAGCATTGTAGCTACATCGATTGATTTATTAAGAACATTACCTGCAAAGTCCAATACATGAGGTAAAGCTTTTTCACTAAATTCTAATAGTCTACTTCCTACTTTACCAATACCGCTTGCCATTTTACCGAATACTTCAGTAGTTTTTTCAACAGTCTTAGAAAGGAAGCTCTTACCTTTAGTTAATACTGAAGATAAAATTTCTCTACCTTTAGTAATTGATTTACCCATGAAATCCTTCACATTGTCAAGCTTTCCAGTAATTTTGTTAGTTAACCCACTGATACTACCTTTGATGATATCGAGTGGTTTTGTAAGAAAACTCATGAAACCTTTTGCTTTCTGGCTAGCCATAGACTTACCATTGTTGAAAATTCGTTTCCCTTTGTTTAACCAACGTTTATAGAATGGTGCATCCATATCGTCTAATTCTAAATTATCAATATCAATATCTTCTATATCATTACCGTTTCCATTACGACGTTTCCAAGGCATTTTAAGTTTAGAAGATAAAGCAAACTTAATTGAAATATCACGAATATTTTTAATATTTTGACTTAATCCTTCAACTGGTTCTAATTTAGTACTGATATCAGTTAAAAGTTTATTATTAGTTTCAAGTAAACCTAATGTATCTTCATAGAAGTTATCTCCTGCTTCAACACGTTTAGCAGACGATTGAGGATCTTGTCTGTTAAGTAAGAATTCTTTAATTTCTAATACATTCTGTCTAATGCTATCTAAAATACCATTACTTGCAGAACCGAAATTAAATTTAGAACCTTTAAGTGAAGAACGTCTAAGAATTTTACTACTAGAACCATTATTAACTGAAGCAGTAGAAGATGTTTGAGAATCATCTGCAAGGTATTCATCATTGAATACATCATCGATATCTTGTTGTACGGAATCAATAAGATTTCTATTATTTCTACCATAATCAATCTTTTTAATTTCCTTACCGTCACGAAGACTTTCAATACTTTCCCTAACAATTTCCTCTACATCATCACCATGTTTAATAGCATTCTGAATATTAGCTACTAAGTTTACAGTACCAGAAAGAAGATTTTCATTGATACCATTAGCACCACTACTAAATACTTGATCTTTAGTATTAAATAATACTTTACCTACAACTTTTTCTAAGGCACGGTTAGCCTTATCATCAGTCTTATCGAAATATTCACCATAAAGAATTAAATCACGAATTTCTTCAGGAGTAGATACATTCATTTTAACATCTGAGATTAATTCTTGAATAGTTTTCTCATTATCTTTATCTCTAAAGCGTTTATCTTTTAAGTTTAAATCATAAGCATTATGCCATGATTCATTACCTTCAATGAATCCCATAACCTCATTCTTCTCTTTAAGAGCTTCTAAAAGATTACGTTGAACTTTCATACGTTCAGTAGCACGCATACTAGTGAAGTATTTCTTAACATCTTTAGCGATACCTTTATCATCTGATATTTCATCTAAATCAATATCATCAGTAATGAGAATTTGGTTATCAATAATACGATTAAAAGCATTATCTAACTTATTACGATATTGGTCATCTCCTGCTTTATCATTATTATCAAGAATTTCATCTTTATATCGTCTCATCTTAACATTGTTTTTAGAACGTCTTTCTTGTTCATCTTTGAATTCAGTTCTCACAGCTTTCTTAGTTGTAAATGAACCATTGTCATAGTCATAAACTAATTCTTGCTGATAAACTTTATCCTTAGAAACAGATGCTAGGATCTTAGATAATAAACTAGGAATTACATTGACAATTGCACGTCTTGTAATGCCATCAAAATGAACTTTACCTTTTTCATAATTTAATTCTAATCTTCTCTTACGTTCAGTCTTAACACCAAAGATATCAAATATCTGCTCTGCAAATGGGAAACTTCCTTTATCAGCCCAGTTCTTCATCTTAGCATTAAGAACTAAATGCATGTTACCAACTACATCATTAAGAGATTTAATGAATGAAATAGCACCTTTAGGAAGCATTCTTTGAATACCATAAGTCAAAGCCATACCTAATGGGTTTGCCGCTATTGAACCTAAGATACCTTTAGCCATACTACCTACTTGACTAGCTCCTCGATCTTCCATATATTTAGAGAATTTCTCTTTATAGAAGTCCATACTAAAGCCTTGTCTTGAAAGAAGGTCATCCATATTTTTATTCTGCTCACTAATTTTAGCACGACCCATTTCAAGTTGCCCAATACCTGCTACAATGTTTTCAATATTAGCTAAAGTATTATTCATATTTGTAGCTTGTTCAGACATTTCATTGTAGTGTTGTAACGTATTATCTTGTTGGAATGTAAGCATTTCATTCATAGTATGATTTAGAACACTAAAACCAATACCATTATTTCTCATAACATTATTAGAGATTTTACCTAATGTAGCTACAGTTTCCCTGTTATCAGTAACATTACTTACAATAATTTTCTTATTATCAACATTAGTGATATTATTTTTGGTTTCTTTCTTAGTTTTACCAGATTTATCTTCAACAAAATCTTCACTGAAGTCCATCTCACCTAAATCAAACTCAAGACCCATTTCTTTAGCTATTTCTGCAGTCTTACCTTCAAGTCTATCAGTATTATAAAGATTACCAGACTTTAAATCTGCAATAGCATTTTTAATCATTTCTTCAGTAGTTTTATAGATATAAGTTTCTTTAATCTTACCATCATTAATTTTATCTTTCTTAACTTGGTAGATTTCCTTCATGAATTTTGCGTTATCTTCAATAGTATTATTCAGGGAAGGAGCCATGTTTCTAAGAACATCCATAGAAGCATGTCTAGTACTTCTTACAACGTTTCTAAAAACTCGGTTTTGAGAACCTAATCCACCACCGTTATTACCGCCACCAAAATTAAACATCATTTCACCAACTTTCTAGTATGTATGTTCTTGTATTAATCAATTGTTTGAATACACAAGAATATGTAAAATTATAAAAAAAAAATATGGCATACAAAGATGTATACCATATTTTAGTTTAATATATATATATTAAAGGGTTTCTTTTTTACTCCAAGAAACACAAATTGTTGTCGTTTCCTTAACGAATTCATTTACTGATCTCGATGTTGAATTAGCTCTAAGACCTTTTGATCTTAATAATTCAACTAATCTTTCTTCATTACCTTTACCAAAGCGATCATCTTTATAAGTAAGCATATAACGAGTTTGACCTTCTTTAGCTCGATTTTTTAAATCTGAATATAATTCTTTTACAGCTTTTTTTAAATTTCTTTTCATTTTCTTTTTCCATTCTACCTTCAGACATGTATACAAGTCTTGCATTCCAATCAGTCTTTTGTTTAAGTGTTGCAATTAATGATAATAACATATTTAGTTACCTCCAAATTATACTATAGATTATATTTAATATTATAAACGATTATGATACTTGAACTGGATTGTTGATTGACAGAATATAATTCTGTTTGTAGTTGATTAATTCAATTAATCTTTCTTCATCTAAAACCATTTCGAACAATACTTCAGCAACTTTTTTAATACATTCTAAGATAACATAAAGAGTCGTATTAAAACGCTTTTCCTTATCGATGGATGATATATTATATTCCTTATGCCACTTACGTTCTGGGTATTGTCGTCTGATTGAAAATAAAGAATTTTCAACATAATCTAAAACATCATACAATTTACCATTCATGATATCTTTGTTATTCTTCATTGTAACATTGAAATGATGTTTAGGTATTTCAATTTCTTTACTGTAATCTTTCATAGTATTATACAGAGATCCTAAATACATCATTAGATCAATTACTTCTTCAGCAACTTCTTCTGGATTTCTAGCAATTTTAATTTCAAAGATTTCCTCTAGTGATTGTAGTAAAAGTTTATCAAATTTATCAATATCCTTTTGAATACCATTTGGAGGAAACTTTTCAGCGATTAACTTCTGAATTCTAACGAATGGTTCTAATTCAAATGTTACAATACTATCTTTCTCATTATAATACATAAAGCAGTTGTTTTTCACGTCTCAGTCTCTCCTTAGCGGTCATTTATTCTTATATCAAAAAAATAAAGAGAAAACACATGTATAGTGTCTTCTCTTTATTTTCAATTATTATTTATTTTCGTTACGGAAGTTTTCGTTTACTTCTTCCATGTTAATTTCTTCACCGTCTTCAGTTACGAAGATTCCATCTTCAGTAGTTTCACCACGAACTACACGAGGGTTTAATTCATGAGTCCAAGTTAATTTTACATGTGGGAACTTGAAGTTCTCGAAGTCAATTCCTTCTAATGGTGCTTTATAAGTACGACCATTGATCACAGTACGTTTGATAAGTTTACCATTTAAGTTAAATGCTTTACCTTGAGATAGAACTAATTCATCTAAAGTTTCTTCAAATGCTTTTAGAATACGTTCTGAATCTTTAGTAAGGATTTCAGTTTCAAAGATCTCTTCGATTTTATCTTTTAATACAGTAATGAACTCATCACGTTTAACTTGTTTAGTGTTAGGGTTTTTATCTTTAGCTTCTAGTACACGAGCACTTAATTTACCTTTAAGTCCACGACCTTTAGCTTCTTCTTTTTCTTCTTTCTTAGCTTTAGCAGGAGCCTTAGCTTTACCCTTTGCAGGTGCTTTAGCAGGAGCTTTCTTACCTGTTACTTTCTTAGCAGGTTTTACTTCTTCCTCTTCTTCTTCAGTAACTTCATCATCTTCTTCTACTTCGTCAGTTACAACTACATCTTCCATTTCTTCAACTTCAGTTTCTTCGATTTGATCTTCCATTAATTCTTCAGCTTCCACTGCAGGTTTAACTACTTTAGCAGGTTTTGCAACTTTTCCAGCAACTCCTGGTTTCTTAACTTTTGGTGCAGCCTTTCCTGTAGTAGCCTTTTCTTTTTTAACGATACGAGTTAATGCCATGATAATATTCCTCCAATAAAATTAGTTTAGTTGTGTAATAATTTATTAAAAATCAAATATATAATATACATTTATAATTTGATTTATTTTTTTGTTAGGTTATCTCTTAACTTTTTAAAAATTAAAAATTATCCTAGACAAATGTAAAATTATTTCTGATGATATGTTAATACTGGTATTTAAATTTAAAGAACTAAGCTTGCTTTCTAACTTTAATATATGCTTTAGTTATGTCATGCTGATAATGTACATATACATTTTTCTTATTTAATTCCTTTTCAATTATATAGAAAAACTTTTCTAATATAATAGTAGTCTTCTGGTTTAACTTTCCTTCATTAATTAATTTATCCATTTCTCTCTGTAGTGGAACATAGGTAAATCCATGCATTTTAAGTAGATCAATTATAATAATTAATCTGGTATCTTTATTCATTGTAATATAATCTCTCTTAATACCTAATGCAGTTTCCTTCCCATATATACTAACATCATAGTCCATTATAAAATCAAATAAATATAAATTATGTGTTGTACTAGATGCATTGGGAGAAAGTCTTAACTTCCTATTAATTGGTAAAACAGCTACAACCATTTCTTTCTATTTCTCCTCTCCAATATGTATTACTTTAAAATATAAATTATACAATATACTTCATTATTTTCTCCTTTCTAAATAGATAAATAATAATATTAAAGTAATAATATTTTATTATTTAACACAGTAATAATATGTATTTAAATTTAGTTTTAATTTTACATACTACTTATTTCTTTAAATTTTTTTAATCAAACTAATATATAATTAGGGGTAAGGGGTAGTAATAATTTTATTCCTGAAAATTTATATTATAAATAATATAAATTTTTATAAAATAAAAATTTATTAATTATTAACATAATTAATAAATTTTTTAAAATCCTTTTGGTGTATTATTAAAAATAAAACATTTAAAGAAATTTTGAAACAAAGAATTAAATTAAAGTATATTAAGGAAAGGAGAATTAAGTTGTATTATTTATCTAATTTAAAAGACTTAAAGCTCTATAATAATATTGAGGTATTAGGTATTCAGAAGAATAAGAATCAAAGATTGGATACAGCTATTATTAATGTAGGTAATACAGATAATGATGTAGTTCAATTAATTAATTCAGGATTATTTAAAAGAAGTCTTTATCTAGGTTATTATGTACCAAAGAATATTGAAAGTACTAATAAAAGAAAAAGAACTTTAATTAATCAAAAAGATGTATATAAAGATATTTCTACCAAGACTAATGGTAGTGTAAAATATTTCAGAAATACATTATCTGCATATAGAGGTTTAAATGTATATTATGATTTATTCAAAGAGTTTGAATTAAATGAAACTACTATTCGTACTAAATCATTAGAACGTATTGATACATTCCTAAACTTCCTTAATTTAAAGATTGAAGAGGTAAATAAGAATTATAAAGATATTGTATTAGTATTTAATGTAGATGATTCTAAATCTGATATGGATGAGTATTTCAGTTTTAAGAATTCTAAGACACCTGTTACTTATCTTTATAATGCTATCAAACGAAATGTATTATTAAATAATTTAATTACTGAAAAGAAAGTACAAGTTGTTATATATACCAACAACAATAATACATTCTTTAAATTCCCATTAGATACTAATACATTAGAAAAAAGAAAGATTCAAATTCTTAATCGTATGGAAAACCTTTTAAATATTTCCTTTGATAAAGAAGTACCTGAAGAGGATAAACCATCTGATGGTAAAATTGAATTAGAACGTAATACAGATGATGATCGTATTGTAGAAGTTAATGATAAAGCGAATAAAGTAGTGGATTTCATTAAGGATACTTTCAACATTCCACCTAATTCTTTAGGTCTAAACGATACAGAAATAGACCTAGTTAATAAAATATCTGATGTTGTCGAGAAAGATATCGATGAGAAGAAATTGGAAAATAACACCGAAGAACAAATACTCTCACAGTTAGATAATAACCTAGAATTTAAATCATACATGAATGATCTTAAGGATATTAAAAAGACTGGTAGAAGAAAGAAAATAACTGAAGATGAGCTTAGAAAGAAGCAGGATGAAGTTAATATCGAAGCATTAAGTGTTAAAGATATCATTAATGATTATAAAGCTTCTAGCATCGATGTTAAAAAATTAGATGTAGACGTTCTTAATGATGAGATTAAAGTATCTACATTAAAAGACTTCGATGATAGCTACATCAATAAGCAGTTTGATAAAGATTTAGTATCTGTAATTACTGCATTTAATAATGATTCTGATGTAAAGATGTTCGTAACAGATGTTAAAAAGGAAAACACTTCTACAGATTTAACAAAGAAGATGACATATACAGTAACGTTACAAGATGAATTTAAAACTAAGCATACATTCAAGATAGACTTACCAATCATTAAAGAAGGTAGATTCATGCAAGTTAATGGTGGTAAAAAGCTTATCATGAAACAAATCATGCTTAAACCTATTGTAAAGACAAAACCAGATACAGTTCAGATTACTACTAACTACAATAAGTTCTTCATCACTCGTTTTGGTACTAGAAAGTCTAATAAACTTAATTACCTAAGTAAAATGATGAACTTAGATTTAAAAGGTAACGTTAAAGATGGTAATACACTGAACTATAAGAATGGTAACTCATTAACTATTAATAGTTCTTATAATGTTACAATGGAGTATAATGATATATCATCTTATCTATTAAATCTTCAAGTTAACGATTTAAACCTGATATTCGATCAAAGTGAAGTCCAAGAATTATTGAATCCTAATAACCCTAAATCAATTAAAGCTCTAACGGATATTGAATACGATAAGGAAAGATTTATGATAGCAGGTTATACGAAGAAGCCATTCCGTCTTGTTGGAATCGATTATATCAGCAAAGAAGTTTTCTTAATCGATAAGAGAGCAGAAGAGGAAGCTTCAGGATCATTTACATCTTTTGTTATAGACAACTTATTCCCAGCACTAGATGAAAGTATATACGACGACTTATCTAAGATTAAGAATACTAATAGTCTTTCTTATACACGAGTTGAAATCAATAACAAGACTGTACCTTTAGTATTACTATTAGGTTATGAGAATGGATTGATGGACACTTTAGATAGATATGGAGTTAAATACGACTTCTCTGAGAAGAATAAGAAAGTATCTGTACAAGATGATAAGGGTAAAATTAAGTTCAAAGACGGCTATCTATACTATGATTCTAGTCGTATTAGAAACTCATTATTACTCTCTGGTTTAAATGTAATGAATACTAGTCAGTATAATATTGCTGATTTAGAGTCTAAAGAACCTTACCTAGATGTATTCTATAACTTATACGGTAGTAGAAATGCTGGTAAAGGTTTCCATAATACTCTATCATTAATGGTTGATCCAATTACTTTGGATGTATTAAAGTCACTTAAATTACCTGAAAACATTTATGACATTCTTCTATACTCTAATACGTTATTAGAAGACTTATCATTTACTAAACTGAATGATATGACATCTTATCGTATTCGTGGA
>Ga0256786_1000776_pt1 | contig 14523 bp, 10 predicted proteins | sample MC6MC0937MT_FD_186053 | JGI IMG/M metagenome (GOLD analysis project Ga0256786, IMG submission 186053) | Metatranscriptome of enriched soil aggregate microbial communities from Iowa State University, Ames, United States - MC6-MC0937-MT... | ecosystem: Environmental > Terrestrial > Soil >...
AATTCCATTATAGCTGATTTCTTGCGTAAAAACGCTTATTTTTGCAAAATATACCTGTATTTTTAGAAAAATAAAAATATTAAGACAATCTATTCGAATTCGTGTAAAATATAATTATATTGCTTCTGTTATCTAACAGATAAAAGTAGTGTAAATAAGAATTATAACGTTATAAACGCAGTAAACTGTTATATAACAAAGGCTACATAATGAAATTGCTTAGAGGGGAAATCTAATATTTCAGCAGAGGGGATTGTTGAAAGTAACAAATTAGTAGTCTGAAGCAAAAGCAAAGAAAGGGGTAGTTTCATGGGGATGAAAATGAAGGAGAAGTTAACGGCTTTATCTGGTCAGCACCATTTAACGAATTATGAGGAAGTGTCAAAGTCTCATAATTGGGCTGATACGGAAAAAGCATTTAGCTGGTATGAAACAGGTTTAGTGAATATGGCGTATGAGGTAATTGATCGCCATACAGAAACGCATCGTAAAAATAAAGTTGCTCTTTATTTTAATGATGGTAAACGTAAAGAGGCGTATTCATTTAATGAAATGAAAAGGTTAACAAATAAGGCAGCCAACGTTTTTAAAACGGCTACTAATCTACAAAAAGGTGATCGATTATTTATTTTTATGCCACGTTCTCCTGAGCTTTATTTTTCATTATTAGGTGCGTTGAAAATGGGTGTTATTGTTGGACCATTGTTTGAAGCGTTTATGGAAGGGGCTGTGTATGATCGATTGGCAGATAGTGAGGCGAAAGTATTAGTTACTACACCAGCGTTACTTGAACGAGTGCCTTTAGCCAAATTACCTAATTTAGAGCATGTTTTTTTAGTAGGTGAAGATATTGAGGAAACGTCTCAAATTTTAGACTTAAATCAACGATTAAAAGTGGCTTCAGCTCAGTTTGATATAGAATGGGTAGATCGAGAAGATGGAATGATACTTCATTATACCTCTGGATCAACAGGTGCTCCAAAAGGAGTACTACATGTTCATAATGCAATGCTTCAACAATACCAATCTACTCAATGGGTTCTGGATTTACGCGAGGATGATATTTATTGGTGTACTGCTGATCCGGGATGGGTGACAGGAACAGCTTATGGTATTTTTGGACCGTGGTTAAATGGCGTGACAATGGTGATTGTTGGTGGTAGATTCTCTCCGCAAGCATGGTATCAAGCCATTGAGGATTATAGTGTAACTGTTTGGTATAGTGCACCAACAGCGTTCCGTATGCTAATGGGGGCAGGTAGTGGCTTGCTTGAAAGCTATGATTTATCTTCTTTACGACATGTGCTATCTGTCGGAGAACCATTAAACCCTGAAGTTATTCGCTGGGGAGTGGAAGAATTAGGCCATCGTATTCATGATACATGGTGGATGACAGAAACAGGAGCTCACATGATTTGTAACTATCCTTCGATGGATATTAAGCCAGGATCTATGGGAAAACCTCTTCCTGGTATTCACGCGACGATTGTGGATGATTCTGGCAACGAAGTACCTCCATTTACGATGGGAAATCTAGCTATACAACGGGGTTGGCCAGCCATGATGCGTCAAATTTGGGGAAATCCTGAGCGCTATGAATCTTATTTCTTAAAAGGGGAATGGTATGTATCTGGAGATTCTGCTTATATGGACGATGACGGTTACTTCTGGTTCCAAGGCCGAGTGGATGATGTCATTATGACAGCTGGTGAGCGTGTAGGGCCATTCGAAGTGGAAAGCAAATTATTGGAGCACCCTGATATTATTGAAGCAGGAGTCATTGGGAAGCCAGACCCGGTACGAGGAGAAATCATAAAAGCCTTTGTATCTTTACGAGAAGGTGTTGAACCTTCCGATACATTGATTGAAGAGATAAGAGATTTTGTCAAGAAAGGTTTATCAGCTCATGCAGCACCACGTGAAATTGAATTTAAGGAAAAACTGCCTAAAACACGCAGTGGTAAGATCATGCGTCGTGTGTTAAAGGCCTGGGAGCTAAATTTACCAGCGGGTGACTTATCAACGATGGAAGACTGATCGAATAGTGAATGACATCAATTGATATTTATACAACATATGCATAAAAGGAAGGCAAGGATTCATTCGGTCAACGAAAGGATTCTTGCCTTCTTTTTTCTGATTTTACAATGCTGAAGAGGCGTTTTAAAGGACATATACTATATATGAAAAAAATATAGTATTAAATAAAAATTCAGTTGACTTAATATTTATGCAGACGTATACTATTTTTAACTTATTTTAGAGGTGAGTGCATTGAAAGTAGGAATTGTTGGAGCAACAGGTTATGGTGGGTTAGAGCTTATTCGGTTTTTACATAATCATCCGGCTGTAGATCAGCTAGTATTATTTACTTCCTCAGAGGAAGGGGTTCTTTTTTCTTCAAAGTTTGGTCATCTTATTACGATTGTTGATAGGCCGTTACAAAAAATAGAGGTAGACACTTTAGAAAAATTCGATGTAGTTTTTACTAGTACACCTTCTGGCGTAACAAGTAAGCTATTACCCTCATTGGTTGGCAAGGGTCCAAAATTAATAGATCTATCTGGTGATTTCCGGTTAAAAAACCTAGCAAGCTATGAAGAATGGTATGGCAAAAAAGCAGCACCATTCAATATTGTTCAGCAAAGTGTTTATGGTTTAACTGAATGGAATTCAGAGCATATACGGCAAGCCACACTTATTGCTAATCCAGGTTGTTACCCAACGGCAGTTTTATTATCGTTACTGCCACTAATTAAAGAGGGATTAATCGATCCGAGCTTTTTAGTGATTGATGCTAAAAGTGGCATTTCAGGAGCTGGCAATAAGCCATCACAAACGACTCATTTCAGTGAGACGAATGAGAACTTCTCTATCTATAAAGTAAATACACATCAACATATACCCGAAATAGAACAGGCTTTATCCATGTTTGCTCATGTAGATACAAACATCACTTTCAACACCCATTTAGTACCAATGACACGAGGGATTTTAGCGACAACCTATGCCCCTGTAATGTCAGGGGTTACAGAGGCACAGTTAGTTGCTTGCTTACAGGCGGCCTATGAAAAACATCCATTTGTTCGAATAGTTACCGATGCTACTAGTTTAGGGACAAATCGTGTCAAGGGATCCAACTATTGCGATATTTTGGTAAAAGTAGATTCTCGTACAAATCGTGCCACGATTGTTAGTGTGATTGACAATCTAGTCAAAGGAGCGGCAGGGCAAGCTATCCAAAATATGAATGTGCAATTTGACTTACCACAAACGACAGGACTTGATGTCGTACCGTTCTTTATTTAACAGCTCACCCGTGCTGTTTGATAAATAAATAAGGAGGAATTATAGATGACAGTTACTACTTCAACAAATGTAATGAAAAAATTATCAAGTAAAAATATCGTTTCACCAAAAGGCTTTAAGGCTGCGGGGTTACACTGCGGTTTAAAACATAAGAAGAAAGATTTAGCGCTTTTAGTAAGTGAGGTACCAGCAAGTGTTGCTGGTGTTTTTACAACGAATTCTGTTCAAGCGGCGCCATTAAAAGTAACAAAGGAAGTTGTTTACACAACAAAAAAAATGCAGGCGATGATCGTGAATTCGGGCAATGCAAATGCATGCACAGGAAAGCAAGGTGTCAAGGATGCACAAACAATGCAGGCACTGGCGGCTGAAAAATTGGGAATTGCGCCTAATTTGGTGGGAGTTTGTTCAACGGGTGTCATCGGTGAAATGATGAAATTAGAGCCAATAGTCGATGGTATTCAACAGCTAGATCCAAAGGACAATTTAGAAAGTGCCATCGATTTTGCACAGGCTATTTTGACAACAGATACTGTTATGAAAAACACAAGCTATAGTACAACTGTAGATGGTAAGGAAGTTATTATTGCGGGCGTTGCAAAAGGATCAGGTATGATAGAACCAAATATGGCGACAATGCTAGGCTTTATTACGACAGATGCCAATATTCAATCAGATATATTACAAAGTATATTATCTGACATTACGAATCTCACATTTAACGCCATTACAGTAGATGGGGATACGTCAACAAACGACACAGTTGTTGTAATGGCGAATGGTTTCGCAGGAAATAATTCTTTAACGCCTGAGCATCCAGATTGGTCTAATTTTTATCACACATTGAAAACAGTAGCAGAAGACTTAGCGAAAATGATTGCGAAAGATGGAGAGGGCGCAACGAAGCTTATTGAGGTTGAAGTTGAAGGTGCCATTTCGGACGAGGAAGCACGTAAAATTGCTAAAACAGTAGTGGGTTCACCACTTGTGAAGACTGCAGTATTTGGCTGTGATGCGAACTGGGGACGAATTATTGCGGCTGTAGGATATAGTGGTGCCACTGTAGATCCAGATAAAATTACTATTCAAATTGGTGGCGCTACAATGGTGGAAAATGGAGAACCAATTCCTTTTTCAGAGGATGAATTAATTCAAATTTTAAAAATGCATGAAGTAAAAATCTATGTGTCTCTTGGTATGGGTGAGGGTAAGGGGCATGCCTGGGGATGTGACTTAACGTATGACTACGTCCAAATCAATGCATCATACCGCTCATAAACGGATAGTGATAAAGCTTGGGGGCAGTACACTGGAAGGTTTAAATGAAGCTTTTTTTGATAATTTTAAAAAGCTTCAAGAAAGTGGTGCAGAGCTTATTATTACTCATGGCGGTGGTCCAGCTATTAATCGTGCATTAGCTGCTCAAGGAATAGAAACACATACATTAAATGGTATACGTATTACAAATGAAGCAGCTATGGAGGTTGTACAATCAACATTAATTGGGCAAGTGAATCCTGCTTTAGTTCACGAATTAGCAAATGCTGGTATCCCCGCCATTGGGCTAAATGGCTTTGATGGTCAGTTGATGGTCGGAGATTATTTAGATAAAGAGATTTATGGTTTTGTTGGAGCAGTAAAGGCCATCAATACACCATTACTCGAGGCTTTATTGAAAATAGGTGTTGTACCTGTTATTGCTTGTGTCGGAGCAAGTGAAGCAGGTCAGGCTTTAAATATTAACGGTGATACAGTAGCAAGTGAAATGGCATTAGCTTTAGGGGCAGATAGCTTATTACTCGTAACAGATGTGAGTGGTATTCGAATTCAAGATGAATATCAAACAATGGCAACACCATCTCTTATTAATCAATGGACAGAACAAGGGCATATATACGGGGGAATGATTCCGAAAGTACAAGGGGCTATCAATTGTTTATATGCAGGTATACCTTCTGTGCAAATAGTAGGAGAGACATTGATTGGTACAACGATTGTAGCTTCCAGTAAACTTCATTCTTCCTAGTGTTCTAATAAGATAACGTTAAAAGTATAGATGTTGAAAGAAGACCATTTCAAATGATAGCGGAGATGATTACATGAGTGCTTTATTCGGGAACTACGGTAAACGACGTGCGCAAATTGTCAAAGGACAGGGGACCGTTGTTGAAGATTCTACAGGGAAACAATATTTAGATTTTACTAGTGGTATTGCAGTAGTGAGTCTTGGGCATGCCCATCCAGCCATCGTGCAGGCACTGCAAGAGCAGAGTGAAAAGCTATGGCATATATCGAACCTTTTCGATATTTCTGGTCAAGAGAAGGTTGCACAAAAATTAATTGCTAATACGCATTTTGCACATGCCTTTTTCTGTAATAGTGGAGCGGAGGCAAATGAAGCAGCCATTAAATTAGCACGGAAACATACGGGGAAAAATCACATTATTACTTTCGAAAAATCATTCCATGGTCGCACATTCGGAGCAATGTCTGCAACAGGTCAAGGCAAAATCCATAACGGCTTTGGACCACTCGTTGAAAAATTTACTATTTTGCCTTTCAATAATGTTGCTGCACTAGAAGCTATTATTGATGACTCAGTGGCAGCTATTATGCTGGAGATGATTCAAGGCGAAGGTGGTGTTAATCGTGTATCCTCAGAATTCGCTGCGGCCATAGCGAAAGCATGTGATGACAAAGGGATATTACTAATTATTGATGAGGTGCAAACAGGAATAGGAAGGACAGGAACACGCTATGCCTTTGAGCAAACTGTGTTAAAGCCACATATTATGACATTGGCAAAAGGATTAGGCGGTGGCTTCCCTGTGGGGGCGATGCTAGGGACTGCCGAGCTTTATGCAACATTTAGTCCAGGTACACATGGTACAACATTTGGTGGCAATCCTCTTGCAATGAATGTAGCTCAAGCCGTTTTAAGTCATGTTTTTGAGCCGGCATTCTTACAGCAGGTACAAGAATTGTCAGCCTATTTTGTCACACAACTAAAAGTGCATTTACCTTCTACCTATACCATTCAAGGACAGGGCTTATTGCTTGGGATTAGCTGTGGTGAAACTGAAGTAGCAACGTATATCACAGCAGCTGAGGAGAAAGGTCTCTTGTTAGTGAGCGCAGGACCGAATGTAATTCGACTATTGCCACCATTAACTGTAACGAAGGAAGAGATTGACGATGCAGTGGCCATTTTAAAGACAATATTACATTAAACCAAAGACAAAGAATCTGCTGGTCATCTAGCAAATTCTTTGTCTTTCACTTTTATTGAAGTTGTTTTACTAACGTCTCTACTAACTTTGGCAGCCAGTCATGAAGCTGACTAAATGTAAATCCTGCTTTTTCTGCTTTGGCATTCGTCATATACCAGTCGGCAGGTACCCCATATGGTGATTGCGATTCATCATCGCCGCCAACAAGTGAAATTTTTGCACGCTTTCCACTTGCTTCTTCAATCAATGCAAAGAGTTCTTTCAATGAAATGGCACCAGATGCTGTAGCATTGTAGGGACCTTCTATAGGAGTAACCCCTGCAAAATATAAAAATGCAGCTGCTTCCTCATCTGTAATATAGCTCATCTGTGCATCAATGTTTGGTAATGTGATTGGCTGATCATGTAAAATACGTTCAACATGAAAATGTAAACGACGTGTATAGTCATGTTCACCCATGACAATTGGAAAACGCACGGCAACAACTGGGAATGAAGCTTCTTTAAATAATACAGCCTCTGCTTGTCGTTTTCCTTCCCCGTAGGAAAATTCAACCTTCTCTCCCATGCGAATTTGATAAAGGTAAGGGTTAAAATCTTCTTCATTTTTCATTTTGCCATCTACTTCATAGGTTGAAAGAGTAGAAGTAAAGACAAGCTTTTTAGTTTTTTCTTGTAAAAGCTCACAAATGACCTGTGCCTCGTTAGGAGAATAGCAAATATTATCATAGACAATATCCCATGTTGTATTTGCTAGAGCAGTTGCTAATGCATCACGATCATCCCGGTCAACAACTAATTGTTTGACACTTGTACCAAAAGGATTGCCACTTTGACCGCGTGTTAAAATCGTTACATTATGTCCATTCTCAATGCAAAGTTCCACTAGCTTTTTTCCGAAAAAACGTGTGCCCCCTAAAACTAATATGTTCATATTTTTCCACTCCTTCAAAATAGTAGTCTTCTTAATAATGACAAAAAAACAGACTTACTACAAATCAAAAGTGAAATGTAGTAAGTCTGTTTGACCCGGAAACGAAATAGATTATCGCCTTGACGTATCAGGAGGAGTGGTGTTGCCATTATCTCCTCCGTTTGAGCCATCTCCAGGCTGGCCAGAGCCATTGCCATCAGATCCATTACCATTGCTGGAGCCGTCGCCATTGCCATCAGAGCCTTCGCCGTTATTGGAGCCATTGCCATTGTTGCCAGAGCCATTACCGTTACCAGACCCATTGCCATTACCGGACCCATTGCCATTACCGGACCCATTACCATTGTTCGAACCGTTGCCATTATTACCGGACCCATTACCATTTGTAGGCGGTGTTGTAGGTGGAATTGTCTCTTGACCATTATCCTCAGGGTCAGGTTCATTATCGCTACCACCAGTAGAAGCTACATTAGAATGTGGTGATGTTAAGCCTGTTATATCTACAGCCACTACAACATAGGCTTGTCCACTAGCGACAGTCACACTTTGTGTAGACTCAAGTACGGAAGTCACAAGTGTGTTGCCACCATCTGTAACATTATAAATTCGATAACCAACTACATCGTTTGATGACCCAGTCCAAGATAATGTTGAGCCATTTACGGATGCTGTTACTGCTGCAGGTGCACTTCCATCTGCAGGGAAATCAACCGCTGAAACAGATGAATTCGATAAAGTAGAATTCTGTGGTAATAAACTTGCCGGGTTACCGCCAAGACGGCCTAACATGCGTTTAATAAACGCTTGATTAATACCTGCACCACCTGATTTGACAAATTCTGCTGGTGTACTTGGTAAAGCGTTATATGTTTTTCCTTTAATCGTTACAACACTTGAAGCAGCTAAACTATCATCTGGTTGTGATGGTAAAAATACTTTCGCATTAAATAAGTCTGAACGGACTAGGCCTGCGTCTGCACATGCCGCAGAAGGAGCCATACCAGAAATACCACAGAACGAAGCAGTCACAACATTTTTAGGTGCCTTGAAGCTTGTTGGTGGATCGATAAACTCAGGGGCCACATCGTAAACGGAATTCATTAAAGTACCCCATAGTTTATTGACACGAACGCTTGGCTGTTGGTACGTATTGTTAAATGCGTACAATGTACGAGGTTGATCGTAACCCATCCAAACACCTAGAGATACATTTGGATTATAACCAACTAACCAAACATCCTTATACTCTTGGGAAGTCCCTGTTTTTGCAGCGAAATCAGAAGAGAATTTTAATGTATTACGAGCAAGAGTTCCTGTTCCTTTTGTTAATACGTCACGTAGCATATCCGTCACAATATAGGATGTTTCTGGACTGAATACTTGGACAGGTTCTACTTCGTGTTTGTAAATAATATTTCCTTCTTGATCTTCAATTCGATCAATCATATAAGCATCAACGAATTGACCACCATTTGCAAAAGTAGCAAAGGCATTTGTATTTTCTTCCACTGTAGTTCCTTCACTTAAAGCACCGATACCAGTTGCAAGGTTAGTGAAATCATCTGGATGTAATTTTGTGAATCCCATTTTTACTAATAGATCAGCAGGGCGTTTATTAATAATATCATTATATAAACGTAGTGCTGATATATTTTGAGAGTCTGCTAAAGCCTCACGTGCAGGAATAAGTCCTCGTTCATCACTAGTAATATAGTTACTTGGACTCCATGAACCAATCGAGAATTTTACGTCAACGAGTGGGCTACCTGCACCGATTACACCATATTCAATAGCAGGTGCATAAACAAGTAATGGTTTCATCGTAGAACCATTTGAACGAAAAGCTTGTGTTGCATGGTTAACTTGTGTTGTATTAAAGTCACGACCACCTACAAAGCTTAAAATTCGACCAGTAGTATTTTCCATTAAAATACTACCCACTTGTACCGGCATTTCAACATCAATTTCTTCACCAGTTACAGGGTCTTTTCCTTTTCCAGTATACGTATGGCCGTAATATTGGAAGTTCTGAGCTGCTTTTTGCATGGCATCATACATATCTTTGTTGATTGTTGAATAAATACGATAACCTTTTGAGCGAACATCACGATCGGCTAAGATTTTATATTTATCTTTTAATTTTTTTTCTGTTTTTAATCGCTCTGGATCAATACCATCATCTTCTGCTAGTTTTTCTGCAATAATATCTTTTGCGCGACTCTCAAGCTCATATGTAAGCCATGGATAACGATCCTCTGCGCGCATTTCTGGTCCACGGAAGTCAGCAGCAATATCATAGCCAAGTGCTTCTTTGTATTGCGCATCGTCAATGTAACCAGCTTCTTTCATACGATAAAGAACCGTTTTCATACGATCAATACCTGGTTTTAAAGCTTCCTCACTTTTTAGTTCACCTGTATTTGTAAAAGGTGTATAAGCAAATGGCGCCTGAGGAATACCAGCTAAATACGCTGCTTGCGGAAGTGATAAATCTTTAGCTTTCACACCAAAAATCCCTTCAGCAGCTGTTTCTACACCTGCGATATTTCGCCCTGAAGAGTTTCGACCGTATGGAATAATATTTAAATAAGCCTCTAATATTTCTTCCTTTGTCATAAAATGCTCTAAGCGCATCGCAAGTAAAATTTCCTTTGCTTTACGTTCGTAGGATACTTCGTTGGTTAATACTTGGTTTTTAATAAGTTGTTGCGTAAGAGTAGAACCACCAGTCTGTGTAGCAGAGTTCGTGACATCTTGTAATAACCCTCGTACAACCGCTTTTGGTACAATTCCGTTATGCTCACGGAAATATTCATCTTCTGTTGCAAGCACAGCATTCAGAACATCTGGTGCAACATTTTTAAGTGAAGTTTCACGGCGATCTAAATCTGTCCGTAATTTCCCAATGTAAATATCGTTGGCAAAATAAATTTCACTTGTTTCTTCATAGCTAAAAATTTGATCTCGCAACTCTTCTTTTGAGCGTAAAGGCTCTTCTTTTACAAGAGAAGCGAAATAACCAGCTCCTACTGAACCGACAAATACAGTGCCAACCAATGCAAAGACTAAAAATAGTAAAAATAAGTTCCAGGTAACGCTACCTGAAATACGTAATTTCTTCATCCATTTTTGTTCAAGTAATTCATCGATCTTTGCATTGATTTTTTCAATCCAATCTTTCAATGTATCGACCTCCTAAAATCTTGTTTATTATAGCACATATTGTTTTAGCTCGAACATAGTTATTGACTTTGAAATAGATTCGTATAGAATAATGTTTATAGTTTTCTAGTGATGAAGAGTTTGAAGTAGTTTCTATATTCCCTGTTTAGAGAGCCAGTGGTTGGTGAAAACTGGTCATAATGTAGAGACGAATTACGTGCTTGGAGCTTAGACGTGCGCGCCTGCGATAAAGGCGATTGAATGAAGTGGAAGGTGGATGACATCTTCAAGCCGGGTGGTACCGCGTTAATTTACAATTTAACGTCCCTGCATGCAATTGTTTGCGTGTAGGGGCTTTTTTTATCCAATTAATTTGTCCATACACGTAACGAACTTCAACCATTTTAGGAGGAATCAACATGACAAACGAATTATTACAAGATTTAGAATGGCGTGGGTTGCTATACCAACAAACTGATGCTGATGGCATGGCGAAACTATTAGAAGAACAATCTGTATCATTATACTGTGGTGTCGATCCAACAGCAGATTCTATGCATATTGGGCATATTGTTCCACTTTTAACACTACGTCGCTTCCAAAAAGCTGGTCATCGTCCAATTTTGCTTGTGGGTGGGGCGACAGGCATGATTGGAGATCCGTCAGGTCGTTCAGAAGAGCGTCAATTACAAACAGTGGAGCAAATCGATAAAAACGTCCAAGGCATTCGTGGTCAACTAGAACGCATTTTTGACTTTGCAGAAGATGGCAATGGTGCTCAGCTTGTGAACAATCGTGATTGGATTGGCAACATAAATACAATTGAATTTTTACGTGATTATGGGAAACTAATTAATGTTAACTACATGTTAGCGAAAGATACAATTGCTTCTCGTCTTGACACAGGGATATCTTTTACAGAGTTTGCTTATACATTAATTCAAGGGATTGATTACAATCATTTATACAATCACTACAATTGCCGTATTCAAGTAGGTGGCTCTGACCAGTGGGGGAATATAACAACGGGTTTAGAGGTTATTCGTAAGACGCATGAAGAAGAGACAAAAGCCTTTGGAATTACAATTCCATTAGTAACGAAAGCAGATGGTACAAAATTTGGTAAAACAGCTGGTGGTGCTGTCTGGTTAGATGGTCAGAAAACATCTCCGTATGAGTTCTACCAATTCTGGATCAATGCTGCTGATGCAGATGTCATCAAATACTTAAAAATCTTTACATTCCTTTCTCGTGAAGAAATTGAAGCATTAGCTGTCTCTGTAGAGGAAGAGCCACATTTACGTAAGGCTCAAAAAGCACTTGCTGAGGAAATGACACGATTAATTCATGGCCAAGAGGCATTAGAGCAAGCTATCCGTATCACGGGAGCTTTATTCTCAGGCGATTTAAAAGCACTTTCTGCAGAAGAAATGAAGGATGCTTTTAAAGATGTTCCTTCTATTGAAATGGCTAAAGAAGATAAAAATATTGTCGATCTTCTAGTGGAAGCAGGCATTTCATCATCGAAACGTCAGGCACGTGAGGACGTATCAAATGGTGCTATTAGTGTTAATGGTGAAAAGGTGACGGATTTAGAATATGTATTTAACTCAAAGGATCGTCTAGAGGATGCATTTAGCATTGTTCGTCGTGGTAAGAAAAAATATCATATGGTGAAGTTCGTGTAATTTCTATTATCTAAACAACATCCCCACAAATAGAGGGATGTTGTTTTTTTATTATAGAAAACTTGGGTATTTTAAATGTTCATATTGTTGTGGGTGCAATATTTTTGCAAGCTTTATAGCCCCTTCAATAAGACGAGGAGAAGGGCGACAATAAAGCCATTCCTCCATTACATGCAGCTGTTCCATTTTCACGGCATGTAGTTCACTAGCATGGGGACGCTTTAATAAGTTGGCAGGCTGTATACGCTCAAAAGCTACGCCAACCCAAGCCATCATGATATAGTCTGGTTTTCGTTTTACAACATCTGCCCAATCTGTTTGAACACTGGCTAGTTCTACATCCTGAAATAAATTAATTCCACCTGCAATAGCACTAATTTCTGTTAGCCAATTTATTTTTCCGGGTGTAAAAATTGGGTTGGGCCACCATTCCCAATATAGGGTAGGTTTCATCGCGATAGAGTGTGCAACAGATCGCATTTTTTCAATTGCTTGCAAATATTCTTTTGCGATTTCCTTGGCTCTTTCTTCTACATGACACGCTCTACCAAGTATGAGGAGATCTTGAGCAATTTCCTCTAACGAGTTGGCATTAAAAACAATATGAGGTATATTCCTTCTTTGTAATTCCTCGATGTTTTTTTCCATTCCAGGCACACTTAAAGAAGCAAGGACAAGGTCGGGCTGTAATGCTTCTAAAGCGTCGATATTAATAGATAAATCCGGGCCAAGCTGTGGCAAATCTTTAACGTATGAGGGCCAATCGGAGAAATCATCCACTCCAACAAGCTGGTCTGTCAGTCCTAAATAAGCGACAAGCTCCGTATTGCTTGGACAAATTGAGATTAAGCGCATATTGTTATCTCCTATTCTTTTTAAGAAAAGTATAGCGAGAGTTTCCATTATAAACAATGTGTGTACGTCTTTTCGTCATCTTTGAGCACATAAAAAAGTGGAGAAAATGCTTAGTTTTCTCCACTTTTTGTTTTCAAATATTAATTATGAAAGGGCAACAGCTTCAAGTGATTCTTCTTTTTTCGTAATAGGTCCCATTGCATTTGTAATAATTTGTTTAATCTCTTCTAGCGTTGCTTTACGAGGGTTTGTCTCAGCGCAAACATCTAACATCGCATTTTTTGCTAAGATTTCAATATCCTCGTCTTTTGCACCTAGTTCACGGAAGCCACTAGGAATATTTAAATCTTTTGATAGCTTTTCAATCGCTGTAATTGCTTTTTCAGCGGCATCTCGCTTACTTAATCCTTCCACATTTTCACCTAATAATTCAGCAATGCGGGCAAAGCGCTCAGTACGTGCTGTTACATTGAAGCGGCAAACGTGTGGTAATAAAATAGCATTACATACTCCATGAGGTAGGTTATAGTAGCCACCTAACTGATGAGCAATTGCATGGACATAGCCTAGCGAAGCATTATTAAAGGCCATACCTGCTAAAAATTGTGCATATACCATTTGCTCACGAGCCTCTAAATCAGCTCCATTTGCATAGGCACGTGGTAGGAATTCAGGAATCAGTTGAAGAACCTTTTCAGCACATGCATCAGTAATTGGTGTTGCATTTGTCGAAACAAATGATTCGATCGCATGTGTCAATGCATCAACACCAGTAGCTGCAGTTAGAGCAGGAGGTAAACCAATCATGAGCTCAGGGTCATTAATGGATAGTAACGGAGTCACATGTTTATCAACAATGGCCATTTTCACTTTACGTGCTGTATCTGTAATAATTGTGAAACGAGTCATTTCACTTGCAGTACCAGCAGTTGTATTAATCGCAATTAATGGCACCAGTGGATTTTGTGATTTGTCAACGCCTTCATAATCATGAATGCGTCCACCATTCGAAGCAATAAGTCCGATACCTTTTGCTGCATCGTGTGCACTACCTCCTCCAAGAGAAACAATGGAATCGCAGCTTTCAGCATGATATACTGCAACACCATCTTCAATATTTTGATCTGTTGGATTTGGTTCTGCTTTCGGGAAAATTGCTACATCAATTCCAGCAGCTGTAATGATGTTTGCAATTTGTTCTGAGAGACCTAATTTGTGTAAGCCCTCATCTGTTACGATTAATGTCTTTTTCACTTCTAAATCATTTAAGCGTTTACCAACTTCTTGAATTGCTCCAGGTCCAAATAAGTTTGTTTTCGGCATAACAAATTGCTTTAGAACGTCT
>Ga0256786_1000792_pt1 | contig 14344 bp, 10 predicted proteins | sample MC6MC0937MT_FD_186053 | JGI IMG/M metagenome (GOLD analysis project Ga0256786, IMG submission 186053) | Metatranscriptome of enriched soil aggregate microbial communities from Iowa State University, Ames, United States - MC6-MC0937-MT... | ecosystem: Environmental > Terrestrial > Soil >...
ATTATTCTTGGTACCGTATTGGCAGAGACGACTGATATGCCTTCGAAATTGAGAGATCTCGGAGCGTATTTGCATGTCGTAGAATCGACTTCGTCGATACCGCAGGAAGAGCGAGGCGATCACTCTCGCCATCATGCGGATCACGAGCACGGCGGCGGCTCCCACAATGAAGCCAAGGCGGCGAATGGCAATCCTGATTCACATGAGGAGAGCCACAATGACGATGATGGCGGCATCGCAATGGATGCCGAGCAAATCGGCGCCGCCAATATCGAAGTGAAGCCGGCGAAATCCGGCGTCATAAAAAGTCGGCTTCGTGTGCCTGGCACGATCATGCCTGATCGTAATCGGGTCGCGCGCGTGCCATCGAAGGTCGTCGGGACGGTTGCGGAACTAAAGAAGCGATTGGGTGATCCGGTATCCACTGGCGAGATCATCGCCATCTTGGATAGTCGCGAGGTTGCCGACGCGAAGAGCGAATACATCGCCGCGATCGTCAATTTTCGGCTGCAGGATACTCTTTATCAGCGCCAGAAAATTCTCTGGGAAAAGAAGGTCACCTCCGAACAGGCACTTCTCAAGGCAGAGGCGACGTATCAAAAAGCGCAAGTTCGTCGCGACGTGGCTCGACAAAAGCTATCGGCATTGGGGGTCGGCGACGAGATTGTAGCGAAGCTAGCGGGAGGGGAAAAACCAAGCAGTGGTCTGGAGCGCTATGAAATCAAAGCTCCTATCGGCGGACGTATTGTCGAGCAGCTGGTCGACATTGGGACGCCGATGGGTGGAGAGGGGCAGGCGCACGAGCTTTACGCAATCGCGGACCTGACGAAAGTTTGGGTCGAGCTCACTATTTCAACGCAAGACCTTTCGCAAATCCAGGAAGGTCAACACGTCAACATCGATACCAACGACGGCAATCATCGCTCGGTCGGGACAATTATCTTCACGAGCCCCGTGCTCAATCAAGACACACGTTCTGCGCGAGTCATTGCATCGGTGGAAAATAGCGGGGGCATATGGCGACCCGGGTCGTTCGTGACCGCCGAAATTGCCGTGGCTGAGACAAAAGCCGAAATCGTCGTTCCTAAAGACGCCATCCAAAGCATTAAAGGCGAGGATCGCGTCTTCGTCCGCACCGATGCTGGATTTGAGGCCCGTCAGGTCGACGTCGGCAAGGGCGACGATCACTCCGCCGAGATTGTGTCTGGACTTACGGCGGGCGAACTCATCGCCACGGCCAACACATTTCTACTAAAGGCCGAGCTCGGGAAATCTGAAGCTGAGCACCATCACTAGTCCGAGGATTTTCTGATGATCTCGCGTCTACTCACATTCTCTGTTCAACAGCGCTGGCTGGTCGTTTTGCTGACGCTCGGAGCTGCCGTTTACGGCGTCTTCTCGCTGCAGAAGCTCCCGATTGATGCCGTGCCGGACATCACCAACAATCAGGTGCAAATTAATACAGTTGCACCCTCTCTCTCGCCAATCGATGTCGAAAAACAAATTACGTTTCCGATCGAAACGGCGCTCGCGGGCATCCCTGGCCTTGACTACACGCGCTCGCTGTCTCGCAACGGCTTTTCGCAAGTGACCGCCGTTTTCTCCGAGAGCACCGATAACTATTTCACCAGACAGCAAGTCGGTGAGAGATTGCGGCAGGCGGAAGAGAATCTCCCCGAAGGGGTCACGCCAAAACTAGGTCCCCTCTCAACGGGCCTCGGCGAAATCTATATGTGGACGGTGAAGTATGCGCCGCCCAAGCCAGGCGATGAGGAAGTCGGTAAACCTGGATTTCAGGCCGACGGCAGCTACCTCACACCTGAGGGACAAAGTTTGACGACCGAAGTCGAGCGCGCCGCTTATCTTCGGACGGTGCAGGACTGGATCATCCGGCCTCAAATGATCACGGTACCTGGAGTGGCGGGAATAGACGTCATCGGCGGCTTTGAGAAGCAATATCTGGTTGAGCCAGACCCCGCTCGTTTGACGGCATTGAACATTTCATTTTCCGATATGGCGCAGGCACTCGAGCGAAACAATGCCAGCCGCGGAGCCGGCTACATCGAACGCAATGGCGAAGGCTACGCGGTCTTAAGTACGGGCCGCCTGACGTCGGCAGAGCAAATTACCAACGTTGTCATCGCCACGCGCGAGGGAGTCGCCGTTCGCATCAAGGACGTCGCGAAGGTCAGCATCGGAAAAGAGGTGCGGACGGGCAGCGCGAGTGAGAACGGCAAGGAGGTCGTCGTTGGAACGGCAATGATGCTCATTGGCGGGAACAGCCGCGCTGTCTCGGCGGCTGTAGATGCGAAGATGAAGGAGATACAAGCGAGCCTGCCTGCAGGAGTCGTCGTTCAGACCGTCCTCAATCGAACATTGTTGGTCGATGCCACGATTGCAACGGTCAGCAAGAATCTCGCGGAGGGCGCCTTACTCGTAATTCTCGTTCTCTTTCTCCTTCTCGGAAATTTTCGCGCCGCGCTCATCACCGCAATGGTCATTCCGCTGGCCATGCTGCTTACGATGACAGGGATGGTGTATACAAAAATCAGCGCCAACTTGATGAGCTTGGGCGCGTTGGATTTTGGCCTCATTGTCGATGGTGCGGTTATCATCGCAGAAAACACGCTGCGGCGAATCGCGGAACACCAACACGAACTCGGCAGGAGGCTCAAGCTTCAAGAGAGGCTGCAAACGGTCATCCGATCTTCCGAAGAAATGATCAAGCCCTCGGTATACGGGCAGGCGATCATCATCCTTGTCTACGTTCCGTTGCTGACCTTCAGCGGTATCGAAGGGAAAATGTTCGAACCGATGGCTCTGACAGTCATCATCGCTCTTATTGCGGCGTTTGTTCTTTCGCTGACGTTTGTTCCGGCTGCCATCGCCATTGCGATATCCGGGAAAGTGGAAGAAAGAGAGAATTGGCTTATTCGTTTTCTCAAGCGTCTTTACACGCCGGTACTTTTTTCTGCGTTACGTCTGCCCCTGATGTTTGTGGGCGGCGCGGTTGCGCTTTTCGCCTTGTCGGCCGTGCTTTTCTCGCAGCTTGGCCAGGAGTTCATTCCGACACTGGACGAAAAGAATATCGCGATGCACGCCATACGCATCCCGAGCACTTCTCTGTCCCAGTCGCAGCAAATGCAATTGGGCTTGGAAAAGGTCGTGAGCCGCTTTTCCGAGGTTGCCTTCGTCTACTCGAAGACGGGAACCGCTGAAGTCGCCTCCGATCCAATGCCACCCAATGTTTCGGACACGTTCATCATTTTGAAGCCCTCGGATCAATGGCCCGATCCTGATCTCGGCAAAAACGAACTCATCACAAAGATCCAATCGGCAATCGAGAAGCAGCCGGGCAATAATCTCGTCTTTTCGCAACCAATCGAGATGCGATTCAACGAGCTCCTGGCCGGCGCCAGGGGAGATCTTGCAGTTAAGGTCTTTGGCGAGGAATTCGAGCCAATGCTACGAGCGGCAAGTCAGGTCGCCAGCATACTTCGAAGCACGGCTGGCGCGACCGACATCAGCGTCGAGCAGACATCCGGTCTGCCTTTTCTTGAAATCAAGTTGAAGCAAGAGGAAATTGCGCGACTGGGACTGAGCGTGCAAGCCGTACAAGACGTCATCGGGGCAGCCATCGGCGGCCGTAATGCCGGCGTTGTGTTCGAAGGCGATCGTCGCTATCCAATCGTCGTTCGGCTGTCGGACAATTTTCGCGCCGACGTAGAGAAGCTCAAACACCTGCCGGTATCTCTTCCGCCCGATCGCAATGGCCGAACGTCCTCGATCTTATTGGAACAGGTGGCGGAATTCCTGTTTACTGAAGGGCCTAATCAGGTCAGCCGGGACAATGGCAAGCGGCGCGTCGTCGTCACGGCAAACATCCGCGGCCGTGATATCGCGTCAGTCGTTGCCGAAGCCCAGCAAAAGGTCGCCACTCAACTTAAGCTACCGGCTGGCTACTACATCTCCTGGGGTGGCCAATTTGAAAATTTGGCGGCGGCCCAGCAAAGAATGATGATCGTTGTGCCGGCGTGCTTCTTTGTGATCTTCCTCTTGCTGTATTCCGCGCTCGGCTCGGCGCGCGATGCGGTTCTTGTCTTTACAGCCGTACCGCTCGCCCTGACCGGTGGCATTCTCGCGCTATGGCTTCGCGACATGCCGTTCTCGATATCGGCAGCCGTTGGGTTTATTGCCTTATCGGGCGTCGCTGTTCTCAATGGACTGGTTATGTTGACGAGCATCAACCAACTTATGCAGGAAGGCGTCGGACAGCGAGACGCCATTCTAAAAGGAGCGACCACTCGTCTTCGACCGGTCTTGATGACCGCCCTCGTCGCGTCACTTGGATTTGTACCGATGGCTTTGTCGACGGGGACAGGGGCCGAAGTTCAGAAGCCGTTAGCGACAGTTGTAATCGGGGGGCTAATCAGCGCGACAATTCTCACTCTGCTAGTCCTTCCGGCGCTATGTGCGAGGTTTGGAGGGCAAACTCAAAAGTCGCGGCCTGATGAGGATAGGATCGGAATGGCACAGATGGACCTGTAGGAACCCGAAGCCGTCATTCAGCGACAAGCCATCTACGCATTCATCGCCTTTTCTCTCACAAGTTTTTTCGATACTACAGCACAGCTAATTAGAGAGGCAAAAGCGTGTCTACGGGGAATTGTTCGGAAGAGGTCGAAGGGGTGGTCGTTACAAAATCCTCGCGGGCCCTTCTAAAGGCCCAGCGACCAGTTTGCTGCTGGCTCACGGGCTTATCGGGAGCAGGCAAAACGACGATTGCCAATCTGCTGGAGATTCGCCTCAACGAGTTGGGCAAGCACACGTACATCTTGGATGGCGACAAAATCCGACATGGTCTCTGTATCGATCTTGACTTCAGCCAAACGGGCCGCGCCGAGCAGACGCGCAGGGTCGGTCACGTTGCGAAGATGATGGTTGATGCTGGATTGATCGTAATTGTAGCGGTGATTTCCCCGCTTCGATACGAGCGCGATCAAATTCGACAGTATTTTGAACCGCAGGAGTTCATCGAGATCTATGTCGATACTCCGCTGGACATATGTGAGGCGCGGGACGTGAAGGGTCTGTACGCCAAAGCGCGCAGACAAGAGATCGCCGACTTTACGGGAATCTCCTCACCCTACCAACCGCCGTTGACCCCAGACATAACCCTTCATTGTTGGAACACAAATCCGCGCACGTCATTGGAGTATCTCGTTTCCGCGTTGTCACGCCTTGGAATTATTGATGATTGACCAAATCGAACGCGATTCACTGCCGTTGTCGTGGGCTGATAGCCGATCACAACGAAGCCAAACCACCACGTTCAACAATCGAGGCAACTTTTGCCTAAGTACCCATTGTGTGCCGCCCTCGATTGCTTTTTCATCTTCCTAGAGATTAGATGTGGGGGCATCTTGCAGACATGAGCACTTGACATAATTCCGTTTGTCGACAGCTAGGTGTATCACGGGGGGCAAGAGAATTGTGGTGTGTGTTTAGTTCCGCGGGGCCCGGGACGACGGCTTGTACAATCAGTTCACCCCAGGACCAAAAACTTTTCGGTTTGGATGCCGCTGCCTCCGATTCGCATCCCGAGGCTCGATCGATCTCTACATATTCACCGGGAGGAGCTCAGTGGTCCGATCTTGAAGCAATGCTACACCGGCATATAAGTGCAATTGTCATTTGCTCCGATCCTGCGATTCATATTGCGCGTCGACTGGCGGTGGGGGTCTCGCCGGAATCCGCAGTGAGTAACTGGATCGAGGACACGCAGCGAATCCTCAGGCTACATGAAACTTATCGCGAGCATCTTACGCTCGTGTCCGAAACACACGTTCTTTCCGGTTGCGATGGCTTCGGCAGGTTTGCGGAAGCCTTTGCCCAAGATCGAACTCTCGGCTCGCTGCCCGATCCTCTCTTGGTGCTCATCGCTCAGAGGGCGCTCGCAGAAGCCAGTCCCAATTCGCTAATTGCTAGTTTCAAGACCACGCTGATTACATCCTCTGCGCAGGATCCAACAGAGTTTGCCACTGCTGGAGCCGCATTCCAGAGCATGCAGAACCAGCTCGCCGACTGGCTTGAAGAAAAATCGCTTTTGCAAAGTCAGCTGCGGTTGGTACAGGGGCAACTGGAAGGAAGTTTTCGAAGAGTTATAAAATCTGAACAGAGATACGTAAGATCCGAACCCAATGCGAGCCAAGCAGTATCTTCGGCGGAAAGCAAACCCAAGCGCAAGAGACGTCGTCGACCATCGGATGAAAGAGGCATCTATAAGAGCGCTCGTCGAAAAATCAGAAAACGCTACGTGAGATGGAGGCTCAAAAGTGACATTTCTCTGGTGCGTGCGTCGGCGCACTTCGATGCCGATTGGTACTTACGTCAATACAAAGACGTGGCGAACTGGGGCGGCGATCCAGCAGAACATTTTGTAAAATATGGTGGCGATCTGTTGCGCGACCCTGGTCCGGCTTTTTGTACCAAAACCTATTTTGAAACTCATCCAAGCGTTCGCGAGAGCGGCGAAAACCCATTGGTGCATCACATACGTCAACAACAGAACATCACAGATCCGATGGTTGGCGCTTTAAGAAATTTGGCGGGACAGTGGTGGAGCACACGTAAATAAAGCACGGGGGCGCACAACATGCATGACTCGACGATCGGGACGTTGTTGGTTCCCATTGTCCCACGAGAATTCGAAGAACTACTCATTGCGCTAAAAAATATTCTGAAGCTTTCAAAAGACGGCCGAGATTATTCTCTCGCTATATCCATAGATGGAGAATTTACCGCCTCGATGAAGGCGCGCATATTGGATTCCATATCACGCTCTCCGCCGCTCCGGGATTGTGAAGTGATATTTATAGATTGCCACCTTGATCCGAACGAATCTTTCTATCATCGCACTGATCCCAAAGAATTTGATTTGGATAGATTTCCGTATGGTTGGAAGTCGGGACCAAATAAGCAATTCTTTACATCTTTAAAAAAATTAATCGAACGAAAGGTGCCGACGCGCTCTGTCTTGTTGATGGAGACGGATGCATTCCCTCTCGCGGATTGCTGGATCGATAGAATCAATGAGGAGCTTTTGTCGATTGGGGAGTTTCTCGTGGCAGGTTCGGAATATCGAGGTCTCTCGCATTTGCCTCCTGACATCGAGCGGCATTTAAATGGAAATGCGGTTTATGCATTGGCGCATCCGCATTTTGAAGAATTTCTGGGGCTTTGGGAGGCTATTCTCTTAAAGGCCTTAAAGAAGGTTCCGTTTCATGCGTATGATGTAATAATTGAATGGGTCAGGAGTTATGAAAAATCCCTACGGCCAATAATCGGCGAGGATTTGACCAGTTTACTAAATCTCGCACAGTATAAATATAGAACCATAAAAGCTATAGGCAACTTCAGTGGCCGTTACGAAACGACAAGCCCGATTGGGACGGAGTATGCGGGATTTCACAGTGTTAGAGATATTGAGCTGCTCCATGTTCGCGTCACGAAACCGGTTCGTGACTATCTGATAGCCAAAAAGAATATAGAATTATCTTTTAGCAATCGTGAGATGGGGGAGGGCGGCGATGTAGCCAACATTCCCTGGCAATTTCCAGCGACGACCGAATTGCTGGCCTACCAGAAGTTCTCGGAGTTGGTTCCGGACAACGCAAAAATAGGCTACGCGGCGTTTCCGTGGGCCACATTGATCGATTATATGCTCCACAATCCTTCCCGCGCAACGCAGTTGTTATCTCTCCATCGGCTCATCACGAAGCAAAATGAGGATCGGACGACAGTTATTACTGTATGCCAGCATGTGCATATGCTCGAGTTTCAGTATTTATTCGCTGAAGCTGGAGTAACCGACATTTTTTGGGCTCATAAAACAAAGGGCATTGATGTTCTTCCGTCGTATCCGAATATTCGAATTCATGAATTTCCGTTATTTCCCGTCCAAGCGCCGGGCGAGCCTAGTCGAAAGGGCGGAAAGCGAAGGTATCTATTTTCGTTCGTGGGCGCGCGTGGCCCTTATTATCTGACCGATGTTCGCCAACATATTTGTGAGCTACTGAGTAATGACAAGCGAGGACTCATTATCGAGCGCCAGAATTGGCATTACGATAGCGTGGTTTATCAAAAACAGATACTTGGCCGTAAAAGCAGTGCTTGTCCGGATGAAGCGAACAGTAGACAGTTTCAGGATGCACTGTACGAAAGCATTTTCACACTTTGTCCATCAGGCTCTGGACCAAATTCGATACGATTGTGGGAAGCTATTGCCGCCGGATCTATTCCGGTAATCTTATCCGACAATTACGCACCGCCGGGAAATCAAGAACTGTGGAAAGAAGCAGCTTTTTTTTGGGGTGAGACTGCTGAAGCAGTGAAGCAACTGCCCGACCATCTGGAAACACTTGCAAGAAACGAGGCCGGCATCGCGCGCAAGCGGCATGCGTTGCGGCAACTATGGATGCTCTACGGGCACGAAACCTTCATTTACGATATTCAAAAACATGCGCTTAGGGCGCTCGCCGCGAATAATTCGGACGCACGTGAGCCGCTCTCCCTGGAACGCAGCCAATTGGTGTCGATTGCAAAACACGTTTGCGACGGTAAAAAGCTTGGTGCAGAGACACGCAATCTGTTTCTGTCAGCCAGCATTGCGCGCACGTTAACGAGCAAAAATGAAGCGGAGAAATTTTTGTTCGAGCCAGCGGTCCAATTGGCGTGTCAGAAAATTATCGACGACGAAAAAGATGATCCCTTTGTCGCCAACTTTTTGCAAGCTAGGTCGCTTTTGAAAAGGCGAGCGAATAAGTCGGTATTGAGAAGCCGACTCAAAATTTTCTTAGTGGGGCGACATGCAAAACGGACGCCATTGGCATACACACCCTATCGAAAGCTATTTGAGAAACAACTTGAGTTCGTAGAGTCGGCCAATGAAGCCGATCTGCTGGTTTCCGGTTTCCATATCGATATAGAGGAAAACTGGGCAACAGTTTCTGAGGCGCTAAGTCAGCACCGCGCATCGAAAATCGTTGTGCTTTCAGAGGAGCCTCTGTGGGACACTGTGTGGAGCGGTCCTTTTCGGGAAGCGATCCAAACTGTGCATGTCGACGGCACTAGCGTCAGGTTCGACTTCATCAACCACGCGAACTCAAGCGTGTTTGATTTTCGGAAAATTCCGTACTTCATCACGACGAATGATGATTTCTTTCTTAGATATTCGAACATGTTTCGCCGCAATGCGAAGTTGGAACCGGGAGCATTCCTAGAAATATGGCGGCAAGCGGCGTTTCAAGCGGCCTTCTTTGCGGAAAAGAGGCGCGGTACTTTATATGATGTTTCGCAACCTGCGGATGGTATATGGGGGCTCTCTAGTTACCGGACGGAGATCGCTAATGCGTTCGACCGCAAAGATGTTTTACGGGTTGGGGTCGGATGGTCAGGCGAAGATAAGCGCCAGATGCTGCCGGATTGGCATCTCGATAAGTTAGCGACGCTCGACAAATGCTCAGTGGTCGTTTCTGGCATGGAAAACACTCATAGCCCGAATTACATAACAGAAAAAATATTCGATGCCTTCGCCGTTGCAGGAGTTCCAATTTATTACGCGAGTTCGTCGCATCGCATCCGAGAGTTCGTTAGAGACGATGCTTATCTCAATGTATTCGGACTGAAAGTGCCTGAAGCCGTAGAAGCGATCGCCGCCTTCGCGCCAGATTACGCCTTCGCAAAGCGCTATAGAGATGCGCAACAGGAACTTGCGAGGCGGTTCTCAAGTTTTGAAACGCTAATAGAAGAACGAGAAAGCGTAGCGACGAAAGTCGTAGCGGAGCTGCAACGGGTGGCAAACGGATCATTCGGAGCGGCAAATGTTCTCATCGATCCTTTGCCGCAACTTACTTTGAAATCTCTGGACGCCTGACAAAGTAAAACTGCCGCGATTGGTGTCGTAAAGCCCGTGATCCCATGTGACGGGTGGGGTAGTTATGCGCTACGACGACGAGCGCTTCCGGTAACAAAACTCAGATAACAAGCGCCGGAATGGCGTAGTTAAATCGCTTTGCGATCGTAGCAAAAGAAGTGCAATTCGACACCTCTTCCAGGAACTGCGGCGGGATCGGACGCCGGGGAAGTGGGGTGATTTTTTCAGGCTTGCGTCCGCTATCTCCTGTGAGCCGCTTTCCTCGAAATGTTTGCTCGAAAGACTCGTTAAACGGAATGCGGAGATGAGCGCAGATTTGACCGATCACCATGCGCGGCTGTTCGACAAAATCTTCGTAGCGCCAAAGTGGCAAATGATCATGATCCTCCAAAAACTTTCCCACCTTATTGCAGTAATCAGTAAACCCAGTCAGATGCCCGTCAAAGTGGCTGTCCTTCATGCTGAGCCACGCATCGATAGGATTTCTTAAAGTAACAAAGCGGCGAAGGTCATATTGGCCTTCCAATGCTAACGCCAATCTCGGTCGCGGCTTCAGGTAGCCAAGGTAGTCGGAATGACTGTGGTCCCTGAGCACAAGCAATTTCCCAGACTCGGCACATTTTTTGACAACCGGTTCAAGTCTGTCTCGGAACAGTTGGTCCAGCGTCGCGTCATCGAAACGCAATTCGGGATAACCAGCTAGAAAATGTGACAGCGGATCTATGGGAAGGAACCTGGGCGACGTCATCCCGACGTGAGGATGTATCTCGCTTAATAAGACAACGCTCGGCTGCGCTGCGATGCACTGCGAAATAACAGTACCACCGCTGCTTGAGAGATGGTGGATGATAGCAACCGTTTGCATTGGATCTGACCACTCTTGGAGAATCGCCCAGCGATAATCCGAGGCAAGCTGTTACTACATTTGGTCCATTCTCGGAAATGAGCATGTGTTCTAGAGCGTTTGTCCTAGGTGGTCGTTAGCTGGGCGTGGCAACCGCCACGAAAACCTGCTCCGTTCTGCTCGATGCTTGTCAAAGCAACTCCGCGTCGGTGACCAATCCTGCACGATAGGCTCGCGTCCTGTGCCGCCTTATCTGCAGACGGCAACCTATAATAATGGACTGAACGGAGACCTTCCGGTTTCAACCCCGTCTTGCGTGGCGTATACTCGCTGATCATTTTTGGAAAAGCCGAATAGCTACGAATGTGAGCCGATTATCCGACATACAATTTCTTCGCCGGATCCTTATGGTCATCGGCGTCAGCGCTTTGTGTTTGGCTTTGTACAAGCTTTCGGATGTCGTCCTTCTGATCTTTGGTGCTGTTCTCGTCGGTGTGGCGATGAGAGCGATCGCCAAATCCCTCCATTCCGAAACGTCCATGAACGAGCGGGTTTCTATCCTCGCAGCAGTCGTTGGCATTATTTGCTTCATCGGCCTGATCACGTATCTGTTCGGCGCTCAGATTAGCGACCAGCTATCCTCTCTCATCACTCAGCTACCCGAGGCGGGAGAACGCCTCTCCAAAGCTGTACCCTTCGCGAAGGCGGTTTCGGATTCTTCGATTGGCGCGCTGATTTCGAATGCGCTGTCTTGGGGTACGACCATCTTCGGCGCCGCTGCGGCTTTGGTCCTCATTCTCGTCGGCGGGATCTATCTGGCCTTCGACCCCGAGCGCTACAAAAGAGGTTTTTTGATCTTGTTTCCCGAGTCACGGCGTCCTCTGATCGAGGCCACTCTCGACGATGCCGGCGCGGTGCTGCGGGTTTGGTTGGGAAGTCAGCTTCTGGCAATGGCCGTAGTTGGTGTGATGACCACGGTAGGTTTGATGCTCGTCGGTGTGCCGTCACCGCTTGCGCTCGGTGTGATCGCGGCCGGACTTGAGTTCGTTCCCATGATAGGACCGGTGCTCGCCGCGATACCGGCTTTGCTGCTCGCCTCAACACAGGACTGGCAAACCGTGGGCTGGACGCTTCTCGTTTTCGTGATTGTGCAGCAGATCGAGAACAACCTTTTGATGCCGTTGCTCGTCGGACGTGCCGCCGGGGTGGCACCCGCGGTCGGACTGTTTGCAGTCGTGGCAATTGGAGTGCTTTTCGGACCGCTCGGGCTTTTGCTGGGATACCCACTTGCGCTCGTTGCGGATGTTGCTGTTCGCAAGCTCTACATTCGCGAAACGCTCGGCGAGGACGTCGAGATGCCCGGCCGTGCTGCAAAGTGAGCGTCGAGAGCCGCAAATGTGGACTCATCTGCGCGCGCAAGTCATCATAATGCGCCGATGATGAAGTCAGTGGCTTCTTTTGTACCGATCGTCCGGTGGTCAGTTCGTCATCGCTGGCTCTGGACAGGTGTTCCGCACGATCATGTTTTTGAGCGTCCGGTCCCATCTTCCACTGTGTATGAAGTAGGGTGACAGGTGCTGAACGACGGCATCGCTGGCAGCAAAGCCCCACGCGATTCCGGTGTCGAGGGGCGTCGGAGTAAGATCGCCGGCGGCATCGATGCAGTTCATCGTGCGTGGGGCCGTGTCGATCATGGAATACTGGACACGTCCCGAGTTCAGAAGACGAACGCGCTTCAATGCCCTCTGATAGAGAGCTGGTTCGATTTCGTATGGCCCCCAAGACTTCACGTCACGGTCCAATCGGCAGGCCATCTGCAGCGTTTGAGCGAGTGTGAAGTTGTGACCCGGCTCTGAAACAAACGGGTCTATGACGCCTGTCGCGGGCAACCAGCTTATGGTCACTGGCTTGACGATGCCTTTGGAGAGATCGTCGCCTTTGTAGAAACTCGCGAACGTGTGGGAATGTACGACGTCGTTATCTCGCCCCTGGAAACCCCACACCATGACAAAGTAGTGGCCCCTGAGAGCAAATCGATGACTTGCCGGCTCCGCGCCCAATGACGAGGAAAGGACAACAAGCGCGGCCAAAAAGCTAAGAAGTCTCACAACTTTGCACATTCCAGAATGGCTTCGGCCAATGAACGTCAACAGAGGCCGATTAGATCCCAATGATGAGTGCTCAGGGCACGATTTGGCTGAGCCAAACTGCATGACCGGCATGGCTCACGCGGTCCCGAGGCAATCTTGTGGCATCACTTGGTGAGGAATGTGACGCGGCCATCTAGAGGCGACAATGCGCTCTGACCGAGATCGAAGGAAACGAGATCTCGGTCAGAAAACCGTCGGGCAGTTGAAGAGCCTAGCTCAATAGCAGACCCAGACATAGAATCCGTCAGGGGTGATCCGCCAACATGAGCCAACACCGTACGCCCACCATCGACCACGCCAGTAGCGCCGGACGGGGCCATAGTAGATCCCGCCGTAGTAGCGGCGGCCGACGACCCAATTGCCTCGAACATGCCGGCGAACGACGTTCCGTCGGACATTCCTATGAGCGACATTTCTGCGGACGTTTCGCCGGGCAACCGAATTGCGATAAACTCTTCCGCCGCGATTGAAGTTACGGGCACGGTTCATTCGATGGAACGACCCACGTTGCACGCGGGCAAAACCGCCGCCGTGGAATCCGCCGCCGCCACGAAAGCCTCCGCCGCCCCGCCGAGCGTCGGCATGGGAGAGAAGGGTGGTGAAGCCAATAAGGGCGGAAAAAACAAATACCAAGACAAGCTTGAGACTGGGTTTCATGACGCGCGACTCCCGAACTTATGACCAGATGGATTGCCGCTAAAGTCAGTGCAATGAATGATTTAGATCAATGGAATAATGCACAAAATGAGAACGGGTAGAATAGCCTTTTTCAAGCGGCCCGTCATCGCTATGTCGACCTTAAAAAAATTGGCGCGTGATCGGCTATATTGCGAAACGACGGGAGCGGAACCAATGCAATTCCTGAAAAAGTGGATTGCAATTGCCCTTCCGCCAGAAATCAATTTCCGAATGAACGACCAGAACAGGTTGGTTAAGCAGGCCGGACCAGCCCAAGCGCATCTCTGGGCCTGAGAGATCGCGCTTTCTTGTCTCGCCGGGTAAATCGATCCCGCCTGATCGAGCGGACATGCCTCCCACTTGGGTTGAAACAGTCTTCTCAGATCTGCTCAACCCAGCGGTCGCAAACGTTTCTTTTCAATGCAGTCTTAATACCAGCGCCAGCGACGGCAGACGTGACCCACCCCCCACACGACACATCGTCTAACGCCACGTATGTTTCTTCGTGATACGCATACGCCGTTAATTCGTGTTCTCCCCGCGCCGCATCCGTATGCGGCGAGCGTTGTGATGCCATCCGACTGATGATGTGATACGGACGGCATCGCTTGCGCCGATGGTGCGAGCGCGAAGGCGATGGCTGCAACAGCAATAAGCTTGATCATGGCTTCTCCCATTCACCGATTGTTACGGCAACGCCCCGCCCGACTAGCTCGCAATCAGATTGCCTCCGGCGAA
>Ga0256786_1000799_pt1 | contig 14299 bp, 14 predicted proteins | sample MC6MC0937MT_FD_186053 | JGI IMG/M metagenome (GOLD analysis project Ga0256786, IMG submission 186053) | Metatranscriptome of enriched soil aggregate microbial communities from Iowa State University, Ames, United States - MC6-MC0937-MT... | ecosystem: Environmental > Terrestrial > Soil >...
CCAATATTGACCTCTTCATAAAAATGAATTTCGTTATTCTGTAATGAAATATTTAATGCTTTATTTTTAGATAATGTATGTGCAACTGCTTTAACAATTAAATCGTTATAGGATAATCGATACCCTGTTTCTTTCTCAATGACAGGTAGTAATTGTTTACGCAGAATTACACATTCCGTCATATTGATTTCTGTTGTCAATGTTACATGTGGTGCAGTGTAATAGCTTTCGCTCATTCGCTCTGCAATGACTTTTCTCATGCCTTTTAACGGTACTTTTTTGAGCTGTGAAGATTCTCTTTCTTGTGCTGATGTTGTCTTAGTAACAGCAGACAAGACATCCTTTTTCGTTATTTTACCGTGCTGTCCTGAGCCAATTAAATCTTTATCATCTATCTTTAGATCCTGAACCATCTTTTGTGCCAATGGCGTGATATTAGATGTATCTTGTTGTAAGTAATTTTCGACATCCTGTTTTTGTACGCGACTGTTCGGACCTGTCCCAGATACAAGAGAAAGGTCAACCCCATTATCTTTTGCAAGCTTGTTGGCAGCAGGTGTTTTTCGCACTTTTTCTTGCTCATTGACTTCTTCCAATTTATTATCTTTTGATTCTGAGAAGTTTTCAGTTTGCTCTATTGCCTCATTTTCTTCACCCATATAGGCAATAACTTCATGTACTTTTACCGTACTACCTGCATCATATACTTTTTTTAATAGATGTCCTGAAGATTCAGCTTCTACTTCTAGAACAATTTTATCTGTTTGAATTTCAGCAATGGGATCGCCTTCCTCGATAAACTCACCATCATTTACTAGCCAACTAACAATGATGCCCTCCTCCATCGTTGCTCCTAATTTGGGCATTACCACTTCTCTTGCCATTTTAGTTCACCTCTATTTGTTCATTAATTCTAAACATTTTTGATAAATATCTGATACTTGAGGGATTGCAGCCTTTTCAAGTTTTGGGTTGTATGGTATTGGTGCCTCTATTCCACCTAATCGTAAAATCGGTGCATCTAAGTAATCAAAGGCATCACTCTCTGCGATTAAACTAACAATTTCTGTACCAAATCCGCCTCTTTTCACTGCCTCATAAACGACTAGTACTCTTCCAGTTTTCTTGACAGATTCCAAAATTGCTTTTTCATCTAACGGAACAAGTGTCCTTGGGTCAATTACCTCCACATCAATTCCCTCTTGTTCTAGCTTTTGTGCAGCTTCTACCGCATGATTTACCATCATACCTGTAGCAATAATAGTAATGTCCTTCCCCTCTCGTTTAATATCTGCCACTCCAAGAGGAATTTCATAAGATTCTTCAGGAACATCTCCTTTTAGGTTATAAAGCATTTTATGCTCATAGAATAGAACTGGATTGTCATCTTTTATTGCAGCTTTTAGTAACCCCTTAGCATCGTAAGCATTGGAAGGTTGTACAACTTTTAGGCCTGGTATATGTGTCATCCAGGCTTCTAAGCTCTGTGAATGTTGTGCTGCAAATCCTGCACCAGAGCCAGCTGGTAATCTAACTACCATAGGAACCTTTGCTTTCCCTCCAAACATATAGCGCATTTTCGCAGCTTGGTTTACGATATTATCCATAGCAATTACAACAAAATCCGAAAATTGAATTTCTAAAATTGGGCGCATGCCTGTCATTGCTGAACCTACCGCACAGCCACTAATTGCGGCTTCTGAAATAGGAGTAATGCGAACTCGTTCAGGACCAAATTCATCAATCATTCCACTTGTGACACCAAAGGCACCACCATATACTCCGATGTCCTCACCCATAATAAATACGTCATTATCCTCACGCATTACCTGAGTCATTGCTTCTTTAATAGCTTCTGAATAACTAATTTCTCTCATCTTGATTTCTCCTTTTCCCCTAGGCATAAATATCTGTCATTAAAGTATCTAAACTTGGATCATCACTATTTTCAGCATATTCAACCGCTTCTTTCATCTGGTTTTGAGCTTTTTCGTTTAACTCTATGAATTCGTTTTCATTTATGACATTATTAGAAACTAGAATTTCCTTAAAAGCTTCGATTGGATCCTTAGCTTTCTTCCATTCCTTCTCCTCTTCGCGCGTTCTATATTTTCGAGCATCACTTCTTGAATGTCCTTCCCATCGGTAAGTTTCCGCTTCAATTAAAGTAGGACCCATACCCTGCTTCGCACGTTCGACTGCATCTTGTGTCGCCTTAATAACCTCTAAAATGTTATTACCGTTAATCGTTTCGCTAGGAATTCCGTAGCTCGATCCTCTGACAGCAATGGACTCTATATTTGTCATTTCCTTAATAGAACCTGACATTCCATATAAATTATTTTCACAGAAGAAAATTATAGGAAGCTTCCAAATTGAAGCAAGATTCAGGGATTCGTGGAACGCCCCTTCGTTTGTTGCACCATCTCCAAAGAAGCACAGTACTACATAGCCTAATTCCTTCATTTTAGATGTTAAAGCAGCGCCGACACCAAGCGGGAGACCAGCTGCTACAATACCGTTCGCACCAAGATTCCCAACTGTCATATCAGCGATATGCATTGAACCACCTTTACCCTTACAATGGCCTGTTACCTTTCCAAGTAGCTCTGCGACCATCTTATTAACATCTGTTCCTTTAGCAATACTATGTCCATGGCCGCGATGTGTGCTTGTAATCTTATCTTCGTTATTTAGTGGGAAACAAGCACCTACCGCTGTAGCTTCTTGACCAATACATAGATGCATAGTTCCATGAATTTTTCCTTGTTGATATAGTTGTTTCAATGTCTCTTCGAACTTTCTGATGAGAATCATGTCATACAACATTTTCTTTAAATTCTGATTGTCTAAGCCTAATTCCTGAAATAATAATTCATTTGACATATTTAGAACCTCCTAAAAATATTTACATTAATTATTAATGCAAAAAGCATGCCAACTTTTATTGATGCAAAAACCCAGTATTTTCTCATCGAACTGGAGAAAAAATGATGTATAATTGTGCCCAAGTGATGAATTATTACATCATGTCTACTTAAGGGGGAGTATGAATGTTTTACAATCAATTAAAATTACTTGGGGTTATAGAGTGGGATCAAAATAGAGATGTTCTAGTATGTAATGAAACTGCCAAGACTTACGAAAAATTTTTTGATGATATAAAAAAACAAGTTTCTAATGGCTATAAGTATTTTTGTATGTTGAATTCGAACTTGGAAATAAATGTTTTAAACAATGTTGAGGATTTTTCTAAGCTAACAATTTTTTTATTACCTCTAACAGAATCCGTTAGCTTAAATCAAGAAATTGATAAATTGGATAATTTAAAAAAAGAACTTGATGAGGTTATTAATTCATCGTTCGACGGCATTGTTATTTCTGATGCCAAAGGGAAGATTATGTATCAGAATCCTGCTTATGAAAGAATTACAGAGCTTTCAACTGAATTTTGTATAGGAAAAAACCTACAATCCTTAGTTGACAAAGGAATTATTGATGTTTCTGCATCATTGAAGGCTATCAAGGGGAATCGTGCTATTACAATAAGTCAGAAGATTAAAACAGGGAAAAGCGTTTTAGTTTCAGCCGTTCCAATCAGAAACAAGCAAGGCGAAATCATTAAAATTGTGAATAATGTTCGTGACTTAACCCAGCTAAATAATTTAGAGACAGAAATTCAACAATTAGAAATCAAAAATCAAAGAATCCATGAAGAATTACAACAATTAAAAGGGATTAGTGATCCGAAATATTCAATTATTGCACATTCTACACAAATGAAAGATGTCATTGACCGTGCTTTAAGAGTTGCACAAATTGATTCGGGCGTATTAATTCAAGGGCCGTCTGGTGTAGGTAAAGAAAAAATAGTAGATTTAATACACCGAAATAGTATTCGCAAGGACGGACCTTTGATTAAAATTAATTGTGGTGCAATCCCTGAATCTCTTCTTGAATCGGAATTATTTGGGTATGAATCGGGTTCTTTTACGGGTGCTACCAAAAAGGGCAAGGCTGGATTATTTGAGGCCGCTAATAATGGGACAATCTTTTTAGATGAAATTGGAGAAATGCCATTACAGCTTCAAGTAAAACTATTACGTATTCTTCAAGAGCGGGAAGTTGTGAGAATTGGCGGTACAACACCTATTCAAGTAGATGTCCGTGTCATTGCTGCAACAAACAGGAATTTATCGGATATGATTGAAGAGATGAAATTTAGAGAGGATTTATATTATCGACTTAATATTATTCCAATCAAAATTCCACCGCTTGAGCAAAGAGTAGAGGATATCATTCCTCTTATTTATCATTTTACGAATAATTTAAACATTAAATATGGATTAAACCGTTCTTTTTCATCTGAAGTGCTTGAAACATTTGCGAACTATAAATGGCCGGGGAATGTCAGAGAGTTACAGAACATCGTAGAACGAGTTGTTTTGATGAGTCAACATTCAGAGATTACGATGGATGATCTACAAAGGGAATTAAACTTAAACAGCGATAGCAGCATTCAAGTATCTAATAGCAATACTTTAATTACTCACCATTTACCGTTAAAGGATCAAGTTGAATCATTTGAGGAAAGTATTATTCGAGAAGCAATTAAAATTTATCCTAGTATAAGAAAAGCAGCAACTGCATTAAAAATTGATCAGTCTACACTTGTAAGAAAACTACAAAAATATAAAATAGAGAACCATTCTTAATAAAAAGTTGACCTCCTGTTTTTTATTATAGTAGAAATCTTCTTTTTTAGATTTGAAAAGTTAAAAAAGTCGATTTGCATCACATTTTTTGTGGCAAATCGACTTTTTCTTTTTTAGAGGTCAAACAACATTATTTACTAGATAATAAGTGTGGTAAAAATAACGTTAATTGAGGCACAAATGTAATGATGCCTAGTAATATTAGTAACGCTACTAAAATAGGTGTTAGATGTTTAAAGGTTTCTTCAAAACGTATATTTGCCACTTTTGCCCCTATAAACAGATTTAATCCCAATGGTGGTGTTAATAGGCCTAACGTCAAGTTAAAGCATACGATCATCCCAAAATGTAATGGATCTACGCCTAAAGGTATAACGATTGGTAATAGTAATGGGACGAATATTAATAATGCTGCAACAGTTTCAATAAACATTCCTACAACTAATAAGAAAAGGTTAATTAACACTAAAATGATAATCGGATTTGTTGTAAAGTCTGAAATACCATTAGCTATATATTGTGGCACTTGCTCTAATGTTAAAATTTTACCGAAGAACGTTGCAGTACCAACAAAAATCATAACAGATCCAGATGTAACGGCAGCGTTTAAAAATACATCCATTAAATCACTGAATCGTAATTCTTTATATATGAATATACTTACGATTAAACTGTAAACAACAGCAACTACCGCTGCTTCTGTAGGCGTGACAATACCACCATAGATTCCACCTAAAATAATAATAGGGGCTAATAATCCGAACTTTGCTTCATTTAATGATCGCCAAAAACCTATTTTTTCTTCCTCTGGTTGTTGGTCCACATAGCCTTCTTTTTTACATACAATATAGTTAATAATGACTAATATCACTGCAATTAATAAACCTGGGACAATACCAGCGATAAACAAATCACTAATTGATACCCCTGCCATGATCCCGTAGAAAATAAAGACAATACTTGGTGGTATGATAGGACCAAGAGCACCTGCACTTGCTGTTAATGCTGCGGCGTATGGTTTCTTATAACCACTGTTAATCATGTGTGGTATCATAATTCCGCCGATACTGGCAACCGTTGCTGCACCTGATCCAGAGATTGCTGCAAAAATCAAACTTGCAAGTATTGTAATTAAACCTAAGCTACCTGTCCAAGATCCCACCATTGATTTGAAGAAATCAATAAGTCTTCTAGAAATCCCCCCTGTACTCATTAATTCTCCCGCTAAAATGAAAAATGGTACAGCTAATAATGAGAACGAATCATTCGATGTAAATGTCGCTTGAATAAGAAATGAAATAGGTATTGTTCCTTCAATTAGAACAACAGTTAACGCAGAAATAGCTAAAGAAATTGCAATTGGTATATTTATTAATAGACACAGAATAAATACAATTGTGAGAATTCCAATGGCCCCTAACATTATTTCTCACCCTCTTTTCTCTTTACAAAAACATCTAATATCTCCACTACAAAAATTCTTATAGCCATTAAAAAATACCCAATTGGAATCCCTAAATAGACTACCCCCATTGGTAAATTAAGTGCTGCTGAGGTTGCGTTTTGTTTATATAAATTAAATGCATATTGAAAGCCCAGATACGAAATATATAAACTGAACAGCATCCATATAAAACTACCTATCAAGTTCACATATGGACGAATTTTTTTGGGGATAATCATATTTAATGCTTCTACTCTAATATGTGCTTTCGTAATGACAGCATAGCTTGCACTAATAAAAACAAACCAAACAAACAAATATCTTGATAGTTCTTCTGCCCAAACAATTGAGGAGTTAAAAACATATCTTGAAACCACAGCTGCAAACATAACTAATGTCATAATTAATAGAATTGCAAAGCTAGCATAAGCTTCAATTGGTTTCTTTATAGGCTTCTCCATTGCTTGTCCCCTCCCTTTGTACCCTTGTAATTTCAATATGTTTCATTACAAGGGCAATATGTTGAATTTTATTTCTCAGGAAATTATTTCAATTCCCCTAGTAATTTAATAGCTAAATCATAATTTTCCTGACCAATTGCATCCATGTTCTCTTTGGCAACGTTTATTGTTGCATCTTTAAATTTCTTTCTCTCTTCTTCAGATAATTCAACTACATCTACACCTTTATCTTTTAAGCCTTCGATAGCATCTTTTTCAGCTTTGGTTACAAGGTCTATTGCATGTTTTGTATATGAAGCTACAGATTCATCTAACGTTTTTTTCATATCTTCGCTTAAACCATCATAGAAATCCTTATTTACTAGCACACCATGTAATAATAAAATGTGATTTGTCGCTGTAAAATGGTTATTTACTTCATAAAAGCGATCTCCGTAAATTAAAGGTGTTGTTGTAGAAACACCATCGATCGTCCCTTGCTGTAACCCTGTAAACACTTCACTATAAGCCATTGGTGTTGGATTTGCTTTCATTGACTTCAATGTACTTAAATGTAAATTCGCTGATGAGCTTCTAATCTTTAAACCTTTTAAATCTGATGGTGCCTTAACAGATGTTTTACCGTTTAAAATGCTATAGTAGCCTAAATCAATGAATCCAAGCAGATACATATTGGATTTATCAGCAACCTCTTTCTTTAATAAGTCACCATATTCTCCCTCTAGGAAAGTGTAAAACTGTTCACGGCTATCAAATAAAAAAGGTACATCGAAAATATTAAAAGCATTTGCACCAATTGAATTCGCAATGCCGTATGCAGATGTTGTTGACAATTGAATCGTACCGTTTTGTAATAATTCTGCTGTTGTTTCATCAGAAGTAGTCAATGTACCACCATTATAAATTTCAACTTTTACATCGCCATTGCTTTTCTCTTCAATGGTATCTTTAAAATTTTCATATCCTAAATTTAAAAAGTTATTGGCATCGACTTGGTTTGCCATTTTTATCGTAATTGCTTTACCATTCGATGCTGATTCTTTTCCACCATTGCTTGAACACGCTGCTAAAAATATTAACGACAATGCCATTATTGAAAACATTAATTTCTTTAGTACTTTTTTATTTTTCATTGTATAAGCCTCCTATTTTTCACAAAATTAGTTCAATTGATTTGACAATTATTGTCCAATTCTACAGGTTTAAAAATTCATTTTAGATTGCCCACCATCTACATTGATGGTTGCACCAATAATCCAAGAAGCTTTTTCAGACGATAAATAAACGACTACATCTGCAATTTCTTCTGGTTTACCAAAGCGACCTGCTGGAATATCATTCTTTACAAACTCTTCAATTTTATAAGGATCCTCTCTTGTTAACCTTCCCCAAACGCCACTTTCATGATAAACGCTACCAGGCGCAATGCTATTAACCCTTACACCGTATTTAATGACTTCGTGTGCTAACGCTTTCGTGAAACTTATTAATGCTGCTTTTGCATTATTGTAGGTTGCCTTGCCACCACTTTCCCTACCATAAATAGAAGAAATATTAATAATATTGCCGCTTCCTTGTTTCTTCATATGTTTAAGAACCAATTTGCTAAGATGTACACTCGAAAAATAATTTAATTCAAATGCTTCATAGAAATTCTCCATGGGCGTTTCTAATATACTAGAGCCATTACTTCCCCCAGCATTATTTATCAATATATCGATATGATCATGATCTAATATGTATTTTTCAATTAGACCTTCACGCTCATAATTATTCGTAATATCAGATTGATAGGTTGTTACATTTTTTAACTGCAGTTTCGCTTCATTCAAATGCTCTATAGAACGACCAACAATTGAAACGTTTGCATTTTCTTCTATAAACCTTTTTGCTATTTCCAGTCCAATACCTTTTGAACCACCAATAATCAATACATTTTTTCTAGCTAGATTCAACTCCATATTATTGCTCACTTTCTTGGGATTATCGTTTAACCACCCAATTTTTATCTTCCTAAAAACCCACCGTCTACCGGTAAGAGGATCCCATTGATATAGTTTGATTTATCTGAGCATAAAAATTGTAAAGCACCTGCTAATTCATTCGGCTCGCCAAAGCGTCCAGCAGGTATACGGCTAATTAGTGATTGATATCTTGACTCATCTTCAAGAATAAATTGATTTAATGCTGTATTATAATATCCAGGAGCAATTGCATTTACATTAATACCCTCTTTGGCCCATTCATTGGATAATGATTTTGTCAGTTGGGCAACCGCTCCTTTACTTGCAGAATAGGCAGATGCATTATAACCACCCTGTACAGCTAATACAGATGCAATATTGACTATTTTCCCAGCGCCCTTTTTCAACATTTCATGATATGCCAGTCTACTTAATTCGAATATTGCAGTAACATTAACATCAATGATTTTTTGGAAGTCCTCAATCGGTAAATCAATCGCAGGCATCGGTTTATGGATTCCGGCATTATTTACAAGAATATCTAACTCCCCACCTAATAGTTGGACTGCTATATGGAATACTTCAGGAATTTTCTCTAAGTTCGATAGGTCAGCCCGTACCCCGTATACAGTAAATCCTTCATTCTGCATATCTTTAGCAATCTTCTCTACATCATTGGAGTAATCAATAATGCAAACCTCCACACCATATTCACAAAGCCCCTTTACCATTGCTAACCCGAGACCTTGAACGCCACCTGTAAGTATTGCTTTTTTACCTTGTAAACTTTGCATAGATTCCACCCTCTACTGAATTCGCTTTCATTAATTTGTACTCTTTTCCATCAGCTCAATAATATATCCATCGGGATCATACATATAAATAGCTTTTGATCCCTTATTTGCACCTAATGTAATATCTACAATTTTTTTAGATCTAAATTGAACTCCAGACAATTTTAGATACTCGTACATTTCTTCTATTCCTTCAACCTTTAGACAAATATGTCCCGATCCATAATCGCATGGACGAACATTGCCTGGATATCTTTCCATGCCTACATACTCAAGTAACTCTATTTCATTCCCTCCTGGAATTCTAATAAATGCAATTTTGACCTCTTGTAAATTGACAAGTTCAACTATGTCTGAAATATATTCATTACTTGAAATTTGTCTCGAAATTAATTCTAAACCTAACTTATTTACATAAAAATCTAAAGAAATCTCTAAATCCTTTACTGTTATTCCACTATGGATAAAACCTGTGACTTTCCCCTTCACATTTATCCCCCCTTTCGCTTCACTTTTATATCATGCAAAAATCGTGCCAATTTTAAACCGCGATGAATAGTTAGTAAATTTAGATTAATAACACAGATGTCCCATAAAAATATTTGCAAAAAATCATCACTTGATGATTTTTAACATCATTTCATTTTAGGGCTTTCCAATTTGTATTTCCTAGAAAATTTATAAGGACTCATTAGCGTAGATTTAGGTGAATTATTGGTTCTTGACAAAAGGGAGGTGCATGTATTTTAATTAATATATATTTCAATAATTAAAATATATATTAATTAAATTAAAATGAGGTGAATATTTTTGATTCAAAAACTCCGCACTGTAACCCTCACTAATGGCAACATTAAAGACTTAGCTACAGACTGTGAGCAATTAAATATTCGGGGAGCTGTTGCTTTACATCAAGAAATACGACTGAAAAAAATCTCAACACATGGACATAGTTCTTTTCAATCCCGTGTAACAGCACAGATTTTAAACAGTTCAGGATCATGCAGATTAAAGGATTATTGTGAAATAAACGAAATTACGAGTGCTGGTAGCTTTAAGCTGAACAATGGAAAAGTAATAAAGCTAAATAGCTCTGGAAAGTTAACTATTGAACAAAGTTTAGAGGCAGAATCTGTAGATGTAATTGGTATAGTGAAAGCAGCAAAAATAAATGCTAAAAGTTTTGCTTTAAAATTGTCTGGTGAAAGTGAGATTAAAGAACTACATGCTGATGATATTTGGGTAGAGAAGGATAAGATTACCATTCTTCCATTATTAAAGAAAAAGTTAAATTGTAATTGTCTAAAGGGGAAAGTTGTACGTCTGTCGTATACGAACGCAGAAATAGTGGATGGAGACGTTGTCAACGTAGGAAGGAATTGTAAAGTCAAAACGCTTTATTATACGGAAAGCTATTCCATTGCGCCAAATTCAAAAGTGCAAAAAATTATACGGAGGGAAAAAGAATGACAATCATAAAAATTATACAAAGCTTTTTTTGCTCATTAGCCCTCTTTGTATTAGTAATCCTCTATGCTGGCTTGATTTTAAGTGCATTATTATCAATAGTAGGTGGTCTCTTACGAACGGTTGGACTTGAGCAAATTAAGATGAGCCTTTGGAGTGGTGTTGACCTTCCAGTCGCTTACAGTATTCCCCTAGCCCTTCTCGTAGCTCTGCTGCTTTTCTTTTGTTCAATCTATGTTAAACGCTCTATCCAATTTTGTTTATCAAAGCTTAAATTTTAAAATATAGAAGCACATCTTTTGTTTGATAATAAAAGATGTGCTTCTAAGAATTTATAAATCTACAACTCTCCTTCAAGAAAATTGATTACGAATGTTTCAGGATTTACAAGAAATTCTTTAAAGCTACACAAATCAGCATATTCTTGATGCTCCACATCATAGCAGCCAATTTGCTTTTTCCTTGGATTCCATACGATTTGTAAATCAGAATAATTGTCTACATATGCAGACAAACGTAGTAGCTTTTGACGGCCAACCTTCATTTCAAAGGTGTCTGTCAGGGTAAAAAAGTCGATATAACTGATGTCGTAGTCATTGGTATCTAGCTCTAGTCGTAGCTCTTCTCCTGTAAGAAAGCTAATCAGTTCATCACTCAACTTATATTTCTTTACCTCATATTTTTTGTTCTCCAAATCATGAAGCATGGCTGGCTCCAATGCTTTCAAATAGTCAGCCAAAATAGTATTTTTAAGGCCCACCGCAATCGTATATGGGCGCTCGCCATCCTTTTCTGCTAAAGTAACGTTTGCGCCACGCTCAACCAAGTATTTCACCATTGTTAGATTCTGCATTCGTGTTGCCACCGTTAATGGGGTTGCTTGATAAGGATAAACCATATCTGGCTTATTATAGTTAATGTCCACCCCTTGATTGAGTAAATATGTAACTGTCTTCATGTCATGATTTGACACAGCTTGACGCAATACTGGACCACCGTACTGTCTTATATCCAGACCTAACTCATGAATGAGTGGAATATTATTTTTATTACCATAGTAGGCCTGTGAATAGGCACCAGACCCGACCTGATTAAGCGTGTCAAGCTTCGCTCCATGCTTTACAATATAACGCACTACATCTTCTTTACAATAACGAACAGCTAGCAAAAAGGCTGAATTATTTTTAACATTCAAATTGACACCGTGCTCTACTAGCAGCCTTATCACATTCAGTCTCTGTAACCTTAGCGACAAATCTAATGGACTTAATGAGATATGTTGACTTAATATAATGTCCTCTTCAATATCCCAGCCCCCTTCAATGGCAAGTAATAAAGCTGGAACATTTCCGTTGTATATATGCATTGCCATTTCTGGTAGTTCATGAAATTTACCGATATTTTTTAGATTAATCATCTATCCCATTCCTTTCTTTATGAAAAGTATAGATAACAACTTTAGCGAAAACAACGATCTATAAGGCTAACAGGACAATGGGAAGTATTCGTTGTAATTGAAAGGTTCATTATTATTCCTTGATTTAAGTCAATGCTCCAACATCTTCATTCATTTAAAATAAAAAAAACATTTAAGGGAGGGTTTAGTATGAATAAAACAATACATGGACATTCCAATCAACAAAAGTCAGCTTTAATCGGAGGAATAGCTCTTGTCACCATGGCACTTGCCGCATTTTTTTCCTATGGTTTTGTTCATGAAAGCCTAGTACTATATGAAGATGCGAGCACCACTTTTACTAACTTACAATCATCCAATATGCTTTTCAAAGCAGAAATCTTAGGTTGGACTATCATCCTTATTACCGATATTATCGTAGCCTGGGCATTCTATATTTTTCTAGAACCTATTAATAGAAGCCTTGCATTGCTCGCAGCATGGTTCCGCCTTATTTATACGGCTATATTGGGAATGGCCATTCTAAATTTGATTTTTGCATCGCTTCTTTCTAATGGCACAATTTATACAGAACAACTTCCAGCACATGTTATGTTGTTTCTTGAAGCCTTTGAAAGCATTTGGGCTATCGGCTTAATTGTTTTTGGATTACATCTTCTGATGATAGGCTATATGGCTGTTAAAGCATCCTGTATTCCAAAGGTTATTAGTATCTTATTGTTACTGGGCGCAATAGGCTATATAAGCATTAATCTTCTTATAACGGTTTTCTCACAAGAGAATGCAGTCATTTCTGTGCTTAAACTTATCTTTAATGTCCCAATGATTTTAGGAGAGTTGGGCTTTGGTATATGGTTGCTAATTAGAGGCGGAAAGGTTTCTAATACTGCTATAACATTTTCCTAATATTTATTTACTCGCTTCTTAATTCTACTTAATGACTCTGGTGTCATACCAAGATAACTCGCCAGCTGATGCTGTGGTACACGATTAACTAAATTGGGTCGTTTCTGTAATAAGGATTTGTAGCGTTCTTCTGGAGTTGATGCAATGAATGATGCTAATTCATCCTGTATTTCACCAAAGCTATGCTCAATCATCTTACGTGTCATAGCCTCTAATTGTATATATTTATTGTACATCATACTTTCAGTAACAATATCTCCTACAACTAATTTGCAATCTTCAAGACAAGCAAAAGTGTAGGAGGATTCTTTATCTTGCTTATGATGATTAAAATTTGAAATAGCCATTTCCTCTGTATAAAAGTTGGAGGTAATTTCCTTCCCTGCTTCATCTACAGAAAACTGTCGAATACAACCTTTTAAAACAAAGTAACATTTAGTAGGAACATCTCCTTGTCTAAGGATAATTGTTCCTTTTTTAAACTCTTCAGTTTCTATTTCATCAATAATGGCCTGCTGCTGTTCCGCACTAAGTGTTGAATACTTCTTCATATACTTTATTAGTATTTTTTCCATACTGCTCCCACTCAAATTTTGTATTAAATATTTGTAAATTTGTCATTATTTACAGCATATTCTAATATAATAGAATTAATTGATACTAACAGATAAAAAAATAGAATCCCCAATCCTTTATTTGATTGAAGATTCTATGCTATGGAAACGGTTGTCCAAATGTTGCTTAAATGCTAACATCTGCCGTCTCCACATTTAGTATTTATTTTAAAGCAAGTGCTTTATTAGTTGTTTCATTAATCTCTTTCAGAAGCTCTGGATTTTGTGCTAATGACAAGCCATAAGATGGAATCATTTCTTTAATTTTTGGCTCCCATTCTTTGATATGTTGAGGGAAACATTTATTGATTACCTCAAGCATAACGTGAACAGCCGTAGAAGCACCTGGTGAAGCTCCAAGTAAAGCTGCAATTGATCCATCAGAAGCGCTTACAACTTCTGTACCAAATTGAAGCGTTCCTTTTCCGCCAGCTTCTGTGTCTTTAATTACTTGTACACGTTGTCCAGCAACAATAATATCCCAATCATCGCTCTTCGCATTTGGAATGAATTCACG
>Ga0256786_1000813_pt1 | contig 14207 bp, 10 predicted proteins | sample MC6MC0937MT_FD_186053 | JGI IMG/M metagenome (GOLD analysis project Ga0256786, IMG submission 186053) | Metatranscriptome of enriched soil aggregate microbial communities from Iowa State University, Ames, United States - MC6-MC0937-MT... | ecosystem: Environmental > Terrestrial > Soil >...
TAAAAGATACGGTTGCATAAAACTTTTTTGACTGGACTGATTACTGATGTTCAGAATAATCCGCGTCGCCAGCATCGACGATTTTACTTTTTCAGGTGTTTCGGGATTGGTATTTATTTCGTCAAATTTAGAACAGCTTGAAAGACTAACAAGAGCTAAAGTAGCCATTGTTATCCATGTACTTTTTATTTTCATGATGGTATAATTGGTCTGCATTAAAAAGTCAGGTTAATATTAAATCCGATATAGCGTAAAGAAGGAGAGCTTAAATCTTCTGATCCTACATCCGGATCAGCATATTTATATTCTTTAGTCCACAGAAATAAATTTTGCCCTGTGATACCTATACTCGCTTTTTTAGCTTTCATTTTGTTTGCAAATGTTGTTGGTACAGCATAACTCAAAGAAAGTTCGCGCAATTTGATAAAAGTTTCATCCCAATAATTGCGACGGCCAGAATATGCAGATTTCCAGTATGATTCGTACGATACTACCTTGTCATTCGGTGCAAACACCCGTGTATCTTCCACAGCTTGACCATACTTATCATAGGTCACACCTCCCGATACGATTTTTACACCTGGAGCAATATATGTTTTATTGCCATTGACCACTTCTTCATAACGATATTCGTTATCTGAGTCGGGGTGAGCACCAGTTTGCCATAGACGGGCATTTGTGCCGGAATAGGACATCCCTTTAACGCGTCCATCGATGCTCAAAGATAGTTGGAAGTCCTTATAGCGAAATTGATTTGATAAACCCCAGAACCATTTTGGCGCTGTGTAGCCAATCAGTTGACCGGCATATTTTCCAGATATTGGCATTCCCGAACTATTATGTACAATTTCCCCATTCGGTGACCTTTCCCAGTCTGAAGAGACAATGTAATCCGTTCTTAACCCTTTTTTTACATACAGCGCATCAGCAGAATATTGTGGATCCAGCTTATGGAAGTAATTCATGTTTTGAGATAGGTTTCCAATAATATCCCATTGAAAATCGGTGTTTTTTATTGGTGTTCCACCTACGGTGATTTCATGCCCTTTCGTCATGATCTCTTCTTTTGTATTGATCAGGCGACGTTCAAATCCGGTCATGTTAGAGATAGAAGCATTAAGCATCTTGTTATGCTCGAGACGGTAGTAGCGGGTGTAGTTACCAAAAACTCTATTTTTTAAAACGGCAAAATCGAAACCAAACTCATATGAATCATTTTGAGTAGGTGATATGGCGTAATCCTTTATTGAATTTGGATAAGAAGCTGTTGGATAGCCATCCCATACGTTATTACTGATTGAAAATGCTTGTCTTACATCATAAGGATTAGGTGTTTTTTTGGTAACTACCCATGCGCCCCTTACTTTAAATTGATCTAACCACGATAGTTTAAAATCAATGAGATCAGTTAGTGATGCACTTGCGGAAAGTGAAGGGTAGAAATAGGAGCGGTTTTCTTCCGGTAAAGTCGATGACCAGTCATTACGGCCAGTAGCTTCTATAAAAAGAGCATTTCTCCAAGAAAGAGCTAATCGTCCATATAGCGCATTGGTCATTAATTCCGAACGACTCTGAACGGTACTGATCGGGTCAATGGAATTCCGTAAAGAATAATAACCTGGTATCGATAGGCCATTAACGGTAGATGAATTACTCGTTTTATCTAATTTGTAATAAACCGATCCACCCGCCATTCCGTCAAATCCAAAGTCACCCCAAGTTTTCTTTGCGGTAAAGATGATATCCGAATTAGAACTGAATCCATTATACTGTGCATTCTGGAATTTTCCTTTATTATGAAATCCACCAAAACCTTCAAATCCTCCACGGGTACCGTAAATACCCATCGGGTTTTGTTGCGTTCTTTCTTTACCATAATAATCATAGCCCGAACGCACAATCACTTTACCCCAGTCATTAACTTTATAATTTAAGGTAACTGCTGCGTTAATTTTGTTGATCAGCTCCGGTGTTGTTTTTTCATAAGCAGTTAAATAAGGATTGTCATACCAGCCTTTGTACATCCAATTTTGAGATTGGTCTTTTACCAACCAATAATCTTGATAATCTCGTAAATCATATTCTGCTCCAGTCCAAACTAAGATATTATAGATGTAACCTTGATTATTGTAACCCGATCCAAAATTGCTGCTGGACGAATTGCGGTTGTAGCCAAGATTTGTTTCTAGATCGACTTTATTGCTTAATTTGGTTGTTCCCGTTACCGAAATATTGGTTAAGTTCAACTGTTGATTTGGGTATTGCCCTTTGTTGTATATGTGACTTATGGATGTACGGACACTTCCGTTTTCACCCTGATTTGTAAAGCTCAGTGAGTTATTCGAAATAAAGGACGGAACTAGAAAGTTTCTGAAATTATCTTTCCCACGAGAGGTGAGGGGCTGATCCTCCATTTGTTTGGTCATCGGATTCCATTGTGAATAGATTTTGCCAATATCCATTTTATCTCCCCAGACATAATCGTTATTGTTGAATTTCCCTCCCTCTCCAGACGAGTAGGAATGTTGCACCTCGGGTAGTTTAAGAAAACCAGAGAAGAACATGTTATTGCTATTGACGTTTATTTCAGCCCCTTTTTCTTTCAGTCCCTTTTTAGTCGTGATCATGATCGCTCCTCCAGAACCCCTTTCTCCATAAAGAGCGGCTGCTGCAGCACCTTTAAGAACATTCATATCAGCGATATTATCTGTCGGGATATCGCGCAAGGTCATATTTTCATAAAGTACACCATCGATAACAAGAATCGGATTTAAACCGCGTACTTGAATAGCAGGAGTAGTATTAAATTCAGTACTGTTTAATACACGGACACCTGAAATTCTACCGGTTAATGTCGTTCCGATATCAACCCCTTTTACTTTTGATAATTCTTCCCCACCAATATTTTGGGTTGCATAACCCAATGATTTTTTATCCCTTTTGATTCCGAGTGCTGTAACTACCACTTCCTGTAATTCTGAAGACGTTTTTTGCAATCTGATCAATGAAATCTGTGATAATGGTATTTCTACAGTACCGTATCCAATATAAGAAATCTGAACAACAGCATTAGGATCCGTTACTTTTAAACTAAAAGCACCTGTATTATCGGTACTAGTTGCATGTGTTGTTCCTAAAATGCGGATCGTTACTCCGGTTAGTGGTAAACCAGTTTCCTGGTCGATGACCTTACCTTTTGTGTCACTTTGCTGTGTACTAGCTGTGATTAGATTGTTTTGTACACCTTTCAAAGCACCATTCTTCGTGATCACATACATCTTGTCGTCAATTTTGTTGACCGATAACTCCCCGTTAGAAATCGTCTGGATGAAAGTCGCGATGTTGCTTTTGTTTACTTTGCTTAAATCTGAATTTTCGCGTACCTGTTGATTGGAAATAGAAGCATCATACCCAAATTTGATGTTGAGTTTCTTTTCCACTCTGGTGATCACAGACCCAATCCCTTCCTCTTGCATCGCGTGGGACGCCATTACCTGTAAGGCAAGTGCTTGAAGAAGGATCCCTGTTCCCATAATTTTAAAATAGTAATTGGTTTTTTTCATATTACTGATGTTTATAAATAATTGTCGTATTAAAAGCTCGATTTAAGATCTCAAGTGATTTATCCAGGTCATTGGAAGGTAGGTAGCCCGTGAAAATTTCCGCTTCAAATTTCTCATTGAGTCGTAGACGCTGCTCAGGATAAAGACTGTTTAAATCCGAAAATATTTTCTGTATAGGCTCCCGGTCAAAGGCAAGTAGATTATTTATCCAGTTGGAAGATTCAACAGTGTCAGTAGGAGAGACCTCAAAAGATTGTTTTGTTTTATCAAACGCAGCTTTTTGACCCGGTAGAATAATTACTTGTTTTAGACCATTTTTTACCTGTACTTTTCCATGGTTTAGAACTAGTAGATTTTTGTGAGGGGTGTTGATCAGGTTGAAAGCTGTTCCGAGTACTCTCACATCAAAAGCACCCGAATTTTCTACGACAAATGCTTTTTTAGGATTTTTTGAAATTTCAAAGAAAGCTTCTCCGATCAATTGTACACGTCTTATGGTATCTTTTGTAAAATCAGACAGCACGAGCAATTTAGCTCCTTGCTTTAAGGAGATTGTACTTCCATCATTTAATTTGATTTGCTTAACAAATTTGGTGGTGTTTTCGAAGTTAGATTCAGGTTTGTTATGGTTCGGACTAATTATTCCAGTATTATTCAAGTAGAATAGGATAGAAAACCCAGTTATTATGAGTGCGGCCGCAGCCCTTAGAAAAACTTTTCTCTTCCAGATCGGTTTAACAGCAGGATATAATTTTTCACCTGTTATTGACGTAAAAATTTCATCCGATTTATGATCGTTTAAAACAATATTTCTGTTCTCGCTGTTTAAAACGTCTTCAAAGTTTGGGAGATCTTGTTCATCACAGTCCTGCAAAATCGTCAAGATTAATGCACGATCTCTATCCGAGGTCTCGGGAGATAGAAATTTTTTATATAAAAGGGTTAGTTCTTCTTTACGCATCTTTTCGTATTGTTATAGTATATACGGGTGGTAAAGACGAAAAGACGATGGGAACTTAAAATATTCTTAAAAAAATTAAAAGCGCAATAGAATCCTTCATATGGGCTATGAGGTATTGTCTCACAGATTTATTTGCTTTGACCAATTGATCGCGGACGGTATTGACTGAAATACCCAATTGATCGGCGATTTCCTGATTATTTAAAAAAGCTTCTTTGCTCAATAGAAAAACCTCTAATCGTGCTTTGGGAAGTTTACCGATTGCTTGTTTGTATAGGTTTTCTAAGTCTTTATAAGCGATTGACTCTTCATTTGAATTGTCTATTTCATTGTTTTTGTTCGCATCTGTTGTGCTGTAGTCCAAGCGCACTTTGACTTTACGAAGTTCATCAAAAACAAGATTTCGGGAAGCAGTGTATAGATAAGCGCGCATATTACCCTCTTCATCCAGCGTATCCCATTTATTCCATAATTTTGAAAAAACCTCCTGTACAAGATCTGCAGCCATTTCTTCATCTTTAAAATGCAAAAAGGCATACTTGAAAACTTTGTCTTTATAGGTTAAATAGAATTGTTTAAAATCTAAGGCTTTATTCTTAATGGCTAACATCCCCATATTCTCTCACTCTAATATTACTGCAAGTTTAGTCACAATTTTAGAAAAGAAAAAATGATCATCGTCCTAATGTGTTTTTAAGAACCATTTTTAAACTGCCGAATAAGAGCTACTTAGTGCTCATATGACGTCAGTATTAAGGTGGTGTTAAATTAAGATCATGTTTTAACCTATGAAAAAGCTTACTATCACTTCGACATTATAATTTATGAAGAGCAATCTTGATATAAGTGAAAAATTTCAGATAAGGACAACATAAAATTAGAATTCCTAATTTTTTCCTAAATGTGCCTATAAGTTTGTTTCAAACATTAATATCATGAAATTTATATATACACTTTTATTTTTCCTATTCGTTTCCAATTTTTTATTTGCACAAGAAACCACAATACCTAAGCCAGCAAAAGTAAAACATGCAGAACCACTCTATCTAGACCTCATGCGGGATCTTGGCGCTAGAAAAGGCGAAGCAGAATTTAATGTAGGATATGGTACTGGACGTTTCAAAAATAAAGTTGAGCATAATGCTTTTATCGAATACGAGTGGGCTGTTGCCAATCGTCTGGGACTGGAAGTTGAAGTGCCTTTACTATTTGCAAAAGATAATGTAGGACAAAGAACCAATCATATAGAAGGTTTAAAATTAGGAACACAATATACGTTTCTGGTAGATGAGAAACACCAGACTTCTTTGGCTATCGGGTATGTGCATGAAATGGAATTTGGCCGGTCAAATCCAACTGTAAGAAATACACCTCTTTTTGATGGTTTTGTATCATCACCCTTCTTTATAGCAGCTAAGAATTTTAATCAGATCAGTACATTGATTTATACAGGACCTGAATTCGAATATCACTTTAAAAAGAAAGGAATGGAAACCAATTTTGTATTGAACGCAAACGTGCATTACATGGTTCCCAATTCAAGTCATTACATCGGTATTGAAAATGATATGCGTATCGAGCATGGTCATTTAGAATATATCATGAGACCTCAAATGAAGTTAGCGTTATCCCCTAATTTTGCAGTAGGTCTAGTGTGTGGTGTTCCGATAAAATCAAAAGAGTTTCAAATGGATTTTATGACCAGATTAATTTGGGAACCAAAGTTCTAAGGCCTACGAGCTTTGTTTTAAAGTTTCTTGACATATTAAAAAAGCCTCAGCGTTTAAATACTGAGGCTTCGGTTTCTTATGCTTCCCTTCTCATATCAAAAGATATGTAATTTTCAAAATACTCAAGTGACCTTATGGGGGTTGTGCGGTTACTCAATAGTTCAATATAATTATTTGCCATCAATCTCCATGTTGATAGTTCTCCAAAACTTTGCGCTTTGAACCGATACCAAGCCAATAATCTTGGGGAATGATACAAAAGGCTAATGTTTTCGCGCATCGCTTCTATATCATCGAAAGGTGTGAGTATGCCTCGGTCATCGATCAATAAATCCTTAGCGTGCCAATAAGGAGTAGCAATAACAGCTGTTCCAGCTCCAACTGCGAACGATAGTGTTCCACTACTTGATTGTTCCTTATGTTGATAGGGAGATATGTAAATATCGCATGCTGTAAGATATTCTTTGAGTTGCTCATCCGATAAAAACTCATCTACAAATACGACTTTATCCTGTAATTCTAATTGTTCCACCAGATTTTGTAATTCATAACGATAGGATTCACCTTCACTTGCCAATACATGAGGATGTGTCTTTCCGACAATAAAGTATTTGAAATCTGGTAAATCGAGACCTACCAAAGATTTAATAGCATATTCCAAATTTTTACTCCGTCTGATTAAGCCGAAAGTCAGCATCATAAAATGTTGCTGTAAGCCTAATTTTTGCTTTGCTAATCCTTGGTTATAATCAAACTGAGGAACTCCATGTGGAATCATTTTAATCTTCTGATGATCAAGATCTGGGAAAATCTCTTTCAAAATTGAGCATCCTTTGGGCGAAAGAGAAATGACCTGCTTTGATTTTTTCAGGAGTGATTCCATGATTTCTTTTTTCCTTAAGGTTGGATCCTGTATTATTGTGTGAAAAACCGTTATTAATGGTATGTTTAAGTTATTGATCAGGTTATTGATGAAAATGCCATCAGCACCACCAAAAATCCCAAATTCATGTTGTAATATACAATAATCATATTCCTCATTAATGATACATGAAGCTTGCATATAACTGTCTAATCCATCCTTGTCAATGACAAATCGTATTGAGTTATCAAATTGTTCTTTACCTAATTTACATACAGCAATTAGATCGACTGTTACATCTGGATCGAGCTCCATTCCCTGTTTCAGATCTTTAGTGAAGGTTGCAAGTCCACATTTCTGAGGAGGGCAGGTGCTAATAATGACAATTTTCTTCATATTATTGCTACTTGCTTATGTTATTATCTGCCTGCTCAACAGGTATATCCAAAATCGCCATCAATAATAAATAATATCCTCTGTCTAATCCCATTTCTTTTGCTTTTTGATCGATATGCTCCATAATATATAGTATGATTAAATGCTACGTCCTTTTTATGCAAGCTGTAAATCAAAAGCTGTACCCAAAACCTATTTTTATGTACATAACCGTAGTTTTTAGGTTAGTTAAAGTAGATTGTTACTTATCGACAGTACTAAGCGTAGAGCGTGCGTATTTGTACGGACACATAACAATATTCTTGTTTTTAGCGTTGGCTGATACGAATTGGTTTGCTTTTATTCTGAGGCAAAAAGTTAGATTACCGTGCAAGAAATAGATAATTACATATAATTAGCTTACAGGTGGTCGATAATTTAGTAAGAATGAATGTGGTCATTCATTAAATTTATTTGTAAAAATTAAAAAGGCTTATACATATAAATATGTATAAGCCTTTTTACTGTGGAGCATATCGGAATCGAACCGATCACCTCTTCACTGCCAGCGAAGCGCTCTACCAAATGAGCTAATACCCCAGTATGTCGTAAGACAGGAGCAAGATAGTACTTTTAAATGATATTCAAAAGATCATAACTTTATTTTTTTTAAGTGATTGTCTACTACTTTAATAGGATAATCAATCGTTAATTTTCACATGTTAATATATTTGTGTGGTTTAAGTTAATTCATTATATTTAAGAAATAATACCTAATACTTTATTTATTCTTTAATTATAACTATTTAATAACTGCGAGAGGTGAGAGATTTCATTTTAGATCAAAGTGTTCTTGTTAAATTTTGTTAAAAAAATAATTCCCTGAAAATGAGTGTTTTGCTGATTGTTTTTGTGCTTTAATAGAAAAGACTACTAAATCTATATATAAAAATATTACTTTTGCCACATAATAAAGACTACTAGTTTAGTAGATTATTGTTTTTCAATAAACATAAGGGAAAATGGAGTCCTTATTATATGCTTTATAAGTGCAGTATTAAAAATTCTAAACAGTATTACATGCAGTTAACAAACAAAATTTTTCCATTATTAGCTACGGTATTAACCGTCTCAAGTATGAGTCAACTTCAGGCTCAGCAGCGCAATGTACAAGGTAAAGTTACAGATGCCACAACAGGAAAAGCGCTTTCAGGAGTTAATGTTGTTTTCTCCGGGCAGACTAGAGGCACAACAACGAATGTAAATGGAGAATTTACACTCCCCGTACAGCAGGCTTCAGATACCATTATCGAATTTTCTTATATCGGTTATGAGACTCAAAAGGTAAAAGCTGACGGCGCTAATCTGACTGTCGCTTTGCAGGTTACCAGTCAAAACCTTGATGAAGTTGTGGTGGTCGCTTACGGTACATCTAAGCGCGCCAATATTACCGGATCAGTCAGCACGGTTAATGCAAAAGCAATTGAGAATAGACAGGTCTCCAGTATTTCGAAAGCGTTGGAAGGTCAAGTACCCGGATTACAGTCGGTCGCATCTTCAGGTCAACCCGGTACTGATGCCGCAATCAGAATTAGAGGTATAGGGTCTATCAACGCCTCAAGTTCGCCACTGTTTGTCGTGGACGGAAATCCATTTTCTGGAGATATCAATTCGATCAACCCTAATGATATTCAATCCGTTTCTGTTTTGAAGGATGCTGCTTCAAGCGCCTTATATGGATCAAGAGGTGCTAATGGTGTGATTATCATCACGACAAAAAGTGGTAAATCTTCTGAAAATACCGCTATAAATCTCAATTTTACACAAGGTTATTCAGGAAGAGCGGTTCGTGACTACGATCAGGTATCGACTGACGACTATTTCCAAATGTACTGGGAGGCACTTCGCAATAAAAATCTTTCAAATGGATTGACAGCAGCGCAGGCAGCAACCAATGCTACGAACAGCGTGATAACAGATCTAAATAAAAATCCTTATGGATCGGCATTTCCGCAACCGGTAGGCTTGGATGGAAAATTAGTTCCAGGAGCAAAAGCATTATGGAATGATCCATGGACAGATGTTTTGCAACGCACAGGTGTTCGTACACAAGGAGATCTGAGTTTCAGTGGTGGCGGGTCGAAAAGCACCTATTTTATGTCTGGAAGTTATCTCGATGATCAGGGTATTGCCATCGAGTCTGGTTTCAAGCGGTATAACGTAAGGGCTAATATCGATGGAAAGATGAAATCCTGGTTAAATGCAGGTCTTAATATCGCGGGTAGTAGTACACAACAGAAATATCCGCAATCCGAAGATAGTAATACCGCAAACATTATCAATTTTGCGCGTTTAGTACCATCTTTTTACCCTTACTACGAGCGTGCAGCAGACGGTTCTTATGTGTTGGATGAAAATGGTAATAAAATATATGATTTTGGACTTTACCGTCCGAGTGGTGCTACTCCAAAGAATAATCTGGCGGCTTCACTGCCTTTGGATAAAAATGATATCCGAAGAGAGAATGTTTCGACCAGAGCATATCTTGAAGCAGTTTTTTCGAAAGATCTGAAGTTTAGGTCTACTTATAGCCTAGACTATATCAATAGCAATACTCATAATTATACCAATCCGACGGTTGGTTTTGGTGTCGATACAAAAGGATCTGTGTCCAAATCTAATGTACGGACTGTAGGACAAACCTGGAACAATATTTTGACGTTTGATAAGCAGTTTGATCTGCATCACTTAAATGTGTTAGCAGGTCAGGAGTATTATGATTTCAACAGCTCCAATATCAGCGGTAGCCGTCAGGGATTTGTGCTTCCTGGCTTTTATGAACCGGTAGCAGCATCACAATTAAATAATTTTACAGGGTCTAGCGTGGATTATAGTTTATTAAGTTTCCTTGGGCGTGCCGAATATAACTATGATAACCGTTATTATTTCTCGACATCACTGCGTACTGATGGATCATCCAGATTTGCCCCGGAAACCCGTTGGGGAACATTCTGGTCCGTGGGCGGTTCATGGAAAATTGCTCAGGAAAACTTCTTGAAAGATGTTTCTGCTCTTAATCAGTTAACCTTGAGAGCAAGTTACGGAGGCCAGGGTAATGATAACTTGGGTACTTACTACGCTTACCAAGGCTTATATACCATTTCCAATAGTTTAGGTGAAGGCGGAACCGTTACAAACCGATTGCCAACACCAGATCTGAAATGGGAGACAAACTTGAACTTTAATGTAGGTTTGGATGTTGCTGCTTTTAAAAATAGAGTTTCATTAAGTGTTGAATATTTTAATCGCCAAAGTAAAGATTTACTATTCACGATGCCAATGCCTTATTCGAGCGGTTATTCAGGCTATGATGCCAATATTGGATCACTTCGAAATAGAGGATTTGATATCGATATACACACGATCCCAGTACTGACTGAAAACTTCAGATGGAACTTAGATGTGAATCTATCTCATTATACCAATAAAATCACCTCCCTGCCAAATAATAACAAAGATATCATTACAGGTACACGTGCATTACGTGTTGGTGGTACGATCTATGATTTCTTTATGCCTGAATGGGCTGGTGTAAATCCTGAAAATGGCTTACCACAATGGTATGTAGCCGATCAGGACGGAAATAGAACTGATCAAAAAACATCCGAATATACTAAAGCTGGATTTTTTGATGTTGGAAGTTCATTGCCCGATTTAATTGGTGGTTTACACAATAGCTTTAGCTATAAGAATTTTGATTTATCAGCTTTGGTCAGCTTCAGCTTAGGGGGACAAGTATTGGATAATGATTATATCCAATTAATGCATACTGGAAATAATGTGGGAAGAGCATGGAGTGTTGAAATGCTGAATCATTGGACACCTGAAAACACAGTGACCAACGTACCCAAATTAACGACAGATAATTTAAGCTGGACTTCAACTTCTACACGCTTTTTATATGATGCAACCTATGCGCGTTTAAAGAATGTAAGTTTAGGTTACAGTTTACCCGAAGATCTAATTAAACGAATTGGAATTGGTAAAGTACGTGTATTTGCAACTGCAGAAAACCTGCTGACTTTTTATGGGCATCAGGGAATGGATCCGGAGCAGACATTGAATGGCGCTACTTATTTTCGTTACCCGGCTATGCGTACCATTTCAGGAGGTTTACAGCTTGTTTTTTAATGCTTAAGCAATCATATAAAAATAAAATAGTATGAATATGAAATTAAAATCTACCTATATACTTTTAGCAGTTTCCTTATTGGGAACATCTTGTAAAGATGTTCTGGATACCAATCCGACAACTGCCGTCGCTGAGTCCGAGATTTATAAGACGACCGCGAATGTTGAAACGGTTATTAACGGAACTTGGAAATACCTCAACGATACGTTTTTCACTTATGCCAATCCGGGCTACTCCGCTATTTTGCGTACCAGTGATGCCATGGGAAGTGATGTTGCTTTGACGACAAAATAGGAATATCGCGATGCTTATACTTTTTCTGAGCTTAATAATAACCGCTCTTACCGGATAAACTCCTTCTGGACTTTGCTTTATAAAGTCATTGATAACGCCAATAATGTAGTGGCTAAAGTCGATGGGGCTGAAGGCAGGATAGAAGATAAGAATCGGTTAAAGGGACAGGCAAAAGCACTTCGTGCATTTGCTTATCTAAATCTAGCCTCTTTTTATCAGTTCAGCTACCAGAAAGATAAAAATGCGCTGACTGCACCGATTTATACCGAACCAAGTACGACAGCGACTAAAGGAAATCCGCGGGCAAGTCTCCAACAGATTTACGATCAAATTTTAAGTGATTTAAAAGATAGTCAAACACTTCTTGAGGGATATACCCGTACCGAGAAATATAAGATCAATCAGAATGTTGTTCAGGGTCTCTTGGCTAGGACTTATCTGCAGGTTGGTGAATGGAAGCTAGCAGCAGAGGCTGCAGAAAAAGCAAGAAATACTTACAATCTAATGGGTGCAGCTGATTATCAGGCAGGATTCAATGATCTTGGAAATTCAGAATGGATATGGGGGCATAAGCAAACGACTGAACAAAGCAATGCTAGTTATACCTTCCATTATTTAGACGTATCCTCGGATGCATCTTATTATTTCAGCTTCATGGCAGATCCTTACTTTAAGAATTTATTTGACGAAAGCGATACTCGCTACAGTTTATTCGAGTGGGATCCATTGGCTGGACGTGAAGGGTTTTTAAGATATAAAAAATTCAAATTTAAGCCCAATGTGATCGGAGATATCGTATATATGCGTTCTTCCGAGATGGTATTGATTGAAGCCGAAGGTTATGCGCGCGCAGGGCTGCAGGACAAAGCCATTGCTGCATTAAACACATTGCGTACAGCCCGTCAAGCAAAACTTTATGATGTGAGCCAAGGGAAAAACTTAATTGAAGAGATCTTGATAGAACGACGTAAAGAACTTTGGGGAGAAGGCTTCGCTTTATCGGATATTATTAGAACGCAAGGAAAAGTGCAACGTAAATTGTTCATCGATGAAACCGGTAAACCAATCCAAGTGCCAATTAAAACCGCAAATGGAGGGACTAAACTTGTGAACGGACAAGGACATCGCGTGGTGAAATTTCCGGATGGATCTAATTTCGTCGCTAATAGTCCATATTATCTATTCACTATTCCAAACGAAGAAATTGTTAGAAATCCTAATTTATAATATGAATTGCTTTTTAATAAAAACAGGCCTCTTACAGTAGTAAGGGCCTGTTTTTTTATTACTTATTTCACGCTCATTTTTAATCTTTCTGATTACATACTATTATATGCTTTCAGTCAACTATAATTATTTTAGAGGTACTCGTTTGGCTAATGTTTTTAATGCTCCTTTATAAGAATCGACTCCGCCAAGAAAAGGTTTTCTTGTGTCCGAAAACAGTTGCCTTCCAGTCGCATCATAAATAGTCATTAAAACTTTTGTGTCATAATTTGTACTGGTGTAGCTGTTATTTGATTGGACAACAGTACCCTTCGTTTTATTATCTTTTTTCTTATCATCGTAAGACGCTACTCCAGAACCATAGCTGAATGTTCCTTTATTTTCAATATCATAAACCCCTAATATAACATAATCTACGCCTAATAGTTTAGCTAATTCCTCCGGTGTATGATTGGCAATATCAGCCAGGTTAATATTATTTTTAGCTAAAGTAGCATTTGTCGTCCTTGCATCTTGGACCTGAATAGAAAGTGATCGTGATCTCAAAGCGTCGACACAGGCCTGCTGCACTTCTCGTCTCATCACATCGGTGGTAAGACCTTGGTCATTACTGGCAATTTCAAATGGAATAACTGCAAGTCTGTTCCCGCCCTGTATAGCGCTAGATTGTAATGCTGTTGTATTGACTGTACTGCTGGCGTTACCAGCTGACCTAAAGGATTCTTCTCTTCCATTGTCAAATACAATTTTATCAATTAAAGATTTTTTAAGTTCATATTGTAGCTCCTCACCGGTATAAGAAAACTTGATGATTTCATCCCCAATCGTGATGACTTTTCCTTTTTTCTGTCCACCGTCCATTAGATAGATGACATCTTCTTTTTGCTGCGCAAAAGCTGTGGACGTGCAGATCAGTAAAATGAAGAGATAAATTGTAAATTTTAAAATGTGTTTCATAGTTAAGTTAGATTAATTTTGCCTGCTTATAATTTGCTATCGTAAA
>Ga0256786_1000815_pt1 | contig 14135 bp, 11 predicted proteins | sample MC6MC0937MT_FD_186053 | JGI IMG/M metagenome (GOLD analysis project Ga0256786, IMG submission 186053) | Metatranscriptome of enriched soil aggregate microbial communities from Iowa State University, Ames, United States - MC6-MC0937-MT... | ecosystem: Environmental > Terrestrial > Soil >...
CGGCATTAAAGCAGCGGCATTAAATGGTGCACAAGCTGGTTTTGTAACAAATGATGACTTTACGAATGCGAAGATTATTGAAATGAATTGCGATCGTATACATGAAGAGTTACAAAGTTTAGATGTAATTGTCGTTACAGGATTCCAAGGGCAAACGAAAAAAGGTGATACGACAACACTTGGACGCGGAGGTAGCGATACTTCGGCTTCAGCATTAGGTGTTGCGCTTCATGCTGAATTTATTGATATATTCACAGATGTAGAAGGTGTTATGACTGCGGATCCTCGTATTGTGAAAGATGCACGTCATCTTCAAACTGTAACGTATAACGAAATTTGTAACATGGCATATCAAGGTGCAAAAGTCGTTCATCCACGTGCAGTTGAAATTGCGATGCATGCAAAAGTGCCGCTTCGTGTACGTTCTACGTATTCTGATAGTGAAGGTACGCTTATTTCAGCATCTGACGGTGCTACAAAAGGCCGTGATGTAGAAGAGCGGCCTGTTACAGGTATCGCTCACGTATCAAATGTGACGCAAATTAAAGTGCTTGCAAAAGAAACGGCATATGATTTGCAACAGCATGTGTTTAAAGAAATGGCGAATGAAGGAATAAGTGTCGATTTAATTAACATTTCACCTACTGGAGTAGCTTATACGGTGAGTGATAATGTATCAAGTCGTGCAGTTGAATTATTAAAGAACCTTGGATATGAGCCAATTGTGACAGAGCATTGTGCAAAAGTATCTATTGTAGGAGCTGGAATGGCAGGATACCCGGGGGTTACTGCGAAAATCGTTACAGCTTTAGCGGAAAAAGGTATTCAAATTCTGCAATCAGCAGATAGTCATACGACAATTTGGGTTCTTGTAAAAGAAACCGATTTAGTGGAGGCTGTAAATGCATTACATAGTGCGTTTGAGCTTTCAAAAGAAAAGCAACTGGAACAATAAGGAGTGAGACCATGATAGATTTTGGGACAATTGCAACCGCGATGGTAACACCGTTTGATATAAACGGGAATATCGATTTTGCAAAGACAACGAAATTGGTAAATTATTTAATTGATAACGGTACAACAGCAATTGTGGTAGGAGGAACGACAGGTGAATCTCCTACACTAACATCAGAAGAAAAAGTAGCGTTATATCGCCATGTCGTATCTGTTGTCGATAAAAGGGTGCCCGTAATCGCTGGAACAGGTAGCAATAATACACATGCCTCTGTTGACTTAACTAAAAAGGCAACAGAAGTTGGTGTTGATGCAGTTATGCTAGTGGCGCCGTATTATAACAAACCGAGTCAAGAAGGAATGTATCAGCACTTTAAAACGATTGCTGAAAGCACGCCACTTCCGGTTATGCTATATAACGTTCCAGGGCGATCTATTGTACAAATCTCCGTTGATACAGTTGTTCGTTTATCAGAAATCGAAAACATTGTTGCGATTAAAGATGCAGGCGGCGATGTGTTAACAATGACAGAAATCATTGAAAAAACAGCGGACGACTTTGCAGTATACAGCGGTGATGACGGTTTAACGTTACCGGCTATGGCAGTTGGAGCGAAAGGTATCGTTTCAGTAGCATCTCATGTTATTGGAAACGAAATGCAAGAAATGATTGCAGCGTTCCAAGCAGGAGAATTTAAGAAGGCGCAAAAATTACATCAATTACTTGTAAGAGTAACGGATTCATTATTTATGGCGCCAAGCCCAACTCCAGTAAAAACAGCGTTACAAATGGTTGGATTAGATGTAGGTTCTGTACGTTTACCACTTCTTCCATTAACAGAAGAAGAAAGAGTAACGTTACAATCTGTTATGCAATCTATCCCTCGTTAATAAAAAATGACCTAGTGTGAAACTAGGTCATTTTTATTTTTTAACTAACTGTAGTAACATTCCTTAGAGTTAATAGGATGTAGGGGAAGAGGAAATAACATTTAATTAGTTATATACTGATTGCATAGTTAATATATTATGGAACATTTTTAGTGCATATAGTCTTATATTCATGCAAAGAAATCGCATGAATATTTTTCCATAAAACTCTTGTAGAGTAGGAAAAGTAATAAAGATGATATGAATTTCACCTTCGTAAATTATAACCTCATTTTAGTGTCTTCTCTTGTCTTTCGCATAATTTAACTTGTGTTCTATTTCTTGTATCAGGTATAATATGGCTAAGTAGCTTAGTACGGGTATGCTTAGCAAAATTGGGAAAAATTATGATTCAATGAAATTTTCATATCATATCGAATAAGATATTTGATTTATATAATGAAAGAGAGGTGAAACCTGGTTTAAAAAATAAACAAGGACATGATATCGCATAACGGTAAGGACATTCGTCTTGGACGGTGAATATATGGTGGTTGTAGAGTTTCCCCTGGTGTCTCTACAATTTTAGTGAAATCAGTGTTTGCAAGATTTTTAAACCAGGCAACAACATGAAGAGAAAAGAGAATGAGTCTGTTAAAGTATTTGCTCTTGGTGGAGTAGGTGAAATCGGGAAAAACATGTACTGTGTTGAAATTGATTCTGAAATCTTTATTGTAGATGCAGGATTAATGTTCCCAGGAGATGAAATGTTTGGAATTGATATCGTTATTCCTGATATTACATACTTAGTGGAAAATCAAGAGCGAGTAAAAGGTTTATTTATTACTCACGGTCATGAAGATCATATTGGTGGAATTGTTTATGTACTTCGTAAATTATCTATTCCGGTGTATGCAACGAAATTAACAGTAGGACTTATACAAGAAAAACTTGGCGAAGCGGGCATGTTAGGCCGTGTAGACTTAAAAACAATCGATTCAAATTCAACAGTAGATTTTAATACTACAACAGTGTCATTCTTTGGAACGACACATAGTATTCCGGATTCTGTTGGTGTTTGTTTCCATACATCAAAAGGTGCTGTAGTGTATACAGGGGACTTTAAATTTGATCAAACTCCAATTGGAAATAATGGAGCAGATCTTGGGAAAATGGCGCAAATCGGAAATGAAGGCGTACTTTGCTTATTATCTGATAGTACAAACGCTGAGCGTCCAGGCTACACAGGTTCGGAAAAAGAAGTTGGTGTAGAAATTTCTAAAGTGTTCTACGGTGCAGAAGGTCGTATTATCGTTGCTTCATTTGCATCGAATGTACATCGTATTCAACAAGTATTTGACGCGGCTGCCGAAACAGGAAGAAAAGTAGCAGTAGTAGGACGTAGTATGGTGAAAGTAGTAGACATTGCGAGACGTCTTGGTTATTTAGATGTTCCAGAAGGTATGGTTATTTCATTACAAGAAGTAGACAATTTCCCAGAGAAAAAGGTAGCTATTTTAACGACAGGTAGTCAAGGTGAACCGATGGCGGCCCTTTCTAGAATGGCGAAGCAAGCTCATAAACAAATTTCAATTCGTAAAGGTGATACGGTTATTATTGCAGCTTCACCAATTCCAGGAAATGAAATATCTGTATCAAAAATTATTGACTTGTTATTTAGAGCTGGAGCCGAGGTTGTTTATTATGGTGAAAGAAAAGTACACGTTTCAGGTCACGGTAGCCAAGAAGAATTAAAACTAATGTTAAATTTAATGAAGCCGAAGTATTTTGTACCCGTACATGGTGAGTTCCGTATGCAAAAAGCACATGCATATTTAGCGGAAGATGTAGGTATTGCGAGAGAAAATATCTTTATTGTAGAAAAAGGCGATGTAATTGCTTTTGGCGATGAAGAAGCAAACTTAGTTGGTAAAGTGCAAGCTGGCAATGTTTTAATTGATGGATTAGGTGTTGGCGACGTTGGTAATATTGTTCTTCGAGATAGAAAGATGTTATCTCAAGATGGAATTTTAGTTGTTGTTGTGACACTTGGTAAAGATGAAAAGAAAATTATCTCTGGTCCAGAAATTATTTCACGCGGTTTCGTATATGTACGTGAATCAGAAGCGTTGATCGAACGATCTACAGATATTGTACGTATGATTGTTGAACAATCTATTAAAGAATATTCAATTGAATGGTCTATGTTAAAACAAAATATTCGTGAATTATTAGGGCAGTTCTTGTACGAAGAAACGAAGAGAAAGCCAATGATTTTACCGATTATTATGGAAGTATAAAGAAGATCACCTTTACAGGTGATCTTTTTCTTTTTTAACCCCATCGAATGAAATTTATAACTTAAGAAATAATAGTTATATACGAGTGAAAGGGGATGCGATATGACAGAGCGTGATCGTTATACAAATGAAGAAAAAGAAGCTGAGCCGAAAGAAATTCCGAAAGAAGCTTCTATAGTGGAGAAAATTCAACAACTTGGACAGACGAATGTCCCGCAAATGAATGAATCGCGTATTCATTGTTTAACAATTGTTGGGCAGGTGGAAGGCCATATTCAGTTGCCACCACAAAATAAAACAACAAAATATGAGCACATCATTCCGCAAATTGTCGCGATCGAACAAAATCCGAAAATTGAAGGCTTACTTTTAATATTAAATACAGTTGGAGGTGACGTTGAAGCTGGGTTAGCAATTTCTGAAATGGTGGCTTCGCTTTCAAAACCAACTGTCTCTCTTGTTTTAGGTGGAGGGCATTCAATTGGTGTACCGATTGCGGTCTCAACTGATTATTCATTTATTGCCGAAACAGCGACGATGACAATTCATCCGATTCGTTTAACGGGTCTTGTTATAGGTGTGCCGCAAACATTTGAGTATTTGGATAAAATGCAAGAAAGAGTCATTCGATTTGTGACAAAGCATTCGAAAGTAACGGAAGATCGTTTTAAAGAGCTTATGTTTGCAAAAGGGAATTTGACGCGAGATATTGGGACGAATGTAATAGGTGGAGATGCAGTGAAGTATGGTCTTATAGATGATGTTGGCGGTATTGGTGGCGCGCTGCGGAAGTTAAACGAATTAATTGATGCGCGTGTGGATAATCAGACAGAAGGGACAATGCTACAATGATTTTATATACAATTATGCCAGAGCAACTTGTATATCCGGCCGATTATTCACAATGCGAAAGTCAAAAAGTTGTGAATGTAAATGGCGTGGAATTAATGGTCTCTGAGGAGGATAATCAATGTTACTCGATTGTACGTGTGCTAAGTACGAATCCGTCTCACTACCTAGAGTTTGAGCCTGGACAGAAAATTACCTTTTAGCAAAAAGAAGGATTTTGTTTAGAAGCTATGGTATAATATAAAAAACAAGACGGTTGAGCAGCCATGAGTAGGCTGCTTTCTTCTGTTTATTTAACATTTTACAAGAAGTGTAAAAATAGAAGATATAAAGACCAGAAAAATAGAGAGAAAGACATATAAGTAGAGCTTTTTTTAGGAAGTTGTACTTAATTTTTAGAACACGAGGTGAAGAAATGGCAAAACAAAAGCAAAGAGGGACGAAGGCAAAAGCAAGGCGTACGATAAAGCCAACTTTGTATTATGAAATCGTCGGGTTGACTCTTTTTGCACTTTCAATTATTACGATTTTACAGCTAGGTGTTGTAGGGAAATCGTTTGTGTTATTTTTTCGCTTCTTCTTTGGTGAGTGGTACATAATTGGTGTTTTAGGTGTAATAGCTTTATCTGTTGCTTTTGTTATAAAGCGTGGATGGCCAAACCTTTTAAATAAACGGCTAATAGGTGTTTATTTAATTGTATTAGCAATATTAATGTTTAGTCATATTACATTATTTAATCTTCTTACGAAAGATGGAGCTGTGCAAAATACTTCTGTAATTGTTAGTACAAAAGATTATTTCTTCCTTGAAATGAAAAAGGGCCCAGATAGTGTTCATTTAGGTGGTGGTATGTTCGGTGCGCTTATGTTCGCAACATGTTATTTCTTATTTGACGAAGTAGGAGCATATATCATTGGCATTATTTTAGTTATTCTTGGAATACTTTGTATAACAAATAAACATATTGGAGAAGTGCTGGCTCCTGTAGGGCGAATTCTTAGAAGTCAATTCGAAGTAATGCAAGGGGATTATAAAGATTGGAGATCTAAAAGGGTCGCTGAGCAAACTGAAAAGAAAAAAACAACAAGAAGTACGAGGCGTGAACGAGTTGCCGAACGAGAAGAGGCTATTGAGCCAGTAGAAGAGATAGAAATCGGTCCGCCAATTATTTCAAATTTTACTGAGAATTATCCAGTAAGTGAAGAGGCGGAAAAGCAGATAAAAGAAAATGAAAATGATTTAATCACTCCTCCGTTTATTGAAGAGGCAGTTCCGGCTACACCAGAAGAGCAACCTCAAAAGAAACGAGGAGAAAAAATCGTTGAATCGTTAGAAGGTGAAACGAAAACTCCTCCTATGCAATTTTCTAATGTGGAAAATAAAGATTATAAGCTTCCTTCGCTTGATATATTAAAGTTTCCAAAAAATAAGCAAGTTACAAATGAAAATGCGGAAATTTATGAAAATGCTCGTAAATTGGAACGTACATTCCAAAGTTTTGGTGTGAAAGCGAAAGTAACAAAAGTACATAGAGGTCCCGCAGTTACGAAGTATGAAGTGTATCCTGATATGGGAGTAAAAGTAAGCAAAATTGTTAGTTTAAGTGATGATTTAGCGCTTGCTTTAGCAGCGAAAGACATTCGTATTGAAGCACCTATTCCCGGGAAATCAGCTGTTGGGATTGAGGTTCCGAATTCAGAAGTTTCTATGGTAACACTTAGAGAAGTTCTTGATTCAAAGGCGAATAACCACCCAGAAGAGAAGTTATTAATTGGTCTTGGACGTGATATTACAGGAGAGGCTGTATTGGCACGTTTAAATAAAATGCCCCATTTATTAGTAGCTGGTGCGACTGGTAGCGGAAAGAGTGTATGTATTAATGGAATTATTGTAAGTATTTTAATGCGTGCGAAACCGCATGAAGTAAAATTAATGATGATTGATCCGAAAATGGTAGAGTTAAATGTATATAACGGTGTTCCGCATTTATTAACGCCAGTTGTAACTGATCCGAAAAAAGCGTCACAGGCTTTGAAGAAAGTTGTGAGTGAAATGGAGCGTCGTTATGAATTATTCGCGCATAGCGGTACACGTAACATTGAAGGGTATAACGATCATATTAAAGAGCATAATAGCCAATCGGAAGCGAAACAACCTGAATTACCATATATTGTAGTGATTGTGGACGAGTTAGCTGATTTAATGATGGTTGCTTCTTCTGATGTAGAAGATGCGATTATGCGTTTAGCTCAAATGGCACGTGCTGCTGGTATTCATTTAATTATTGCGACTCAGCGTCCGTCAGTTGATGTTATTACAGGTGTTATTAAAGCCAATATTCCATCACGTATTGCATTTGCTGTATCTTCCCAAACAGATTCTCGAACGATTCTTGACGGTGGTGGTGCAGAGAAATTGCTGGGGCGTGGAGATATGTTGTTCATACCAATTGGTGCATCGAAACCGGTTCGTGTACAAGGAGCATTTTTATCAGATGATGAAGTTGAGAGAGTCGTAGAATATGTTGTTGCGCAACAAAAAGCGCAATATCAAGAGGATATGATTCCGCAAGATGTTCCTGAAACAAAGCAGGAAGTAGAAGATGAATTATACGATGAAGCGATTCAGCTTGTAGTAGAAATGCAAACAGCATCTGTGTCTATGTTACAACGTAGATTTAGAGTAGGATATACGCGAGCGGCTCGTTTAATTGATGCCATGGAAATGAATGGTGTAGTAGGTCCTTATGAAGGTAGTAAACCGAGGGAAGTACTCATTAAAGATGTGCAAGAAAAAAGTTCTTGAAAAAAAGCCTAATTGTTTTTACAATTAGGCTTTTTTATATGCTGTTTTTGTTATATACTATAGTCAATATAAAAGAAAGGGCTTACATAACGAGGTGCTCTTTAGAATACGAATGCTTATTGTTTTGGTTTTCGAAACGTTCGATATTTAATGTAGAAAAATGTTGAATTCTGTTGACACATATGGGAGCAAGTGGTAAGATTACTTCGAAAAGAATCACTGCCTCATATAATCTTGGAGATAAGGTCCATAAGTTTCTACCTGGCAACCATGAATTGCTAGACTATGAGGGGAAAAGTGTGTAACAAAGGATGTAAGGAATCTTTGTGCCGAACTTTTTCTCGATATGAGGAATGTTTATGGTGCAAAGTTTTTTTTATGGAATAAAGTGTGAAAATTTCATCTTGAAAAATTATTAATATTTATTCGATAATTACGCTTATTTTTAGTATTTAGTAATTTATACTATGTTGTAAGTTGAAAAAAGAGAGAAGAAGTCTTACATCAGAGGTCGAATAATTGAAATGCGGGGGAGTCTTATGTCAGTAAAATCCGATAGTCGTCACCTATATTTGCGGGTGATTGATCACATCAAAGGAAAAATTAAAGATGGGGCTTACAAAGAAAAACAAAAGTTACCTTCAGAGTTTGATCTAGCGAAAGAACTTGGTGTAAGTAGGGCAACTTTAAGGGAAGCACTACGTATTTTAGAAGAAGAAAATGTTGTTATTCGTAGACATGGTGTAGGGACATTTGTAAATGCGAAGCCGTTATTTTCTTCTGGAATAGAGCAACTTTCTAGTATTACAGATATGATTTCTAGTGTGGGGAAAACACCAGGAACAATCTTTTTATCATCATCTACAACAACTTTAACAGAAGAAGAAAAAGAGAAATTTAATTGTGAAGATGCTTTTAGCGCAGTAATGATTGAACGTGTTCGTACAGCGGATGGGGAACCAGTTGTATATTGCATTGATAAACTGGCAAAAGAGATATTACCAGATTTATCGGGATACAATGAGGAATCGCTGCTTACAGTAATACATAATAATACGCACAAGCGTATCACATACGCAGTTGCTCACATTGAACCGATTGGTTATCATCCGAAAATCTCACCGATTTTAGAATGTGAACCAGAAACGGCACTGCTAGTTTTAAAACAAATGCACTATGATCAAAATGATGAGCCAATCTTATATTCTATTAATTACTTTAGAGCTGATAAGTTTAGCTTCCACGTATTAAGAAAGCGTATGTAAGGAAGTTCCTTTTTAGGGAGGTGACAGCAAGAAGTAAGGGACAGCGGCGTATGAATCATTAGATAAAACATTTCAGGAGGGGTTTCTAGTATGAAGAAAAAAACAGGTCTTTTATTATCGTTAACGTTAGCAGCAAGTACAGTGTTAGGTGCATGTGGTAACTCGGATAAAGCGGATAGTGACAAAAAAGGGGATAAAGAGTTTAAGGTTGGTATGGTTACAGATGTTGGGGGCGTTGATGACAAATCATTCAACCAATCAGCTTGGGAAGGTTTAACGAAATTTGGTAAAGACAACGATTTAAAGAAAAATGAAGGATATCGTTATCTTCAATCAAGTAAAGATGCAGACTATATTCCAAACCTAACAAAATTTGCGAAAGATCATTATAACACAACATTCGGAATTGGATTTTTAATGCAAGACTCGATTGAAAAGGTTGCAAAACAATATCCGAAAGAGCAATTTGCTATTGTAGATACTGTTGTGAAAGAACCGAATGTAACAAGTATTACATTTAAAGACCATGAAGGTTCATTCCTAGTTGGTGCTGTAGCAGCAATGACAACAAAATCAAATAAAGTTGGTTTTGTTGGTGGTGTGAAGAGCCCATTAATTACAAAGTTTGAATCAGGTTTTAAAGCGGGAGCGAAAGCAGTAAATCCAAATATCGAAATTGTAGCGCAATATGCAGATGCATTTGACAAACCAGAAAAAGGATCTGTATTAGCTTCAGCAATGTACGGTGGTGGAGTTGACGTAATTTATCATGCTTCAGGTGCAACTGGTAACGGTGTATTCACAGAAGCGAAAAACCGTAAGAAAAAAGGTGAAAATGTTTGGGTAATCGGTGTTGACCGTGACCAAAATCAAGAAGGTATGCCTGAAAACGTAACTTTAACTTCTATGGTAAAACGTGTTGATATTGCAGTAGCAAAAGTAGCACAAGAAGCGAAAGATGGTAAATTAAAAGGCGGTAAAATAGAAGAGTTTGGATTAAAAGATGATGGTGTTGGTATTGCGAAAACTACTGACAATGTGAAAAAAGTAAATCCAGAAATCTTAACAAAAGTAGAAGAATTTGAGAAGAAAATCACTGACGGTGAAATTAAAGTACCTGCAACTGACGAAGAATATAAAGCATATGAAGCTTCTCTAAAGAAATAATAATAGAGAAATAGCAAAGGTTAGTTCTTAGAACTAACCTTTGTATATATAAAAATACCTTTAATAGACTGCAATTGGGGAGTGTTCCCTGCTAGAAGGAGGAACAAAATGGAATACGTAATTGAGATGAACAATATTACAAAAGTATTCCCAGGCATTGTAGCGAATGATGATATTACGCTGCAAGTAAAACAGGGAGAGATACACGCTTTACTTGGAGAAAATGGTGCAGGGAAATCAACATTGATGAATGTACTGTTCGGTTTGTATCAACCAGAACAGGGAGAAATTAAGATTAAAGGAAAACCTGTAAAAATTACAAATCCGAATATAGCAAATGACCTTGGTATTGGGATGGTCCATCAGCATTTTATGCTTGTTCATAATTTTACAGTTACAGAGAATATTATTCTTGGAAATGAGCCGAAGAAAAAAGGAAAAATTGCTGTTGAAGAGGCTGCGAAAGAAATTAAACAATTGTCTGAACAGTACGGTTTAGCAGTTGATCCAAATGCAAAGATTGAAGATATTTCGGTTGGGATGCAGCAAAGGGTTGAAATATTAAAAACGCTTTATCGTGGCGCGGAGATTTTAATATTTGATGAACCAACTGCGGTGTTAACTCCTCAAGAAATTCACGAGTTGATTCAAATTATGAAAAAGCTTGTGCAAGAAGGAAAATCTATCGTTCTTATTACACATAAATTGAAAGAAATTATGGAAGTTTGCGATCGTTGCACAATTATTCGTAAAGGTAAAGGAATTGGTACAGTTGACGTTGCGGAAATGAATGAACATAAACTTGCAGAATTAATGGTCGGACGTCAAGTGAATTTTAAAACAGAAAAAATAGAGGCTAAACCGAAAGAAGAGGTTCTATCTGTTTCGAATATTGTCGTTCATGATGCACGCCAATTACCTGCTGTAAAAGGCCTTGACTTAACTGTTCGTGCAGGAGAAATCGTTGGTATTGCAGGGATTGATGGAAATGGACAAAGTGAATTAATAGAGGCAATTACTGGTTTACGAAAAGTTGAGTCAGGTTCTATTGCAATTAAAGGAAAAGAAATAACAAATTGGCCTGTTCGAAGAATTACTGAGGAAGGAATTGGTCATATTCCAGAAGATCGTCATAAACACGGTCTTGTGCTTGATTTTTCTGTTAGAGATAATATAGTTTTGCAAACGTACTATAAAAATCCATTCTCAAAGAAAGGGATTTTAAACTTTAGTCAAATCACACAAAAAGCAAAAGCGCTTATTGAACAGTTTGATGTGCGTACACCTGGTGAACACACCTTAACCCGTGCACTATCTGGTGGAAACCAGCAAAAGGCAATTATCGCACGTGAAGTGGATCGTAATCCAGATTTATTGATTGCAGCACAGCCAACACGTGGTTTAGATGTAGGTGCGATTGAATTTATTCATAAAAAATTAATCGAGCAAAGAGATAAGGGGAAAGCAGTATTGCTTCTATCGCTAGAACTGGATGAAATTTTAAATGTAAGTGATCGAGTTGCTGTTATATATGAAGGGAAAATTGTAGCAATTGTTGATGCGAAAGAAACAAATGAACAACAGCTTGGTTTGTTGATGGCTGGCGGAACGGAGAAAGAGAAGGTGAATACAAATGGCTAAAAAATTTTTAACGGAGCGAACGATTAACATTTTAGTTCCTGTATTATCCGTTATTTTTGGTTTACTTGTTGGTGCCATTGTAATGTTAGTTAGTGGATATGATCCAATTGTTGGGTATGCAGCACTTTGGGAAGGAATGGTTGGAAATCCGCAAGCAATTGGTGAAACAATACGTACAATGATTCCACTTGTGTTAGCAGGACTTTCTGTGGCATTTGCATTCCGTACAGGTCTTTTTAACATCGGAGTAGAAGGGCAATTATTAGTTGGTTGGCTTGCTGCTGTTTGGTTTGGGTATGCAGTATCATTACCGGCAATTTTACATATTCCGTTGTCAATTTTAGTAGCGGCGATAGCTGGTGGTTTATGGGGATTTATCCCAGGATATTTAAAAGGGAAATTTAAAGTAAATGAAGTAATCGTAACGATCATGATGAACTATATTGCACTTTACGTGACGTATGATTTAATTAAGCGCTTTTTACATGAGGCGAATGAGAAGTCATATGATATAAAATCTAGTGCTTCTTTATCTTCTGAATGGTTATCTTCTTTAACAGATGGTTCTCGTTTGCACTGGGGGATTGTCGTAGCGATATTAGTAGCAATTATTATGTGGTTCTTATTGGACAGAACGACATTGGGATACGAATTGAAATCTGTTGGATTTAATCAACATGCTTCTCAGTATGCAGGGATGAAAGTTTCTCGAAATGTTGTACTATCTATGACGATTGCGGGTGCATTTGCAGGGATTGGTGGTGCTATGGAAGGGCTTGGTACATTCCAAAACATGACAGCGATGTCTTCGTTTACTGGTATCGGATTTGATGGGATTGCGGTAGCTCTACTTGGGGGGAATAATCCGTTTGGTATATTATTAGCGGCTTTACTGTTCGGTGGTTTGAAAAGTGCAGCCCCACAAATGAATTTTGAAGCAGATGTACCTTCGGAGTTAATTAACGTTATTATTGCATGTATTATTTTCTTTGTAGCGTGCAGTTATGTTTTACGCTGGGCACTTACACGCATGAGCAAGGAGGGGAAATAAATGAGCTTTTTAGATATTTTAGCCATTCTTGTGACGGGTACGTTATATACGGCAGCGCCACTTATTTTTACGGCGTTAGGTGGAGTGTTTAGTGAACGTTCTGGGGTTGTAAATATAGCGTTAGAAGGTTTAATGTTATTTGGTGCATTTACTGGTATCGTTACAACGTTATTAATGGGTGATACGTGGGGAGCGATGACTCCTTGGATAGCTCTATTATTTGCAGCGATTGGTAGTGGGTTATTTGCACTTCTTCATGCGGTAGCATCCATTACATTCCGTGCGGATCAAGTAGTGAGCGGGGTAGCGATTAATTTCTTAGCTCTTGGTTTAACAGTATTTGCGATTAAGAAAATCTTTGGCAAAGGACAAACTGATTTTATTCAATACCGTATTGAAAAAATCGATGTTCCGGGTCTTTCGGATATTCCGGTAATCGGAAAAATCTTTTTCTCAAATGTACCGTTAACATCGTATATTGCTATTATTTTAGCTTTTGTTGTCTGGTACATTATTTATAAAACGCCGTTCGGTCTTCGTCTTCGTGCAGTTGGTGAACATCCAATGGCAGCAGATACGATGGGGATTAATGTATATAAAATGCGTTATATTGCAGTTTGTATATCTGGAATGTTTGCAGGAGTGGGTGGTGCGGTCTTCGCAATGTCGATTTCTGGTAACTTCTCAGGTGCTACAATTACTGGACAAGGTTTCTTAGCATTAGCAGCTATGATTTTCGGTAAATGGAATCCACTAGGCGCCCTTGGAGCAGCTCTATTCTTCGGATTTGCTCAATCACTTGGGATAACAGGTGGTACAATTCCTGTATTAAAAGAAATTCCAAGTGTATTCTTAACGATATTACCGTATGTATTTACAATATTAGCACTTGTTGGTTTTGTAGGCCGATCTGAAGCTCCGAAAGCATTAGGAACGCCTTATGAAAAAGGAAAACGATGAGTATTTAGAAAGTATAAGAAAAGCTCGCACATTAGTGTGGGCTTTTTTACATAGAATATATTTAATACGGAAATTTACTATGTTCCTTACATATTAAAGTTTTTAGAAAGACTCAAATGTAAGCATAATAAGGAAGAAAAGTTGATTTTTTATTTCTAAAAACTGTATATTGAAGAGGAATATTCCTATATACGTAAAGGAGGGCTATAAATGAAACTAATGGAACAACAACTACATGAGTTAGGTGGTTTGCGCGTACATATTATTCCGAC
>Ga0256786_1000830_pt1 | contig 13950 bp, 9 predicted proteins | sample MC6MC0937MT_FD_186053 | JGI IMG/M metagenome (GOLD analysis project Ga0256786, IMG submission 186053) | Metatranscriptome of enriched soil aggregate microbial communities from Iowa State University, Ames, United States - MC6-MC0937-MT... | ecosystem: Environmental > Terrestrial > Soil >...
AAGCGCTGCAATATATCGCCATCGGGGACTCGCTGACGGTCGGGTATGGTGCATCCGCCGGTCAAGGCTTCGTTCCGCGCTTCGCAGCGATGGCCGAGGAGCGGCTTGGCCGAAGGGTCGCGGTTGTGAATGTCGGAGTCGTAGGGGCGAAGTCGGATGAAATCATCCAGTTGATTGAGACGGACCGCAGCGTGCGCGAGCAAATCGTCAAATCGCAACTGATCACGGTAACGGCAGGAGGCAATGATTTGCTTGCGGCCGCTAAATCGTTTTTTTACGACGGGCGTTCCGATGAGCTCAAGTCGGCTTTACGGCAATACAACTCCGTATACAAACGGCTCATTGCCGAGCTGAAGCTGCTGAAGCGTCATGCGAGAAGCCCTTATATGATCAGGCTGGTCAACCTGTACAATCCGATTCCGATGGTGCCGGTTGCGGCTTTCTGGATCCATCAATTCAACAGGCAGCTTATGAAGTTCGAAGACCGGAATATACGCGTTGCGAACGTATTCGAGGCGTTCGAAGGGCGCGAGGAGGAGTTGTTGTACATCGATCACATTCATCCTAACGGAAACGGATATGCGGTAATCGCCGAGCAAGTCCGGCAAACCGGGTTTTTTCCGCTCGAATGAACGAAAGGCGTCCGGCCTGCCCCTTCCGCATCCGAGTAAAGAGCGGTTGAAGGCCTATCCCGATTGCCTCCCCCACGCACAAACGTTATGCTACGCACATAAAATGACCGTCCAGTGAACTTCCGGGCGGTTTTTCTTGTTGGGCGGCGAAGCCGTTCAACAATGTGCCGGCTGAATCGAATCGCGCCAAAGGGATTGTTTCAGAATGAAGAATGTTGGACATGCCGCCGCCCATACAATGGAATAACCGTAAATCAACCTTGGTTCAAGTATAAGTAACCGATGAAACGGTAGAGGAGGGACGAATCTATGAACATCGTCGTATGCCTCAAGCAAACGCTGGATACGGAAGAACGAGTCGTTATGGGCGCGGGAACGGTCGAGCCGGATGACGGAAAACGTGTCGTAAACCCGTACGACGATTTTGCTTTGGAGGAAGCCATTCGGCTGAAGGAGAAAATGGGCGGGTCCGTCACCGTCATTTGTCTCGGTCCGCAGCGCGCGGAAGCGGCCGTCCGGACGGCCTTCGCGATCGGGGCGGATGAAGCGGTTTTGATTAATGACGAACGTGCTGCAGGAGATGAATATACGGTGGCGGAAGCTTTGGCTGCAACTATTCGTAAACGGGCGGAAGCGGGGAAGCCGTTCGATCTTATCCTTGCCGGGCATATGTCGGTTGACAATGGCGCTTCCCAAGGGGGCCCGCGCATTGCCGAGCTGCTGGGCATCCCGCATGTCGCTGCGGTGACGGATCTGACGATCGCCGGCAAGGACGTTACGGCACGCTGCGATGTGGAAGGAGACGAGGAGGTCGTGGCCGCCGGCTTACCGCTCCTAATAACGGCGCAGCAAGGCTTAAACGAGCCGCGTTATCCGACGCTTCCAGGCATCATGAAGGCGAAGAAAAAAACGATCGAGACGGTTACCGCCGAACAAATCGGATTGGCGGCGATATTGTCGAAAACGGAAGCGAACGAGCGGTTTTTGCCCCCGCCCAAACAGCCGGGCCGGCTCATGAAAGGGGAGATGGCCGCGCAAACGGCCGAGTTGATCCGATTGCTTCGCGAAGAGGCTAAGGTTCTGTAAAGAGCGCGGGGTGACGATCTCTCTAGGGATCGCCATTTATACGCAAATGCCGCTGCAGGCCGGAATCATTCTTAACGGTAAGCGAAGCAATCCGTTTCCTTATACTTCTTTTTGGGGGAGGTGAAGTCGTGGGAAGAAACGTGCTCGTATGGGCTGAGGTTAAGGATGGAACCGTTCGCCGCGTATCGCTCGAGGCGCTAAGTGCGGCAAGAACGATTGCGGGTGCGGACGGTATCGTCGGCGCCGCATGCATAGGGCCTTCTCCGGAAGGTACGGCCGAGCTGCTTGCCGCACATGGAGCGGACCGCATCTATGAAGCGGCCGACCCGTCGCTCGCCGCGTACTCGACGGACGGCTTTACGCAAGCGCTGCTGCAGCTGATTGCCGCGGTATCGCCCGATGCCGTGCTGGCGCCGCACTCGGCTCGGGGCAAGGATGTGATGCCGAGAGCGGCTGCAAGGCTGCAATGCGGGATGATCAGCGACTGTATCCAAGTTGCGGCGGTGGAAGGGCGAGCGGTATTCACGAGGCCGATATACGCGGGAAAAGCTTTCGAACGGCGAACGTTCGCAGACGGCATTATGTTCGCGACAATTCGGCCGAACAATATTGCGGCGATCGATCCGGATTACACACGGACGCCTGAGCGTATTCATATTCAGGTCAAGCTTGCCGATTTGCGGACCGTCATCAAGCAGTCGATACGCAAGTCGTCGGGGGGCGTCGATTTAAGCGAAGCGAAGGTGATCGTATCCGGCGGCCGCGGCGTCAAAAGCGAAGCGGGCTTTGCGCCGCTGCGGGAGCTGGCGGAAACGCTCGGAGGTGCGCTAGGCGCATCCCGCGGGGCATGCGACGCCGGATATTGCGATTATGCGCTGCAGATCGGGCAAACCGGCAAGGTGGTGACGCCCGATTTGTATATCGCTTGCGGCATCTCCGGCGCGATTCAGCATTTGGCGGGCATGTCGGGCTCGAAAATAATCGTCGCCGTCAATAAAGATCCGGAAGCGCCCATATTCCAAGCGGCGGATTACGGCATTGTCGGTGATTTGTTTGAGGTCGTACCTCTGCTGACGCAGCAAATTCGCAGTCTTCAAGCAGGCGGGTAACGAGTGAAGATGGGCAGAAAGTCAGCCAGGAGAGGTGGATCGATTCATGCGTAACGAACCTTGGCATTCGTTCTACGAACATGAAGTCCAACCGCAGCTTGATTACCCGATCAAACCGCTTACGGCATTGCTGAACGAAGCGGCGGAGAACTATCCGGAGAACGAAGCGCTTTATTTTATCGGCAAAAAAATGACTTATCGCAAGCTGCGCGAGGAGGCTTTCCGATTCGCCAATGCGCTAAGTTCGCTCGGTATCGGCAAAGGCGACCGGGTCGCGCTTATGCTGCCGAACTGTCCGCAATACGTTATCGCCTATTACGGAGCGCTGTATACCGGCGCAGTCATCGTGCAAACGAATCCGCTATACGTCGAAAGCGAGCTTGAACGGCATTTGAACGACGCAGGCGCGAAGGCGATCGTCTGCCTCGATCTTGTTTATCCGAGGCTGCGGGCGGTCAGAGGAGCGGTTCCGTCATTGGAGCAAGTCGTCGTTACGAGCATCAAGGATTTTTTGCCTTTTCCCAAAAATATGCTGTATCCGCTTGTCCAGAAACGGAAGGGCGCCCCGTTGCCCCAAATCGATGCTTCAGCCGATCGCGTTCATTTTTTTGCAAAGCTTTTGTCCGTCTCGCCCAGCCGGCCGCTGGAAACTCCCGTCGATCCGCTAAACGATGTGGCGGTGCTTCAGTATACCGGAGGGACGACGGGGCTGTCCAAAGGAGCGATGCTGACGCATTACAATCTGGTAGCGAACGCTTTACAGTGCCGCGCCTGGATGCACAAGATGCGGGAAGGCCGCGAAAGCGTGCTTGCTGCCGTTCCGCTCTTTCACGTCTACGGGATGACCGTATGCATGAATTTGGGCGTGCTGGCAGGCGCGAGACTGGTGCTGCTGCCCCGTTTCGAAATCGATCCGATGCTTGATTTGATTCATTCGCAGGAGCCGACTTTATTTCCGGGCGCGCCTACCATGTATATTGCGATTATCAACCATCCCCATGTCGGGCGTTATAAATTGTCTTCGATCCAATGCTGCATAAGCGGTTCGGCGCCGTTGCCGCAATCCGTGCAAACGCAATTCGAGAAGCTTTCCGGCGGACGGCTTGTGGAAGGCTTCGGATTGACGGAAGCTTCGCCCGTTACCCACGCCAACCCGATCTGGGGCAAACGGAAAAACGGCAGCATCGGCTTGCCTTGGCCGGACACATTGTGCAAAATCGTCGATACGACGACCGGCGACGAGCTCCCTCCCGGCGAGGTTGGGGAATTGATCGTAAAGGGTCCGCAGGTGATGCGGGGCTACTGGAACAATCAACAGGAAACGTCGGCTGTTCTGAAGGACGGGTGGCTGCACACCGGCGATCTCGGATACATGGATGAGGAAGGATATTTTTACATTGTCGACCGGAAGAAGGATATGATCAACGCCGGCGGACTGAAGGTGTATCCGCGCGAGGTCGAGGAGGTGCTGTTCGGCCATCCTGCCGTTCAGGAAGCCGCGGTAATCGGCGTATCGGACGCCTATCGCGGCGAGACCGTTAAAGCGTTCATCGTCTGCAAAGTTGGGGTCGACACGAACGAGGCCGAGCTTGACGCGTTTTGCCGGGCTAGGCTTGCAGCATACAAAATACCTCGCGTTTACGAGTTTCGCCGGGAGTTGCCGAAGACGTTCGTAGGAAAGGTGCTGCGGCGGGTTTTGGCGGACGAAGAAAAGGGGCGCACTTCTGAGGGATCGGAAAACGGGACGCCGTCCGGGCAAAAAAAGGAAGGCGATCTCGAGGACGGGGCTGGAGGGAATGCTCGGCAAGCGGAGTCCGACAGAGCGGATAAGCGAAAAGAAAATGGAGGGAATGATGAACCGAAGGCTCGTATTCATCTGGAAGAAACGGATAACGGGCAATCGGTCAAGCCGAAACGAAAGGAAGATTTGAAGGAGTAAAGCCGATCGGATAGTAATCTGACAATTCCAGCGAAAAGGGTGATGGCATGAAGCCGACGATACGCAAGGCGGTCGTCCTTGGAGCCGGCGTAATGGGTGCGCAGATCGCCGCTAATTTGGCAGGGGCGGGCGTAGACGTCTATTTGCTGGACCGGCTTGCAGACGATTCTCCGGAGCGGGAAGCGGGCTCGGCGCAGCGCAGCAGGCTGGCGCAAGCGGGTAAGCAGCAGCTGCTTAAGCAGAAGCCGCTGCCCTATTACGATGCCGACGATCTGGAACGAATCGCGACCGGTAATTTTACCGATCATCTTCACGCCGCGGGAGAAGCTGACTGGATTATCGAGGCGGTGAGCGAACGTCTCGACGTCAAGCTGGCGTTGTTCGCCAAGCTGGCGCAGCATGTGAAAGCCGGCACCATTATTAGCAGCAACACCTCCGGTTTGTCGATCAATCGACTGGCTGAGACGCTGCCGAGCTCGGTTCAGCCGTATTTTCTCGGCGCGCATTTTTTTAACCCGCCCCGGTATATGAAGCTTCTTGAGCTTATTCCATCGGCGTCGACCTCGAAGGAAACGATAAAACGGTTGTCCGATTTTGCGGAGCGGAGGCTCGGCAAAGGCATTGTGATCGCAAAGGACAGTCCCAATTTCATTGCGAATCGAATCGGAACCTACGGCATCATGGTGACGCTGGAGGAAATGTCGGCTAGAGATTTGTCCGTATCCGCCGTCGACGCTTTGACCGGTACGGCGATCGGCAGACCCAAAAGCGCCACATTCCGAACCTTGGACATCGTCGGTCTCGATACGTTCGCACATGTTGCTTCGAATATGTACGATCATGCGATCGACGACGAGGAAAGGAAAATTTTCGCCGTCCCCGAGCTTTTCAATGCGTTAATCCAGCGGAACTGGCTAGGGGAAAAATCGGGGCAAGGCTTCTACAAGGCGATTCAGGGTGTCAACGGCAGCAAGGAAATTTTGCAGTTGGATGCCGGGACGATGAATTACGTAACGAAGGACAAAAAACGTTTCCCGTGTCTTGATGCAGCCAGAAACGGCAAAACGCCGGAGGAGAAGCTTGCGGCCATGACAAGCGGGTTGGACCCCGGCTCCGCCTTCGTATGGTCGGTGCTCAAACGCACGCTTCTGTATGCCGCATCCGTCATGCCGGTCATTGCGGATGATCTTGTAAGCGTGGACGACGCCATGCGCTGGGGCTTCAATTGGGAGTGGGGGCCGTTCGAGCTATGGGATAAGCTCGGCTTTGAGAAGACGGCTTTGCGAATGAAGGCGGAAGGCGAACGTTTGCCGGACTGGATAGAACGGCGTTTGGCGGACGGAATGTCCTCTTTTTACGAACGGGGAACATACGTGGGGGACGACGGCGAGAGAAAGCCGCGTTACGTCCCGCAAGCGCATATTCGGTTAAGCGTTCTGAAAGGGCAGGACAAACGTGTCATACGCCAAAACTACGGCGCCAGCCTGATCGATATCGGCGACGATGTAGCCTGTCTCGAGCTGCACTCGCCGAATAATGCGGTCGGTCCCGATATTTTGCAGATGGTTTCCCACTCGATTGCCGAGACGGAACGGAATTACCGCGGATTAGTCATCGCGAGCGAAGGCAAGCATTTTTGTGTCGGAGCGAACTTGATGCTGCTTTTGATGGAAGCGCAGGACGACAATTGGACGGAAATCGAGCGTATGATCGCGAGCTTCCAGCAGGCGGGGATGTCGATCAAATATAGTGCGAGGCCGGTTGTTTCGGCTCCGTATGGCATGACTTTGGGAGGAGGCGTCGAGCTGTCGATTCCCGCAGCTCGCGTACAGGCTTCGGCTGAAACTTACATGGGACTTGTGGAAGCCGGCGTCGGACTCATACCTGCAGGCGGCGGAACGAAAGAAATGCTTGTGCGAGCGACCGCTGCGGTTGATTTTGACGGAAAAGTCGATTTGCAGCCGTTCGTAAATCGCGTCTTCGAGACGATCGGCTTGGCCAAGGTATCGACAAGCGCTGCGGATGCCAAGCGAATCGGCTACCTTCGCCCGAACGACAATATTTCGTTCAGCCGGGACCGGCAGCTTTACGAGGCCAAGCGAACGGTACTTGCGCTGGATGCGGAAGACTATGTGCCGCCTTCAACCCGGCGTACGCGCGTCGTGGGCGCACCGGGGTTTTCGGCGCTAAAGCTGGGCGTGTATCAAATGCGCTGTGGCGGCATGATCAGCGAGCATGACGCGCTTATCGGAACGAAGCTTGCACATATATTATCGGGAGGCGAGGTACCGGCAGGCACGTTAGTTGACGAAACCTATTTGATGGAATTGGAGCGCGAAGCGTTCCTCAGTTTATGCGGGGAACCGAAAAGCCAAGCGCGCATGCAGCATATGCTGCTCAAAGGAAAGCCGCTTCGCAATTGACAAAACCGCTGTGTTTTCAAAGAGAGGAGGATGAGCCGATGAAGGAAGCCGTAATCGTTACGGCGGTTCGCACGCCTGTCGGCAAGGCGATCAAGGGGGCGCTGCGCAACGTTCGTCCGGACGATTTGGGCGGGCACGTCGTACGCGAAGCGATATCCCGGACGCGAGGCGTAACCGACTCCGATATCGACGACGTCATAATCGGCTGCGCAATGCCGGAAGGCGAGCAAGGCTTGAATATCGGCCGGATTGTAGCGATGAGGGCCGGACTGCCGGACAGCGTCCCCGGTCTGACGGTCAACCGGTTTTGCGCCTCCGGTTTGCAGGCGATCGCATATGCGGCGCAGCAAATTAAGAGCGGCGCAGCCGACACGATTGCGGCGGGCGGAGCGGAGAGCATGAGCTTGATTCCGATGGCGGGCGCCAGACCGCTGCCGAATCCGTATTTGGTCGATTATCGCCCGGAGCTGTACATGGCGATGGGGCATACCGCCGAGCAAGTAGCCAAAAGATACAGCGTTTCTCGGGCGGACCAGGACCGGTTTGCAGAAAGCAGTCATCGGAAAGCGGCTGCCGCCATAACAGCCGGCCGATTCCGAGACGAAACGGTTGCCTACATGCTGGAGGAGCGCACGCTCGGCGATGACGGCAAGCTGCATGTTCGAAGCGTAAAATTCGATACGGACGAAGGTGTCCGCCCGGATACAAACACGGCGGCGCTTGCGAAGCTTAAGCCGTCGTTTCATCCGCAGGGGTCGGTTACGGCGGGGAACGCTTCGCAGATGAGCGACGGTGCCGCCGCAGCCATCGTCATGTCCAAAGAGAAGGCGGATGAGCTTGGCTTGCGGCCGTTAGCGGCGTTTCGCTCGTTTGCCGTTACAGGAGTAGCGCCTGACGTTATGGGGATCGGCCCGATCTCCGCGATTCCGAAGGCGCTGAAGCAAGCGGGCATTTCGATTGCTGACGTCGACCTGTTCGAAATCAACGAGGCTTTCGCGGCGCAGTGTTTGCCGATTATCCGTCAACTGGGGATCGATGAAGAGCGTGTCAACGTGAATGGCGGCGCCATCGCGCTTGGCCATCCGCTCGGGTGTACGGGCGCGAAGCTGACGGCGACGCTGCTGCACGAGGGGCGAAGACGCAAAAGCCGATATGGCGTAGTCAGCATGTGTATCGGAGGAGGGATGGGTGCCGCTGCCGTGTTTGAATTCGTGTAAAGGGATTGAGGCGTGAATTGACTTCGCCGCCGGCATGTTTGGCGGGAGACGTTGAAGAAGGAGGGATATCGATGGCGGTAAATCCCCATGTCCGTGGAGGGAGCTTTCTGCTTGAAGCAACGGATGCGGCATACGTATTCACGCCGGAGGACTTTACGGAGGAGCAGCTGATGATCGCCGAGCTGACGGAGCAGTTTGTCGAAGGGGAAGTTCTTCCGCATGATGAACAGCTTGAAAAACAGGGTTTTGAATTGACGGTCAAGCTGCTGCGGCAGATGGGAGCGTTAGGCCTGCTGGGCGCAGACATACCTGAGGCTTACGGCGGAACCGATCTCGATAAAATCAGTTCGACCCTTATTACCGAAAAGCTTGTCCGCGCAAGCTCTTTTGCGCTCAGCTTCGGTGCCCACGTAGGCATAGGCAGCTTACCTATCGCTTTATTCGGCAACGAAGACCAGAAGATGCGGTATTTGCCGAAGCTCGTATCCGGTGAAACGATAGCCGCCTATTGCTTAACCGAACCTGCATCCGGCTCCGATTCGTTAAATGCGAGGACGACTGCGAAGCTCAATCCGGAAGGTTCGCATTACGTGCTGAACGGCGCCAAGCAGTTCATTACGAACGCCGGTTTTGCGGGACTGTTCATCGTTTACGCCAAAATCGACGGGGCGAAGTTTACGGCATTTATTGTGGAAAGAGGCTATTCGGGCGTTTCGACTGGGCCGGAAGAGAAGAAAATGGGGATCAAGGGCTCCTCGACGCGGCCGCTTCTGCTCGAGGATGTGCATGTGCCAGTCGAAAACGTGCTTGGCGAAATCGGCCGCGGGCATGTTATCGCTTTTAACATATTAAACATCGGACGCTTTAAGCTTGCCGCCGGCTGTGCGGGCTCGGCCAAATGGGCGCTGGAGCTGGCCATTCAATACGGCAAGCAGCGGAAGCAGTTCGGCAAGCCGCTGGTTGGGTTCCCGCTTATTCAGAAAAAGCTGGCGGATGTCGCCGTGCGTTCTTATGCGGCGGAAAGTATGGTGTACCGTACCGCGGGTTTGATCGACACGGCGATGAAGCCTCTGGACAAAAATGCGGCGGATTACAGCCGTCTTGTGGCGAAGGCCGTAGAAGAGTATGCGATGGAATGCTCGCTGAATAAGGTTTTTGCGACGGAATGCCTCGACTACGCTGCCGACGAAGGCGTACAAATACACGGGGGATACGGTTACATTCAAGAATATATGATCGAGCGAATATATCGCGACTCGAGAATAAACCGGATCTTTGAAGGGACGAACGAGATCAACCGGCTTCTCATCCCGGCGACGCTGCTTCGCAAGGCGATGAAAGGAGAGCTGCCGCTGTTTCAAGCGGCTGAACGGCTGCAGCAGGAGCTTATCGCTTATGTGCCGGTCGTATCGGAGGACGGTTTGCTTGCGCAGGAAACGGAAATGCTCGCCGCGGCGAAAAAAATGTTTTTGATGGCGGGGGGCATGGCTGTCGGCAAGTTCGGTACGGAGCTTGAAGCGGAGCAAGAGGTGCTGGAAGCGCTGGCCAATATGATCATCGAAATCTATGCGGCGGAATCGGCGCTGCTTCGTGCCGTTAAAGTCAGCGAACGCGACGGTGCGGTCAAAGGCGGCTTGAAAGCCATGATGGCGCAAGTGTTCGTTCACGAGTCGTTCGGGCGAATCGAAGCGGCTGCGCGTACGGCGATCGTCGCCATAAGCGATGGAGATAAGCTGCAGACGGAGCTGTCCGTGCTCAAAAAGATGACCCGCTTCAAGCAGGCCAACCTGATCTCGCTGAAGCGCAGCATCGCATCCGTCCATATTGCCGCAGGCAAATATGTGACATGACGATTGGCGGACTAGGACGAACCAAATGCCTCGCATGAAAGGAGTCATGCATCATGAATACCGGGAAACCGATGTCTGACGACGAGTGGGTGGCATTGGAGCGTTCCGCAAACGGGACGTTCTGGACCTATTTGGGCTGCAAGCTTGTCGAATGGGACGGCCGTCAAGTCGTCATTTCGCTGGACGTTCAGCCTCATCACTTGAACTTAATCGGTATCTTGCACGGGGGCGTCCACTCATCGCTGCTCGATAATGCAATGGGACTCGCGGCGATGGCATCTCGTCCGCAGGAAAAAGTCGTCACTGCGGTCTTGAATGTTCATTTCGTATCCCCGATACGAACGGGACTTGCGACCGTCACGGCAGAGATCGTTCATTCGACCCGCAAAGGCATCACGGCGCAAGGCCGGATTATGGATGCCGACGGCCGCCTCGGCTCGATCGGAACCGGTTCGTTTCGCGTTACTTAAATATTGGTTGCGGAGTCAGACGCTAACGGATACACCGACATCGGGAAGGCGGTGCGACAATGAAGCTTTACTTTGTTTCCGCAATGGCGCATTCCTTGGCTGCTCTCTATGCGCAATCGGCTCCGGCGGCGGAAGACAGAGGGAGCGGAACGTTTATGGCGATACATTTGGCGGCGGCTGTATTGGTGACGGGTTATGCCATTTTCTTGTTCGCGCACGTCGTATACAGCCGTTATTTATTTATTCGATTGGGCAGACCCGGAACGGATGAGATAAAGACGTCATGGAAAAAAAGGCTGAAGCATACGGCCGCTCAGATGTTCGGGCACGGCACGCTGCTGCAGGATTGGCGGAGCGGGGTCATGCATCTTGTCATTTTTTACGGCTTTATCGTGCTTCAGCTCGGCGCTATCGATTTAATCGTGCAGGGTATAAATACGGACTGGCATTTGCCGCTGGGCGGCGTATATCCGGCCTTCGCGCTTAGTCAGGAAATCGTCGTTCTGCTTGTGCTCGCCGCAGTCCTCTATGCCGCTTTCCGCAGATACTTGGAGAAGCTGCCGCGCTTAAAGAAGGGCTGGGGACCCGCGATCGTTCTGCTGTTCATCGGGGGACTCATGCTCAGTATTCTTTTCACTCTGGCTGCCAAACGCGTTTGGCTTGGAGAGGCGCTGTCGGGCTATCATTTCGTTTCATCGTTTATCGCCTCGCAATTCGAGACATTTGGTGTAGCAGCGAACGGCGTTTTGTTTTATGCAGGATGGTGGGCGCATCTGCTCATTTTGCTGGCGTTCCTCGTATACGTTCCTCAATCGAAGCATGCGCATATTTTGTTTGCACCCGTCAATTTGTTCATTCGCAGCGTCAGCCCGCATGGTCGGCTCGAACCGGTGAATTTGGAAGACGAGGATGCGGAGACGTTCGGCGTAAGCAAGATCGAGCAATTTACGCGCAACCAGCTTACGGATTTATACGCTTGCGTGGAGTGCGGCCGCTGCACCTCGTCGTGTCCGGCGTCGGGTACGGGTAAAATGCTGTCTCCCATGCATTTGATCATTCATATGCGCGATCATTTGACGAATAAAGGAGCGGCGATTACATCCCGCACGCCATGGATGCCCGCTTTTGCGTTCTCGGGCAACGTGGCCAATCGCGTGGCTGCCGAAGCTTCGGCAATGGACGGCGATAAAACTTACGATACCGAGTTTACGCTTGAGCTGCACGGCGAAACGGTAACGGATCAGGAATTATGGGCTTGTACGACCTGCCGCAATTGCGAGGACCAATGTCCTGTCGCGAACGAGCATGTCAGCTTTATCGTCGACATGAGGCGTTATTTGGTGTTGACGGAAGGCAGCTTGCCTGCCGAAGCGGGGAGAGCGCTCTTGAATATCGAGAGGCAGGGCAATCCTTGGGGGCTCAGCAGACAAGATCGGGCGCGCTGGAAAGACGGTCTCGGGGAAGACGATCCGGCTCCGTCGATTCAGGACGGGAAGCCGTTCGAGTATTTGTTTTATATCGGATCGATGGGGGCATACGACAAGCGCTGTCAGAAAATTACGCGCGCGTTCATCAGAATCATGAACCGTGCCGGCGTTTCCTTTGCGGTTCTCGACAATGAGGAGACGAATTCGGGAGATACCGCCAGAAGGCTCGGCAACGAGTTTCTGTATCAGGAGCTGGCGCGCGCGAATATCGGAATTTTTAACAAATACAAGGTGCGAAAAATCGTAACGATCGATCCTCATGCCTACAATACGTTCAAAAACGAATATCCGGATTTCGGTCTCGGGCCGGATGTCGAAGTGTATCATCACAGCGAGCTGATCGCGAGCTGGCTGAAGGAAGGACGCATACGACCGGCAATGAAGCTGGCCGAACGGGTAACGTACCATGATTCGTGTTATCTTGGCCGCTATAACGGCATTTACGACGCGCCTCGCGATATTTTGTCCGCCGTGCCGGGAATCGACTTGGCCGAGATGGAGCGTTCGGGCCGCAACAGCATGTGCTGCGGCGCAGGCGGCGGCCGGATGTGGATGGAAGAAAGCGAAGGCACGCGGGTCAATGTCGCTCGAACGGAGCAGGCGCTCGCCGTCAAGCCGACGATCATCGGCACGGCTTGCCCGTACTGTTTGACGATGATGAGCGACGGGACGAAAACGCTCGAAGCGGACGATCGCGTCCGTACGATGGACATCGCCGAGATCGTGGAAGCGGCGCTCGAATGACATGTTGAATTATCCGCTCCGGGCAGCCGGGGCTTTTTGTGTTTCGGGTTATCGATATCGAGCTTATTGCGGTATACCGGGGCGAGCGGACGACCGAGGAAGCGATCGCGAACATGCTGCGGGAAGGGAAGCGGTTAATAGGGAATCGATAGACGCAAAATGGTGGCATGAAGCGACAGCCGGCTGTATAATGATATCCATTCAGCAGCTTAATAGGGAATGCAGTTTGAAGGGGGATTATCATGGAGCCCAAAATCATTTCTTTGAACGTCGGTAAGCCGGCGGATATAGCGTACAACGGCAAAACCGTGAGCACCGGAATCAATAAAACGTCAACGGCCGAACGGTTGTTTTTATCCGCAACCAATTTCGACGGGGACGGACAAGCCGATCTGAAGCACCATGGCGGCCCGGACAAAGCGGTTTGCGTTTACTGCTACGAGCACTATCCGTACTGGGAGCGGGAATTGCAGCGGGAAATGGGTCTCGGCGCATTCGGGGAAAATTTGACGGTGACCGGCTTGACGGAGCCGACCGTACATATCGGAGATACGTTCCGGCTTGGAGAAGCAGTCGTGCAAATCAGCCAGCCAAGGCAGCCGTGCTTCAAGCTTGCCGTGAAATACGGCGTGCCGGACATGCCGGTCAAGGTGCAAAACACGGGATATACCGGCTATTATTTTCGCGTGCTGGAAGAGGGATATGTTTCCAAAGAAAGCCGGCTAACGAGACTCGCTGCGGACGGCGGAGGCATTTCAGTTGAGTTTGCGAACCGGATCATGCATCACGATAAGGAAAATCTGGACGGAGTGCGCCGGATTTTGGCGGTATCTGCGCTTTCCGCCAGCTGGCGGGCTACCTTCGAGAAAAGGCTCGTTGGCATGGAGACGGACACGAAAGCCAGGCTAATCGGCGAATGAAACACGAGCGAACGGAGCTCCTTGCACCAATAGGAGCTCCCGATGTTTGATGATTCGGACGATTATTTCTTCG
>Ga0256786_1000832_pt1 | contig 13942 bp, 12 predicted proteins | sample MC6MC0937MT_FD_186053 | JGI IMG/M metagenome (GOLD analysis project Ga0256786, IMG submission 186053) | Metatranscriptome of enriched soil aggregate microbial communities from Iowa State University, Ames, United States - MC6-MC0937-MT... | ecosystem: Environmental > Terrestrial > Soil >...
AAGAGTAAGTCACCAGCGTTGGACTCATGTCCACAGCGAAGAGGTGTATGTACACGTGTATATACTACTACCCCTAAAAAACCAAACTCAGCAATGCGTAAAGTAGCTCGTGTACGTTTAACAAACGGTAAAGAGGTCAACGCTTACATCCCTGGAGAAGGTCACAACTTACAAGAGCACTCGATCGTATTGATCCGTGGTGGTCGTGTTAAGGATTTACCAGGTGTGCGTTACCACATCATCCGTGGTGCATTAGATACTTCAGGTGTAGCAGGTCGTAACCAACGTCGTTCTAAATACGGAACTAAGCGTCCTAAACCAGGACAAGTAGCTGCAGCTCCAACAAAAGGTAAAAAGAAATAATTAAACGGAGGAAAGAAAAATGAGAAAATCAAAACCGAAAAAGAGAATCATTTTACCTGATCCAAAGTTTAACGACGTTCAGGTAACACGTTTCGTAAACAATATGATGGTAGATGGTAAAAAATCTATCGCTTATTCTATTTTTTACGATGCAGTAGAATTAGTAGAACAAAAAAACACAAGAAAGCGGTTTAGAAGCTTGGAAAAAAGCTTTGAACAACGTTATGCCTGCTGTTGAAGTTAAATCACGTCGTGTAGGTGGTGCTAACTTCCAAGTTCCTATGGAAGTTCGTCCAGACCGTAAAATCGCTTTGGGTATGAAATGGTTAATTTCATACGCTCGCAAACGTGGTGAAAAAACAATGTTTGAAAAATTAGCAGGAGAAATCATTTCAGCTTCTAAAGGTGAAGGTGCTGCTGTTAAGAAGAAAGAAGATACGCACAAAATGGCGGAAGCTAACAAAGCGTTCTCACACTTCAGATTCTAATTTTGAAGACATTCAAAAAAATATGATTACACCGACCTCCGATAAACGAACAATCTTTTATCAAGGTCGGTGTACTTATTTAACATTACATTTAAACACATAAGGCCCATAAGGCCAGCTGCTTAAAAATATTATGGCAAGAGATTTAAAATTCACTAGAAATATCGGTATCGCTGCTCACATCGATGCTGGTAAAACTACAACAACTGAGCGTATCCTTTACTACTCAGGTGTAAACCATAAAATTGGTGAAGTTCACGAAGGTGCTTCAACAATGGACTGGATGGAGCAAGAGGCTGAGCGCGGGATTACAATCACTTCTGCTGCTACTACAGTTTTCTGGCAATACCGTGGTAATAAATACCAAGTAAACGTAATCGATACACCTGGACACGTGGATTTCACGGTTGAGGTAAACCGTTCATTACGTGTATTAGACGGATTAGTATTCTTATTCTCTGCGGTTGATGGTGTTGAGCCTCAATCAGAGACTAACTGGAGATTGGCGGATAACTATAAGGTTCCACGTATCGGTTTCGTTAATAAAATGGACCGTTCAGGAGCTGACTTCTTGAAAGTTGTTGGTCAAGTAAAATCAATGTTAGGTTCTGACGCTGTAGCTTTACAATTACCTATCGGCGCTGAAGATACATTCACTGGTGTTGTTGATTTAATTAACAACCGCGGTATCGTATGGAATGAGCATGATAAAGGTATGACGTTTACAGAAGTTCCTATTCCTGCAGATATGGTGGATGAAGTTGCTGAATACCGTGAGAAATTATTAGAAGCAGTAGCTGGTTATGATGAGACTTTGATGGAGAAATTCTTCGAAGATCCAAATTCATTAACTGAGCGCGAAATCCTAGATGCTTTACGTAAAGCAGTATTAGATAATGCTATCGTTCCCATGGTATGTGGTTCATCTTTCAAAAACAAAGGTGTTCAAACCATGTTGGATCTAGTAATGGAATTATTGCCTTCACCTCTTGATGTAGAGGCTGTAAAAGGTACTAACCCTGACACTGGCGAAGAAATCGAGCGTAAACCATCTGTTAACGAGCCTTTCGCAGCTTTAGGTTTCAAAATTGCGACTGACCCATTCGTAGGTCGTTTGTGTTTCATCCGTGCTTATTCTGGTAAGTTAGATGCTGGTTCTTATGTATTGAACACTCGTTCAGGAAACAAAGAGCGTATCTCTCGTATCTTCCAAATGCACGCGAACAAACAAAACCCTATTCCTTTTATTGAGGCTGGTGATATCGGTGCAGTTGTAGGTTTCAAAGACATCAAAACTGGTGATACACTTTGTGACGAAAAAGCACCTATCGTATTAGAGTCTATGACTTTCCCTGAGCCAGTAATTGGTTTAGCGATTGAGCCTAAAACTCAAGCTGACGTAGATAGATTAGGTATTGGTCTTGGTAAATTAGCTGAAGAAGATCCTACATTCGTTGTTAAAACTGACGAAGAAACTGGTCAAACAGTTATCTCTGGTATGGGTGAGCTTCACTTAGAGATCTTGATCGACCGTTTGAAACGTGAATTCAAAGTTGAGGTTAACCAAGGTGCTCCTCAAGTATCATACAAAGAGTCTATCAACGGTACTACCGAGCACCGTGAGGTATTCAAAAAACAATCAGGTGGTCGTGGTAAATTCGCGGACATTAAAGTTGTTATTTCTCCAGCAGACGAAGATTTCGATTTAACTAAATCACCACTTCAATTCGTAAATGAAATCGTGGGTGGTAAAATTCCTAAAGAATTTATCCCATCTGTTCAAAAAGGATTTGAAACTTCAATGAAAAATGGTGTATTAGCAGGATTCCCATTATCAGGAATGAAAGTTCGTTTGATTGATGGTTCATTCCACGCTGTCGATTCAGATTCATTGTCTTTCGAATTAGCTGCTCGTCAAGCATACCGTGAAGGATTACCTAAATGTTCTCCTGTGTTAATGGAACCAATTATGAAAATAGAGGTTTTAACACCAGAAGAAAACATGGGTGATGTAATGGGTGACTTAAACCGTCGTCGTGGTCAAATGCAAGGTTTGGATTCACGTAACGGTGCACAAGTAATCAAAGCGTTGGTTCCACTTTCTGAAATGTTCGGTTACGTAACTCAATTACGTACAATCACTTCAGGTCGTGCAACATCTACAATGGAATTTGATCACTTTGCTGAAGCTCCTCGTAACGTTGCTGATGATGTGATTGCAAAATCAAAAGGTAAAATCAAAGGTTCTGTAGAATAATAGAACTCAAAAATAAAGGAACAAAGATGAAGGACTATAATCTTTTATCTTTGTTCTTTAATCAAAAAATACACACCGGTTGCTAGTTGTGAATAGCTCTAATTAGCAATCATTTTAAATAAATAAAAATGAGCCAAAGAATCAGAATTAAATTGAAATCTTACGATTACAATTTGGTTGACAAGTCAGCTGAAAAAATCGTAAAAACAGTAAAACCTACAGGTGCAGTTGTTAGCGGTCCTATTCCATTGCCTACTGAGAAAAAAATCTACACGGTATTACGTTCACCACACGTTAACAAAAAAGCACGTGAGCAATTCCAATTGTGTGCTTACAAAAGATTGTTGGATATCTATTCATCAAACGCTAAAACTGTTGACGCATTGATGAAACTTGAATTACCTTCAGGTGTTGAAGTAGAAATCAAAGTGTGATAGATTTCAGTCACTGAAAACAAAAAGGGCCTTTCGTAAGAAAAGCCCTTTTTTTGTTTTATACTTTTTGCTTAGAACTGATAACCAACACCTACTGAGAATACGCGGTTTTTACTAGTAACTCCATCAATATCCTTCAACATATTTGTTAACCCTAATCCATAACCGCCGTTGATCAAAAAACCATTTGACATTTTAAATCCAGCTAAGAAGTTGAGTCCCGCATCAAATGCTTTTATACCAGCATCACTAAAACTTCCACTTTCACTAAAGTTACCTTGACTGGATTTTGCATGAATACCAACTGCTGCATACGGACCCGCTCCAAAAAACACTTTCCCAGCATCACCTGCAGGGACATAGTACACTAAATTTACTGGCACCTCAATGTACATCAAATTATCCTTGGTACTCACATCTGCCCCAAAATCACCAGCGGGAGCCTTTCCTCCTTTACCTTGTAAAGAAACACCTGGTTGTAAGCTAAAATTAATAGCAACAGGAATGTCTGCATATCCAGTAACATAAAATGAGGTCGTAGCATCGGAAGTATAACTCGAGTTCCCTCCCTTTACCTGAAATTTAGCAAAGTTAACACCTGCTTTCAAACCATACGATGTCTGTGCTTTGGCTCCAGCGATAAAACATAATGCTGCAGCGATTGATAGTAATTTTCTTTTCATAAAAAACAAATTAAATATAGAACGAAAATAGCATATAATTTACTGAAATACAACCAAAAAAGCTTGATATATTTTTGTAACATTTTTTTAGAATTACAAAAATTGATGTATCTATAATTCACCATGCGGAAGTTGGTCAATTCGTATAACTGATCACTAAAACAGTAAAAGCCACATCTTATCTTATTGCTTTTATAATTAATATCTTTTTGATATCGATCTACTTTCAATAAATCATCAACAAAATCCATTACCTGTCTCCATACAGTACCCTCCTTGTTATTAATCAACCCAGGATGATAAATAGAAAGGTAATTCAACAGCTTGTTTTATCATCCTGTCCTCATCAAGTATATCCATTATGATCACACCGCTGTAATAAGGTTTAATATACCGAGTATCAAACATTTTTTGGATATTAACTAACTTTCCTCTTGTCTGAAAACGCTTCCAATTTCTGTCAATCGGCCCATAGGATTCTGAGAGCATATAAGGTCCAATATATTCCCAATATCGTACATTAAACATTTTATTTCCTTCATCAAATGCAATCTCTTGGCCCACCAATTTTGATATATCACGATCTAGTCTCAAGCTCAGAAACTGACCAGCATTGGAATAAACATTGTATGCAAACTCTTTATACTTATCTGGTCCCCCAGTAGTATTCACAGAGTTATTGGACGATCCGGGAATCGCGAAAAAGTTGAAAGCCGGATTAACTGTCATCACATCAAATATCAATGCCTCACATGGGACGTATTGAATTGAGTTAAGTTCTACTTTACCAGCCAATATACGTTCACCATTGGGTTTATTATTTTTGAAAACTTTCCCATCAAAGGAAAAGGACAAACGTCCGCCCTTTTTATCATATTTAAAATCTGTGATCTTAAAAAATTTCTCTGTTTGGAGATGCGGTGCAAAATAATTACCATCATCCGGCGAGTTTTGTTTGAAATACTGCACCTTGGCCAGTGCACCATTCTGAAGTAAAGTCAACTTCAACTCAGCGTAATCACCGTTGTCTTCCTTTACTGCGGTAATTAGATTAATCTGTCCACAATTATCCATATTGTAATCGTAAGTCACTTTTCCTCTAACAGCATGATTGTTGTCCGAAAACAAAATACTCACTTTGGAATCAGCACCACTTTCTTCCGACTTTTTACAAGCAGCTACAAGAAACAAGAAAAAAACAGAAAATACAAGTAGAGATCTATTCATCATATCATCATAATTTTCATAAAAAGAATTAATTATTTACACAAAACACATTAATTATTGTAAAATAGCAAATCGTAACATAATAAAGGCCTTCGAGGTCTCGGCCATATGATTGTGAAAATCGTTGAACATCCTTCTTTTACTGTATAACTCTATTTAGCTTCTCTTTCAGTATTTCTGGTGAAGGTAAAAGTGTAAGATATTCCGCTACTTTTATATTGGCTTGGTCCAACTGCGTCAATTAATTTGTTCTTCAATTTTTTCTAGTACGGCAATTGGACAAATACCATCCTACTATGATTTCCTAACCTCCTTCTAAGTTTCGGCTGCTATTGGCCCACCTTTTTTCTACTGTTGGCCTACTACAGTAAGTGAGTAATAGGAAAACAGTAAGCCACTAGTAGGATAGTGGACGAACAAAGCTAAAAAAAGAGCGAGATTATTAGGAAGTCTTTGAAGCCACGGAGATAAACTAGGCCGATACCTTAAATGCGATTGAATCCGTGATCAAAGTATAGACCAGGCATGGATAAACCGATAAAGGTACGTTTCATAGATATAATTGCGCTATATACTGTATTCAAATGGACTAAGTGCGTCTATAGTGCGTTAAAAGCACACCTATACTGCAATATTGGCACACTATCTACGCTTAGATAACGCTTTATTAATATTTGAGCGATGTGCTGTCTACGCTTGATACATCTTTCTATAACCGGTCAAATAGGATAAATGGTGTTCCAAAAGTCAGCGCAAAAAATTTCCTCAATTTGTTCGCCCTGTTTTCACCACTTGTTTGGAACTGCTTCGTCCCATATTCGGAAGTCGACTTATATTTCTCTACTGATTCTCTACATATTCCCTACTTATTATGTAGGCGATATGTAGAGAATCAGTAGACGGCATGTAGGGAAATCCCGAATATGATATGAACGAGGGGTGAAGCAAGTCTGAATATAAAATGAACCAAACAAAAGGAAAACACATAAATCTACACAATACTATAGATAAAGATGCCTTATATAGATTTAAAAAGCTCTCCTGCATCTCTTTTATGTTTTAAACTTACATTATACATAATTCGCATCTACTTTTAGCATTATTATTCAACAATAAGGTTTATACCGACCATTTCGGCTTTATACTTAATCTTTTCGATAAGGCCATAATAGCTCCAGTTGCGCAACAGGAATTGATCCTCTTTGGCGATTTCTTCTTTATTGAATTGATTGACCAATAAAAGAGTACCCGCCTGAGCTCTGACACATAGCTCGATCAACCGCTTACTATACAGGTGAAGTTTAGCATTTACATAGTTTTTTTCCTTATCATTATAGTGCTCCAGGCTCTTCATCTTTCGCTTTCTTCCCCTCCCCCCCTTATCAAATGCGGCAGCTTTCTGTAATCGGTGCCTTGCAGCCTGGATAGCCATACGGCGATAGGTGAACTCTTCCTTGTTACCGATCTGAAAGGATTCCTTACCGATAGTCACGGCAATTGGATGTTCGATGGAGAGGGAAGCTTCGGCGATAACATTACCTTTTAACTCCTTAATCTTCTTCGGAAGCTGGAGCGCCAGCAGCAGAAAAATTTTGCCTTTGACGATTTTGATCGCACTGCTACAGATTTTGATCTGCCCCACAAGGGCGCGCTGGAGCAGTACCCTTTTATCCGAGCGGTCTTTACCAAGGTAGGTACGAAAAGGTATTTTGAACAGTGTAAATCTAAAATCTCGATTATTCTCATCTTTGCTTAAGTTTAACCGTCTGCCGGGAAAAGGAATGGGTATATCTTTTTTGTAATTGCGAAGCGATTTTTCACCCTTCCAGTAGGAGAGGCGGTCCGCCTGAAAATATTTGATCAGAGAAGTATTGATCTGGGACAGAATTTCCGTTGGTACCCGTCCTTTAAAATAACCGGACAACAACCGGTAAGTGGTGTTCATCCGTGAAGTATTCAATATGCCTTCCGGATCCTTTGCCCGGTCTGCCAGCTTTACCTTGATATCATCCTGCAGATAGACCAGATCTTTCAGGTTCTCCTGCACATATTGATGCGTGATCACCATATTGGCGCCACGGAAAGCAAGATCCTGCCATTCGAATAGCTTTTTAAAGTATTCCGTCCGTTTTTCCTTATCGTCGCAGTTCACAAAGACCTGAACTTTGCGGGTCAGCACTATTGTATCAGTAGCCATATCTCTATTTATTTGGTTTATGCCATTTCTTTTACGGACTTAATTTTTGCGTGCGCATTTATGAACAATGTGCGCACCTGTCCACCGTCCAATTGTAATGCTTCAGAGATCCGGTCAAAGGAATATTGCAGTTCATAGCGCATACGGAAGACTTCGGCTTCGTCTTCCGTCATTTCACCATTCAGCCTGAATTCAGCAGGCTTTGCGATAAGTTGCATTTTCTCTTCACTATTCAGGATGTTGCGCAGCAGGTCAATTGTTTTCTCCACTCTCAGACTAATTTCATAGTCTGATATTCCGCCCATATAATAAGCGATACGTTCGTAGTTGAAACTATGTTTGAGACAGAGCCGGATAAAGAGCTGCTGGTCCGTATTCAGATTGGGAAGAACTGCATGCAGCCGTTCCAGTTTCTTTTTTTTCTCCTCTTCCAGCTGTTCAAGATACACGACATCTTCTTCCTGGTCTTCTTCCAGTTCGTAGCCCAGCATAAACTCCTGATAGTCTTCGATGCTGTCCAGACGGAGTAGGCTGCGATGAAATCTATTTCGGGATTTTTGATAGAAAGCCCGAATGGCAGATCTGACCTGAGATTTTAAAAAGTCAAGTATGTCGGCTTCGGAATTTACGTTTTCACGGAAAAGCCAGAGACGGAGGAAAGCCTCCTGAACGATACTTTCGCCGGCACATTCATCATCCGTGGCACGCTGTGCCCGAAAGAAGAAGTAGTCATAAAACTTCTGATAGAAGAATTTGAGGCCGCTTTCATCCCCTTGATGCAGGCTTTCTAGTGCTGATTTAATGTCCTTATTAGATAAAATTAGGTTCATATTTAGTTTTTAGGGTTAACAGTATGTCAAAAACTTACCACAGCTCCAGCGGACTTGACGGATTTTTTGGAAACCGAAGCCGGGTAAGTCTAAATCCTTATGTGTTTATAAAAACTTATTGGTATTGAGGAAGGACCGGGAAAAGCTTGTTCTGCTAATTTTTAGACTTTTAACTCCTTTAAGCTAGAAATCTTTTGAAGTTGCATATACCTAATCTTTTGATAACTAAAAGGATCCTAAAGGTGACTATGGATCAACAACACTGTCAGTGATTTCAATTTCTTTATTAAAAAGGTTTCAGTGAGTCGCCTTTACGCTCACCCTACGGCATAACAAGATGCCTCAATATATAATTTCTTGAATATTATTACTTATTTTATCAAGTACCTCCCGAAGGATTGATAAAACTTTGTTTTGCTAATTTTTAGGCTTTTCAGCTCCTTATTAAGCCAAAGAGCGTTTGAAGTTGTATATTCCTATTTAGTTGCAGCTGGCAATTTCAAACTTATTTCAGAAACGGAATTACGAGTTGTTATTACTCTAAATGTATAAGCACTGACAACTAACCGAATCACAAAGGAATGTTGCATAGGCTGTGTATACGTTATTTTCTGTGATTGCTAACATCAAATTTATGATTCGAGACAATTATATAGTATTCGTGTATACCCTACATCTTAAGGTCATCAACATCTGGAAGAATAAATTTTAAATGCTAATTTGTTGTATATCCCTACATTTTGATATCATCAATAACCCAGCTCCTATTATAGCAATAATAATCAAGAACAAAGGCTAAAATTTAACCCAACATCTTTATTAAAAAAGGGTATTTAGTGAGTCGTCCTTACGCTCACCCTACGGCATAACAAGATGCCTCATTTAATAATCGGACCGATCTGCAAAACTTCTCGCCAACTTAAATCCTATTTCTTCAATACCAATAAGTCAAAGAACGTCCGTATCATTACACGCAAAATAATTTGCGTATAAAAATGTATAGCACCTTTATTCCGGTGGCTTTATCTTTTTCCTAACACTTATTTTTTTATTCATTGGTTTTTAATTGTCCAACAGCATATTCTTCTAATCTACCTTCCCCCACTATTCCTTCAGGGTGTTGGAAATTCGTTTATGAACTCGATAAATGACCAACGTATTTTAAAGCGTTCTGAGCGACTATTTCATTTTGAAAAACGACAGCCCCTCCTTCCCTAATTCAAACCTACAGACGCGCTGAAAACCCTTTAATTTTACACGGTATTTATCCGCTCCACTTGCCAAAGCGTTTTTTTCTTTGATGGACTGTTGTTTGCGCTACCCAGCTTCCACCAGAGATTCAACGGATTGCTACCGCAAGCCTGTATCTTTCCGGTAGCCATTTGGTAGCTCTTTAGTATCTTCCCAGTACCTTTTTGGCACACTCCCAGTAGCTTAACGGTGAATCGACTGTAGTTTCTGATGCTAGTGATCCGCTATTTTCTATGCTTTAGAAATTGGTTTCCCTGTACGATCCTTGTCTTTAGGCTGTGCTTGGACAGTCTTGTGATAGGGTCAGGCTTGTCTCATGCTTGCATTTTTGTTGTGTCAAACTAGTAAGGTCCTTGTGCGGACGCTGTTTGGCTCGAAAAATTTTAGCTGAGTTTAAGTACCTACCAACTCCTGACCAACTTCGCCCATTGACCGAGTTTTCATCGAGTCGGCTTCGAGTGGGACTTGCGCTAGCTTCGGGAAAATCCAAAGCGCGATCCGTGCAAGACCAAAGCCCAGCAGCCGGAATGGCAGAAGTTAGGGCGAAGTTGGTCAGAAGAAAGTCCAAATAATACCTCTTTTTTACGCCACTTCCTCTCCACTTTGAAGTTGGCAAATTCCCGCTTTTAAGCCGACAGTTTCCTAGCACCAGCCAAGTACTTTTATAGTACTTTTTTCCTTTGTTAATTTCCTTACGCAACGATTGCCTAAATAGTACTATATCTGTACTTAAGTAGTACTTAACGAGTGCTTGAAATATGTAGGCAAAATACAACTGAAAACTGGTCGTTAATTCAGTTAATTGAGCCCTGATTTTTTTCGATTTAATTTTTTGTGAGCAGGAGTGATCTTTCTCATTAGAAAGTTCACTCCCACCCTTGTAAAAATTGGTCATTTTTAAAAAATTTTAAGGGCTGTGACCTAAGAAAAAGATTTCTAATTTCGATACAACAAATGTATCCAAAGCTCTTAAACCTAGCTTAAGCCACAATAAAAAAATAAGGATAACAGCTAAACATAAGAGCGTTGGAAAGGATTTTTCAAAGGTATATAATAGGGTCGCTACGCTCTTCAAGATTAGAAAAAGTCATTATATGACTAAACGCGCAAAGCTACTCTGCGGGTTTGATTTTGTTTTTAGTAATTTGTTTTTTGTTCATAACTCGTTTATTGGTAACGAGTCTTGCAGAGAGGCAGTCGCGACAGGTGAACAGCAGCCCCACACTTCAATGAATTAATGCAAAAATAGCATTTTTCATCGAAAGCGTGAGATATTCCTGCTGCCTTGCCACTAGGCCTGAGAATGGAGTGCAAGACTTATAAATATCTATTTCTTCAATATTTTATTAAAATTTCATATCATATCAATTCATAAGACAAATATAAACATAAATTATTAGTAAACAAATTTGTTGACCATTATTTTTTCATTATGCCGATTTTAACGAAATGGATCAAAATCAAAAGGCTTTTCGCATTAAACTTGGCCGCCGTATCGAACAACTTAGAACAGAAAAAAAAATAGAACAAGGAGAATTGGCCTCTATGATCAATAAGGATAAACAATTTATTAACCGCTATGAGCGTCAAGGTGCAAATCCTACAGCGTTTATTTTAGTTCAAATCGCCGATGCATTAGGAACGACCGCCAATGATTTATTAGATTTCTCTCAAATGGGATAAGATCTTTATGTCTAAACAATAGATCGCAATATATCGATAGACTATTGTTTCTCTGCAATGTACTTCAAATATAATACAGAAATTCTCCCATTGCAGGCATCTTGCTAATTTAGGATCCGAAGAAAAATTCGCTGTTCTTTTTCAGAAGAATTATGAAACCTGAATTCGGTTTAGGTGGCTAGGAACCTAAATCGGAAACTTTATTGCACTTATTATTCACGATCATCAAAGCAACAATTAGAAGTGGAAGACTGTTAACTAATTTACCTCAATCTAAACCCCTGGAATTTAGATTCCACATCTTATAACACCACAATTAAATTATTCATCCACTTCCATCCTAAACAAATTTTAGCATGGAAGCATTTACAATATAATCATCTGAAAATAAGACGATTTAAAAAGAAAAGTACATGAAAATATAAGGAAATTAAATTTCCACAAAATCATCCTTCCAATTGAAAAAAACGAATAATACTGTAAAAAATAGATATTAAAGTTTTAAAAAAACATAAACAAGAAACAAAACCACGCAAATAAATGAAATAAATATTTATATTTACGATATTTAATTACATAATTTAACTTCAATAATGAGAAAAATTTTATTGTCGGCTATTTTACTTTCAAGCATAATAGCCTGTAAGAAAGATAATCTTTCTTTTGAAAGCGACCAACAGCAAATCGAACAGAATTTGCTAGATGGGAAATCTGTCTACAAACAGGAGTTTTCTAAAGCTTTTGCGAAGGCTTTAGCTTCCAACTCAGAATTAAGAGCGTTTATAAAAAATGAGGCTCTAAAAAAGTTTGACCAAGATTATGATATTCTTTACCAGATGGTAAAAGAAGAAATGATTGGGGATAAAAAATTTAAAGATATCATTGCAGAGCAATACGAAAAGAAAGAAAACTTAAATGAATTAGATCGGCTATATCCAACGCTTACAATTTTTGTTCCTAAATTACCCATGAACAGTTTTTCTGCTGAGAAATGGGATACAAAAACAGAAATTCCTCAAGTGGCCTATACATTGAATACAACAGCCAATGTCCCTATTGTGAATGAGAAGGGCGAAGAATATATTTTAGAAGCAAAATATATCCCTTCATTTCCAGTTGTCGTCATAAAAGAGAATGAAGTGGTAAGAGTAAGTTCTGGAAAGACTAGCCTATCCAAAGCTTCAGCTCCTAATAAGAATAACGCAATAGGTACCGAAAAACAATTATTGAAAAGTAGTTTATACACCTTCGAATTTTTAGATGAAGCGTTTAGCGGTTTAAATAATAAAAATCAAAAATCATCACCAAAACTTAGAGCATCAACTATAAGTGCCTCTGCTATTGATTCCAAAATCAAAACAGCTTACGATACCTATAAGAACACAGATGGATGGCAAAGGGATTATATCTATTATGATATCACACCTGGACAGCCAAAAGGTAAATTCAACTACGATTACCAAGAGCATATCACTTCATTCACCATGAACGATGCCAACAGTCTTGGAGTAATTTCAGACCAAGAAGGAGACCCTGTTAATAATACAACATATTGGGGGCCAAAATGGAGTGGGAATGTACCAAGAAGTGCATGGACTGGAAATGCTTTTAGATTTAAAGTAAATGTACTAATTAATGCAAAAAATGCTGCCGGAGCTAGTTTTGATAAATATTTCACAGTAGAGGCATCAGACTTATACGATGCAAAATACAGAACATTTAACGCTCATATCCAAGATGTTTGGCTGCTGGAGTCCATCACTCCTAAAAAAGTACCTCTCAATATACCTCTGTTTAACTGGGATTTGAGTGAGTATGCATCTACGATTAAAATAATCGTGGAAGAAGTAGATGATACAGCGGAAGAAAGCAGATCTGAAACCCGCGTAGTTAAATTCGCTACCAATTTTGGAATTGACGCTTCATTAGGAAATGAAAAAGCTAAAATTGGATTAAAGTTTGGTGCAAGCTTAGAAGAAGATAGATCATCTACAGTATCTTATAAAGTCACTAAACAAAGTGACCAATTGGGGGATGTGATTGTTAATTTTGCAGATAAGATTGCAACAGCTTTTGATGGATCGTCCTATACAACGAGAGAATACAGCTCGGGGATGTATACAATTGGCATTGAACCACGAAGAGTTCAGTAACCAAACTATCTAAAAGAATTTGCCCTGCATTTTAGGGATTAAAAAGTTAAAGGCAAACAGGAGATCCAAAAAAGAATCTCCTGTTTGCCTTTATAATCCAATCTGACCCAGAGCACTACTTGCTTGCCTCAATTAACAGCAGAAAATAGCCATGAAACTATGAAACCAAATAAGCGGGGTAATGATTTGAATGAAACTACTCTTTCCCCTCATCAATTATCTTCTTCTCGATAGGGTTTAAAGAATCGAATAAATCTTTGTATACTTCATCTTTACTGTCCTCCTCCCCTAATAAAAATCCCCAGGGCTTAAGCTCTTTAATGCGATCCATCACGATCTTAACAATAGCCAAAATAGGAATAGCTAAAAACATACC